>ENA-UEYG01001961-UEYG01001961.1-human-gut-metagenome-genome-assembly--contig:-NODE-1961-length-13814-cov-6.162335_pt1 | contig 13814 bp, 14 predicted proteins | sample MGYA00242933_ERZ507934 | MGnify/ENA primary metagenome ERZ507934 (study PRJEB26167, sample SAMN06115527) | human gut metagenome | host: Homo sapiens | place: China:Zejiang | collected 2015-11-10... | reverse complement strand
CAGCGCTTTCTGGCCGTGCTCAGGGAATGGCCCGTGCGCGACGTGGCCAACATGCTCTTGCTGGCCTTCTTCACCGGGATGCGGCGCGGTGAGATGTTCAAGCTGGAAGTGGGCGACCTCGACTTCCATATGAAGCTTATCCGCATCCGCGACCCCAAGGGCGGCAAATCCGTGTCCATCGGCCTCAGTAACGTGGCTGAAGAGGTCATTCGAGCCCAATTGGCCTGGAAGGATGAGCGTTTTCCCGGCAGCCCTTATGTTTTTCCCGGCAAGGATGGTGCCCTACGCAAGGATTGCAGCGCCGTGGACACCATCCGCAAGGCCGCCAACCTGCCGCCCAAGTTCCGGCCATTCCACGGGCTGCGGCATCACTTCGCCGTGACCTTGGCCAACAGCGGCCAATTTACCTTGGACATGATCGCGGAAATGCTCACCCACAAAAATGCCGAGTTCACCAAGAAGAAGTACGGCCAGTTTTTGCCCGAATCCTTGACGGCAGCGGGCAACGCGGCGGCGAAAATCTTGGCCGGGCTGTGACTCCCCCATCTCGCCACTATGCAGCTATGCTTTGGCACAGTATGATGCCGCCAAAATACAACAGAATCTACGCAGTGAGGCCCACATGCCCCTTACCGAACATGACCTGCTCGCTCAGGTTGCCCTCGGCGAAGACAGTTCTCGTCAATTCAAAGTCGACATCCACAATGCCGAATCTCTGGCGGCGGAAATGGCGGCCTTTGCCAATACAGACGGTGGCACCATCTACCTTGGCGTGTCGGATCACGGCAATATGCCGGGTCTTCCCCGTGAAGATGTGGCCCGCATCAATCAGCTTATCAGCAATGCCGCCAGCCAGTTGGTACGCAGCCCGCTGACCGTTCTCACTGAAAACGTGCTGCTGGCTAACGGCAATCTGGTGATCGTGCTCTGCGTGCCCAAGGGGCTGGATAAGCCGTATTTTGACAAAAATGGTGTCATCTGGTTGAAAGCAGGCTCCGACAAGCGCCGGGTGAACTCCAAGGAGGAGTTGCGCCGCCTGTTTCAGATCAGTTCACAGTTCCACGCTGACGAGCTGCCCACCAAGGCGGGCATTGACAAGCTGGACAGGCTGCGTTTTCGGGATTTTCTGCGAGACGTGTACAAGCAGGATTTCCCCGATGCGCCGGAAGATCTGACCCGTTTGCTTCAGAACATGAACCTCGCCACGGACAACGGCGTTCTGAACCTTGCCGGGGTGCTCATGTTTGCCGAGCGACCCGAGTGGATTGTGCCGCAGTTTGTGGTCAAGGCTATCCGCTACCCCGGCAATGCGATCCATGCCAGCGCCTATGTGGATACCGAAGATTTTTCCGGCCCGCTGCGGCAGGTGTTTGACGGGGCACAGTCGTTCATCATGCGTAACCTGCACAAAGTGCAAGCGGGGCGTGGCGTGAACTCGCCGGGTCAGCCAGAAATTCCCGAAAGCGTTTTTGAAGAGCTGTTGGTCAATGCCCTTGTGCATCGTGATTATCTGGTTAGCGCGGCCATACGCATTTTCATTTTTGACAACCGCATTGAGATCATCAGCCCCGGTCACCTGCCCAACAACCTGACAGTGGAAAAAATCAAAGCCGGGAACTCCAACATCCGCAATCCAATTTTGGTGTCCTATGTGGCAAAGGGGCTTCTACCGTATCACGGGCTTGGTTCCGGTATCAAACGCGCCATGAAAAACTGGCCGGACATCGAATTTTTGGACGATCATGACGGGTGTTTGTTCAAGGCGACGGTTCGGCGCAAGGCCCCGGAAGAGTTGGTGTTGGCCGCTGCTGCGCCAGTACTTTCCCCGAACTTTTCTGGTGAAAGTTCGGGGGAAAGTTCGGGGAAAACGCTTGCAGGTTCGGGGAAAAATTCGGGGAAAATTATAGAACTCATGCAGGGCCAACCTTCTATCAGCATACCTGAAATCGCCGCGACGCTGGGCATCAGCTCACGGGCTGTCGAAAAGCATATTGCCAATCTGCGCCGCGACAAAACCATCCGCCGTGTCGGCCCGGCCAAGGGCGGCAAGTGGGAAGTGCTGGTATGAACTCTGCACAAAAACGTAATGCCATCAGCACCATTCGCTTCATGGCAGTGGCAATCGTGGCTACATTGGGGCTGTATGCGACTGCCATCATATGCGCTACTCTTTTGCGTCAAGCTGTCGTGGAAGCATCCATGTACGACCTCGGCGCGCTCGCGATAATCGTGCTTATTGGGGGAGTTTTGGTGACAGCCCCTTTCTGCTTGCTGGTGTACCACTTCTTTTCTCTTTGGGGGACAACGGCGCTGCCAAAGGCGATTCGCCTCAACGAAGCAATGCGTTTGTTACACGCTACTACCAACAAAGAAAGTATTAAGGTACTAAAGTACCACGATATTAGCGTGTACAGGTCAAGAAATCCCCTTGGGAAAGGCGCGATAGAAGATGTGCCCTGTAAAATCATTTCCGCATTCCTTTCACCGCTATTTTTCAACTCTGACAGACTAAATGCTTTGGGATCAGCGCATTACTGCTGCGATTATGATGAAATTCAATCCATCATCCAGATGGAGCAAAGTAAGTGGGGTCAGCCTTCGCAGGGTAGTGACATCAGCGCTGCCCAACTGGCGGTTCTCGAAAAGATGAATGCTGACTTACGCCAAGAGAACAAGAAGGTTAAGGGGCAATACACTTCTGCCTCAGGAAGCGCGGGGCGTTTGAAATTGCAGCTTGAAGACGTGCAAAAGCACATGGCTGTGCTTATTGCGCTTGCCCATAACGTCACCCGCGAGGTGAAACCGCCGCGTACCCTCTCTCGTGAAGACATTAAACACAAATATCTGGCCATTGGCAAATTGTGTGGCATAGAAACCGCTCCTGCCGCTTATGTGGAACTTTTTCGTGAGGCAATGCCCAAGGAATACATCAACCATGGAGGCGCGCCTTGCCAGGGCGGGGAAAACGCGGAAACCTGAGTGGGTCAGCTTTGTTACGCGATGGATTTTTCCTATGGCAATTATCTGAATAAAAACGATAAATCAGAAAACCTTCCTATCTCAAGCTGAGACAGGGAGGTTTTGTTTAGGCTTTTCTGACAGATCAATTTTTTCTCCTTTGATGACGGGCTACGTTTTCGTATCCGGGCTGTTTTTCCCGTACCGAAGGCCATGTAACCTCATCAAAGGAGATTCCTTATGCCCAGCAAAAAGCTCAACACCCAGGAAGCCGCCGCCTATCTAGGCGTAAAGCCCTGCACCCTGGAACTGTGGCGCTGCCGCAAGAAAGGTCCGCGCTATTTCAAGCTCGGCAGCCGCGTCATGTATGATTTGGCCGAATTGGAAGCATGGTTCGCCACGCGGGGCGTGCACACCACTGACACAGCCCCTCAACTGGGTGGTGGCCAATGACCAGCATCTTTGAGCAGGTTAAAGCCGCCCTTGCCCCACGCCTGCCGGAGGTGCTGGCCGAGCTTCTGCCCGGTGGGCGAGTGTTCGGCAGGGAGTATGTGTGCGCGTCGTTGCAAGGCGGCGCGGGCACATCCTGCGCCACCAATCTGGAGAGCGGCAAGGGCAGCGACTTTGCCACGGACGAAAGTTGGGGTGACGTGATCGCTCTCGCCGCCAAAGTCTGGAGTATGCGCCAAGGCGAAGCTGCTCAGGAGCTTGCGCGGCTGTATCACATAGACACTGGTCAGAACGCGCCGCAGTCGTTTCGGCAGCCTGCCATGTTCACCGTCATTTTGCCTGTGCCGGAGTCCGCGCCCCAGCCACCGCGTTGCCATGCACAGCATGGGCAGGCGTCCGCCTTGTGGCGTTACGCGGATGGACAGGGCCGCATCCTTGGCTATGTGGCCCGCTTTGAAACGCCAGAGGGTAAAGTCGTCCTGCCGCTGTGCTTCGGACAGTACGGCACCGGCCATGCCCAATGGGCATGGAAGGCTCTGCCGGAGCCACGCCCGCTGTACGGCTTGCCCGGCCTTCAAAGCACATACGGCCCCGTGCTGCTGGTGGAAGGCGAAAAGACGGCTGACGCAGCCCAAGCCCTCTTCCCACAGCATGCTGCACTCACCTGGAGCGGCGGAGCCAATGCCGTGGGCAAAGCGGACTGGTCGCCGTTGGCAGGCCGCACCGTCACCATCTGGCCGGACAATGATAAGCCGGGCTTCAAGGCCGCGCTGGAAATTGCGTCTCTGCTGAAGAGTACCGCCGCCAGTGTTCACATTGTGCTGCCGTCAGCGAGCCTTCCTGAAAAATGGGATGTGGCCGACGTTGTTCCAGAAAGTTTTGACTTGCACGAAGTATTGAGCGCAGCCATGCCAGCGCAAGACTTTTGCCGCTCCGTTTCGTCGCGCATGGGCGGTCTTGCGACCGCAGTACAGACAGACACATCTCTGCTCTCGATGCCCGTAAGGCTCGAAGACTCGCCAACGGGCACGGCTGCGCCGCCTTCGGTCGGACCCCCGCTGCCCGCGCCCGACACCGACGACCTTACCTTGAAAGAGTGGCCGTGTTTCTCCTGGGATGCCTGCCCCGGCTTGCTGGGCGATTTTGTGCGTCTGGCCACCCGCAACAGCGAGGCCGACCCGGCAGCGGTGTGCATTACCGCCCTGGTGCGCTTCGGCGCGGAGGTTTACAGTTACGGCGGGCGCTCCGGCCTTGGCCCGCACATCTATGTGGGCGAAACCATACACCCGCCGCGCCTTTTCGCTGTCATTTGCGGTAATTCCAGCAAAGCTCGCAAGGGCACGTCACGTCATCCCGTGACCAAACTCTTTGCACGCGATCACTGCCAACCTGCCGACCTCAAAACCTGGGGCGTGGCCCTGCCCGCCAGAGAGAGCGGCGGCCCGCTCTCCACCGGCGAAGGGCTGGCCCACCATGTGCGCGACGAATCCGACGAAGAGCGCGAGCGCCACCAGCGCCAGAATCCCAACGAGCCCATCCGCGAGAAGGGCGACAAGCGCCTCATCATTCTGGACGAAGAATTCGCCAGCGGGCTGGCCTGCACCAAGCGCGAGGGCAACACGCTCTCTATGGGCATCCGCTGCTTCTGGGATTCTGGCGACTACGCGCCGCTCACCAAAAACAACCCCGTGACCGTGCGGGCGGCGCACATCAGTATTCTGACCCACATCACTATGCAGGAACTGGCCGTGTGCCTAGGTGAAGTGCAGGCCGTCAACGGCTTCGGCAACCGCTTTCTGTGGATTTGCGCCCGCCGTGCCAAACTGGTGCCCTTGCCTTCACGCATGCCGGACGCGGAGCTTGCCCCCCTGCAACGCGAACTCTGGCGGCTGGTGGGCCTTGCCCAGCGACGCGGAACCATGACCATGACGCCGCCCGCTGTGGCGCTGTGGGAAAGCCTGTACACCGAGCTTTCGCAGGAGCATAGCGGCCTTGCCGGGAGCATCATCAACCGCGCCGAGGCCCAGACCTTGCGGCTTGCCCTCATCTATGCGTTGCTGGAAGGCGCGGAGCGGATTGCCGAAAACCACCTGCAAGCCGCCCTAGCCATGTGGAACTATGCGCAGGAATCGGCGCTGTATATTTTTGGCGACCGCGTGGCCGATCCGCTGGAAGAAAAGGTGCTGGAGGCGTTGAAGGCTGGGCCGCTCACAGCCACGGAACTCAGCGCCGCCCTCAACCGCCATGTGCCCCGCGAGCGTCTGCAACCACTGCTGCAACAACTGGAGGGGCAACAGCGCATCAGCATCCAGAAGCAGAAAAACGCAGGCCGCCCCCGGCTCATCATCGCGTTGCGCGTAATAAGCGAACAAAGCGAAAAAGGCGAATTTAGCAAAAAAAGAGAGGCTCATTTATGAGGCTTTTTTCGCTTCTTTCGCTTTTTTCATATTTCGCAGCCGTAGAGCGTTGCGTGCTGACCTATGGCGTTAAAGGCGAGGGCCAGCCTACCCGTTGTGGGCACACGCTGACGCGGTACCCCCTGCCGGGGCTGGCGAGTGGCTCCGCCCCCTCGACCCCCATCAAAGCCCAAAGGCAAAAACCATGAAGCTGGAGCGCGACACCCGCAGTGCGTGGATCAAGCTGCGCGTCACTCCGGCGGAGAAGGAAACCATCGCCGCCAAGGCCGCTACCCAGGGTCAGACCGTGACGGATTTCATCCGCCAGCGTGCCCTGGACTATCGCCTGCGGCAGACGCCTCTGGAGAAAGAGCGCGTCCGACAGATCGCTCGTATCGGCGCGAACCTCAATCAGCTTGCCCGCTGGGCCAACATCCACAAGAGCCGCGCCGAAGCCCTGGACGTGCTCACCGCCCTGGTCAGCCTTGAAAATGCGGTAAGAGCAGACACAGCCCCGCCGCTCGCACCAGAGGACTCGCCATGTACATGAAAGTCTTCCCTCACGGCCAGGGCGCGGGCGAAGGCCCCACCAACTACCTTGTGCGCCCAGATTATCCGGGCCGTGACGAATCGCCGCCAGAAGTGCTGCGCGGGGACGTGGACACGACCCGCGACCTTATCGACTCGCTGGACACCACATGGCGTTTCACCGCCGGGGTGTTGTCGTGGCACCCCGACGACACGGTGACGCCGGAGCAGGAACAACGCGTCATGGACGACTTCGAGCGGGTGGCTTTCGCGGGCCTGGAGCCGGACCAGCGCAATATCCTGTGGGTGCGGCACCGTCATGCGAACCACCATGAGCTGCACTTCGTCATTCCGCGTGTGGAGTTGTCCACCGGCAAGGCCTTCAATCCCTGCCCACCCGGCTGGCAGAAGCACTTTGACCTGTTCCGCGACCTGCACAACCACCGCGAGGGCTGGGCCAGACCCGACGACCCAACCCGCACCCGCATGTTTACGCCAGCCCATGCGGATTTGCACCGGGCGCGGCTGTTCCGCTGGGGCAAAACGCCAAAACCGGATGACAGAGCCGCCGCCAAGGAGGCCATTCACGAATACATGCAGGCCAAGGTGGAGCAAGGGCAGGCGTCAAACCGCACCGAGGTGCTCATGGCCCTGCAGGAGGCCGGACTGGAGATCAACAGGGCGGGCAAGGATTATATCACCGTCAAAAACCCCGACAGCGGGGAAAAATTGCGCCTGAAAGGAGGCATGTATGCAGAACATTGGAACTTCAGCCAGTTCCTTGGCAGAACGAGTGAGGGCCAGGGCCGAACAGGAGCGGCAAGAGATGGAGAGCCTGACCCGGCAACAGTTCAGCGCCTTGAGCGAGAGCTTGCGGCAGTCATCGCAAAACGCGCTGACTACAACCGAGGCCGCTATCCTCGCCCAGCTTGGGAACTTGGAAAAGTCCATCAGCTCCCGCAGCCGGACGCTGAACCGTGCCTTTGGCTGGACATGCTTGCGGAGCCTGCTCCTGAGCTTGAGCATTCTGATGGGCGCGGGGATCGGCGGCTGGGGCCTGCTGACATTGGCCGGGAAACAGGTCGCGAACCTGCGGGCAGAGGTGGCGGCGCTAACGAACCAACAGGAAAGCCTGGAAGCGGAAAGCGCCAGAATATGGGCGACATTCAATGGCCTGGAGCCTTATCGGACCGGCGGCAAGGACTATCTGTTGACCCCGGAGGGCTGGAAAATCACCCACAGCGGAACAGTGGGCAAACGCGACGCATGGCGCATTGTGAGGAAGTAGACCATGACCGAACTGGAACGCACTCTCAAGAACACTCTGCTCACCCTGGAGCAGGAGTTGAGCGCCACGCAGAAAGCCCACGCCACATCCCTGGTCAACCATCAACACAGCCTAGAGAGGCAAGCCCAGGCCATTCGCCAGTTGCAAGAGGCAATCGGGCAACTCCGGGCCGAACAGCAGGAATCAGCGCGGCACTTGCAACGCTTGAGCGATATACACGCGAACTTGGAACCGCTCTTGTCGCGTTTGAGCGCCTTGTTGAACGCCAAATAGAGCGGTTGCGGGAACGGGAGCGCCAGCGCAGCCGAGGGCCGGGGATGTGGCGGTAGCAACGTTGAGAGGCGATGCAAAATGGAAATACCGTATAAAAAATTGGGCTCGTATCTCCCTTCATACGAACCCAATTTCAGTGTTGCGGTTTATGCGTTGGTTAGATGCGCGGCAGCTTCAGCAGGTTGTCATGCGGAGTATCGTTCGGTTCAGAGCGAACATATTTTTCACCCCGAGCACTTGTTGCCGGAACAAGGTTCGGATACGGGGAAATGTTCACTTGAATGCTGCCCGGATTTTTAGTGACATGATCGTGCAGCACGCCCTTGTCATAAAAGCCAGGCTTATCGCAACCTTCAATGAAGATATCCGCTATTTCCACAGCGTTGTTGGAATTGCCGCAGCCATTTTTCATTCTGATTTTTGTCGCACGCATGGTAAACTCCTTATACGGTGAAAGTGCAGGATTATTTCCCATCAATCGCTCCTGACTTTCCCAACGAAAGCCCATTGCGATTTTTCACCAAGAAGCTATACTTTCAGAAGGGAGACTGAAAACTTCTTGATGAAGTTTGCGATGCTCAAAAGGATAGCGGATTGGGGAGTGAGATTTCCATGCCGCTATTCTTTTTTCCTGCGTTTCTCAGTGCCGTAAATCAGCACTGATCAATGGTTAGCACATCCGTTGCCTAGATGCAACACTTTTGTTGCATCTAGGCAACGGATGTGTCATAACTCAGGAAACAGAAGGAGTTCTCGCATGAGCGACATAAAATTTGGACAATATCTCGCCCGGTTACGAGACGAACAAAAGATGAGCCAGCGTGGATTGGCGGAGGCTGCTGGACTTATTAACTCGACAATAAGTCGAATAGAGGCTGGTTCGGTCAAACCTGACCCCGCTACGCTTGAAAAGATTGCATACGCCCTAAAGGTGGACAAAACATTACTATTTGTAAAATGCGGATATAGCGAAATCCCTGAAGATTTTGTTGTTATCGCACGCAAAACTGGTGAATTAACGGAAGACCAGAGGAAAAAAGTTTATCAAATTTTCAACGAAACTATTGATAAATTTCTTTCGGATGACGATGACGAGGAGTAGCGCCTTGAACTTTAATTGGGAAGCGATCACCTTATCCGCGTATAAGACTCTTGGGGAATTAAAGTTGCGAGAATTTCCGATTCCCGCCGATAAAATAAAATGCAAAGGCGTAAAAATTGCGAGTTATCAAAAATATTCAAAACTCACGGACTGTTCAATCCAAGAAATTACTTGTGGAAACGAACTTAAGGATGCCTTTCTATTGAAAGGATTACGTCCCGGCTTAACGTTGATTCTTTACAACGATGAGGCCAATAATAGGCGGATGAAGCATACACTGTGGCATGAAATTGGCCATATAAAATGTGGCCATAAGCAACATGGGCCTCAAGAAGAAATTGAAGCTCATTTTTTTGCATCACAAGCAAATGCTCCAAATGCACTTATCAAAGAGATTGCACGGCGAGGATATTCTATAACTACTTCATTTCTTATGAGTTGCTTTGGATTAAGCCAAGAAGCTGCTAGCAAAAAAACTGACTACCTTAAAAGATACCCTTTCAGTCATAGCAATGAATATGATGAAATTTTATTGGCACAATTTTCAAACTTCATTAATGTTAAATATCCCCTAAAAGCGAAAAAAGCGCATGACGATTATTACGACGAGTTAGAACAAGAACGTAAAGGGTGGTACTAAAAGACGGATTCCTCGGAGCACTACACTTTTTTCACAATCACCCCTGCCGTATTATCCATACGGTACTGAACTATAGTCCCGTCAATTATGCGATTACAGACCTCCACAGCAGTTTCAACGCTTACGGCGAACCATTCTTCCGGGTGGTAGGGTTTGCCGTTGGCGCTGATGAGCGTCATATTCAGTCGCTGCTGATACAAAAACGCATGGATGAGGTTTTCAAATTTCTGCGGGTTCAGGTTGAAGCACTCTATCTGGGCCAACAGGCGAACCGGCGCTTCAAGATAAGTTGGGTCAGTGTGGGCGTTTTTGATGCGTTCCTGAACATCCTGGCTGGAGTAGCCAATCTTTACCAGTTTACCCGTGTTTTTTAGGCTGGCAAGGGCCGGTGCGGTCGTTTCTGAACCCAGAATGTAGATGAAACCGGTAGGCTTGTCGCCGTGCGATATGGTGAAAGACTTGTCTGAAAACAGGTTCAGATCAAAATTGACCCGCCGACTGTGCGGGTCTTTATACAAGGCACGAGCGAGAGAACGTTTGAGCAGGTCGGCCTCCGTGCCGTTTTCAAAAATAACGCGCAGCCGGGGGTTATCCCTTTTGGAATCAGACGTATCTTCCTTGAGAATTCTGTCCACATAGCAGAGTTGCCCCCGCAGAATGAACACCTGCCTGACAGCGGCTTCGGATTCGCTGGAAAACCGTTCCAGAATGACGGCCTTGGTATTAAGAACACCCTGCACATCCTGAAAGAGCTTTTCATACAGGTAAAAATCTTCGCACGGCTTGCGGCTGGCTATTTCGTCCGGCATATCCCTATCTGTGGACGGCGCGGCAGGCGTGGCGGTAAAAATGGAAGTATCTATGCCGCCAAGCAAGCCCAGGTCGTCGTCATCGTCGAAAATGTCATCCAGGGAAGTAGCTTCCCGCGCTGCAACGGGCGCGACAACAGGCGTATCAGGCAAAGATTCGCAGGGAACAGGGGCTGCCGCCTTTTCGCCCAGTAGCCCAACACTGTCAGACTCCAAGACTTTCACGCGCAGTTCAGGGCGCGTTCGATACCCTTTGAGCCGCCAGGCCAGAGGCTTTTCTTCCGGTATGCTTTCATCCGGCTCGCGCCCATGCGCTTCATAAAACGCGACAAGTTCCAGAAATGCGGAAACCGCCGGGTCTATGGCAGCTGTCGCTTTTTTCTTTGCCGGAACAACGCCGGAGAGCAAATCAAGGTCGTCCTCTTCATCAAAAATGGCATCCAGTGAAGTTGCCATGCTGCGCGGCGTTGAGCGGAGCTTCACGTCCTACTCCGTTGCGGGGGCTTGTGCCGCCTGCATTTGTTGCGCTTTTTTATTGCGCACATAGGCCAGCACTTCTGCCAGCCGCTTTTCATAGGCGTCACTGGCGTTAAGAGATGGTTCGACCCCAAATTGGCGCTTGAAGTCCTTGATTCTGGGCCAGAGCAATACGGCCTCTTCTTCGCTTACGTTGCTCCTCTGTGCGGAAACTTGATCCTGAATGGTTTTCAGCATGGGCGCGGTAACGGACTTGGAAAGAATTTCATACGCGCCTTGAAACGGATTTACGCTTTCAATCAGGTCAATATTCAGGGAACTCACGTTAATGAATTTTTCGCCAACGCGCAGAAAAGCCTGTGCGCCTGCTGAGTTGGAGGGGCCATCTTCCCCATCGGTCTGATTGTCACCTTGGATAACCTGTGCGCCCGGCGGCAACTCCGTAACCAGGCCACCGTTGGTGGTAATGACCATTTGTGTTTGGGCAAGGTCGTTAAGCAGGGATACATCTTCCGGCGGCAAGTCCGGGAACAGTTGCGTGATAATTTTCGGCATTGAAGCTTCGGTCAGGATTTTCTGCTCGTCCGGTTTTGCTATTACCGGATTGACCGCTTCTGGAGTATTCAGCAGCGTAGTCACTATTTGCTCAATGCCGCCGGAGGTCAAAATTTCACGAACTCGCGGCGATACCGGCAATTCCAAATCATCAATGACGATTTCTCCTGGCTGAAGTGTTTCGCCTTCGCGCAACAGGGAACGGGGCCGAAACGTGATGTTGGGGGCCAGCACTTCGCGCATGAGCAGCGACAAGGTGATCGCCTTGAGCATGTTGTTCACGGAATTTTTGACATCCTCGTCTTCGGCATCCGGCTGGGCAATCAGGTTGGTGAACTGCGCATGGCTTTTCTCCTCGCAATCCCGTGTGGCCCGCCCGATGATTTGCACCACTTCCGTCAGGGAGGAGCGGTAGCCGATGGTCAGCACATGTTCGCACCACGGCCAGTCAAAACCTTCCTTGGCCATGCCCAGGGCAATGATAATGTCCATCTGATCCGCTTGCCGTATGTCGCGCAGATAGGCCAGCACGTTCACCCGCATGGGGTCGTCCGTAACCAAATCAGCTACCTTGAGTAGTTTTCCGGCGCGGGTTTTCAGCGTCATAATGCCAGTTTGCGGATCTTTGTGCTGCACTTCACCTATGGCGTCCAGCACAAAGTCCACTTCGGAATACTTTTGGCCGGTAGATTCGGCGGAATTGACGTTAGGGATATGGACGATGGTTTTCTTGTCCAAATCCAGCACTTCTTTCATGGCTTCAAAATATCGCCCCTGATAGAAGTGGTAGCCAAGGCCGAGCGACTTCAAATGCTTGTAGCCGTTTAGCTGTTCATAATAGGTATAGGTTACTTGCGTGAACAGGGCTTCCGCTTCCGGGGTAAGGATAGGAACCTGATCGCCGCGAAAATATGAACCCGTCATGGCGACAATGTGGGCGGACGAATTCCGCATCAGGCCGTCCACCATTGTGCCCAGCTTGTTCCCCTCTTCGGCGGAGGTATGGTGGAATTCGTCAATGGCGATAAGCATGTTATCAAACTTGTGGGCATTCCCAAGGCGTTCATAGGCAAAACGTAAAGTGGCATGGGTACACAGCAGGAAGCGGGCTTTGGGGTTGTTTATAAACTCAATGAGTTTATCGACTTTCCCCTCGTTGCCAGAGGTGCAGAGGTTGTAATCGGTATCCACATGCCAGTCGGCAAAAAAGCCGAACTTGCTCAAATCGGTATCAGCAAAAGAGCCGCCAATGGAAATTTCCGGCACGGCGACAATGGCTTTTTGCAACCCCTGCTTCAGGACTTTATCAAGGGCCAGGAACATCAAGGCGCGGGATTTACCGGAGGCCGGAGGAGCCTTGAGCAGTAGGTATTGCGCGTTTCTGGCGGCATAGGCCCGCGCTTGCATTTCCCGCATACCCATAGGGTTTTGCGCGGTGCTTTGGCCTGTCTGCCCATAGTGAACGGTTAAAAGCTCAGTCATCACTTTCGTCCTCTTCGTTATCGCTTATAGTCTCAACATGGTGATTTTCCGATACGAGCTTTTCATATAGCTCAAAAAGAAGCTGCAACCGTTCTTCATCACTCGCAAAGGGCTTCTTGCGATATAGCCCGTCCACGGCAATATCCAGCGCAGTGTGCGCTGCTTGTAAAGGTTCCGGCATTTTGTCCGGATCGTACATGTCGGCAAGGGGCATGTCCGGGTACATTTCCCGTGTCATTAGGACGGCTTCGGCGAGAGCTTCTATGTGTTCTTTTTGTTGAGTGGAAGGTGTTGGCCACGGAAAGGTGTTGTAGCAAAGGTCGCGGGCATATCGGTAGTCGCTTTTAAGGCGTCCACAAACAGTCCGCATCCAAGACATGTGCATGGACGAGGTAATAATTGCAAAATCATAATGTGTCGCATTAGGAATAATGTACACAAGATCTGTAACGATTGTATCTTTGTCCATAAAGCCAATAGGAATATATTGCCGACGTTCTGAGGAAACTCTTGGAACCAAAAGGAATGGGTTGTCTTCGTGCTGCGTTATTTGGCAAAATAAATGGGGGGTTTGAGCAAATTGCCGAGTCGACTTCGCTTTGCTCGCAAGCCTCATCTCCTTGACTTTACAAATTCTTTTATGAATTTCTGGCAATTTCAAGATATTTTCATCGGCCTTTGTAAGCCATAAACAATAGCGGTTTATGTTGTGCAAAAATTCTACCGAACCCAATAGCTTCCTTACATAAGGGCGCGCTGATGGTTCATTATCGAGAAATGGCTGCAATTCTTCTGGTTCTAATATCAAATTCCCACCACCTCGGGGCATATTTCCGAAGTAAATGTCATTAATTGC
>ENA-UEYG01001943-UEYG01001943.1-human-gut-metagenome-genome-assembly--contig:-NODE-1943-length-13953-cov-3.895575_pt1 | contig 13953 bp, 9 predicted proteins | sample MGYA00242933_ERZ507934 | MGnify/ENA primary metagenome ERZ507934 (study PRJEB26167, sample SAMN06115527) | human gut metagenome | host: Homo sapiens | place: China:Zejiang | collected 2015-11-10... | reverse complement strand
CGAGTAAACAACGGAAAAGTCCTGCTTTATGTTCCCCATGACAAATGGGTGAAACGCCTACTATCTTACAACGCCCTCAAAATCAAATATGACAAGCAAAATGGAAACAAAGAGGTTTGGGAACCAGTCCGGCGCACCCGCCTGTTGCATCTGGACGACCTGGAAATCCTAAACCAATACAATGCAGAAATCCGTGGATTGTATAACTACTACCGGCTCGCAAACACCGTGTCCGTACTCAATAACTTCTACTATGTAATGAGATACAGTATGCTCAAAACTTTCGCCGGAAAGTATCGGACACGAATCAGCAGAATTATCCGCAAGTACCGTCAAGGGAAAGATTATGTTGTGGAGTACCCGAAGAAAAATGGCAAAGTTGGTAAAGTGCTGTTCTACAACAACGGTTTTTGCCGGAATACCAAAGTGGAAAGCGGCAATCCCGATATAGTAGCAAGAGTAGTTGAGAACTATGGACGCAACAGTCTGATGAAAAGGCTGCAAGCGAACAAATGCGAGTGGTGCGGCGCAGAGAATGTGCCGCTCGAAATACACCATGTACGAAAACTCAAAGATTTAAGTGGCAAAAAACAATGGGAAATCGCCATGATTGGGCGCAAGCGCAAGACAATGGCACTCTGTATTGACTGTCACGATAAGCTACACGCTGGGAAATTAGACTGACATCTGGAGAGCCGGATACATCGAGAGGTGTAAGTCCGGTTCGGAGGGGAGTTCTCGGAAACCTGCCATAGTGATATGGTAAGGCGCCGGGTTCTTACCCTACTGACCGTATCCGTGGGGCCGATCCCCTTTGCCACCATGGCCAACCGGGAGTGGGGCCAGACGGGGCAGAACTATTTGAAGTCCCTGCTGGCCCTGGGCTTTCAGGCGTTTCTCATCATGGTCTGCGTCGGCATCTACGCGGTGCTGGTGCAGAATATCGCCGTGGGGGACGATATCACCGTGGCGATCTGGGAGTGCCTGGGCTATACGGTGCTGCTGTGCTACACCCTGTTCCGCACCGGCAGCCTCGCAAAGAGCCTGTTCGGGGCGCATTGACGGGAGGCCGCCATGAAAAAATACAAGGTCATTTATGCGGATCCGCCCTGGGCCTATAAGGTCTGGAGCAAGAAGGGCGCGGGGCGCAGCGCCGAGAGCCATTACCCCACCATGGACATAGCGGCCATCAAGGCCCTGCCGGTGGGGGAGCTGGCGGACAAGGACTGCGCCCTGTTCCTCTGGATCACCTTCCCCATGCTGCGGGAGGCCTGGGGCGTCATGGACGCCTGGGGCTTTACCTTCAAGACCGTGGCCTTCGTCTGGATCAAGCAGTGCCGGAAGTCGGACGGCCTGTTCACCGGCATGGGCTACTGGACGCGGGCCAACGCGGAGATCTGCCTGCTGGCGACCCGCGGACGCCCGAAGCGGGCGGCGCGGGATGTGAAGCAGGTCATCCTCTCCCATGTGGAGCGGCACAGCCAGAAGCCGGAGGAGGCGCGGCGGCGGATCGAAGCCCTCATGGGGGACGTGCCCCGTATTGAGCTGTTCGCAAGAGCCTCACCGCCCGGTTGGGATGTGTGGGGAAATGAAGTTGCAAGCGATATCCGGCTTGCGGAAAGGATGTGAACCATTGGCATACGTAACGGTCCCGAAGGACCTGACAAAAATCAAGAGCAAGATGCTGTTCGGCCTGACGAAGCGGCAGCTTGTGTGTTTCGGATCGGCGGCGCTGGTAGGAGTGCCGCTTTTCTTTTTGAGTAAGGGCAGCATGGGCACGACGCCGGCGGCGCTGTGCATGATCCTGGTGATGCTGCCCTTTTTCCTGTTTGCCCTGTATGAGAAGAACGGGCAGACCCCGGAGGCGCTGCTGGGCAATCTGATCCAGTGCAAATTCATCCGTCCGAGAAAGCGTGTCTATCAGACGAACAACGCCTATTCCGCTTTGGAAAAGCAGGCGGAGCTGGAGCGGACGGTGGGGCGGATCGCCTCCGGCGCTGGGAAAAGAGGTAAGGGCCGGCGCAGGCTCACCCGGCAGGAGCGAAAGCAGATCGAGGCCGTCATCCGGCAGGCCAAGGGGGACGGCAAGAACCACACCGTACAGGCAAGCCTCCCCTTCCGCAATATGCACCCGGACGGCCTGTGCCGTTTGGACGACCGGCATTTTTCCAAAACCATCGCCTACGCCGACGTCAGCTACCGTCTGGCGGGGCCGGACGATCAGCGGGATATCTTTGAACGCCTCTGCGATTTCTATAACGGCTATGATCCCTCCATCGGTGTGCAAATGACCCTGAGCAGCAGCCACAAGGCCGGCGGCGGGGACCTGTTCCGCATGGCGGCCCAGGGGGACGACCTGGACGGGATCCGCGCCGAGGCCTCCGGCATCCTGCAAACACAGTATGAGCGCGGCAGCAACGGCTATGTAAAAAGCAAGTATGTCACGCTGACCATCGAGGCGGAGAGCATCCAGGCGGCGCGAGCACGGTTTTCCCGCATCGAGGCGGACACCCTGAACCGCTTCAAGGTCATGGGCGCGGCGGCAAAGGTGCTGGACGGCAAGGAACGGCTGGCGCTGCTGCACGGCCTTCTCCATCCCAGAGGGGAGCCCTTCGCCTTTGAATGGGATTGGCTGGCGCCCTCCGGTCTGTCCGTAAAGGATTTTATCGCGCCTTCTTCCTTCGAGTTTGGGGAGACACGCCGCTTCCGCATGGGCGAAATGTACGGCGCGGTGTCCTTCCTGCAGATTTTGGCCCCGGAGATCCAGGACCGTATCCTCACGGATTTCATGGATGTGGAAGGAAACCTTCTCGTCACCATGCACGTCCGCGGCATCAACCAGAACGAGGCCATCAAGATGGTCAAGCGCAAGATCACCGATCTGGACGCCATGAAGATCCAGGAGCAGAAGAAGGCCGCACGGAGCGGCTACGATCTGGATATTCTCCCCTCCGACCTCTCCACCTACGGCGGCGCGGCGAAAAATCTCTTGCAGGATTTACAGAGCCGCAACGAGCGAATGTTTCTTCTCACGTTCCTTGTGGTAAACATGGCAGACACGAAGCGGAAACTGGAAAATGACATTTTCGCGGCGGCGGGCATTGCACAGAAATATAACTGCGCCCTGACCCGTCTTGACTATCAGCAGGAAGCGGGGCTGATGTCCTCTGTCCCTTTGGGGGAGAACCTTATCCCTATTCAGAGAGGGTTGACGACGAGCAGCACCGCTATTTTTATCCCGTTCATCACGCAGGAGCTATTTCAGACCGGGGCTGCCCTGTATTACGGCTTAAATGCCCTGTCAAACAACATGATACTCTGCGACCGCAAGCAGCTTAAAAACCCGAATGGGCTTATCTTGGGAACACCGGGCAGCGGAAAATCCTTTGCGGCAAAGCGGGAAATCACAAACGCCTTTCTCATTACTGACGACGATATTTTTATCTGCGACCCGGAAGCCGAGTATTTTGCCCTTGTCAAGCGGCTTGGTGGGCAAGTGATACGCTTATCCCCGACCGGGAAAGGCATGGACGGTACGCCCCAGTATGTGAACCCTATGGATATGAACCTTAATTACAGCGAGGACGACAGCCCCCTTGCACTGAAAAGCGATTTTATCCTTTCCCTCTGCGAGCTTGTCATTGGCGGCAAGGAGGGCTTGCAGCCCGTTGATAAGACCGTCATTGACCGCGCCGTAAGGAATGTGTACCGGGATTATCTTGCTGACCCTGTACCGGAGAAAATGCCTATCTTGGGCGACCTTTACGACGAGCTGTTAAAGCAGCCGGAGCCGGAAGCTGCCCGCATTGCGGCGGCATTGGAGCTGTATGTTTCCGGCAGCCTTAACGTGTTCAACCACAGAACGAATGTGGAACTTTCTAACCGCCTTGTCTGCTTTGATATAAAGCAGCTTGGAAAGCAGCTCAAAAAGTTAGGTATGCTCATTGTGCAAGACCAGATATGGAACCGCGTTACCATTAACCGGGCAGAAAAGAAATCTACCCGCTACTATATGGACGAATTTCATTTGCTCTTAAAAGAGGAACAGACAGCAGCTTACAGTGTTGAAATTTGGAAGCGTTTCCGTAAATGGGGCGGCATACCGACAGCTATCACGCAGAACATAAAGGACTTGCTTGCTTCCCGCGAGGTGGAAAATATCTTTGAAAACTCTGATTTTGTCCTCATGCTCAATCAGGCACAGGGCGACCGGGCTATCCTTGCAAAGCAGCTTAATATTTCCCCGCAACAGATGAAGTATGTAACCCACACCGAAGCGGGCGAGGGACTTATCTTTTATGGAAATGTGGTGCTGCCCTTTGTAGACCATTTCCCGAAAGATACCGAGCTTTACCGCATTATGACGACGAAGCCGGAGGAAGTGAGCAGCCTATGAAACAGTTAAAACCACGCGATAAAATCACACAGAAAATGACCCGCGACGGTGCGGTGGAAATCAATGAAACACAGCAGACTGCCGAGCGTATCAGCAGCCAGGAAGCAGACCGCGACTTTTCACAGCCGGACACCGCTACCGCAGAGCGCGTCATAGAGCACCTTGACGCAGCCCATACCCGAAAGGCAAGCAAAAAGGCAGTCAAGAAAGCGCAGGAAGCGGCTGTTTTGCGTACTTCCACTTCCCGCTTGCAGTTTACCGACGAGGAACGGGCAACGCCGGAATTGGAAACTTACATCAAAAAATCAGAAAAAGCAGCCGACAAACTGGACGCGGCAAAGGCAGCTATCCCGAAGCAGAAGAAACTTGTAAAAGAGCGCACCTTTGAGGAAACTACCGGAAAGGCAAAGACCCGGCTTTACTTTGAGGAACAGGAAAAGCCGATACCCGGCGGCAAAGCCCACAGTAACCCGTTATCCCGCCCCGCGCAGGAAGCGGGTATTTTTGTTCACAACAAAATCCACAGCGTCGAGAAAGACAATTCCGGCGTGGAGGGCGCGCACAAATCGGAGGAACTTGCCGAGCGCGGCACAAGGTACGGGACAAAAAAATTAAAACAGGGCTACCGCAGCCATAAGCTGAAACCCTACCGGGAAGCGGCAAAGGCAGAAAAGGCAGCGTTCAAGGCAAATGTGAATTTCCAGTATCACAAAGCCTTACAGGAAAACCCGCAGCTTACAAGCAATCCCTTTTCCCGTTTCATGCAGAAACAGAAAATCAAACGCCAGTATGCAAAAACCGTAAAGAAAAGCGGCGCAGCTACCGCCAAAGCTGCCGCCGGAGCGTCCCAAACAGCAGCAAAGAAAGCGGCTGCCTTTGCAGGACGACACCCGGCAGGCGTGATAATCGCTATCGCCGCGCTGCTTCTGTTCATCATGGTATCCGTAGGGCTTTCCTCCTGCGGGGCAATGTTTTCCGGCAGCATGAACAGCGTGTTAGGGACTTCCTACACGTCCGAGGACAGCGACCTTGTGGCAACGGAACAGAGCTATGCTGCAATGGAAAATGAGCTGCAACAGGAAATTGACAATATTGAAAGCACCCACAGCGGCTATGATGAATACCGCTATGACCTTGACACTATCGGGCATAACCCCCACGAATTAGCGTCGTACTTGACTGCCCTTTTGCAGAGTTACACCCCGCAGAGCGCACAGGCAGAGCTAAATCGGCTGTTCGGCTTACAGTACACCTTGACGCTGACAGAAGAAATCGAGATACGCACCACCACCGACGAGGAGGGCAACGAGGAAGAATACGAATACCGTATCTTAAATGTGAAACTGACAAACAAGCCGATTGCTTCCCTTGCGGAAGAACTGCTGAACCCACAGCAGTTTGAAATGTTCAAGGTGTACTTACAGACACAGGGCAACAAACCGTTGATTTTTGGCGGCGGCTCTCCCGACGGCAGCCCCTCCGAGGATTTAAGCGGCGTGGAGTTTGTAAACGGCACACGTCCCGGAAACCCGGAGCTTATGGAGCTTGCAAAACAGCAGGTCGGAAATGTAGGCGGCTACCCCTATTGGAGTTGGTACGGCTTTAACAGCCGCGTGGAATGGTGCGCCTGCTTTGTGTCGTGGTGCTACAATCAAGCCGGAAAAAGCGAACCCCGCTTTGCAGGCTGCGAATGGCAGGGCGTTCCCTGGTTTCAGTCAAGGGGACAATGGGGCGCGCGGGGCTATGAGAATATCGCACCGGGCGACGCTATCTTTTTCGACTGGGATTTAGACGGCATTGCCGACCATGTGGGGCTTGTGCTTGGCAGGGACGGAAGCCGCGTCTATACCGTTGAGGGAAATTCCGGCGACGCCTGCAAGATAAAGAGCTACGACCTTAACTATCAATGTATCAAAGGCTACGGGCTGATGAACTGGTAAAGCAGCCCCCAAAAGAAAGGAGAATTTCATTTATGGCAAACAATAAAATCGACCGTATCAATAAGGAAATCGCAAAGACCCGCGAGAAAATCACAGAGTATCAGAACAAATTAAAAGGACTGGAAGCGCAGAAAACCGAAGCGGAAAACCTTGAAATCGTGCAGCTTGTACGCGCTATGCGTATGACCCCGCAGGAACTGAACGCTATGCTGTCCGGCGGCGGTATTCCCGGCATGAGTGCCGCCCCTGCTTCTGATGAAGCGGCAGACTACGAAGAACAGGAGGACAATGCAGATGAAGAATAAACTGAAAAAGACCATAACTGCCCTTTGTGCCGCCCTTATCCTTATGGGCGGTTTTTCTGTCCCTGCCTATGCACAGGGGACAGCCGCAGAGCCACCCGCAGAGGACGCGACCAACGACAGCAATGTAGTGGTGGAAGAACCGGAAACCCCACCTCTTACCCCAAAGGGCAACGCAACACTGGTGGACGATTTCGGCGGCAATAAGCAGCTTATCACTGTTACCACCAAAGGCGGCAACTACTTCTATATCCTCATTGACCGGGCAGCCGAGGAGGAACAGACCGTACATTTCCTTAATCAAGTGGACGAAGCCGACCTTATGGCACTGACCGAAACCGGGGAAGCCACGAAAAAGCCGGAAGTCTGCAACTGTACGGAGAAATGCGAAGCCGGAAAGGTAAATACGTCCTGTCCGGTATGTGCAACCACTCTGACAGGCTGCACAGGAAAAGAACCTACCCCGACACCCACAGAGCAGCCGGAAGAACCCAAAGAAAAAGGCGGCAATCCCGGCGCAGTGCTTGCCTTAGTCCTCTTTGTGCTGCTTGGTGGCGGCGCAGCGTTCTACTACTTTAAGTTTATAAAACCGAAGCAGAACGTGAAAGGAAACACCGACCTTGAAGATTTTGACTTTGAGGACTACGACGAGGACGAGCCGGAAGCAGATACCGGGGAAGTTTCCAAAGAGGAAGAAACGGAGGAAGAAGCCCTATGACCCTGTTTACCGACAATCCCTTTGAAAAGATGATGATACAGAAACCGAACGGGCGGCGTGATAATGCGCCGCCCGTTCCTTATCCCCCGGCTTGCGCTTCCTGTCCTTACAAGGGGCAGTCCCCTTGTGTGGGGTACTGTCTGAAACAGGTACAGGAGAAAAAGAAAACCGAGCCGGAACGCTGAAAGGAGGAACTTATATTTGATTTTAGTTATCGCAGAAAAGCCCAGTGTGGCACAGACAATCGCTGCCGTACTTGGGGCAAAGGAAAAGAAAGACGGATTTCTCACAGGAAGCGGCTATATCATTTCTTGGTGCGTGGGACATTTGGTAGGGCTTTCCGAAGCCGCCGCCTACGGGGAGCAGTATAAAAAGTGGAGCTATGACAGCTTACCGATTTTGCCGCAGGAATGGAAGTACACCGTTTCGGCTGACAAGGAAAAGCAATTCAAAACCCTAAAGGAGCTTATGAACCGGGCAGATGTTTCCGAAGTCGTCAATGCCTGCGACGCAGGGCGCGAGGGAGAACTCATTTTCCGTTTTGTCTATGAAATGGCGGGCTGCAAGAAACCTATGCGCCGCCTTTGGATTTCTTCTATGGAGGACAGCGCAATCAAAGAGGGCTTTTCCCGTCTGAAGAACGGCGAGGAATACGACGCGCTCTTTGCTTCCGCATTATGCAGGGCAAAGGCTGACTGGTTAATTGGTATCAATGCCACCCGCCTTTTCTCTGTCCTTTACAATCATACCTTGAACGTGGGGCGCGTACAGACCCCGACCTTAAAAATGCTTGTTGACCGGGACGCAGCGATTACCACTTTCAAGAAAGAAAAATACTACCATGTGCGCCTTGCCTTATCCGGCGCGGAAGCTGCAAGTGAACGAATTTCAGATAAAGCAGAAGCCGACGCATTAAAAACGACTTGCGAAGCGTCAAAAGCAGTCTGTACTTCCCTTGTAAAAGAGAAAAAGACCACAGCCCCGCCGAAGCTCTTTGACCTTACTTCTTTACAGAGGGAAGCAAACCGCCTGTTCGGATATACCGCAAAGCAGACCCTTGACCTTGCACAAGCCCTGTATGAAAAAAGACTTCTTACTTATCCGAGAACAGACAGCAGTTATCTTACTGACGACATGGGCGACACAGCGGCGGGCATTATCAAGCTGCTTTGTGGGAAATTTCCTTTTATGGCGGGAAAAGACTTCACGCCGGAGCTTGAAAAGGTGCTGAACAGTAAAAAGGTATCAGACCACCATGCCATTATCCCGACTATGGAGCTTGCAAAGACTGATATTACCACGCTGCCGGAAAGTGAAAGGAATATCCTTACCCTTGTCGGGGCGCGTCTGCTTATGGCGACCGCTGCACCGCATACCTTTGAAGCGGTTACAGCAGTTTTTGAATGTGCCGGACAGTCTTTTACCGCAAGGGGAAAAACGGTACTGTCTGACGGGTGGAAAGAGATTGACCGAAGATACAGGGCAGCCTTAAAGAACAAACCCGAAACGGACGACGCAGACAGCGACACAGAAAATACCCTGCCACAGTTTACCGAGGGACAGACCTTTGAAAATCCGACGGCAAAGGTAACGGAGCATGACACAACACCGCCAAAACCTCACAACGAAGCGTCGCTGCTCTCTGCTATGGAGCGCGCCGGAAGTGAGGACACCGACCCGGACGCAGAACGCAAAGGGCTTGGAACGCCCGCCACCCGCGCCGCTGTCATTGAAAAACTGGTAAAGGGCGGCTTTGTGGAGCGAAAAGGCAAGCAGCTACTTCCCACAAAAGACGGTATCAACCTTGTGTGCGTTCTGCCGAACACCTTGACAAGCCCGCAGCTTACCGCAGAATGGGAAAACAATCTGACGCAGATTGCAAAAGGCAAGGCAGACCCCGCCGCATTTATGGAGGGTATTGAGGATATGGCGCGGGAACTGGTAAAGACGTACCCGTTTCTTTCTGATGATAAAGCGCAGATGTTCAAGCCGGAACAGGAAGCATTGGGAAGCTGCCCCCGCTGCGGTTCTCCTGTCTATGAGGGCAAGAAGAATTACTATTGCAGCAACAAGGAATGTATCTTTACCATGTGGAAAAATGACCGTTTCTTTGAAGAACGAAAAGTAACCTTTACCCCGAAGATTGCCGCTGCACTCTTACAATCCGGCAAGGTAAATGTGAAAAAGCTCTATTCCCCAAAGACGGGCAAAACCTACGACGGAACTATCGTATTGGCTGATACGGGCGGGAAATATGTCAACTACCGGGTGGAGCTTCCGAAGAAAAAATAACTGAATAGCAAGCATAGGAAAAGAGTACCCTTTTCCGTAAAATCCCTGCTTTCTCTACCGAGAACGGCGGGGATTTTTGCTTGTTGGGAAGTGTCCCAAACCCTCTGAAATCTTAAAAAAATAGTTAAAATCTTTGGCAAAAACGCGGGCGCGGGGTACTGAATGATGAAACCGGAACATGCAGCGTCCGCGCTGCCCTTTGGAAAGGAGGTTACACATGGCAAGTTTACGGGACACCGTAAAAGACTATCAAGAAGAATTAAGGGACGGTATCGTTTGGGTGGCGTTTTGGAAAACGGGACGTTCTTGGAACGCGGAATATTTCCACCTTGAAATGGGCGACTACCTCTACCCGGAGGACAGAAGCCGCATGGAAGAAATCAAACAGGCTGACCCTGCCGCCGTTGTGGTAAACGGCTATTATTCCGGCTATCTTGGCGAGGATATGAGCCTTGACGAGCTGACCGCCGGGGTGCGCCGCCACTACGAAAACGGATATAGCAATATCGGGGAATTTATCGAAGTCCACGACGACAGGCTGCCGCCGGAGCTTATCGAGGAAGCAAGAGCCGCCGCCCACGCTGCGGGGCTGCCGTTCTCTGAAAAAGCCTACCGGGACGGCGAAGAACCCGACCCCTATATTTTTGACGGGAGCATGAGCATGGAGGACTACGAACTTATGCACCGCATGATTGAAAACGAAAGGAGTGAACGCATGGCAGAAATAAAAACAGGATATTCCACATACGACCATGACCGCTTAGACCCGGCAGACAGTATGAGGATAGAACGCAAGCTATATTTTGAACAGGATAAAGCCGATATTTCCGGGTTGACTGTCTTATCTATGGAACAGCTACGGGAAATCCGCGAGGAAAGCGCGGCGGCTGAACAGACAATTTATGAAGATTTGAAACAGCGGGCGGCTGCATGGGAAGCACAGGCAGGACAGACCCTTGCCGTTGATAAAGCCATTGAGTATGTGAGGACACCCGAAGTCAAGCATACCGCTAACCAGTGGGAAGCCGCAGAAAATGACCGCCATATCATTAGCAACCGCGTTTATCAAATGCGCTACCACATTTATGAGAATACCCGCTATGACCGGGAAAAGGAACAATCCGTTCCCTATGCGTGGACGCTCTCATGGAACGTTTACACCAACAGTCCGGACGGTTACAATCAAGCAAAAATCGCCGGACAGGAAAAGAAATTTGCAGACAAGGCAGCTATGGAAAAATATCTGAATGGGCGTATCAAAGCCTATCAGCATTTATTTACTGAAATATCGCCGCCTATTCCGAAAGAATATGCCTACCATTTCAAGATAAACGGGCAGCTTTTACCGGGCTACACGATTGAGGGCGAGGAACGGGAACAGCCGACCACTGAACAGGCAGCACCCGTCCCGACAGAGCCACCGCAGAACATAGGGCAAAGGAACGAGCCGGAACAATTTGCAATTCTGATTAACAGCCGCAGCCGTTTTGAAACAGGCGAACCGGGCGGCGTGTGGCTTTCCATGCCGACCACAAAGGAGCAGCTTCACGAAGCTATGAGAACTGTCGGCATTACCGCTGACAATCCACAGGACTTTTTTATTAACGGATATTCTGACAATGAAAACAGGCATATTGCCTTACCCTATGACATGGTATACGCCGCTGACATTGACAGCCTTAATTTTCTTGCAGCGCGTATCGCACAGCTTGACCCCGCAGAGCTTCCAAAGCTCAACGCAGTCTTGCAGCAGAAACAGGGATTTGAAAATATCGGACAGATAATTGATTTTACTTACAACGTGGACTATTTCGTACATATCCCCGGAGTGAACACGTCCCGCGACTTGGGCGACTATTACCTTAACAAATCCGGCATGGTGCAAATGCCCGAAGAATGGAAAAACGGCATTGACCTTGCTGCTTTTGGGAAAAATGCTGCCGAGCAGGAGCAGGGCAGCTTTACCCCTTATGGCTACCTTGTGAAAAGCGGCGACGAATGGGAACGCCATTTTGAGGGGCGCGAATTGCCGGAGGAATACCACATTATGAGTTATCCGAAGCCGGAACAAAGCGAACAGGATAAGACTTTTATGGACGCAGCCGCCACAGAACAGACCGCTCCGGCGACAGCCATAGAGCCGCAAAAGCCCCGCCCGGTTATCCCTATCGTGCTGACAAGCGAAAAACCCGCAGAAAAGATGAAAGAAATTACCGACCGTTTGGAGCAGGGCATTACAGAACTCTTTGACAGTGAACGCTACAAAGAATATCTCAAAGTTATGTCCCGCTTCCACAATTACAGCTTTAACAATACGCTGCTTATCGCCATGCAGAAGCCCGACGCTTCCCTTGTGGCAGGATTTACTGCTTGGAAAAATAACTTTCAGCGCAACGTAATAAAAGGAGAAAAGGGTATCAAGATTATTGCCCCGTCGCCGTTCAAGGTAAAACAGCAAACGGAGAAAATCGACCCGCATACAAGGAAGCCTGTTATGGGGAAAGACGGGAAACCTGTCATGGAGGAAAAGGAAGTTACCATACCCGCTTATAAGGTGGTATCTGTCTTTGATGTGTCGCAGACCGAGGGAAAAGAATTGCCGGATATTGCGGTTGACGAGCTGACCGGGGACGTTGACCGTTACAAGGACTTTTTCATAGCCCTTGAAAAGACTTCTCCTGTCCCTATTGGTTTTGAAAAAATCACAGGTGGCGCACATGGCTACTATCACTTGGAGGATAAGCGTATCGCTATTGATGAGGGCATGAGCGAGTTGCAGACCCTCAAAACCGCTATCCATGAAATCGCCCACGCAAAGCTGCATGATATTGACTTAAACGCCCCGAAAGACGAGCAGCAGCCCCGCGTTGACCGCCGTACCCGCGAGGTGGAAGCAGAAAGCGTAGCCTATACTGTCTGTCAACATTACGGACTTGATACGTCTGATTATTCCTTTGGATATGTCGCCGGTTGGAGCAGCGGGCGGGAACTTGCGGAGCTGAAAGGCTCTCTTGAAACAATCAGAAGCACCGCTGCCGAGATAATCAACAGTATAGATGAACATATCGCACAAATCCAAAAGGAGCAGGACAAGGAACAGGCAGCCCCCGCACAGGAGCAGCCGGAACAGGAAGCCCCACAGGACAAAGACACCTTTTCCATTTATCAGATAAAAGGCGGGGACGAAACAAGGGACTTGCGCTTTGAACCTTACGACCGTCTGACTGCCACAGGACACCGGGTAGACCCGAAAAACTATGCACTTATCTATTCCGCAGAGCTTACACCGGGGACTTCCCTTGAAGATATTTACACCCGCTTTAATATCGACCACCCGAAAGATTTTAAGGGACACAGCCTTTCCGTTTCCGACGTGGTGGTACTTCATCAGAACGGGCAGGACACCGCCCACTATGTAGACAGCTTTGGTTATAAGGAAGTGCCGGAGTTTTTCAAGGAGCAGGAAAAAGCCCTCATTCCCGACAACTTGGAAACGGGCGAAACAATCAAAACACCGAGGGGAACTTTCTATGTAACCGCCATGAGCCGCGAGCAAATGGAAGCTGCCGGATATGGATTGCAACTCTCCATACTTAATAGCTGAAGCTTCCTCTACTTGTGGAAATTCTTCACGAAAGACTTTAGTAAGCGAACGTACCGTCGAAGGAGACTCCTTTATTTCCCCACTCGGCTCCCGGTTCACCTCAATAGTCCGGTAAATACGATTCACTTCGGGAAAGCAGTCATCATACGTCAGTTCGTCTACTACCCAAAGGTAGATGAGGAACGCCGCCGCCATGCCGAATACAAAACCCAGCATATTGATGGAAGAAAACAAGAAACTCCGCTTTATAAGCCGAAGCGCAACTTTCACATAATGCTTTATCATCTGTTATTCTCCTATTTTAATTATTCTATGGTTAACACTATTAATTCATCATCCGGTATATCCTGTCCTTTCAGAACATCCGGATATTTTTCTTTCATCTTCATTGCATCGAGACAAGTATAAGGGATATTTCCAACTACTCCATCGGGATAAAACGACATATTTGGTTCGCCATCGGCAGTAAGATACGGAAATTCGGGTTTTTCACTATTGCTTTCAGGAGGAAGTGCAAAGAAGTCTCCGGATCGCTTATCATATATAAGTGAATAAAGAGAAACGGATTTAGCTTTCCGGGCATTGGGTGAGTCATACCCTTTCGTTATTTTGATAAACAGGTGGCGATCTGTCTCCAGCCACCGATCCACAAAATAAGAATCATCCACATTACTGCCACCTATAACCTTCTGCCCATCAGC
>ENA-UEYG01001941-UEYG01001941.1-human-gut-metagenome-genome-assembly--contig:-NODE-1941-length-13959-cov-2.600562_pt1 | contig 13959 bp, 11 predicted proteins | sample MGYA00242933_ERZ507934 | MGnify/ENA primary metagenome ERZ507934 (study PRJEB26167, sample SAMN06115527) | human gut metagenome | host: Homo sapiens | place: China:Zejiang | collected 2015-11-10... | reverse complement strand
GGCACTGTCGCGATTATCCCTCTGCCAGGCAACCGTTAAGGGTACAGACCATGCAGAGGCATTGTCCCCCTTCCCGAACTGCTTGACGAACTCGATATATTGTGGCGGGCTGTTCCAGAATGTATCGATACTGGTATTTTCAACCCCTACGCCGAAAAATACCCGGTCAACTTCAGTAAACGGGATACCGAAATTGACGTTTGCACCCGCCGTCTTGACCTTATAGTCACTATCGTTAATCAAAGGCGGCCTGATCGTACGATACAATACCTCGCAACGCCGGCTGATGCCATCATCCGTGAAATAAGGATTGGTCTGCGCCAGCGAAATCGTTCTGTAACGCTGGCTGGTGTTGACGTTCAAAGCCACGTCATTACCGGTACCGGCAAAATTCTGCTGTTCGATGGAACCCGACAGCAACAGTTTGTCACTCTGCGAAAAACCGGCACCCAGCATGACATTACCGGTCGGTTTTTCAACAACTTTCATATTGACGTCGACCTGATCAACCGTTCCCTGAACCTCGGGGGTTTCAACCGCCACTTCAGTGAAGAAACCCAGACGGTCAACGCGATCACGGGACAGTTTAATGTTCTTGCCGTTATACCAGGATCCTTCCATTTGCCGGAATTCGCGGCGAATGACTTCATCACGGGTCTTGTTATTTCCCGCAATCGTAATCTCGCGGACATAAACCCGTTTGCCCGGATCAACGAAAATCGTAAAAGCGACTTCTTTCTTTTCACGGTCGATATCCGGCTGCGGATTGACGTTCGCAAACGCATAGCCAAAGTTGCCCAGATATTCGGTAATCTCCCTGGAACTGTTCGTCAGTTTCTCACCGGAATATACATCGCCTTTTTTCAACTGGATGAGATTACGGATTTCTTTTTCACGGCCGAAAAGCTCACCTTCAAGACGGATATCGGAAACCTTGTACTTGTCGCCTTCCTTGATATTCAGGGTAATATAAATGTCTTTTTTATCAGATGTGATCGACACCTGTGTCGATTCAACCTGCATTTCGATATAACCGCGATTCTGGTAATACGACTTCAGGGCTTCCAGATCGCCTGTCATTTTTTCCTTGGAATACTGGTCTGCCTTGGTATACCAGGTAAACCAGCCCGGTGTGCGCAACTTGATGACATCCAGCAATGTCTTGTCAGAAAATGCCTTGTTGCCGACGAACTTGATCTGCTTGATGCGCGCCACTTCGCCTTCATCAACCGTGAAGTTGACGGCAACCCGGTTCCGTTCAACCGGCGTGATAGTCGTCGTAATCTGGACACCATACAAGCCATGAGACAGGTATTGCCGTTTCAGTTCCTGCTCTGCGCGATCGAGCAGTGAACGGTCATAAATGCGGCCTTCGCCCAGCCCGACGTCTTTAAGCGACTTGATGAGGGCTGCCTTTTCGAATTCCTTGGCACCCGTAAAATCCACGCTGGCAATCGCAGGCCTTTCTTCAACGATAACGACCAGAACGTCGCCTTCGGCGTCAATCCTGACATCCTTGAAAAAGCCGGTTGCATAAAGTGCCTTGATGGCTGAAACGGCTTTTTCATCAGTGAACGTTTCACCCACACGGACAGGCAGGTAATTGCAAACCGTTCTCGCTTCAGTACGCTGAATACCTTCTACACGAATGTCCCTGACGGTAAAAGGCTCGACTGCCTGGGCAACATTCGAATAAAAAGCCATGGATATCGCTGCCAGCAGTGACAAACGAAAAGGCAAACGTTGATGAAATAATTTCATGAATCTGATTTTAGACGCCACAAAAAACTCACATTCAGCCGGTTCTTCACTCAGAAAAATATCCGGATGACATCATTAAAAACGGCAACCAATAACAATAATCCAAGGATACCGACACCGATTTTATAGCCTATTCCGGCAATACGATCCGAAATAGAACCACCAGTCACAACTTCCACAGCATAATACAGCAAAAGTCCACCATCCAACACAGGTATCGGAAGTAAATTCATCACGCCGATACTGATACTGATGAAGACGATAAAATGGAGATAGCGGATAAGCCCCGCGCGGGCAGTCTGCCCGGCATAATCGGCAATGGCAATCGGTCCTGTTATATTTTTGAGTGACACATCCCCGACCAGCATCTTGCCGATCATTTTCACTGTGATACAAGATGTTTCCCAGGTTTTCGAAATTCCTTCCATCAACGCAACCGGGACACTGTAACGCAGGACAGTCATGGCGGGCATGACTGAAATGCTGGCATCCATTTTGCCGATCAACTGATCCTTTTCCGTTTTGACGGCAGGTGTCAGTGAAAGCGTGACAGGCTCATTATTGCGCAAGATGTCGAGTGTCAATGGTTTTCCCGGGGAGGAACGTATGGCCATGACCAGCGCAAGGGAATCCGTAACAGGCTCCCCGTCAATTTTGAGGACCCTGTCGCCTTCTTTCAGGCCAGCCTGCGCGGCAACACCTCCGTCAACTGTTCTTCCAATGATGGCAGGAGGCCTTTCTACACCGAGTCCCAGCTTGCCGATGAAATCCTTGTCAACATCTTCAATCGAAACCTGATTCATGGGCATCACAACTGTTTTCTCAGGAACGCGTGGACTTTCTCCATCACTGGCAGCCGAATGAGACACCACTCCGACAGATACGGCCGGGCGCGCCTCCATGAGCATTTCCGTCATTTTCCAGCGTACCTGTTGCCAGTTGTGGATCGGCATGCCGTCAATATTGACAACGGTTTCACCCCCCCTCAAACCTGCCTGCCAGGCGGCCGTATTGACAGGCACTTCGCGCAGTTTGGCGATTGGCTCCGGCATACCGTAGATATAAAGTCCGGTCAAAACGACGATGGCCAGTACGAAATTGGCCAGCGGCCCTGCTGCGACAATGGCAATGCGACGCCAGACGTTCTGGCTGGTAAACTCACGCTTTCTGTCTTCAGGCGAAACCTGGCTCAGATCGTCCGCTCTGGCATCCAGCAATTTTACATATCCGCCCAAAGGCAAGGCCGACAACGCCCACTCCGTCTGGTCAGGGCCAAACTTGCGGCTGTACAGGATTTTCCCCATACCAAGAGAAAAACGCAGAACCTTGACATTGCAAAGGCGGGCCATCCAGTAATGGCCAAGCTCATGAAAAACGATAAGCACGGACAATGCAAAGATAAATGCCAATAATGTCTGAATGAAAATCATTGCAAAATGAGATCTGTGGCGACCGTCCGTGCTGCACGATCATGCATTAAAACACTATCGATACTCGTTACGGCACTTTCTGTCATTACCTTATCCAGAACATTGGCCACAACGTAATCGATCCGTCTGAAACTGATTCTTTGATCCAGAAAAGCCTGAACAGCCACTTCATTGGCCGCATTCAAAATGGCCGGTGTCGCTCCACCCGTCTCTAGCGCTTCATAAGCGAGCTTCAGGCAGGGGAAACGAACGAAATCGGGAGATTCAAACTGCAAGGTGCCAATCCGTGTCAAATCCAGAGGCGTCACACCGGAGGTCATCCGGTCAGGATAAGCGAGCGCATGGGCAATCGGAATTCGCATATCGGGATTTCCCAGCTGCGCAATGACCGATCCGTCAATATAGGAAACCATAGAATGAATGACGCTTTGGGGATGGATGACAACTTCAATCTGGCTGGCAGGAATACCGAATAACCAGTGTGCCTCGATCACTTCCAGCCCTTTATTCATCATGGTAGCAGAATCGACCGAGATTTTGCGCCCCATGACCCATTTCGGATGGGCTATTGCCTGTTCGGGCGTGACGCTATCGAGTGTATCGACCGGACGATGCAGAAAAGGGCCGCCGGACGCGGTCAGCAAGACCTTGGAAACACCATGCCGGTGCGGAAAACGTTTGTGCGAGAAAGGAAGGCACTGGAAAATGGCATTATGCTCGCTATCGATCGGCAACAGGGTGGCATCGTGATGGATGACAGCATCGATGAACAACTGGCCGGACATCACCAGCGCTTCCTTGTTGGCCAGCATGACCTTTTTGCCGGCACGTGCCGCCGCCAATGCCGGCGCGAGGCCCGCAGCGCCGACAATGGCCGCCATGACAGCATCGCATTTTTCGGAAGAAGCCACCTGACAGAGTGCCTTTTCGCCATACAGGACTTCGGTTTTCAGGCCTTTGGCACGCAAGGATTTTTCAAGAAGCAATGCCGATTCCGGAGTACCGACAACGGCGACTTCCGGATGGAATTTTTCACATTGCTCCAGCAACTGGCTGACGTGCCGATTCGCCGTCAGGGCATAAACGGAATACTGTTCCGGATGGCGTGACAGCACGTCCAGAGTCGAGACACCGATTGAGCCTGTAGAGCCCAGAACTGTAATGGTCTGCCGATCAGCAGTCATTTTATAGCCACATCCCCAACAAAACGGCCAGAGGCAGCATCGGGATCAGGGAATCGATCCGATCCAGTACACCACCATGACCCGGCAACAGGTTACTGCTGTCTTTAAGACCGACACGCCGCTTCAGCTTCGATTCAAGCAAATCACCTACAATACTCATGGCCACCAGCAAGACAAGGCCACCGATCATGCCACCCCAACCGTATTTTTCAAATATCAGCACACTGATATTGGATTCAGGAGTTGAAAAATTCATGGAGGCAATGGCAAGCAGTATAACAGTCACCATGCCGCCGACAACACCTTCCCAGGTTTTTCCCGGAGAAATGGCCGGAGCCAGTTTATGCCTGCCGAACGCTCTTCCTGCAAAATAGGCACCGATATCGGCGAGCCATGCGATCACAAGGATCGACAGCAGAAAGAAGGCTGAGCGCTTATACAAGAGCAGGACACACAGAAAGCTGGTCAGTATGGAATACAGATAACAGGCCTGATAGATGTATCCCGAAAAAGAATGCAATGCCGGTATTGTCCGGAACAGCGACGGGACAAGCAAGGCGACCCAGATCAGCACGGCAACGAAGGCAAACCAGATATAGGCGGTGGAAGACAGCCACAACCCGGTAAATACAAATATCAGGCTTGCCAATACAGCAACGGCTATCGGATATCTGTTATCGAAAAGTCTGGCGTTTTCCCAGGCACCCGCGGCAAAAAACACCAGCAGGAACAGTCCGAAAAGCCATTCACTCCGGGACCAGAGGATTAAAAACAGAACTGCAGCCAGACATAAAGCGGTAATGACTCGTTGTTTCAGCATCAGCCTAATCCGTTAATTGTTCACTGGTTTTTCCGAACCGTCGTTCTCTCGACTGAAAAGACGCGATCGCCTTTTCCAGTTCTTCATCGTCGAAATCGGGCCAGAAGGTTTCTGTAAAATATAACTCCGAATAGGCCAATTGCCAAAGGAGAAAATTCGAAATTCGTGTTTCTCCGCCGGTACGGATGAAAAGATCCGGTTCCGGTGCGTAAGACAGGGCTAGATAGGTCGACAGTCGGTCTTCCGTCATCTCCATGACATCCAGCCCCTCGCCAGACATCCGTCTGGCTGCCTCCACAATATCCCCGCGGTGTCCACGCCATAATTGGCGCATACGGTCAGCGTCAGTTTCGTGTTTTGCGAGGTTTTTTCTTCCGCAGCGGCGATGGCCTTCTGCAAGGGCAAATCGAAACGGCTCAGATCTCCCACCACTTTGAGTCTGATATCGTTGGCATGCAGTTTGTCTGTTTCTTTTTCAAGGGAAGAAAGAAACAGGTTCATCAGAAAATTGACTTCCTCAGTCGGCCTTTTCCAGTTTTCCGAGCTGAACGCGAATACCGTCAGATAGGGAATGCCGCGGACGATACATCCTTCAATTGTCCGCCTGATCGCTTCGACGCCTTTGACGTGTCCGGCAACGCGGGGTAAAAACCGTTTTTTTGCCCATCGTCCGTTTCCGTCCATGACAATAGCAATATGCTGCGGCATAAGATTCTTATCCGCAGCATATGTTGGAACTTGACCGGTCACCATATCGGAAATGGTCCGCTTATACCGTCATGACTTCTTTTTCCTTGTCGGCAAGCAGTTTGTCGATCTGCTGGACAAATTTGTCAGTCAGTTTCTGAATGTCGTCCTGTGAACGGCGTTCGTCATCTTCCGAACATTCCTTGTCCCTGACCATTTTTTTCACGGCTTCATTGGCGTCACGGCGGATGTTCCGGACGGCAACCTTGGCATCTTCACCTTCGGTCTTGACCAGCTTGACCATTTCCTTGCGGCGTTCTTCCGTCAATGCCGGTGTCGGAACACGGATAATGTCGCCCATGGAGGAAGGATTCAGGCCGAGATCGGAATCACGGATCGCTTTTTCGATGGCATTGACCATCTTTTTTTCCCATGGCTGGACGGAAATGGTACGGGCATCCAGCAGGGTAACGTTGGCTACCTGACTGATCTTGGTCGGATTGCCGTAATAATCCACTTCAACATGATCGAGAATACCGGTATGAGCCCGGCCAGTCCGAACCTTGGCCAGATCGGCTTTCAGTGACTCGATCGATTTGTTCATTTTCTGTTCGGCACTTTTTTTCACATCGGCGATACTCATGACACTTCCTTTTGCAAAATAAACTTGACCGGAAAAACCGGATGGTCATTGTAAAGGTTTAGAGATGAACCAGCGTTCCCTCGTCTTCACCCAGCAAAACACGTTTCAATGCACCGTGTTTCAGGATTGAGAATATTTTAATCGGTAATTTCTGATCGCGACAGAGTGCGAATGCGGCAGCATCCATGACTTCAAGATGCTTTTCAATCGCTTCGTCAAACGTAATGTGCGGATAACGGGTTGCCGTTGTATCTTTCATCGGATCGGCACTGTAAACGCCATCGACCTTGGTCGCTTTCAGAACGATTTCAGCACCCATTTCCGCACCACGCAGGGCGGCGGCAGTATCAGTCGTGAAAAACGGATTGCCGGTACCGGCAGCGAAAACGACGACCTTGCCTTCTTCCAGATACTGGAGCGCCTTCGGACGAACATAGGATTCGACCACCTGATCGATACCGATGGCAGACATGACACGTGCCGTCAAACCGGCCTGCTCCATGGCATCGGCCAAAGCGAGGGAATTGATGACCGTGGCCAGCATCCCCATATAATCGGCCGTCGCACGATCCATTCCCTTTGCGCCGGGAGCGACGCCCCGGAAAATATTGCCACCACCGATAACGATAGCCATTTCAACGCCCAGCTTCGCCGCATCGACCACGTCTTCAACCATATGCTCGATAGAAGCACGATTGATGCCGAACTGATCTTCGCCCATAAGAGCTTCACCTGACAACTTCAGAAGAACCCGCTTGTATACAGGACTGGTCATGATTGCGATTCCTTAATTGACAACGTTAAGACATTGGAATGAACTACCGGGACAGAACTTGCAAAAACGGGCCTTTCGGCCCGTTTTCAAATTGCCATTACGCTTTGGACGCTGCCATCTGGGCAGCCACTTCCTCAGCGAAGTTATCCACTTTCTTCTCGATCCCTTCGCCCACAACATAAAGGGTAAAGGATTTCAAAGTGGTTTTCGCTTCTTTCAGCATTTGTTCAACAGACTGTTTGTCGTTTTTGACAAATGGCTGGTTCAGAAGGGAAACCTCTTTCAGGAATTTCTGTACCGAACCTTCGACACGGCGTGCGACGATATCGGCTGGCTGGGCTTTTTTGCCTTCGGCAACTGCCTTGGCAGAGTCTTCAGCCGCTTTCTGTGCCGCAACAGCACGTTCACGTTCGATCAGTTCAGGTGAGACGCCATCGGAAGACAGGGCAACCGGTTTCATGGCTGCGATATGCATGGCAACATCCTTACCGACCTGTTCGTCAGGGCCTTCATATTCGACAACGACACCGATACGGGTTCCGTGCAGGTAAGTAGCGATCTTGGCGCTGCTTTCATGACGGGCAAAACGGCGGATCGACATGTTTTCACCGATACGGCCAATGAGTGCAGTACGGTATTCTTCAAGCGTCTTGCCATCAAAAGGCAAGGCGGACAAGGCGGCAACATCGGCCGGATTGTTGTCATTGACCAGTTTTGCACAGCTGTTTGCCATGGCAATGAAGTCATCATTCTTGGTAACGAAGTCGGTTTCACAGTTGACTTCGATGATGGAAGCGGTATTTCCATCGACGTGAATGGCGATGACGCCTTCAGCGGTAACACGGGAAGAAGCTTTCGACGCCTTGTTGCCCAGTTTGACACGCAACAGGTCTTCCGCTTTCTGCAGATCACCGTCTGCTTCGGTCAATGCTTTTTTGCATTCCATCATAGGTGCGTCCGTCTTGGCACGCAATTGACCTACCATGGCTGCTGTAATGACTGCCATATTGTTCTCCTCTCAAGGGGAGCCGGAGCTCCTGTATAGCTATTTCTTCAAGCAGCCCGACTCCGACCCGGAATCAGGCCTGCAAACTCTTAGTTACTTTCTTCGGCAACGGCTTCTTCGCCTTTGGCAGCCTCGAGAACATCGTGCATTGCATTGGCACGACCTTCAAGGATCGCATCAGCTACGCCACGGGCGTACAACTGGATCGCTTTCGACGAATCGTCATTACCAGGAATAACGTAAGCCAGGCCTTCAGGGGAATGGTTGGTATCGACAACGCCGATAACAGGGATGCCCAGTTTTGCAGCTTCGGTAATGGCACCTTTGTGATAGCCGACGTCAACAACGAAAATGGCATCAGGCAAACCGTTCATATCCTTGATGCCGCCGATGGATTTCTGCAGTTTTTCAACTTCACGCGAGAACATCAGACCTTCTTTTTTGCTCATCTTTTCGACAGAACCGTCTTCCATGGCGGCTTCCATGTCTTTCAGACGCTTGATGGAGGTCTTGATGGTCTTGAAGTTGGTCAGCATACCGCCGAGCCAGCGCTGGTCGACGAAAGGCATTCCGGCACGTTGTGCTTCGGCAGCGATGATTTCGCGAGCCTGTCTTTTGGTTCCAACCATCAGGATCGTACCGCGATTGGCTGCCAGCTGACGGATATAGTTCATCGCGTCGTTGTACATTGCCAGGGTCTTTTCCAGATTGACGATATGGATTTTGTTGCGGTGACCAAAGATGAAAGGAGCCATCTTTGGATTCCAGAAACGGGTTTGGTGGCCGAAATGAACACCGGCTTCCAGCATTTCACGCATGGTAACGGACATAATAATCTCCAGGGTTAGGTCTTGAATTCGCCCAAGAACTCTTGATGAGCACCCTTTCAGGTCGAATTCGCGATTTTTGCTATAAAAAATAAAACAACTTCTTGAAAAATTTCAAGAGTTCATCATTGTACTGTAAAAACCCTTTCGCTTAAAGGGACTAACCGATAAAAATAGCGACAAACATACAAATTCTTCTTTTTATTCGCTGAGCTGTTAGAGTAATACCTTACGTTTCGTTACCTTCAACTCATTTCTCGGATTGAATCACAATGAACGCACTTTACTCCATCGACGCCATCCGGGCTATCGAACGCGCGGCGCTCGCCGATCTGCCGAAAGGAACGCTCATGCAACGGGCAGGCAGTGAAGCCGCCAGTCTTGCCATGCACATGCTGGAAAAATCCACCGACACAAAAAAAGAAGTCCTTGTTCTGGCAGGTCCGGGCAACAACGGCGGGGATGCGCTGGAAATGGCGACCATTCTGGCAAACAATGGCGTGAACGTGTCCGTACTGCTGGTGGCAAACCGGAAAAAACAATCCGAGGAAGCGATACTCGCCAGAAAAAAAGCCGTCAAAAGCCCTGTTCACTGGAAAGATGCCCTTTCACTCAAAAAGACACTGGAAAGTATCCGTTCGAAAAAATGGACGCTTGTTGTCGATGGCATGTTCGGCATCGGGCTGAAAGAAGCCCTGACAGGCAACCGGCAAAAACTGGTCGAAATCGTCAACGCATTCAAATGCCCCATACTGGCGCTCGACGTTCCCAGTGGGCTGAACGCCAATACAGGTAACATTGTCGGAAAAGATGAAATTGCCGTTCATGCGACCGACACCATCACATTTATCGCCGACAAGCCCGGACTCCATACCCGAAAGGGACGCGACTGCGCGGGTAGGGTTCATGTCGTTACCCTCGATATTGAAAAAAGATATTTTCCTGAAACACAATGCTGGCTGAATTCTCCGGATTTGTTTGAATCCTGTCTTAAACCGCGTCTTGAAGATTCTCACAAAGGCAGTTATGGCCGTATTGCCATTGTTGGAGGCGCGCAAGGCATGATCGGTGCGCCTGTACTCGCGGCAAGAGCCGCCCTTTTTTCCGGCGCAGGTCTGTGTTATGCCATTTATTTGAAGAACCCTCCAGCCTACGACCCGGTTTCGCCTGAAATCATGTTCCGCGCCGCCCATCAATTCGATTTCGTCACCGATGTCATCGTGACCGGCCCCGGTTTGGGCAAATCCGCAGCTGCAAAGGATATGGTGATCAAAACGATCGAAGCCCATACGCCAATCGTTCTGGACGCCGATGCCTTGAACATTCTTTCCGAAAACGAGGCGATTGCGCCATTGCTTCACGAAAGAGATTTTCCCACGGTCATCACACCGCATCCACTGGAAGCGGCAAGACTGTTGAACACCACCAGCGACACCATTCAGTCCAACCGGCTTGAAGCGGCCAGAGAACTGGCCCGGCGATTTACGGCTATCGCCGTCCTGAAAGGCTCGGGAACCGTCATTGCGGCACCGGACGGCAAAACGGTCATCAATCCGACAGGCAACCCGGCACTGGCCACCGCAGGAACAGGAGACGTTCTTTCCGGAATCACCGGTGCGCTGATCGCACAGGGCTGGCCAGCATGGGAAGCTACCCTCGCCGCCGTCTGGCTGCACGGCAAGGCGGCCGATACAATAGCGCAAAACCATCATGGAACGATTGGAATGACAGCAGGTGAACTGGCTCCGGAAGTCCGCTTTCAGCTGAACCTTCTGATTGAGGAAAAAGCATAAAAAAAGCCCCGAAACGTCGGGGCTTTTTTAATTGAAGATAAAGCCGGTCAATGCGTCATGAGGTTGCCGCCATTGGCATTTTCAGCCGATTCGGACGCAACGGTAATGGCAGCCGCTTCTTCCGTGATCGGTTCAGGCTGGCTCTCCAGAGCGATTTCCCAAACCTTGTCGATCCAGCGAACCGGGATGATTTCCAGCTTGTTCTTGACGTTATCCGGAATTTCAATCAGATCCTTCACATTTTCCTGCGGAATGATGACCTGTTTTATCCCCCCGCGCAGCGCGGCAAGCAGTTTTTCTTTCAGGCCACCGATCGGCAAAACTTCCCCACGCAAGGTGATTTCACCCGTCATGGCGACGTCAGCCCGAACCGGAATGCCACTGAATACGGAAACCAGCGCCGTTGCCATCGAGATACCGGCTGAAGGACCGTCTTTCGGCGTTGCCCCTTCCGGCAAGTGAATATGAATATCCTTCTTCTCGAAAGCTTCATTCCTGATACCCAGCTTGTTGGCACGGCTGCGGACAACCGTTCTCGCCGCTTCGATGGATTCCTTCATCACGTCGCCCAGGGTACCGGTACGGATGATCTGGCCTTTGCCGGGAACGGCAACGGCTTCAACCGTCAGCAGTTCACCACCGACTTCCGTCCATGCCAGACCGGACACTTCACCGACCTGATTTTCCTTTTCGGCAACGCCATAATCGAACTGGCGGACACCCAGGAATTTGTCGATATTTTTCGGCGTGACGACAATCTTGCGATTCTGTTTCTTCAACAGCAGCATCTTGACGACCTTGCGGCAAATCTTCGAGATTTCCCTCTCAAGCGCACGCACACCCGCTTCACGGGTGTAATAACGGATGATGTCCCGGATGGCACCCTCGGTGATCGAAATTTCCGTTTCCTTCAGGCCATTTCCCCTGATCTGTTTCGGCAACAGATAACGCTGGGCAATGCTCGTTTTTTCATCTTCCGTATAACCCGACAGACGAATCACTTCCATCCTGTCGAGCAAGGCAGGTGGAATATTGTAGGAATTGGATGTTGCAATGAACATCACATCCGACAAGTCGAAATCCACTTCGACATAATGATCGGAGAAGGTATGATTCTGTTCAGGATCCAGCACTTCCAGAAGCGCTGCAGCCGGATCGCCGCGGAAATCCGCCCCGATCTTGTCCACTTCGTCCAGCAGGAAAAGCGGATTGCGCACACCGGCCTTGACCAGACTTTGCAAGATCTTGCCGGGCATCGCACCGATGTAGGTACGGCGATGGCCGCGGATTTCAGCTTCATCCCGCACGCCACCCAACGCCATACGAACGTATTTCCGGTTCGTGGCACGTGCAATGGATTGACCCAGAGAAGTCTTGCCGACGCCCGGAGGGCCGACAAAACACAGGATCGGTGCTTTTACCTTATCTACCCGTTGCTGGACGGCCAGGTATTCGAGGATACGTTCCTTGACCCTGTCCAGACCATAGTGGTCGTCTTCCAGTACCTTTTCGGCATTGGCCAGATCGTTGTTCACCTTGGATTTTTTTCTCCAGGGCAGGGAAACCAGGGTTTCGATGTAATTGCGCACCACCGTCGCTTCTGCCGACATCGGCGACATGACTTTCAGTTTTTTGAGTTCCGAGAGCGCCTTGTCCCGGGCTTCTTTCGGCATTTTGGCCAGCCGGATTTTCTTTTCAAGGTCTTCAAAATCAGTGCCTTCCTCGCCTTCGCCCAGTTCACGCTGAATCGCCTTGACCTGTTCGTTCAGGTAGTATTCGCGCTGTGATTTTTCCATCTGGCGCTTGACACGACCGCGAATGCGCTTCTCGACTTGCATGATGTCGAGTTCGCTTTCAAGTCTTTCCAGCAGATATTCCAGACGCCGTTCAACATTGACCATTTCCAGAACGACCTGCTTTTGTTCCAGTTTCAATGGCAAATGGGCGGCTACCGTATCAGCAAAACGCCCCGGATCGTCGACCGTCGTCAGGGAACCGACTACTTCATGAGGGATCTTCTTGTTCAGTTTGACGTACTGTTCGAACTGCTGGACAATCGCGCGTCGCATGGCTTCGATTTCCGGTTCGTTTTCACCGACGGACTCGACCGGCGACACATCGGCGACCAGATGATGCTCTTCGGCCTCGACATGCTCGACACGTGCACGGCCAACGCCTTCCACCAGAACCTTGACGGTTCCATCCGGCAGTTTCAGCATCTGCAACACGGTTGCAACGCAGCCTATTTCATAAATATCTTCTGCAGACGGTTCATCTTTAGCCGCCGTTTTCTGGGCAGCCAGCATGATGGTCTTTTCATTTTCCATTGCCGTTTCAAGTGCATGAATCGACTTGGGACGCCCCACGAACAGGGGTATGACCATGTGCGGAAAGACGACCACATCCCGCAATGGAAGCAATGGCAATCTGGACGGCTTTATATCAGTTGAAGTCATCATGAGAAACCTTAATAAATAAGCATAGGGATAATTTTGGCCCGATCCCTGAAAAAACAAGACCTGACATGAAAATTATCCAAGCTGCTTTCGGCAGGCCGTCAGCCTGCCTTGAAAATGGAAAAATGACCGGCTATCAAATGCGCAGATGTGTTCAGCTTTGTCCGGCTACTTTTTGTTTATCCTGATAAATCAGTAAAGGTTTCGAATCTTTCGTCACCGTATTTTCATCGATGACGACCTTGGTGACATTTTGTTCTGTCGGCAAATTGTACATCACATCAAGCAATAAATTCTCCATTATGGAACGAAGGCCCCGGGCACCGGTTTTGCGTTCCAGCGCTTTTCGGGCAATCGCACGAAGTGCTTCAGGACGAATTTCAAGTTCAGCGCCTTCCATTTGCAACAACTTTGTGTACTGCTTGACCAAAGCGTTTTTGGGTTTTTCAAGAATATCAACAAGCGCTTCTTCTGTCAGCTCGTTCAGAACGGCCACGACAGGAAGACGTCCGATCAATTCGGGTATCAGACCGAATTTGATCAGATCTTCCGGTTCGACGTCGGCGAGCTTCTCGCT
>ENA-UEYG01001939-UEYG01001939.1-human-gut-metagenome-genome-assembly--contig:-NODE-1939-length-13966-cov-5.940816_pt1 | contig 13966 bp, 10 predicted proteins | sample MGYA00242933_ERZ507934 | MGnify/ENA primary metagenome ERZ507934 (study PRJEB26167, sample SAMN06115527) | human gut metagenome | host: Homo sapiens | place: China:Zejiang | collected 2015-11-10... | reverse complement strand
CTATAAAAAATATGTCTTTTACGGTTTTGAAGATACAAAAAAAGACATTCCATCTCTTGACAAGATATTTTTTTGACGCATAGAATGAAAACGTATTCATTCTAATATAAACTATAACATACAATATATTGAATATTCATATTTTTTTATAAAAGAACGAATTCAAAAATCGCTCACAGGCATCATAGTTATAAGGAAATCCACCCTTTAGGCCTCATGTCTGCGACCCCGGAGCCACACGGCACCCCGGAAGGCCGCAGGCCTAACCAGATAACCCCAAGGAGAAGGGCGTTATGCAACTGTCCAACACATGGAAGGCGACGGTAGGATTGATGATCGGGGCGATCCTGTGCCTGCCCGCGCAAGCGGCGGCCGAAAAGAAAATCATCATGCGCTACAGCCACAGTTCGGCGGCCATGGTGGAGGAGCCTCATCACACGGCGGCTCTGGACTTCAAGAAATACGTTGAAGAGAAAACCAAGGGCAGAGTGGAAGTGCAGATCTACCCCGCCAGCCAGCTCGGCGGCGAGGAACGCGCCTTTCAGGACGTGCAGCAGGGCGTCATCCAGATAGCCTCCCTGGCTTCCAACAACGCCGCCGTGTTCGCCCCTTCCCTCTATGTCATCGATCTCCCCTATCTGTTCAGGACCAACCAGGAAGGCTGGGACATCCTCGACAAGTACTGGGACGAACTCAACGCCAAAACCATCAAGGAAAGCGGCAACCGCATCATCGGCTGGCTCGACCTCGGCTACCGCCACGTCTGCAACAGCAAACGCCCCATCCGTACCATCGAAGACCTCAAGGGCCTCAAAATCCGCGTGCCCAACAACCCGGTCATGATCAACACGTTCCGGGCCTGGGGCTGTGAACCGACCCCCCTCGCGTGGGACGAAACCTTCAACGCCCTTCAGCAGAAGGTCGTCGACGGCCAAGAAAACTCGTACGTGGTCTTTGCGTCCAACAAGTTTGAAGAAGTGCAGAAGTACATGACCGAGCTGCGCTACAAGCTCCAAATCATCGTCATGGTCGTCAACGACACATGGCTCAAGAAGCAACCCGCCGACATCCAGCAGGCCATCCTCGAAGGCGGACGCCTCGCCACCAAGCACAACCGCGAAATGATCATGGCTATGGAAGCCCGCCTGAAGCCCGCCATGAAGAAGGCCGGTGTCGAAATCCTCGACAAGCCCGAAGACGAAAACGTTTGGGAAGAAAAGGCGATGGCTCTCTGGCCTGATCTCTACCCCAAAATCGGCAATCTCGACCTCCTCGACAAGATGATGGCGGACATGCATCGCAAGCGCCCGTAAACGCAAGAGCATGAAAACGTTTTTTACTATTGATTAAAGTCGATTATCTCTATTTCTACGTTCTTTTGAAGCGACATGCAAGTGAAAAAGTACGCTCTTTCATGAATGTGCAGCGCACATTCTTAGAAAAAAGCGCGACTATGGCAATGGATTTCAGACTGTTCACCCATAATGAGGAGGTCTTCATGAACATCCGGCAAAGCTTCAACCGGGCCCTTTTAGGGGCGGTTTGCGGAGCGCTGCTTCTGGTTTCCCCTGCCAGTGCGGCCGAGAAAAAAATCGTCATGCGCTACAGCCACAGCTCCAGCGCGATGGTCAAGGAACCGCATCACGCGGCGGCCCTCGACTTCAAGAACTATGTGGAAAAGGCCACCAACGGGAAGGTGGACGTCCAGATTTACCCCGGCAGCCAGCTTGGCGGCGAGGAGCGGAGTTTTCAGGACATCCAGCAGGGGGTCATTCAGATCGCGTCCCTCGCGGTCAACAACGTGACGGTGTTCAGCCCCTCAATGGGCGTGTTCGACCTGCCGTACATGTTCACCAACTATGAAGATTGCTACAAGCTCATCGACCAGAACTGGGACGAGATCAACAAGCGCATGATCGCCGAGAGCGGCAACATGGCCGTGGGCTGGCTCGTGCAGGGCTTCCGCGTGCTCAGCAACAGCAAGCACCCCATCCGTACGGTTGAAGACCTCAAGGGCCTCAAGATCCGCGTGCCCAACAACCCGATCATGATCGCCACCTTCCGTGCGTGGGGCGGCGAACCCGCGCCCATGGCGTGGGACGAAACGTTCAACGCCCTCCAGCAGAAGGTCGTCGACGGGCAGGAAAACCCCTATCCCGTGTTTGCTTCCAACAAGTTCGAGGAAGTGCAGAAGTACATCACCGAAATCCATTATAAGGTGTGGATCGGCCCCATCGTCGTGAACGCCGCGTGGTTCAAGAAGCAGCCCGCGGACGTGCAGAAGGCCATCCTCGAAGGCGGACGTCTCGCCACCGAAAACAACCGTAAGATGATTGCCGAAATGGAAACCGAACTCGTCAAGGCGCTCAAGGATAAGGGCGTCGAAATCCTCGACAAGCCGGAAGACGAATCCGTCTGGCAGGAAAAGGCCATGAACGTATGGCCGCAGTTCTACGACAAGATCGGCGATATTTCCTTGCTCGACACCATGATGAAGTCCCTCGGACGTACACGTCCGTAACAACGCCTGACCAGCCCGGAGGGGGCCCTTCCCTCCGGGCCGCTAACCTCAACCGGCGAGGAGTGAGCCATGCGCGAGCAGTTGGCGTCCATTTGGAGAGATCTTGAAGAGTATATCTGTTGCACGCTGCTCGGCGTCATCATGACGCTTCTCATGATGCAGGTGTGCTACAGATACTTCGGCGGCAAGTCCATTGCCTGGTCTGAAGAGGTCAGCCGCTTCCTGTTCCTGTATCTTGTCTATTTCGCGGCGAGCCTCGCCGCCTCAAAGAACCTGCATATCCGCGTGACCGCGCAGCTCAAGCTCCTGCCGAAGCTCGGCCAGATGCTTCTGCTCCTTACGACGGACATCATCTGGCTGATCTTCTGCATTATCGTGGTGAACGTCGGAACGGACTTCATCATCAGCATGAGCGACCGCCCGATGGTTTCCGGGGCGCTGATGCTTGATATGCGCTATGTCTACGCGGCGGTGCCCATCGCCTTTACCTTGCAGGCCGTCCGCCTCGTCGAGCGTTGGTGGCGTATCTTTACCAAACGTGATCCCTTAGTCGTCCCCAGCGAGGAGGTGTTCTGATGTCCCTTGAAATCCTCATCTGGGTTGCTTTGGCTGTCCTGCTCGTCATGGGCACGCCCATCTTCGTCTCCCTCGGCATGGCGTCCATCACCGTGCTGCTTCTGAGCGACATCCCGCTTTCGCTCGTCATGATTGACCTTATCAAGGTCTCGGACATGTTCCCCCTGCTGGCGGTGGTGGGCTTCGTCTTCGCCGGGGCGCTCATGGAACGCGGCGGCATGGCGGCCCAGATCGTTGAGGTCGCCTCCATGCTCGTCGGGCACATACGCGGCGGGCTCGGCATCGTGACCATCCTCGGCTGCATGTTCTTCGCCTCCATGATCGGCTCCGGCCCCGGCACCGTGGCCGCCATGGGCAGCATCATGATCCCCTCCATGATCAAGCGCGGCTACTCGCCCGAATACGCCGCCGGCGTTTCGGCTACCGGCGGCACGCTCGGCATCCTGATCCCGCCGAGCAACCCCATGCTGGTCTACGGCATCATCGCCAACGTCTCGATTTCCGCGCTGTTCACCGCCGGATTCGTACCCGGCGCGCTGGTCGGCACCTGCCTCATGCTCACGGCCTATATGATCGCACGCCGCCACGGTTACAAGGGAACGATGCATTCCTACACGATGGCCGAATTCGGACGCGCGCTCCTGAAGAACATCTGGTCCCTCATGGCTCCCGTGGTCATCCTCGGCGGGATCTACGCGGGCATATGCACGCCCGTGGAAGCCTCGGTCGTCGCGGTGTGGTACGCCCTTTTCGTCGGCTTCTTCATCACCAAAAAGCTTTCCCTGAAGGAAGTGTTCAACGCCATGAAGCTGGCGAACATCTCCACCGGGACGATCCTCATCGTCGTGGGCGTGTCCACCATTTTCGGGCGGTTCCTGACCATGTACCAGATCCCGCAGCAGCTCGCCGCCCAGATGATGCTGTACACCACCAACCCCATCCTGATCCTGCTGCTCATCGCTGCACTGCTGTTCTTCCTCGGCATGTTCATGGAGACGCTGGCCACCATCGTCGTGCTCGCGCCGGTCTTCCTGCCGATCATCAAGTCCGTGGGCATCGACCCCGTATTCTTCGGCGTCTTTTGGGTGATAACCAACGAGATCGCCCTGCTGACCCCGCCGCTCGGCGTCAACCTGTTCATCGCCATGAACCTGTCCAACCTGCCGTTGGAACGGGTCGCCAAAGGGGCCATCCCCTATATTTTCCTGCTTATTCTCGTGGTGTTCTTCCTCATCTTCTTCCCCGACGTCGTAACATTCCTCCCGAAGGCACTCGGCATGTATTGATGGGGCTCCGCCCCATACCCCGCCGAGGGGCTCTGCCCCTCGGAACCCCGACAGAGGCGCTGCCTCTGCACTCCGCAAGGGAGCAGCGCTCCCTTGACCCGGCACAAGCTTTCCTCTCGCGGCATTGCCGTGAGAGGAAACGCTCAGGACATAAAGGAATCTCCCTTTACTGGAATTCCGGAAACGCAGGACTCAAAAAAATCTCCTCTCCACCAACCAGGGGGCTTCCTCCTCCCCCAAACGGCGGCTATTCCCCCCATGAATAGCCGCCGCTCCGTTTCTCATACAAAAAGCCGCTTCTCTGAGAAACGGCTCTTACTGGCGGTAATGTTAGGGCAACGAAAACGCGCGGGGTTTTGCACGTCACGGTTTCATCGCGAACATATTGACGGTGTTATTGTAAAGGGAGGTTATCGCCTCGTCGGACAAACATTTCGGATACACAAATTTAGATGCTTATCACATAGTACATGGACAGATTCCGGTATATGAATTGAACTACATTCTATATTAAGCGATTACCTTGGCGGCGTTGCCGCCAGGGTAATCGCGCCGCCGGGTCAAGGGGCGGCTCGCCCCTTGCGGGGTCCCGAGGGGCAGAGCCCCTCGGCAGGGTCCGGGGCGGAGCCCCGTGAGATCGCTTGCCTCGCCAACCCGCACGGGCTATTAGGGAGCGTCACTCGACAACAGGCTGTGACGACAGGAGGCTCCATGAAACCGCTCAAGCTGGATGCCGATTCCTCCCGCACCGGGAAACTTGAGGACATGAACGCACCGTGGAGCCGCCTGCTCCATCTGGCGACGCGGTACACCTACCCGAAACGCTACCCCCTCGTACTGGCGGGCGACGCCATGTTCGACTTCTACTACCTCGCCAAGGGGCGCCTCCGAATCATGCACGGCACGGAGAGCGGACGCGAGCGGGCGATGGTCTATATCGGCAGCGGGAATGTATTCAATGAGGCCACGGCGCTGGCCGGATTCGACGATCCCGACTGCCGCTTCTACTGTATGGAAGACGTGGAACTGTACCGCTTCCCCGGCACGCTGCTCCATGATCCGCGTTTCGTCGCCGAATACCCGGAACTCATCATCAACCTGATGGTATCCATGAGCACCAAGGTGCTCGTGATGCACGCCAACCTTTCCGAAACGGGCGGCGGTACGGCAGTGAAGCAGGTCAGCCTCTTTTTGTGCGGGCTTTCACGTCTGCACGGCGACAAGCTCGACTTCAACCCCCAGATGACCCAGGAAGAACTGGCTATTTTCCTTGGGATACACAGGGCTACGCTTGTGAGGGCCCTGCGGGTCCTGCGCGGGTGCGGCGCCCTCCTCCAGCTGACCAAGAACCGCCTCCGGATCGGAGACCTCGCCCTCCTGCAAAAAATAGCCGGGGAATAACCCGGAACCTCTACAGAAAAAACCATACAATCCACACTGTTTCATCCTGTCTCCTCTTTTTTTCCGCTTTTTTTACAAATGGCGCAGATGCGCCATTTTCTTGAGAGCGACTGTGTGAAGGTTCGCACAATGGGAAGTGAGCCGGAGGGCGGATGCGCGCCCGCCCATCCCCTCACCCTTCACATAGCCGTCCCCCGCGCCGCGGGGAACGCCAAGGAGACAGGACGTGATCAACGTTATCGATCAAGACAAATGCATCGGATGCGGGACCTGCTTCAAGTCGTGCAGCCTCGACGTCTTCCGCCTCGACACCGACCAGAGCAAGGTTTCGCCCTGCATGGCGGCGTGCCCTGCGGGGACCGACATTCGCGGCTACAATGCCCTCGTGCAGCAAGGCAAGCTTGAAGAAGCCGCCCAAAAACTCCGTCAGGCAAACCCATTCCCCGGCATCACGGGGCGCATCTGTTTCCATCCCTGCGAAAAGGAATGCGCGCGCAATGCCGTGGACGGCGCGGTAAACATCAACGCCGTCGAGCAGTTCCTCGGCGATCTCGATTTGCCCGAAGAACAGCCCGCCGTCCGGCATACCGCCAAGATCGCCGTGGTGGGCTCCGGCCCCGCCGGGCTTTCCTGCGCCTGTTTTATGGCCCGCATGGGATACCCCGTCACCGTTTTCGAGGCCGCGCCGCGCCCCGGCGGTATGCTCCGTTACGGCATCCCGGCTTACCGCCTGCCCGACGCCGTGGTCGAGGCACATGTGGCCCGGCTTGAAGCCCTCGGCGTCAGCTTCCGCTGCAACACCCGCATCGGCAAGGGAGGCGACCTGACCCTCGGCGACTTGCGCCGCCGCGGTTACAAGGCTTTCCTCCTTGCCCCCGGAACCAGCCTCAGCCGCAAACTCGCCATTGAAGGCGCCGAATTGCCCGGCGTGCTGTGGGGCGTGGAGTTCCTGCGCGCCGTACGCGGCGATCACGCTCCTACGTTTTCGGGCCATGTCGTTGTCGTGGGCGGCGGCGACGTTGCCGTCGACGCGGCCATTTCCGCCAAACGCCTCGGAGCATCGTCCGTGAGCATGGTTTCCCTTGAGTCCGAAGCCGAACTGCCAGCCTATCCGCACAATATCGCCGACGCCCACGACGAGGGCATCGATTTCCAGTGCGGCTGGGGCCCAGTGCGCGTCGAAGGCACGGACGCCGTTTCCGGCCTCACCGTCAAAGCCTGCCTTTCCGTCAAGGACGCTTCCGGCGCGTTCCGCCCGTCTTTTGATGAAACGCAGACCCGCACCATCCCCGCCGATGCCGTGATCTTCGCCATAGGACAGGCCGCCGATCTCGATCCCTTTGCGGAGGACGTGGCCATCACGCCCCGCCGCACCATCGAAACCGCCGCCGTCACCTTTGAAACCTCCCGCCCCGACGTATTCGCGGCGGGCGACGCGTCCAGCGGCCCGGCCTCGGCCATCCAAGCCATTGCCGGAGGCCGCGAGGCGGCTTACTCGATGGACCGTTACCTGCGCGGAGGCCAGATCCTCGCCAACCGCGCCGCCGTCCGCGAAACCGTGGACAAGGACAGGCTCCCCGGCGAAGGGGTGCTCCTCTCCCCGCGCAACGAGCGCGCCGTGACCGACGCCCCCGGCTTTGAAGAACGGCGGCAGGGGCTGGATCTCCATACCGTGCTGGCGGAAGGCATGCGCTGCATGACCTGCGGGGCCAAGGCCCGCATCGCCTACAACGACGACTGCATGACCTGCTTCACCTGCGAGCTCCGCTGCCCGGCGGAAGCCATCAACGTGCATCCTTTCAAGGAACCGCTCCCGCGTACCCTTGAAATCCATTGCGAGGACTAGCCATGAGCGCGAAACCTTTTGTTTTCGATACGGACGTGCTGATCATCGGCGGCGGCTTTTCGGGTTCGTGGGCCGCATTGACGGCCCGGCAGCATGTGGAGAACGTGCTCATCGTCGACAAGGGCCCCCGCGACTGGGGCGGCCTCGGCGGGATGTCCGGCGGCGACATGATCGTCAAGCAGCCGGAGTTCGCCGCCAAGGATCTGGTCGAAGAGCTGGTCTATTACTATGACGGGCTCTGCGAGCAGGATGTGCTTGAGGAAATCCTCAACCAGTCCTACGAGCGCTTCAAGGATTACGAGAAGATGGGCCACGAGTTCGCCCGCGACGATTCCGGCAGGCTCATGAGCATCCCCCAGCGTGGGCTCGAACTCATGCGCTATTACTTCTACCACCCCTACGGCAAGGGCGGCGCGCACACCACGCAGATCCTCAATGCCGAGCTTCAGCGGCTCAACGTCCAGCGCCTCGGGCGCATCGAGATCACCGATATCGTCAAGGACGGCGACGCCGTTTCCGGGGCCGTGGGCTTCCACGCCCAGAGCGGCGCGCCCTGCCTGTTCCGGGCCAAGGCCGTCATCCTCGCCGCCCACAACGGCGGCTGGAAGGGCTCGTACCTGCTGAACACCTGTGCGGGCGAGGGCGCGGCGCTGGCCTACGGCGCGGGCGCTTCCCTGCGCAACATGGAGTTCATCGAGAACTGGAACGTGCCCAAGCTGTTCGCGTGGGAAGGCCAGACCGGGATGCTCCCCTACGGCGCGCGCTTCCTCAACGGCGAAGGCGAGGATTTCATGCGCCGCTATTCCCCGAAGCTCGGAGCCAAGGCCGACCCGCACTACAACGTGCGCGGCATGGCCTTTGAAGTCCGGGCCGGACGCGGGCCGATCTACTTCGACACCAGCACCATGAGCCCCGAGGGGATCGAGATCATGACTCCCACCGGCGGCTGGATGAAGCTCAACGACACCAAACTGAAAGAACTCGGCATCGACTTCTTCAAGAGCAAAACCGAATGGATGCCGCAGGTTCTCACCTCATTCGGCGGCACCGTGGCCGACAAGGACGGCTGGAGCGGCATTCCGGGCCTGTTCGTGGCCGGACGCGCCCGTAGCGTCACCCCCGGCGTCTACATGGGCGGCTGGGATACCTGCAAGACCACCACGACCGGCTACATCGCGGGGAACAGCGCGGGCGAGTACGTTTCCGGGCTCGCTTCCGCGCCGCGGTTCGACGACGCCCACGCTTCCGGCACGCTCGACGCCACCCTGTCCCTGCTCGGCAAGCCCGGCGTCTACCCCAAGGACGTGGTCCGGCTCATGCAGGAACTCATGGCCCCGATGGACGTGTGCATCCTCAAGAGCGGCAAGGGCCTGACCCGTTCGCTGGAACGCCTTGAAGACGCCAAGCAAAATATCCTGCCGTATATGACCGCCCCCGAGCCGCACTATCTGGTCAAGCTCGTGGAAGCGCGCTCCATGGCGCTGATCACCGAAATGTACCTGAAGGCGTCGCTCATGCGCAAGGAATCGCGCAGCGGGCATTACCGCGAGGACTTCCCCGAACGCCACGGCGATCCGGCGTGGATCGTCATCCGCAGCGGGCATGACGGCATGGATCTACGTGCCGACCCCGTTCCGCTGGATCGTTATCCGGTGAAGCCGCACCGCTACTATATGGACAACTTCGCCTTCCCCAAAACATCGGCCATCTAAGGCAGCGTCCGCCGCGCCGGAATCCCGCATCCCGGCGCGGCTCCCCGACCTCTGAACCCGCCTCCCGCAGGAGTCCCCATGAACCGTGCCCTGACCTTAAAATGGTTCGCCGTGCTCGGCCTTGCCAGCCTGTTCTACCTGCTGGCCCCCCGTGACGTTTCGCCTCAGATGCCCCTCTATCTCGGGATGACCTCCGCAGCGGTCATCATCTGGACCTTCGATCTCTTGCCCGCCGTGGCAGTCGCCGCCGCGCTGACCTTCCTCTACCTGCTGACCAACATGGCCCCACCCGAAGTCGTGCTCGGGCCGTGGACCACCGTGCTCATCTGGACCACCTTCGGCGCGGCCATCTTCGGCGAAGCCATGGAAAAGACCGGGCTCGCCAAGCGCGTGGCCCTGCGCTGTATGCTCCTCACGGGCGGCACGTTCACCGGGATGCTCATCGGGTTCGCCATCGGCGGCATCATCCTCGGCCTGCTGCTGGCCTCCGGGTTCGCCCGCACGGTCATCTTCTGCGCCATCGCCGTGGGCATCATCAGGGCGCTGGACATCGATCCCAAGTCCCGCCTGTCCTCCATCATCGTCATCGCCTGTTTCTTCGCGGCGGCGGCCCCGACCATGCAGTTCCTGCACACCTCGGAGTCCTTCATCTGGTCGTTCCAGGTGCTCATGAAGGCCATCGGCGGCAATGTGGACTGGTGGGAATACCTGAACCACGCCTGCTTCATCAACACCATCTATGTCGCGCTGTCCTTCCTGACCATCTATTTCATGCGCGGCAAGGTGCAGCTTCCCGAAGGCGGAAAGCTCAAGCTCATCCTTGAAGAGCGCCTCGCCGAAATGGGCCCCATGACGGTTTCCGAAAAGCGCCTCCTCGTCCTCGCCATCCTCGGCATCCTCGGCTTCATGGTCGAGCCGTGGACCGGAGTGAACGCCGTGTATGTGCTTTGCCTCGTGGCCCTGTTCTGCTACATGCCCGGCATGAAGATCATGGAGCCCTCCTCCTTCAACAACCTGAACATCGTGTTCCTCGTCTTCGTGGCGGGCTGCATGGCCATCGGGTTTGTGGCGGGCGAAGTCGGAGCCAACAAGTGGGCCGTCTCGTCCATCATCCCGTTCCTCAAAGAACTGCCCCCCACGCTCGGCGTGCTCTGCTCCTACCTCGCGGGCGTGGTCACCAACCTGCTCCTGACCCCCTTCGCGGCGACCGTGGCCTTCACCCCGGCGTTCGGCGAACTCGGCGTCCAGATGGGCGTCAACCCGCTGCCCCTGTTCTACGCCTTCGAGTACGGGCTCGATCAGTACTTCTTCCCCTATGAAGGCGTCATGTTCCTCTACATCTTCACCACCGGATGCGTGACCCTCAAGCATGTCATCCCCACGATGATCGCCCGCTGCATCGTCGCCGGGGCGTTCATCGCCGTCATCGCCATCCCCTACTGGACGTTCATCGGCATCATGTAACCCCGGCGTGGCCCGCTCCCGCGCCTCTCCTCCCACTCCCGGATGCCCCCGCATCCCCCACAAAAAAGGCGTTGCCCTACCCCGGCCTGATGGCTGGATACGGCAACGTCTTTTTGTGATTGCCCCGTCTTCTTGACACGCAGCCCAGCCGTGCCCACATTCAGAGAAAACACGGGACGGGAGGCCGCCATGAGCGACAAGGACTTCATCGATATGAAAGAGGAAAACGGCCAGTGGTCGGCCTACGTTTCCGAATTCTCCCCCGAAAAGCTTTGGGAAAAAATCAAAGGGCACGCGAAGAAAGTCGGCTGTGAGGGCATACGCAGTGCCCTGCGCCTGTTCTACGCGCTGGACAATCCGTCCATGCCGCTCAAGACGAAAATGGTGATCTACGGCGCGCTCGGCTACTTCATCTCGCCCATCGACGTGATCCCCGATTTCATCCCGGTCGTGGGCTTCACCGACGATATCGGCGTGCTCGCGGCAGCGGTGGTCATGGCCGCTTCCTATATAGACGCCGAGGCCAAGGCCAAAGCCGACGCCAAGCTTGCCGGCTGGTTCGGGGAAGGCTCCTGCTGAAAAGAACCATACCACCCCCTTAAGCTTCTCCGGGAACTACGGAGAGGCTCTCCGCCACGCTTTGGCGCGGACGTACCGCGAGGTACGCCCGCACCTCTGTTCTACGGCAGAACACTATCAGGAATAGGCCCTGCGCACGGCGTCCACAATGGCGTCCGTCAGACGCCGCAGATCTTCGGGATCGATACAATACGGCGGCATGAGATAAACATTCCGGTTGAACGGACGCACCCACACGCCGCGCTCAACGAAGAAATCCTGCAAGACGGCCATGTTCACGGGCTTGTCCACTTCCACGACGCCGATTGCGCCGAGTGTCCGCACGTCGCGGACGCCCCGGAATTCCCGGCATGGCGAAAGCCCTTCCTCAAGGCCCCGGCGGATGCCTTCCACGCGCTCGGCCCACGGCGAGGCGTTCAGAAGGTCGAGGCTGGCGCATCCCACGGCACAGGCCAACGGGTTGCCCATGAAGGTGGGGCCGTGCATGAACACGCCGCCGCCCTGCTCCGGCCCGGCCTCTTCAATGCCCCGCGCTACGGCTTCGCTGGCAACGGTCGCCGCCAGCGTCATGGTGCCGCCGGTGAGCGCCTTGCCGAGACAAAGGATATCCGGCTTGAGGCCCGCCCATTCCGAGGCGAACATCTTGCCGGTACGCCCAAATCCTGTGGCGATTTCATCAACGATCAGCAAGAGTTCGTGCTCGTCGCACAGCTTCCGCAGCCCGCGCAGGTAGTCGGGGTGATAGAACCACATCCCGCCCGCGCCCTGCACGATGGGTTCGAGGATGACCGCCGCCAGCCCGTCCGCGTGGCGCTCGATGGCGTCGCGCATGGGCCGGAGGCTGTCGGGATCGAACGGGCTGTCGAAACGGCAGCTTGGACGCTCGACGAACAGGTGTTTCGGCAGGATGCCGGTAAACAGGGTGTGCATGCCGTTTACGGGATCGCAGACGGACATGGCCCCCTGCGTGTCGCCGTGGTAGCCGCCCTTGGGGGTGAGGAAGCGGGTTTTGCCCGGCCTGCCCTTCGAGGCCCAGTACTGAACCGCCATCTTGAGCGCGACTTCAACCGAAACCGAACCCGAATCGGCATAAAAAATATGCTTCAGGTTGCCGGGCAGCAGCGGCAGGAGCCGTTTCCCCAGTTCCACGGCGGGTTCGTGGGTCAGGCCGCCGAACATGACGTGGGCCATTTTCGCGGACTGCCGCCGCACGGCGTCCATGAGGACGGGATGTCCGTAGCCGTGGATGGCGCACCACCACGAGGACATGCCGTCCACCAGTTCCCTCCCGTCGCGCAGCCTGATGCGCACGCCCGACGTGCCCACCGCCTCCCGCACCGGGAGCGGGTTCAGCGCCGACGTGTACGGGTGCCACAGGTGTTCCCGGTCGAAGGCGAGGAGCGAAGAAGGTAAAAGAGGAGATGAAGGGATGTGGGGGGAGAGGGAAACCCTTCTGGAGAAGGGTTGTCCCTCTCCCCCCACGCCCCCCTCTCCCTTCCCAAGACTTTCGGCTGGTGGGGGGGCCACGCGGGAGCTTTCCCGGTTGGAGCAGGAAAATGCTGGAGGGATTTGCCCGCATCCATAAGAAGAAGGCTCGGCGCTGCCCGTCGTAGTGGGTACCGCCCCGGTTTGCCCACACTCATGGGAAAAAGACGGGGAAAGGGAGGTTTGCACGTACTCGCGGGAAGAAGAAGAAGGGGAGGCGCTGTATGATGCGTCATTGCCGGGGCGTGTTCCGTTGGAAAGGCAATCCGCGAACAACGGGCGCAGGGCTTCCACGGCGGGCCCGACAAGGGCGGCGAGGCTGGACCATGTGTTTTCGGCATTGTTTGCGAATCCGGTTTGGTAGGGGATTTCCGCGAGCACGGGTACGCCGCGTTCCCGGCCCATGCGGGCGAGGGTTTCGGCGTTGTCGCGCAGCAGCCTGCGTTCGTTCCCGACATCCGGATCGGGGCCGGAACCCGGATCGCATACCGTTTCCGGGATCGGGCGGTTGAGGATCATCCCGCACACGCGCAGGCCGTGCGATTGCAGCACGTCGAGCGAAAGCAGGGCGTGGTTGATGCAGCCGAGCTTGTTCCCCACGACGAGCAGGACCGGAAAATCGATCTCCCGCATAAAGTCGAGCATGGTTTCGCGGTCATTCAGCGGCACGTAAATCCCGCCCGCGCCTTCGATCAGCAGAAACGTCCCGTCCGGCGCCTTCCGCTCCAGCTTTTCCCGCAAGCCGGAAACCGTGAGCGGACGCCCCGCCAGCCGTGCCGCCAAATGCGGCGAACACGCGGGCTCGTAGGTTTCCAGCACGATCCCGCCGCCTCCCGCCGCCTCGTAGCAGGCCACGTCGGGAGCGACAAGGGCGGAAGAGGCCGAAGAAGAAGAAGAAGAAGAAGAAGAAGAAGAAGGCCCTTCCAACGAAGCGCCCACACCTCCCATGCCTGCGTTCCCCCCGCCCTTCCCACGCTCAGGAATGGAATCACCTTCGCAGCCGCAGGCACAGCCTTCCTGCCGCGCCTGCAAGGGATCCCCGCCCGCCGGGAAAGCCCCCTCATGGGGCGCGGCCTCCCCACAAGTCGAACGTCTT
>ENA-UEYG01001933-UEYG01001933.1-human-gut-metagenome-genome-assembly--contig:-NODE-1933-length-13996-cov-4.486817_pt1 | contig 13996 bp, 11 predicted proteins | sample MGYA00242933_ERZ507934 | MGnify/ENA primary metagenome ERZ507934 (study PRJEB26167, sample SAMN06115527) | human gut metagenome | host: Homo sapiens | place: China:Zejiang | collected 2015-11-10... | reverse complement strand
CCGTAAGAAAACGTGGTGGCAGCAGGAATTTGCCGTATTGAAATGCGAAGCCACGGCAAATTCCGTTACTGGACACGTATGCGTGTTCAGTAACAAAATTGGAAATGGTCGGGCAGATTCTGAGGATGGAAGGAAGGACGAACTATGGAAGAGAAAAAAGTTACATTTGAAGAAAAACTCACACAGCTTCTGGAATTGGCAAAAACAAAGAAAAATGTACTGGACAATAAAGAAATATTGAATTATTTCCATGGTGAGATACTGAGCCCGGAACAGCTCGATCAGATCTATGATTTTCTGGAAAATCATCATGTAGATGTTCTCCGGATGGATGACGATGAGGACATGGAGCCAGAACTTTTTGAAGACGGCGAGGAGGAGGAGCCGATCGACGTGGACAACCTGGATCTCAGCATCCCGGATGGCGTCAGCCTCGATGATCCAGTCCGGATGTATCTGAAAGAGATCGGAAAAGTGCCGCTGCTTTCCCCGGAAGAGGAGATTGAACTGGCGAAGCGGATGGAGCTGGGAGATGAAAATGCCAGAAAACGTCTGGCGGAGGCGAATCTGCGCCTGGTTGTCAGCATTGCGAAGCGCTATGTCGGCAGAGGTATGCAGTTCCTTGACCTGATTCAGGAAGGAAATCTGGGTCTTATCAAGGCGGTTGAAAAATATGATTATTCAAAAGGATTTAAGTTCAGCACCTATGCAACCTGGTGGATCCGTCAGGCGATCACGCGCGCGATCGCGGATCAGGCGCGGACGATCCGGATTCCGGTTCACATGGTGGAGACGATCAACCGTCTGATCCGGACTTCCAGACAGCTTTTACAGGAACTTGAACGGGAACCTACCCCGGAGGAGATCGCGGAAAAGATGGAGATGCCGGTTGAGCGTGTGCGGGAGATCATGAAGATTTCACAGGATCCGGTTTCCTTGGAGACACCGATCGGCGAGGAGGAAGACAGTCATCTGGGCGATTTCATTCAGGACGATCATGTGCAGGTTCCGGTCGATGCGGCAACCTATACATTGCTGCATGAACAGCTCATGGAAGTGCTCGATACGCTGACCGAGCGGGAGCAGAAGGTGCTGCGTCTGCGCTTTGGCCTGGACGACGGCAGACCGCGCACGCTCGAAGAGGTAGGACGGCAGTTCAATGTCACCCGCGAGCGGATCCGCCAGATCGAGGCGAAAGCGCTGCGGAAGCTGCGCCATCCGAGCCGGAGCAAAAAATTGAAGGATTATCTGGATGAATGATCTGGAAAGAAGAAATAAAAAGTAGAACACAGGAGAATAAATCATGCGGACAGAAGTAAAACTCTCGAAGCGTCTGGAACGGATCGCTTCTTTTGTACAGCCGGGCAGCCGGGTAGCAGATATCGGCACCGATCACGGTTATGTGCCGATCTGGCTGGTGCAGAAGGGTGTGTGCCCGTCGGCATTGGCGATGGATGTGCGGAAAGGACCGCTGGAGCGGGCGGAAGAACACGTGGAAGAGGTGGGACTTTCCGTGAAAATTGAACTGCGCCTGTCAGATGGACTGGCAAAATTGAAGGCAGGCGAGGCAGACACAGTTGTGATCGCCGGAATGGGCGGAAAACTGACCTGCCGGATTCTGGAACAGGGACGCCATGTGTGGGAGAATTGGAGCGAGGGAAAAGAACGCCTGATTCTGTCGCCGCAGTCGGAGCAGGACGAAGTGCGTCATTTTCTGGAAGAACAGGGATTTTCGATTCTCCGGGAAGCGATGCTGACGGACGAGGGAAAATATTACATAGTGATAGAAGCGGCGCGAGGCACGATGCGGCCGGGGAGAGAGCAGGATTACCGTTTTGGAGCCGATTTGATCCGGAAGAAAGATCCGGTGCTGCTTGCGTATCTGGAGAAAGAAGAGAAGATGACGCGGCAGGTGCTGGCAGGGCTGACAGAAAATGATGCCCAGAACAAGAAGGAAACTTTAGAAGCCAGTGAAGCGGGAGAGACGGCGATCAGCCGCCGAGCAGCGCGCATCAACGAACTGACCGCCTATCTGGCGCTGATAGAGGAGACGAGACATGAAATGCAGTGAGATTATCAAGATCCTGGAAACACTTTCGCCGCGCAGCATGGCATGTGACTGGGACAATCCGGGGCTTTTAGCGGGGCGCAGCGGGAAGGAAGTGAAGACGATCTTTCTGGCGGTGGACGCCACAGATTCTGTGATTGAGCAGGCAGAGCAGGCGGGGGCGGATATGATTTTGACGCACCATCCGCTTATTTTCAAAGGAATCAAGCAGGTGTCCGATCAGAATTTCATCGGCAGAAGAGTCCTGCGGATGATTCAGGATGATATTTCCTACTATGCGATGCACACGAATTTCGACGCAGCGCCGGGCTGCATGGCAGATCTGGCGGCAAAGAAGCTGGGACTGACGGATTGTGAAGTTTTAGAGAAAATGGGAGAGACCGGAGACGGCACTTCCTACGGAATCGGATGCACTGGACGCTTCGAACAGCCGATGACGCTGCGGGCAGCTGCCGAGCAGGTCAAGGAGGCATTTGGCCTGCCGTATGCGGCGGTCTTCGGTGAGCTGGACGGTGAGGCAGTGATTCAGAAAGCGGCGGTCTGCCCGGGCGCGGGAGGAAGCACGATGGGAGAGGCGCTGGCAGCCGGGGCGCAGGTTTATATCACAGGAGATATCAGCCACCATGAAGGAATCGACGCGGTTGCACAGGGCATGGCGGTCATTGACGCCGGACATTATGGAATTGAACACATTTTTACAGAATTTATGGAGAAATATCTGATGAGGAAGCTGGGTGATGCCGTGAAGGTTGTGCGGGAGAAACCGGCGTTTCCAATCCAGATTGTTTAGGGAGGGGATTACATGCCGGAGGTACGGATTGGGAGTGAGATAAAAACATATCCGCAGGGAACCGCCTACGCGGAGATTGCGGAGGAATATCAGAAGAATTACGAGAATGATATTCTTCTGGTCTCGGTAAATGGACGGCTGCGGGAGCTGCATAAAACACTGCAGAAGGACTGCCAGATGGAATTTATCACAGCGGCAGATACGGCTGGCTATCTGGCATATCAGAGAAGTGCCGTCTTTCTGATGATGAAAGCCTTTCAGGATGTGGCAGGCAGGGAAAATGTGAAAAATATCACGGTCTGCTTTTCTGTTGAAAATGGTCTGTATGTGGAGGTGGAAGGCGGGGTAACACTCAGCCAGGAGCTCTTAGACCGTGTGAAAGAGGAGATGAAGCGCCTGTCTGAGCAGGATCTGCCGCTGCAGAAACGGAGTGAAAATACGGATGAGGCGATGGATCATTTCCAGGAGCAGGGAATGTATGACAAAGCGCGTTTGTTCAATTACCGGAGGGCGTCGCGGGTCAATGTTTACCGGCTCGGCGATTATGACGACTATTTCTACGGATATATGGTCATGAGCACCCGGTATCTCAAATATTTTGATTTACAGATGTACGAGGAAGGATTTATCCTGCGTCTGCCGAACAAGAAGCAGCCGAAGGCGATTCAGCCGTTCCATCCGCAGAAAAAACTGTTTGATGTCCAGCAGGAGGCGGAAAAGCTCGGTCACAAGCTCGGTGTGTTTGATGTGGGAACACTCAACGATACGATCGCGCGGGGGCGCATGAACGACCTGATCCTGATGCAGGAGGCGCTGCAGGAAAAGAAGATCGGAGATATTGCGGAGCAGATTTATGAGAGCGGACGCAAACTGATCATGATTGCAGGACCGTCCTCTTCGGGAAAAACGACCTTTTCACACCGTCTGTCGATTCAGCTCGGCGCGCTGGGAATGAAACCGCATCCGATCGCGGTGGACAATTATTTTGTCAACCGTGTGGACAGTCCGCGGGATGAGAACGGAAATTACGATTATGAGGCGTTAAACTGCATCGATGTGAAACAGTTTAATGAAGATATGGAAGCACTTCTGGCGGGAAAACGCGTGGAGCTGCCGGTTTACAACTTTGTCAAGGGCGAGCGCGAATATAAGGGCGATTTTCTGCAGCTTGGGGCGGAGGATATTTTGGTCATCGAGGGAATTCACTGTTTGAATGATGATTTGTCATATTCACTGCCGCGTGATAAGAAATTTAAGATTTATATCAGTGCGCTGACCCAGTTAAATATCGACGATCACAACCGCGTTCCGACGACGGACGGACGTCTGATCCGGCGGATGGTCCGCGATGCGAGAACGCGCGGCGCGTCGGCACAGGACACGATCCGGATGTGGGATTCCGTCCGCCGGGGCGAGGAACGGAACATTTTCCCATATCAGGAACAGGCGGATGCGATGTTCAACTCTGCATTTTTATATGAGTTTTCGGTGCTCAAACAGTATGCGGAGCCGATCCTATATAGTGTTCCGCGTGATTCGACGGAGTACAGTGAGGCGAAGCGGCTGCTCAAATTTCTTGATTATTTTCTGGGTGTCAGCAGTGAACAGGTGCCGCACAATTCGATCGTGCGTGAATTTATCGGCGGAAGCTGTTTTAAAGTATGATTGACTGGACAAATGCCTGAAAATATGGTAGAGTTAGAATGTTTTGAGTAAGACAGATGGTCGCGGCTGCAGAACCGAAAGGCTGCAGGTGAGGAAAGTCCGGGCTTCACAGGGCAGGATGCCAGATAACGTCTGGTGGAGGCGACTCCAAGGACAGTGCAACAGAAATGTACCGCCCGGTTTACCGGGTAAGGGTGGAAGGGCAGTGTAAGAGACTACCGCCCGGCTGGTAACAGCCGGGGCACATGTAAACCCCATCCGAAGCAAGACCGAACAGAGAGCGCAAGGCGGCCCGTCTGCTCTCGGGTAGGTCGCTTGAGCCTGCTGGCGACAGCAGGACTAGATAGATGACCATTCAACGACATAACCCGGCTTACCGTTTTGCTCAAATCATTTAAGAGGGCTGTTGCCGAATGCAGATACCAAAGAGCATCTTTATTTGGCAGCGGCTCTTTTTTCTATATTGCATACAAAAGAAAAGGGGGAAATTTTATGTTAGAAGGATTTGCATCACTCGTTGGTATGATCAGCAATGTTATGTACAGCTATCTGTTGATTATCATGCTGCTGGCGGTCGGACTGTATTTCACACTCCGAAGCCGTTTCGTACAGCTCCGTCTGCTTCCGGAATCAATCCGGGTAGTCGGAGAAAAGACAGACAGCAACTCCGTATCCGCATTTCAGGCGCTGATGGTATCGACGGCGAGCCGCGTCGGCACAGGCAATATCGTAGGTGTAGCCAATGCGATCGCGATCGGCGGTTACGGCGCGGTGTTCTGGATGTGGCTGATCGCGATTGTGGGCGGCGCATCGGCTTTTGTTGAGAGCACGCTGGCACAGATTTATAAGAAGCGCGACGCATCCGGCGGAAGCTACGGAGGTCCGTCTTATTATATCGAGGCGGCGCTGAAGAGCCGTGCGCTGGGCGTTGTCTTCGCGATTGCCCTGATTGCTACTTATGCTGGCGGTTTTAATATGCTGGCGTCCTTTAACCTAATTGACAGCATGTCGAATTACGGCTTTTACCATCAATTTATGATGGGGGACAGGAGCCTGGTTCCGATGATCGGCGGCGCCATTCTGGCGATTCTGGTCGGCATCTGTATCATAGGCGGCGGAAAACAGATTGTCCGCATTACCGGCGTGCTGGTTCCGTTTATGGGCGTTTTCTACATCCTGATGGCGATTGCGGTCATGATCTTAAACATCGGAAGACTCCCGGAGGTATTTGTCAATATCTTCTCCAATGCCTTTGATTTCAAGGCGATCTTCGGCGGATTTGCAGGTTCTGCCATGATGCAGGGAATTAAGAGAGGTCTGTATTCCAACGAGGCGGGTGTCGGTTCTGCACCGAACGCGGCGGCAGCAGCCGATGTCAGCCATCCGGTTAAGCAGGGACTGGTACAGATGCTTTCTGTTTTCATCGATACGATCCTCATCTGTACGGCAACTGCGATGATGTGTCTCTGCACCGGCATCGTTCCGTCGGAAGAGCTGAAAGGCGCTCCGTTTGTACAGGAATCGCTGGGAACAATATTTGGTGTGATTGGACCGTACTTCATCACATTTGCACTTCTTCTCTTTGCATTCACGACGCTGCTCGGCAACCTGTTCTACTGTGAAGGATGTCTCAACTACATCGCAGGCCGCACGCTGAAAAATAAAGAAATGAATGTGTTCCGCCTGTTTGCGGTGGTAGTTGTTTTCATTGGCGCACAGCTCCAGTTCGGTCTGGTATGGGATCTCGCGGATGTCCTCATGGGTATCATGGCGATCATCAACCTGCCGGTTATCGTGATTCTGGGAAATACAGCGCTCAAATGTCTGGATGATTACCTGGTGCAGAAAAAGGAAGGCAAGAATCCGTGCTTCAAGGCTGAGAGTATCGGGCTGGAAGGTAAGACAGAGTTCTGGAATTAAGATGTTCAAGGGTAGGCACTTTTGGAATCTATAATCTGGAAAATAATAAAAAGCCATGAAATCGCTTATGATCTGTAAATCTACAGAAAAGTCGTTCATGGCTTTTTTGATATTCATTTGATATATTCAGGAGAATTTACAGCGAATACTTCTCATCACAGTACTGGCAGCGGTATACCTCTTTTTCCTCATCCGCGAGATAGAAGATATGCGGAAGCTCCTGCTCGATCGAGGTAATGCAGCGCGGGTTCTTGCAGTGGATGACATTCGTGATTTTTTTCGGCATCTTGACATTTTTTTTCTCTACGATTTTTCCATCCTTGATGATGTTGATCGTGATACGGTGATCGATGTAGCCGAGCACATCAACATTTACCAGATCAAGGCTGCCGTCGATCTTGATGATGTCCTTGCGTCCCATCTTGCTGCTGCGCGCATTTTTGATAATAGCCACCTGGCAGTCCAGCTTGTCCAGCCCCAGTTTAAAGTAAATATCCATACTGCGTCCTGCCTGGATGTGGTCCAGAACAAATCCTTCTTTTAATCCGCTGATATTTAACATGGTTTTTCCACCTCCAGTAAAGTCATGATCAGAGCCATACGGACGTATACGCCGTACTGAACCTGTTTGAAGTAAGCGGCACGCGGGTCGTTGTCCACCTCAACGGAAATCTCATTGACACGCGGAAGCGGATGGAGCACAAACATATCATCACGGGCAAGCTCCATCTTCTTTTTGTCGAGAATGTAGCAGTCTTTCATACGGATGTAATCTTCCTCGTTGAAGAAACGCTCTCTCTGGACACGTGTCATGTAGAGAATATCAAGCTCCGGCATCGCCTCATCCAGGTTTTCCACCTCTTTGTACTCGATTCCCTTTGCATTCAGTGTATCCTCAATGATATAATCCGGGACGCGTAGTTCCGGCGGGGAAATGAGGACGAAACGGATGCCTGTGTAGCGGGACAGCGCATTGATTAAGGAGTGAACCGTGCGTCCGAATTTTAAATCGCCGCACAGACCGACTGTTAAATTGTTCAGGCGTCCTTTTAAAGAACGGATCGTCATCAGATCGGTCAAGGTCTGCGTCGGATGCTGGTGACCGCCGTCGCCGGCATTGATAACCGGGATGGAAGAGTGCAGGGAAGCAACCATCGGCGCACCTTCCTTCGGATGGCGCATCGCGCAGATATCTGCGAAGCAGGAGATAACGCGGATGGTATCTGCCACACTCTCGCCCTTGGAAGCAGAGCTTGAATCGGCAGAAGCAAAGCCAAGAACCCGTCCCCCTAAGTTCAGCATAGCAGCCTCAAAACTTAAGCGTGTACGGGTGCTTGGCTCATAAAACAGAGTCGCGATTTTCTTTCCGTCGCAGACGTGTGCATATTTGGCTGGATTGGCTTCGATATCGGAAGCGAGATCCAGAAGCTGGTTGATCTCCTCAACGGAAAAATCCAGTGGATTCAGCAAATGTCTCATTTGATTCTCCTTCTCTATTCGTATTAGCATATTTTTCCCAACTATTATAAAACATTTCCAGATGGATTGCTATAGCTTTTAATGATCTGTGATATAAAAAATATGAATAGGGGGGATAGAAAATATGGACAATGTGATGACGGCTGGAAGATTACCTGCGATGAAATAGGAAATAAAAATGACTTTCCAGGGCAAAATGGATTAGCGTAAGGAACGGTCAGACAGGGAGAAAAATCTGGTAAGAAAAGCGTAAGGAACATTAAGAAAAATAAGGTAGGAGAATTGAAACAAATCCGGTATAATGTAGAAAGAAGAACTGGAATTGCAATGGTTGAAACTTGTATAAATCCAGGTTGTCAGGAATGGATTTCGATGGAATATTCAGGAGCATGAAATAAGTTAGAAAATGGAGAAGGCTGATGGAAGAGCGGAAAGTGCCGGGGAAGAATGAATTCCGGAAACGGGAACCTGTCATACAGGTAAAAAATCTATATAAAGTCTACCGCGTCGGCGAGACGAAGGTATACGCGCTGAACGGCGTTGATTTTACGATGTACCGTGGCGAATTCTGTGCGATTGTAGGTACCTCCGGTTCGGGTAAATCTACCTTATTGAATATGCTGGCGGGGCTGGAGAAGCCGACGAAGGGCGAGATTGTCATAGCCGGACAGCACATAGAAAAATTAAACGAGAACCAGCTGGTGGCATTCCGCCGGGAGCGGGTCGGATTTATCTTCCAGTCATATAACCTGCTCGGTACGATGAATGCGGTTGAAAATGTAGCGCTTCCGCTGTCCTTCCGCGGTGTGCCGCGCGTCAGGCGCCGGGAGATGGCGGAAAAATATCTGAAAATGGTCGGACTGGAAAAAGTCGGCGATCATATGCCGAACCAGATGTCTGGCGGGCAGCAGCAGCGTGTCGGCATCGCACGGGCGCTGGTGGTACATCCAGAGATCATTTTTGCAGACGAGCCGACTGGAAATCTGGATTCCCATACGACGATGGATGTGCTGAAACTGATGCAGCGGATCGTCCGGGAACAGAACCAGACGCTGGTTATGGTCACGCATGATAACCATCTGGCGGCGTATGCGGACCGGATCTTCCATATTATCGATGGTAAGATTGTGAAGATAGAGGAGAATCGGCAAATGGGTAAGGAAGATGGGAAAATAGAAGGCTAAAACACAGGAATGCTGACGATAGAATGAGAAATTGATAAAAGCAGCATTTAATGTGAGAGGATATGGAGGTATGAAAAATGAGAGGTATGAGAAAGTGGAAAAGATGGGCGGTGTTTTTGCTGCTTTTTGTGGTGCTGGCGGTGGGAGGAAGCCGGACGGCTCAGGCGGAAATGCTGAACATGACGGATTTTCAGGACAATAATGGAACGATCACGGTCACGAAAGTTCCGCGCGGCAAGGCGGGCAATAAGATTTCGATCAAAATGACGATTCATAATACAGCAGAAAAAGGCGACAACAGCTTCAAGACAATCCGTCTTGCGAATGCGTATGAATATGAGAGATTCATGACAGATTCCTTTGGTGAATCAGATGACGAAGGTGACAGCGGAGATCTGTACTGGTATGACAAATCCTTTCCGTTTGAGGCGGATTCCAACACGTTTAAAAATAAGGCGATCGACATTAAGCCGGGTTCCTCCAAGAGTGTGACTCTGACGTATAAACTGCGCCGGGATTTGGCAGCAGGATATTATCAGGCGTTTTTCTATATTGATGACAGCCTAAAAGTCGGCATCAACATCTGGGTATCCGCCTACGATGGTTCCTCCACCGAGGAAGACGACAACACGAAGCTGGATTACGATTTTTCCATCGGTGACAACCAGCAGACACCGTATGCGGGCTACAATCAGGTCATGAATTTTGGCGTGAATCTGACGAATACGGGGCTTAAAAAGGTTTACGATGTCCGCGTGGATATGCAGCTTGACGCGGATATAACAAAGTTTCCGTTTGATATCAACGAGGGCAACTATAACCGCAAGATGGGCGACATGGAACCAGGGCAGATGGTGACGGTTCCGTACAGCATGATGGTGCGCGAGAACGTAAAATCGGGCTTTTTCCCGATTCACTATCTGGTTACATACCGCGAAGAAGAGGGCGGCGAGTTCTCCGATCCGGTGGACAAGGTATTTTACGTGCGTGTCAAGGGAAAGGATGACGATGAGCTTTCAGCCGATGCGGGCGAGCAGGATCGTACCAAATCCCGAATCATCGTAGATAGTTTCGAGACGATTCCGGCAGAAATCTATGCCGGGCAGCCGTTTGAGCTGCGCGTGCGGATGAAGAATGCCTCCTCCGATGTGTCGGCTTCCAATATCATGTTTACATTTGCGTCAGAAGAGGTTGAAAATACACCGATCTTTACCTCGGAGAGCGGTTCGACTTCGGTGGTAGTCAACAATATGGCGCCGGGGGCGACGGCGGATTTGTCGATGGTATTTAAGGCAGCGCCGACGGCAGAGCAGAAATCATACCGCATGACAATCCAGGAGCAGTACGACAGCCCGGAGTTTAAAAATGCCAAGGAAGAGGTCAAGATTGCACTTCCAGTCAAGCAGGAGCCGCGTCTGAACACCAGTACGATCGATGTGATGCCGGATGCGGTTGAGGTTGGTTCTGAGACGAATGTCATGTTTGGCATCAACAACACCGGAAAAGTAATTCTTTACAATGTTATGGCGCGTTTTGAGGCAGATTCTATCCAACCAGCTGACGCTTACGTGGGAAATATCAAGCCGGGCGAAACCGGCAATGTCGATACGATGCTGACCGCGATTGCGCCGACAACCGATGATGGAAAAGTGAAGATTATCATTTCCTATGAGGATGAAAATGGAGTCGTTTCAGAGACTGAAAAAGAAATGCTTCTGAACGTGAGTGAGGCGTTTTCCGATGACGGGATGGACGGCATGGATGGAATGGACAACGGCATGGATGCAGATGCCGATGCGGCGCAAGCGGGCGGCGCTGGGCGGATCGCTCCGATGCTTGTGATCGCTGCGCTGGTGGGCGCAGGTGTCGGTGTAGTTGTCTGGAAGAGGAAAAAGAAGAAAATAGCAGGAGAAAAGGCGCTTGAAGACGAATTAGAAGAGGAACTGGACAATGAGCTGGGCGAGCCGGAAATGACGACAGCAGATGTATCGGAAGACGAAACAAAGGACGTTGAAAAAGAACAAAACGATCATCTGAAAAGAAAGAAAAAATAGAAAGGACCGGTGAAAATGAGATTCAGTGATCTGCTGACGATGAGCGTCAACAACCTGTTTCGCAGAAAGCTCCGTACCTTTCTGACGGTTCTGGGAGTCGTGATTGGTACGGCATCGATCGTTGTCATGGTTTCCATCGGAATAGGACTGAAAGAATTTACCATCAAACAGTATTCTTCCTATGGAAGCCTGACCGCGATTCAGGTGTATAATTATGACAATGGAAATTCCAGCGATAAGAAAAATCCAGAGGACAGCTTCATGACGGATGAGACGATGAAGACATTTGAAAAGATTCCGCATGTGACAAGTGCTTATCCGGATCTGAACCTGAATGTGATTATGCGTCAGGGTGCCTACGAGGGAAACGTGCAGCTGCATGGGATCCCCTTGGGAGCGATGAAGAATATCAAGCTGGGAGAAGGAAGCCTGCCGACAACTGAAACGAAGGACATGGAGATGGTAGTCGGAAATATGGTCGCACAGAATTTTAGCAATGCCAAGACAGGAAAAGGTTACTGGGACACCGGGGAGATGCCGGATATCGATTTTATCAATAAGCCGATGTTCACGATCTTTGACACGGATGCCTACTATCAGTCTAAGGGCAATTCCGGCGGTGATGACGGCAGCCAGAAGGTGGCGGCTCCGAAGAAATATATGCTGAAAACCGCCGGTATGGTCGCAGGCGGACCGGATGAGTGGAGTGATTACAGCTACGGCGTCTACGTTGATCTGGATAAGCTCAAGACACAGCTAAAACAGGTGTTCAAGAAAAAGCCGATTCCGGGTCAGCCGACCAATAAAAAAGGAAAACCGTACAATTATTTTGTATATGAGGAGGCGACGGTCAATGTGGACGATATGGATCATGTAATAGAGGTACAGAAAGCCATCAGCAACATGGGCTATGAGGCAAACAGCCAGATGGAATGGCTGGAACAGTCTAAACAGCAGTCCAACATGATCCAGGCAGCCCTCGGCGGCATCGGCGCTGTTTCCCTGCTGGTAGCTGCGATCGGCATTGCCAACACGATGATGATGTCGATCTATGAGCGGACGAAGGAGATTGGCGTGCTGAAAGTGTTAGGATGTTCCCTTGCAACTATCCGAAATATGTTTCTGATTGAGGCGGGTTTTATCGGCTTCATGGGAGGACTCATCGGACTGGCGCTGAGTTTTATGGTTTCCGTGCTGATTAACCAGTTTCTGGCAGCGACTTTTTTATATGGAATGGATGGAAAACTGTCCGTGATCCCGATCTGGCTGGCAGTTCCATCGGTAGGATTTGCCATCATCATCGGCATGGCAGCCGGATTCTTCCCGGCAATGCGCGCGATGAAGCTGAGTCCGTTGGCGGCGATACGGAATGAGTGATACGTTTGCTTATGCGATAAAATAGGCAGATGCCAGTTTTCCTCCTTGCAAATCCCCCCAACTTGTTATATACTTAAATATACTATGTTATTATAGTAATGAAAGAACGAAAAAAGGAAGGAATTACCGATGACACTGTTAGAAAATTGGCGAAATTTCCAGAGCCTTTACGATGATTAACGAGAAGGATGGAAAAGAAGTTTGTGCCATTGTAAAACTGAAAGCAAAGATCAACGGTCATAAAGCTACCATTGCAGAAGACTATCAGGACCTGAAAGAAATCGTGATGGATAAGCGCCGGGAAGAAATGTTGCAGAAGTGGATTCTGAACAAACAAAAACATACGTATGTACGTATTGACCCGAATTGGCAGAAGTGTGACTTCAAGTATCCGGGTTGGGTAAGGAACGATTGATGTTTAAACAGCTTGACTTTATATGCTGAAACAAAACAAAAAAGATAAACAGCAAGACGGGCATAGATGGCTTCTTATAGGCTTTCTATGCCTGTTTGCCGTATGCCTTGTGGCGCAGGTGAAGCCCACCGGACAGACTAAAAAGGCTGAGACTCCGGCTGCGAAAACTCCAAATGGAACGAAGCAAACTGATAAAGATATCAAGAAAGAGCCCGAAAATAAGAAGACGAAAGTATATTTGCTTCATGCCAATCAGGGACAGGCCGACAAGCTTGCCCGACCGGATGTTCAGGTACTGATTGGGAATGTAAAGCTGCGTCACGACAGTATGTATATGTTTTGTGACAGTGCTTTGATTTACGAGAAAACCAATTCGGTAGAAGCATTCAGCAATGTACGTATGGAGCAGGGGGATACCTTGTTTATTTACGGTGATTATCTTTACTACGACGGGATGACACAGATTGCGCAGATTCGTGAGAACGTAAAGATGATCAACCGGAACACGACGCTTCTGACCGATAGTCTGAATTATGACCGTCTTTATGATCTCGGTTATTATTTCGAGGGCGGTACTTTGATGGATGAAGAGAATGTGTTGACCTCGGATTGGGGAGAATACAGTCCCGCTACCAAACAGTCGGTATTCAATCATGATGTGAAATTGGTGAATCCCAAGTTTGTCCTGACGTCGGATACACTGAAATATAATACTTTTTCCAAGATTGCTACCATTCTCGGTCCTTCGAATATCGTAAGTGACAATAATCACATCTATTCGGAACGAGGCTTCTATAATACACTCAGCGAACAGGCTGAATTGTTGGACCGTTCTATCCTGACGAATGAGGGAAAGAAGTTGATTGGTGACAGTTTGTTTTATGACCGGAAAGTGGGATACGGTGAAGCGTTCGATAATATACGAATGACGGATACCATTAACAAGAATATGTTGACCGGCGATTATTGTTTCTATAACGAACTGACCGACTCTGCTTTTGCTACCAAGCGTGCCGTGGCCATTGACTATTCGCAGGGTGACAG
>ENA-UEYG01001932-UEYG01001932.1-human-gut-metagenome-genome-assembly--contig:-NODE-1932-length-13996-cov-5.738990_pt1 | contig 13996 bp, 9 predicted proteins | sample MGYA00242933_ERZ507934 | MGnify/ENA primary metagenome ERZ507934 (study PRJEB26167, sample SAMN06115527) | human gut metagenome | host: Homo sapiens | place: China:Zejiang | collected 2015-11-10... | reverse complement strand
GGCGGCCGCAGCCTGGCCGCGGACAAACCCCGCACCCCGCCCACGCGCCCCCTGAATATGCACGAGGCCGTGGAACGCGCCCTGCACAGCAACCCCAGCCTGGGCTCGCAGGAAGCGCAGAGCAAATCTACCGAAGAAACCCGCAAATCCGCCCGCGGCGCGTTCGGCCCCAAGCTGGGCATGAGCTATACCGCCACCAGAACCGATAAGGACTATTCCCCCTCCTATACCGTTTCGCAGCCGCCCAAGCAGGGCGTCTACACCTGGGGGGTGGAAGTATCGCAACCGGTCTTTACCGGCTTTAAACTTCTGGCGGATTATCAGAAAGCCGCACTGCAGGCAGAAAGCGACAAGGCCAGCCTGCGCAGTGCCGAACTTTCCATGACCGAAGAAGTGCAGACCCAGTTTTTGAATTATCTGCGCTATGAAGAAAGCGTGCGCAGCGCCGAAGATTCGCTGGCCCGGCTGCGCGACCAGCTGCGCATTACCCAGGCCTTTTACGACGTGGGCCTGCGCCCCCGCCTGGACGTGCTGCAGGCCGAAGTGGACGTGCGCAAGGCCGAAAGCACCCTTATCCAGGCCGAAAACAGCCGCGACACCAGCCTGGCCAGGCTCAACACCCTGCTGGGCCTGCCCGCCCAGGCCGCTACCCGCTATGTGGGCAGCCTGGACCACGTGCCCTTTACCCGCAGCCTGGAACAGTGCCTGGAGGTCGCCTACCGCCAGCGCCCCGACCTGTACATTGCCGCCAAATCCGTAGCCATTGCCGGCAAAAACCGGCAGGCCGTGCAGAGCGGCTACTACCCGCAGGTGGAGGCCTATTACAACGTGGCCCAGACCGGCAATACCATGGACCTGCAGCGCGTGGGCGACCAGGGCTACCGCGGCACCACCTGGGAAGTGGGCGCAAAAGCCACCTGGGACGTCTTTCAGTGGGGCACCACCTATTATGCCGACCAAAGCGCCGGCTGGCTGGTGACCAAGGTGCGCTACGAAGAAGAAAACCTTAAACTCAACGTGGGCTACGACATCAAATCCAAGCTGCTGGCCGTGCGCGATGCCGAAAAACGCATTGCCGTGGCCGAAACCGCCGTGGACCAGGCCACGGAAGCCTACAACGTGGCCCTGGCCCGCTATCAGGAACAGGTGGGCACCAACTTTGACGTGCTGGACGCCTCGTCCAACCTCACCGCGGCCCAGGCCTCGCTGACCAGCGCCAAGGCCGACTACCTCACCGCCCTGGCCCAGATCTATGTGGCCATGGGCGAATTTCGGCCGGATCTGGCCCGGCGCTGACGCGGACGGCCTCTGGAACAAAACGTCTTAGAGCAGTTAGCGAATGAAATGAGCTAACTGCTCTGCAAGGATTTTCTTGAAAATCCTTGCCACGAAATGCGAGAAGGCAGGCTTTTGCCTGCCGTAAGCGAGCATTTCAAGTGTTACATGCTCTAAAGGCGCAACGCGCTGGAGCAGATTGCCTTTGAGAACAGGCATTCTCAAAGTTTACGGCACGCGCCTTCCGGCGTTTGACCGCGCCAAGAATCTGCGTTTACGCAACCGCCAGGCGCGCCTGCCCGCCCCTACGGCCCGGCCCCTGCTGCCTGCGTTGCGCCCCCGGCAGCCGACAATTTTTGGGGGAAACGTCCTTCCCCTGCTACGGACCACACGGCTTACGGCCGCAGACGGCCTTCTGCGCCCCGCGCCCTTCTTTCACCCCGCGGGCTTTTGCCCGCCGCCAAACCGCATCAAGGATACAACACAAACAGCATGCATGAACCTTACCTTACCATCACCCCCCTGGGAGGCCTGGGGGAAATCGGCCTGAACTGTCAGCTCTGGGAAACGCCCGGCGGCGTGGTTATGGTGGACTGCGGCCTCATGTTCCCCGACGACGCCCACCTGGGCGTGGACGTGGTCATCCCCCACTTCGGCGCGGTGAGCGCCATCAAAGACAAACTGCTGGGCATTGTGCTGACCCACGGGCACGAAGACCACATCGGCGCGCTGCCCTGGCTGGTGCCCGAACTCAAAGGCACCCGCATCTACGGCTCGCCCTTTACCCTGGCCCTGGTGGAACACAAGCTGCGCGAACGCGAAATTCTGGACTGGGTGGAACTGTGCCCCGTCAGCGCCAAAACCGTGCTGCCCCTGGGCGACCTGACCTTCCACTTCTTTCCCGTCTGTCATTCCATACCCGAAGGCTTCGGCCTGGGTGTGGAAACCCCGGTGGGCCGCGTGGTGCACAGCGGCGACTTTAAAATCGACCCCCACCCCCTGAGCGGCAGCGGCACGGATTTGCGGCTGTTTCGCGATTTTGCCGGGCCCGAAGGCGCGCGTCTGCTGCTTTCAGACTCCACCAACGCCATGCGCGAGGGGCGGTCGCTGACCGAGCGCGAAGTCAAAGATTCGCTGGACAACATCTTTGCCACGGCGCAGGGGCGCATTGTCATCACGCTCTTTTCCAGCCACATTCAGCGCATTCAGGAAGTTTTTGACCTGGCCCGCGCCCACGGCCGCACCGTGGTCATCAGCGGCAAATCTCTGGCCAACAATATTGAAATGGCCCGCGACCTGGGCATTGCCAAACTGCCGCCCGCCTTCTTCAACGCCCACAACGGCGTGCCCGACCTGCCCGACAACCAGATTGTGCTGGTGGTCACCGGCGCGCAGGGCGAGCCGCTCTCCGCCCTTTCACGCATGGTGCTGGGCGGCCACCGCCAGCTCGATATCCGCAAAGGCGATACCGTGGTCATGAGCTCGCGCATGATACCCGGCAACGCCAAGGCCATCTCCAAACTTATCAACGAAATGTACCGCATGGGCGCGGAAGTGCTCTATGAAAGCGTGCACGCCATCCACGCCTCCGGCCACGCCCAGCGCGACGAACTGCGCGAAATGTTTGCCGCTGTGCGGCCGCAGCTCTTCATCCCCATCCACGGCGAATACCAGCATCTGGTCAAGCACGGCCGCCTGGCCGCGGAATGCGGCGTGCCGCAGGACAACGTGGTGCTGCTGGAAGACGGCCAGCCCATTACCCTGCGGCCCAACGACTTTCAGCTTGAAAACCGCGTGCCCGTGGAGTGTACCCTGGTGGACGGCAAGGGCGTGGGCGACGTGGGCTACGCCGTGCTCAAAGAACGCCGCATCCTGGGCGACGAAGGCATGGTCATTGTGGTGCTGGTGGTGGATTCTGAAACCGGCAGCATTTTGCACGGGCCGGAAATGATCTCTAAGGGCTTTGTATTTGAACAGCACTACAGCCACTTGCTGGAAGACGCCAAGTGCCTGGTGCTGGACGAAATAGAAGCCGCCCGCCCAGGGCAGATCAACCGCCTGCAGGAAAATATCCGCTCGTCCCTGCGGCGCTTTTTCCGCCGCGTGCTGGAACGCGACCCCATTGTGGTGCCCGTAATCAGCGAAGTGTAGCGCGCACACCCCGCCGCCGCAGCATCTACCGGCCGACGCAGCATCTACCGGCCGACGCAGCGCAGGCGCGGTGGGCGCGGCAACAGGCAACAGGGCCCCGTGAACGTTTTATGCGCACGGGGCCCTGGTTATGAGGGCTCTACCGGCTCTACCTGGCTCTACCGGCGGCTCTACCGCAAAAACGGGGACAAAAAAAGGGGCTGCCTGAAACCGGCAACCCCGTAAAAATCTGCTGGCGGAGAGGGAGAGATTCGAACTCTCGGTACGCTGTTAACGTACACACGATTTCCAATCGTGCTCCTTAGACCAGCTCGGACACCTCTCCGCGCTGCCGCGCGCCTTGGCGGCGCGGCGACGAAGACGCACATTAGCCCAGGGGCCGCGTCCTGTCAAGCGCCCGGAACCCAAACGCATTGACCACAGCCGCGCCTTGACGTAAATTGGACGGCTGCATTGACGCACAGCCAACGGAGTCTTCCCATGTCTTCTGAACATACCCCCGCCGCAGCAGCCGCAGCCACTACCGCCGACACGGCCAGGGCCGGCGTCGACTTTATCCGCGCACGCATCCTCCAGGACAACGCCTCCGGCCGCTTCGGCGGCAAGGTGCACACCCGCTTTCCCCCGGAGCCCAACGGCTACCTGCACCTGGGGCACGCCAAATCCATCTGCCTCAACTTTGGCGTGGCCAAAGAATTTCACGGCCAGTGCAACCTGCGCTTTGACGACACCAATCCCACCAAGGAAGACACGGAATACGTGGACGCCATCCGCGAGGACGTGCGCTGGCTGGGCGGCGACTGGCAAGACCGGGAATTTTACGCCTCCGACTATTTTGAACGCCTTTACCAGTATGCCGAGCAGCTCATCCAGATGGGCAAGGCCTATGTGGACGACCTTTCGGCCGAGGAAATCCGCCGGTACCGCGGCACCCTGACCGAACCGGGGCGCGAAAGCCCCTGGCGCAACCGCAGCGTGGAAGAAAACCTCGACCTCTTCCGCCGCATGCGGGCCGGAGAATTCCCCGACGGCGCACACGTGCTGCGCGCCAAAATCGACATGGCCTCCCCAAACCTGGTCATGCGCGACCCCACGCTCTACCGCATCCGTCACGCCGCCCACCACCGCACGGGCAACACCTGGTGCATCTACCCCATGTATGACTACACCCACTGCCTGTCGGACTCCATGGAGGGTATCACCCATTCCCTCTGCACGCTGGAGTTCGTCAACAACCGGGAGCTCTACGACTGGGTGCTCAACGCTTTGGGCGTGTACCATCCGCAGCAGATCGAATTTGCACGCCTTAACCTGACCTACACCGTGCTTTCCAAGCGCAAGCTCATCCAGCTGGTCAAGGAAGGCCACGTCTCCGGCTGGGACGACCCCCGCATGCCCACCCTGAGCGGCCTGCGCCGCCGCGGCGTGCCACCCGAAGCCCTGCGCCAGTTCTGCGCCCGCATCGGCCTGGCCCGCGCCGACTCCACGGTGGACTACGCCATGCTGGAATTCTGCATTCGTGAGCGCCTCAACGCCTGCGCCAAGCGCGTTATGGCCGTGCTGGACCCCATCAAGGTGGTTATTGAAAACTATCCCGAAGGCCAGGTGGAAGAGCTGGACATGCCCTTCCACCCCGAAGACCCCGCCTACGGCAGCCGCAAAACCCCCTTCGCGCGGGAGCTCTATATTGAACGCGACGACTTTCGTCTGGAGCCGCCCAAAAAATACCACCGCCTCTCCCCCGGCGCGGAAGTGCGCCTGCGCTACGCCTATCTGCTCACCTGCCGCGAGGCCGTGCTGAACGACGACGGCAGCGTGCGCGAACTGCGCTGCGTCTACGACCCCCAAAGCCGCGGCGGCCAAAGCCCCGATGGCCGCAAGGTCAAGGGCACCATCCACTGGGTGGCGGCAGACAGCGCCGTGCCCGCCGAAGTGCGCCTCTACAGCCAGCTCTTCGCCACGGAACACCCCGACGAAGCCCCGGAAGGCAAGACCTTTCTGGACAACCTCAATCCCCAATCCCTGCAGGTGACGCAGGGCCTGCTGGAACCGGCCGCCGCCGCCCTGCAGGACGGCGAAGCCGTGCAGTTTGAACGGCTGGGCTACTTCTGCAAAGATAAAGACAGCACAAACGCCCGCCCCGTATTCAACCGCACCGCCACCCTGCGCGACACCTGGGCCAAGCTGGAACGCAAAGGCTGAACAGCGGGCGGCGAAGCCCGCATGCCGACACTACGACAAAGGCCGCCGGGACACCCCGACGGCCTTTGTCATTGTCATTAGAGTAGGTAATTGAAATGCTCGCTTACGGCAGGCAAAAGCCTGCCTTCTCGCATTTCGTGGCAAGGATTTTCAAGAAAATCCTTGCAGAGCAATTAACTCATTTCATTCGTAAACTGCTCTAGGCATTGTACTGAACACGGCAGGCAGGTCGGCCCGCTCCGGGTTTGCACAAGGCTTACGCCCGACACGCCGCGGCGCGCAAACGCGTAAGCCCAAAACATTTGCCCCCTTGCCGCGCACAGGCGGCCCAGCCCTCAGGCGTTGCCGTAGTAGGGGGGCCTGCGGGCAGGCGTATCCCCGCCCACCCGAAAAATCTGCACCGTATAGTGGCCCTTCCCGCCGCACATGGGGCAGCCGTCCGTCACCAGCATACAGGAAGCGTCCAGCTCCAGCGGGTCTATGCCCGCCAGGCCGAGAATCTGGCTGGCCTTGCCCTTCTCCCACATGACGGGAGAGCCGCAGCGGCCGCACTCCACATAGAGCAGTTCCGGGTCATAGCCCTTGGGCACCAGAGGCCCGCGCAAGGGCTCCGCAATGGTCCTGATGGGGTTGTTGCGCATGATGGATACCTCCCGGCGGGCCAGGCGGCGCGCCAGCACCCTGGCCGCGCGCAGGCCGAGCCTGCCTTTCCATACATAAGCACAGCGCGCGCCAAGGCAAGCCCCTTTGCGCCGCCAGGCGCAGGCCCACACCCGCCGCTTGCCTTGCCCCGCACGCCCGCATACACTGCAACCATGACCGAAAATTTTTCGCATATCCGTTTGCTACCGCCCGCATTGCGTAACCAGATTGCCGCCGGCGAGGTGGTGGAACGCCCCGCCAGCGTAGTGAAAGAACTGGTGGAAAACAGCCTCGACGCCCAGGCCCGGCAGATCGACGTCCTGCTGGAAAACGGCGGGCAAACCCGCATCCGCGTCCAGGACGACGGCGCGGGCATCCCCGCCGACGAACTGGAGCTGGCCGTCACCCGCCACGCCACCAGCAAAATTACCCAAATGGAAGACCTGGAGCGCATCCGCTCCTACGGCTTCCGCGGCGAGGCCCTGCCGAGCATCGCCTCTGTTTCGCGCTTCACCATCACCTCCTCCCGGCGCACGCCCCAGGGCCAAAGCCCGGCCCACCAGGTGGAGGTGGAGCACGGCCGCCTCAAAAACGCGGCCCCGGCGGCGCTGCACCAGGGCACGGTGGTGGATGTCCGTGATCTTTTCAGCAACATACCAGCGCGGCTGAAATTTTTAAAGACCCCCGGCACGGAGTTCAAACGTGCCCAAAACTGGCTCTCACGCCTGGCCCTGACCCGCCCGGAGGTGGGCTTTGCCCTTTTTGCCGGCGAACGGGAAGCCCTGCGCTTTCTGCCCGGCCAGGACCTCGCCCGCCGCCTGGCCCTGATCTGGCCCCGCCTGGTGGTGGAAGCCCTGCGCCCCTTTGACGCCACCCGCCACGGCGTCCGCGCCCACGGTCTGGCCGCCCTGCCCAACGTGAGCCAGCCGCGCGGCGACCGCATTTTGCTCTACGTCAACAACCGGGCCGTTACGGACAAACGCCTGCTCAGCGCCGTGCGCCAGGCCTACAAGGGCCGCCTGACCAGCCGCGACTATCCCCAGGTGGTCCTGTTTGTGGACCTGGACCCCGCCGAAGTGGACGTGAACGTGCACCCGGCCAAGAGCGAAGTGCGCTTTCGCGACGAATCCGGCGTATTTTCCGCCGTGCTCCACGCCGTACAGGAGGCGCTGCTCACGTCCTTTGACCTGGCCGCGGGCCGCTGGGAGGAAGGGGCGGCAGCGGACGGCCCTGCACCCGCCGACAGCCCCGCGCCCGGCGCTGCAGAAGACAGGCAGGAGGCCCCCCGGCCCCTGGGCTTCTGGGGCCGTCTGGACCAGCCCCCGTTGCTGGAACGCCCCCAGCCGGAAGCGCCGGTCGCCGCGCCCTGGGAGGTGCGCGCCCCGGCGGCGCAGCCCACGTCTGCGGCCGCAGGAAGCCCGCCGGACGCCCCCACGGAGGCCACGGGCGGCCCGGTCCACGAGGCCAGGCACGACCCCACGGAAAAAAGCGCGGGCCGCACGCCGGACCTTTTGCCAAACAGCCCCGCGGCAGCCGCCGCAGGCGCGTCCACCGCCATACCTGAGCGCGCGCCGGACGTCCAGTCCTCGGTCGTGCCGGACAGGCGCGCGGACCCGGCCGGGGAGGACGCCCACAGAACCGCAACGTTCTTTATGGACGCGGCAGCAGCCGTCCCTGGCCTGGCGGAACACGAGGCCGCCTACGCCCTTGACCAGGACACGATTTCGGACCAGATTCCGGACCCGGCGCACGGCCAGGGGGTCACGCCGGAAGCGGCAAGGGGCGGACGGGAGCCCGTGCGGGTGGGGCCCTTTGCCTATCTGGGCCAGGTGGCCGCCACCTATCTTGTCCTCCGCGATCAGGAAGGGGCGCTGGTTTTGGTAGACCAGCACGCCGCCCACGAGCGCGTGCTCTACGCCCGGCTGCGCCGGGGCGGCTTTGCGGGCACGGGGCAGCTTCTGGCCCTGCCCCTGGACCTGCCCCTGCCCCCGGCGGAAAAAGAACGCTTCTGCGCCCTGCGCCCACGCCTGGAAGCCCTGGGCTTCACCGCCCAGAGCACGGCCGGGGGACTGCAGGTCACGGCCTTGCCGCCCGTGCTCTGCCGCGCCGAGGCCCGCCAGTTTTTGGAGGAAGCCCTGGCCGGACGCAAGGACGACCTTACGGCCTTGTTTGCCTCCATGTCCTGCAAGGCCGCCATCAAGGCGGGGCAGAGGCTGACGGACGACGAGGCCGCCGGCCTGCTGCGCCAGTGGCTGCAGACCCCGGAACGGGAATACTGCCCCCACGGTCGGCCCTGCGTGCTGCGCTGGGACGCGGGCGCGCTGGAAAAACTTTTCAAACGTCGGCAGTCGTAACGCCCTGGGCTGTTATCCATAAGTATTTGCCGCAGTTGCCCCATGCTTTCCGCAGGGCAAACCGCCGCAAGAAGCCGCCTTCTGCCCTGCCCAGGCGATAAAACGCCCGCCGCGGACGGGCCCCGCAATCCGCCCCATCCCCAAGACCGCGCACTTGCCTTACGGCGGCGCGGCGTGTATTTTGCGCCGCACGGAGGCCGCATGGACGTCCCTTTGCTTTACGAGATTGTGACCATCTTTCTGCTTTCCATTGTGGTCACCATCGTCTGCAATAAAATAAAACTGCCCGCCACCGTGGGCTTTTTGCTCACCGGCGTGCTCTGCGGCCCCTCGCTGCTGGGCGTGGTGCGCGACCGCCAGGCCATCGACCATGTGGCGGAAATCGGCGTGGCCCTGCTCCTTTTCACCATCGGCATGGAACTTTCGGGCGACGCCCTCAACCGCCTGAAGCGGCCGGTCTTTCTGGGCGGCAGTCTGCAGATCGGCCTCACGGTGCTGGCCGTCACAGGCCTGGCCCTGGCGCATGGCATGCCTTACCAGCAGGGCATCCTCTGGGGCTGCCTGGTGGCCCTTTCGTCCTCGGCCATTGTCCTGCGCATTATGCAGGAAAAAGGCACCACCAACACGCCCACGGGCCGCCTTTCTCTGGCTATCCTGGTTTTTCAGGATATTATGGTGGCCCCCATGCTGCTCGCCGTGCCGCTGCTTTCCGGCGCGCTGCGCCTTTCATTTCAGGAAGCCTTCTTTTCCGTCCTTTGGGTGGTGCTGGTGCTGGGCGCGGTGCTGCTTTTTGCCCGCTTCGGCCTCAACCGCCTGATGGAAGCCGTGGTGCGCACCCGCACGCGGGAAATTCTGCTGCTCACCACCCTGGGCCTTTGCCTGGGCATGGCCCTGCTCACCAATGTTCTGGGCCTTTCCCTTTCGCTGGGGGCCTTTCTGGCCGGGCTCATGCTGGCCCGATCCCAGTACAGCATGAGCGTCATCGCGGGCATTCTGCCCTACCGCGACGTATTCATGAGCCTGTTTTTCATCTCCGTGGGCATGATGCTCAACGTGGATTTTCTGGGGTCGCACTTCTTTTCCATCATCGGCTACACGGCCGTGTTCATCGTGCTCAAGACCCTGCTCACCCTGCCCGCCGTGCTCATCCAGGGCTACCCTTTGCGCACGGCCATAGTCACCTCGCTCAGCCTGGCCCAGGTGGGCGAGTTCGCCTTTGTGCTGGCCGCCTCCGGCCTGGCCGCCGGGCTTTTTGACATGGACGCCTACCAGAATTTTCTGGACGTGAGCGTGCTGACCATGATGCTCACCCCCGGCCTCATGGCCATAGCCCCCCGCCTGGCCGCCAAAATCGTCGGCGGCCGGGGCGAAGCGGAAGCGCCCGCAGCGGATGAAGGCGAAGCCTGCCCCCTGCAGGACCACCTGATCATCGTGGGCTTTGGCATCAGCGGCAAACACCTGGCCCATGTAGCGCGCGAATCGGGCATTGCCTACACCATTCTGGAAATGAATCCGGAAACCGTCAGCCGCTACCGCCACAAAGAACCCATCGCCCACGGCGACGCCTCCCAGCCCGTTGTGCTGGAACATCTGGGCGTGACCAGAGCGCGCGTGCTGGTCATTGTCATTTCCGACCCGGCCGCCGTGCGGGCCATTGTCACCGAGGCCCGCCGCTTCAACCCCAACCTGCACATCATCGCCCGCACCCGCTTCGTGGCCGAAGTGGCCCCTCTACGGCGGCTGGGCGCGGATGAGGTGGTGGCCGAAGAGTTTGAAACCTCCATCGAAATCTTTTCTCGCGTACTCACCCAGTACCTGGTGCCCCGGCAGGACATCGACACCTTTGCCGCCCGCATCCGGCAGGAAAATTACCGCATGATCCGCCGCATGAGCCATTCGGTGGACGCGGTGGATTCCATGGTCAAGCGCCTGCCGGACATGGGCGTGCAGGCCATGCGCCTGGGCGCGGCCTCGCCCCTCTGCGGGCACAGCCTGGCCCAGACCCAGCTGCGCAAGCTCTATGGGGTGACGGTCATCGCTGTGCTGCGTGAGGGCGTGACCCTGGCTTCACCCGGGCCGGACACGGTTTTCGAAGCGGGCGACATAGTGTATGTTTTCGGCAGCACCAACAAACTGCTGGCCATAACTCCGCTTTTTTCCGGCCCGCTGCGCCAGGCCAGGGAAGAGAACCCGCAACCCCAAGGATGCCAGCCATGAGCGCCGTTGACGCCGTGTTTCACTGCCGCATGTGCGGCCACTGCTGCCAGGGCAGGGGCGGCATTGTGGTCAGCCCCGCAGACCTCACCCGTCTGGCCGGGCATCTGGGCCTGCCGGAAGCGGACGTGCTGCAGCGCTGCTGCGAACGTCTGGGCGGCAAGTGGCAGCTGCGCGTGGGGGCGGACGGCTTCTGCATCTTTTTCCGGCCCGGAGCGGGCTGCGGGGTGCACGCGGGCAAGCCCGCCGTGTGCCGGGCCTGGCCTTTTTTTCGCGGCAATATCGAAGACCCGGCCAGCCTGGAAATGGCCAAAGACTACTGCCCCGGCATCGCCACTAAAGCGTCCCACACGGATTTTGCCAAAATCGGGCGCGCCTATTTGTACGAACACGGCCTGCTGGCCCACGACCCCCGCTGTGAAGCCAACGCGCTGATCCTCAAATAACCGCCATGCGACGCAGTACCCCCCGCCAACCGAGCCTCAAGGAATGTTACGCCATCCTGCGCCTGGAGCAAGGGGCGGACCTGGCCGCGCTTAAGCGGGCCTACCGGCGGCGGGCTTTTGAACTGCACCCGGACCTGCACCCCGGCCAGCCCGACGCCGGACGCCGCTTCCAACTGCTCAACGAGGCCTACGTGGCCCTTTCTGCCGTGCTGCAAACCAAGCCCGACGCGGCCGGGACGGACGACGAAACCGACGGCGGGCCCACGGCGACAAAGGCCCGGAATGAACGCGCCCAGGGGGCTGCGGCCGACGCCCGCAAGGCCGCCGGTCCGGACGCGGCCGGGCACGCCACGGCGCAGGACGCGGCACAGCCTGGCGACGCGCATGAAGCGCAGGGCACGGCCGACCCTGCCCAAGACGCCACGCAGGGCCCCACACAAGGTACGGACCGCCAGAGCGCGGCCGGACGCGCGGCCTATGCGGAGCACGACGTGCTGCGCGACCTGCTCAACGATCCCTTTGCCCGCCGTGTGTTTGAAGATATTTACAGCGAACTGAACCGCCAGCAGACTGCACCGCCGCCCCAACCGGACGCGGAGCCCGCCCCCCGCGCGGCCCGGCCCGAACCCCGCTCCGCTGCAAAGGCCACCAGGCTGCACCGGGCCAACCTGCTGGGGCGGCCGCCCGCAGACGCCGCCGCGGGCGGCGTCACAGGTCTGGTCAAAGGCTGGCTGCGCCGCCAGATCGACGAAGAACAAAGCCTGACCCTGCCCGCCGCCCATCTGGCCCCGGGCAAACGGATCCGTCTGCAGATCCGCCAGGCTTTTTCCGGAGAACTGCAAACCGTTGAAATCACCCTGCCGCCGGACTTTGCCGTGGGCAAGCCCGTGCGCCTGCGCGGTCTGGGCAAACGCGTGGGCCCCTGGCAGGGCGACTTGTACCTGACCCTGCACAACGCCTAACCCTCGCCCGCCCCCTGCCGCGCCCAACGTCACGGGCGGCGGGCCCCCAGAGCGCCATGTCGACCAGCCACACCTCCCCCCGCCGGGCTGCCCTTTCTTCCGACCACACCGGCGACCGCCGCCGCAACGACCACCGTGAAGAGCAGCTCAGATTGCTGCTGGAGCTTTCCGAAACCATGAATGCGGCCACAGACGTGGCCCTGGCCCTGGACAAAGCCTTGCAGCTCATGGCCGAGCACCTGCACATGATGCGCGGGGCCATTACCCTCATCTCGCCCAATACGGGCGAAATCCGCATTGAGGCCGCCTACGGGCTCAAACCCGCCGAGGCCCGACGCGGCCGCTATGTGCGCGGCGAGGGCATTACGGGCCGAGTCATCGAAACCGGGCGGCCCATGTACATTTCCAATGTTTCGGAAGAGCCCCTGTTTCTCAACCGCACCCGTTCGCGCGATTTGGGCAAGGAGGGCATTTCCTTCATCTGCGTGCCCATCCGGCTCAACGATCAGGTGGTGGGCGCCCTTTCTGTAGATCACCTGCTGGTGGACGAAGCCACCCTGGAAGACGAAATGCGCCTCCTGACCATTGTGTCCACCTTGCTGGGGCACGCGGCCCTGGAAACGCAGGGCAGGATGGACGAAGAGCAGGTTCCGGCCCTGCGGCCGCGCGGTTTTGTGGGTAATTCCGAAGGCATGCAGATGGTCTACGCCCAGATCGCCCAAGTGGCCCCTTCGGCCACCACGGTTTTTCTGCAGGGGGAATCGGGCACGGGCAAAGAGCTGGCCGCCCGGGCCATCCACACGGCCAGCACGCGGGCCAACAAACCCTTTATTTCGCTCAACTGCGCGGCCCTTCCGGAAAACCTCATTGAAAGCGAGCTGTTCGGCCACGAGCGTGGGGCCTTTACCGGGGCCAACGCTACGCGCAAAGGCCGGTTTGAGCTGGCCAACAGCGGCACGCTGTTTCTGGACGAAGTGGGCGAACTTTCTCTCATGACCCAGGCCAAGCTGCTGCGCGTGCTGCAGGAGCGGGCCTTTGAACGCCTGGGCGGCATGGAAACCCACTATGTGGACGTGCGCTTCATCACGGCCACCAACCGCGACCTGGAGCGCATGGTGGCGGAGGAAACCTTTCGCCGCGACCTGTTCTACCGGCTCAACGTCTTCCCCATCAATCTGCCGCCCCTGCGCCAGCGGCCGGAAGACATTTTGCCCCTGGCCAACCACTTTATCAAAAAATACGGCCACGCCAACGGCCGCGACAACGTGCGGCTCTCGCTGGCGGTTATGGACATGCTCCAGCGGTACGCATGGCCCGGCAATATCCGCGAGCTGGAAAACGTCATGGAACGTGCGGTGCTGCTGTTGGGCCGTGAGGGCCTTATTCTGCCGCAGCATTTGCCCCCGGCCCTGCACGGCGAGCACGGCGCGCCGGGCGGCAAGCTGCCGGGCGCGGCCAGGCCGGTGTTTTCCGGCAGTCTGCAGGACCAGCTCAACGAGCTGGAACGGGCCTCCATTGTGGAAGCCCTGGAGTGCAGCCAGGGGCAGATGGGGCGGGCCGCCGCCAGCCTGGGCCTGACGGAACGCATTATGGCTCTGCGCATGAAAAAATACGGAATCACCTACAAGGCATTCCGGCCCCGCAAAACCGGCGGGACACGGACCGCCGCCGAATAGAGCATTTAACACTTGAAATGCTCGCTTACGGCAGGCAAAAGCCTGCCTTCTCGCATTTCGTGGCAAGGATTTTC
>ENA-UEYG01001904-UEYG01001904.1-human-gut-metagenome-genome-assembly--contig:-NODE-1904-length-14167-cov-3.946700_pt1 | contig 14167 bp, 10 predicted proteins | sample MGYA00242933_ERZ507934 | MGnify/ENA primary metagenome ERZ507934 (study PRJEB26167, sample SAMN06115527) | human gut metagenome | host: Homo sapiens | place: China:Zejiang | collected 2015-11-10... | reverse complement strand
GAGCTCAAAGAGAAATTCATATCTCTTTGGGATAAGTTAGGCACAATCTATCACCATTACCGGAAAAACTTAACTGAGTTAGGCATTGCTTATGAAGGAATGCTTTATCGCAATGTTATCGAACAACTTAATACAGATCAACTTAAATACGACAAATATATATTTGTCGGCTTCAATGTGTTGAATAAAGTAGAAAAAGAATTCTTCCGAAAACTGCAAAAAGCAGATAAAGCAATATTCTATTGGGATTATGACATCTTCTATACCCAACAAATCAAAAAACATGAGGCCGGAGAATTTATTAACCGCCACCTGAAAGATTTCCCGAACGAACTGCCTGCCAGCTACTTTGACTCCCTAAAGAAACCGAAGAAGATACGTTACATCTCCGCTTCTACTGAGAATGCGCAAGCACGTTTCCTTCCCGAATGGATACGTACTACTTTCTCATCCGATAATGAAAAAGAAAATGCCGTAGTTCTTTGCAATGAAACCTTGTTGCTTCCCGTACTCCATTCTATCCCGGAAGAAGTGAAGAATGTCAATATCACAATGGGATTCCCGTTGGCACAAACTCCGGTTTATAGTTTTATCAATGCGGCTATGGAACTACAAACCAATGGCTACCGTTTTGATACCGGTCGTTTCACCTACGAAACCGTATCAGCTATACTAAAACATCCATATACCCGCCAATTATCGACAAAAGCAGATAGAACGGGAACTTACAAAAACCAATCGTTTCTATCCGCTTCCCTCGGAATTGAAACAAGATGAGTTTCTAGCTAATCTTTTCACTCCCCGTAACGGTATCAAGGAGCTATGTGATTATCTTATCGGACTTATCAAAGATATCTCTACCCTATACCGTAAAGAAGGAGAATACAACGATATATTCAACCAACTATATCGTGAATCTCTTTTTCAGAGCTTTTTGAAAATCAACCGTTTATACAGTTTGATTGAAAGTGGAGAATTAAATATACAGACCCATACACTGAAAAGATTAATCAGTAAAGTACTGACAAGTTCCAACATACCTTTCCACGGAGAACCTGCCATTGGAATGCAAGTTATGGGAGTACTTGAAACACGTAACCTTGACTTCCGTAATCTTGTAATGCTTTCGCTCAATGAAGGACAACTTCCTAAAACCGGTGGAGAATCTTCTTTTATTCCCTATAACCTTCGGAAAGCCTTCGGCATGACGACTATTGAGCACAAAAATGCAGTCTACGCATACTATTTCTATCGCTTGATACAGCGGGCAGAAAATATCACCTTGCTCTACAATACCTCTTCCGACGGCCTGAATCGCGGAGAGGAGTCCCGTTTCATGCTACAATTATTAGTAGAAGGTCCTCATGAGATTACTCGTGAATATTTAGAGGCCGGACAATCTCCCCAAAGTACCCCAAAAATAGAAATACCAAAAACACAGAAAATATTAGAACGATTATACCATATCTATGACGTTACCAATCCTAAGTCCCTCATTCTCTCTCCTTCAGCCCTCAATACATATCTCGACTGCCGTTTGAGATTCTACTTCCGCTATATAGCCGGATTAAAAACACCGGAAGAAGTGAGTGCGGAAATTGACTCCGCGTTATTCGGAACAATCTTTCACCGCTCTGCCGAACTAGCCTATACTGAACTGACATCCAATGGGCAAATGATACAGAAAGAGGATCTTGAACGCTTATTACGTAACGATGGTAAATTACAAGGTTACGTTGATCAGGCTTTCAAAGAAGAATTTTTCAAGGTTAAACCGGAAGAAAAACCGGAATATAACGGTGTACAACTCATTAATTCCAAAGTAATCACCTCCTATCTGCGACAACTATTACGCAATGACCTCCAATATGCCCCTTTCGAAATGGTTGCTATGGAACAAGCTGTTTCCGAAAAGATAACTATTCAAACTGACCTAGGTCCCTTCACAGTTCGCTTGGGCGGAACCATAGACCGCATGGATGCCAAAGAAAGCACATTACGGATTGTTGACTATAAAACCGGAGGAAACCCCAAGATACCGGCTAATATCGAACAATTATTCACCCCTTCGGAAACACGTCCGAACTATATCTTCCAAACTTTCCTGTATGCCTCCATTATGTGCCGGCAACAAACATTGAAAGTGGCTCCTGCCCTGCTCTATATTCACCGGGCAGCTTCCGATAGTTACTCACCTGTTATAGAAATGGGAGAACCCCGCCAGCCAAAGATACCGGTCAATAACTTCACCTTTTTCGAAGACGAGTTCCGCAAGCGATTACAAACATTATTAGAAGAGATTTTCAGTGAAAACGAACCTTTCACTCAAACAGAAGATATTAAAAAGTGTAGTTACTGCGATTTCAAAGCAATCTGCAAACGATGAGCATAAATATGATAATGATTGAATAAAAAATGAACGGTGAATGCTGCATACAAGCACAAAACATTCACCGTTCATGATTTATAAATTACCGTTTCATATTCTATTTTTCCAGTAATGGAATTGAGAAACTAAATGTAGATCCCTCTCCCTTCTTTGAAGTAAACCAGAGTTTACCACCATTCTTGATAACAAAGTCCTTACACAACAACAATCCGAGTCCTGAACCTTCTTCGTTATTTGTACCGAAGGTACTAAAGTGCGTATCCGTATGAAGCAACTTCCTCTGATTTTCTTCATCAATGCCGCATCCGCTATCTTTCACACTAACGATTGCCATACCGTCTTCCTCAGCCAACGATACCACCACTTCCGCCCCCTCATTGCTAAACTTGATAGCATTACTAATCAGGTTACGGATTACCGTTTTAACCATATCAATATCAGCACGAACAGCTACATCTGCAACAGGTACATCCTGCACAATCTTAATATTCTTCAAGCCGGCTACCATTGTAAAGATCTCACTTACCCCCTCTACAACTTCTACCATATTGATATCCTGATAAACCACCTTCAATTTGCCAATCTGGCTTTTCGTCCATTTCAGCAGATTATCAAGTAATGAAAATACATCTTCAGTAGTTTGATTCGCCATTGTAAGCAACTCATACATCTCCTCGCCGATTGTTTCGCTCGGCAGGTTCAGAATCAACATATTCAGTACCATTTTGATAGACCCCATTGGCGAACGTAGGTCATGCGCAATCATAGAATAGAGTTTATCACGTCCCATAATTGTCTTACGTAATTCCTCTGTTTGTGCAACAATAATTCGTTTAGCCGCCACTAGCGAAATCTGATGTGTTACACGAATTATCAATTCTTCCTTGTTGAAAGGTTTCGAAATAAAATCATTACCTCCTACTTGGAATCCTTTTACGATGTCCGCCGTACTATTCAGCGCAGTCAGAAAAATAATAGGAATTTCAGACATTTCCGGATCTGCCTTCATCTGTTGAGCCACTTCAAATCCACTGATATCCGGCATCATTACATCCAGCAACACCAAATCCGGTTTTTCCTTCTTCACCTGTTCCAATGCTTGCGTGCCGTTACCGGCAGTTACAATATTGAATTTCTCATTAGTCAAAAGGACCTTCAACAAAAGGACATTTGATATTACATCGTCCACAATAAGGACTTTATATTCAGAAGGATTTATTTCCATATTCATAATTATCTTATTTTATGCATCAGACAGTTTTAAAATATTCAATCATACGCTTCAGCCCGTCTTCCAATTCAATAGTAGGCTGCCAGCTGAGTTTTTCTTTTGCCAGTGTGATATCCGGCTGACGTTGTTTCGGGTCATCATCCGGCAACTGCTTAAATACAATTCTCGAAGAAGAACTGGTCATACGAATTATTCTCTCTGCCAATTCCAATACGGGAAACTCATTTGGATTTCCAAGATTCACAGGTCCCGTAAATTCATCTTCCGTATTCATCATTCGTATCATCCCTTCAACCAAATCATCAATATATTGGAAACTACGTGTCTGTTTCCCGTCTCCATAAATAGTAATATCTTCATTATGTAGCGCTTGTAAAATGAAATTAGAAACGACTCGTCCGTCATTCGGCAACATCCGTGGACCATACGTATTGAATATACGAATAATCTTCACACGCACATTATTCTGACGATGATAATCCATAAACAAAGTTTCCGCACAGCGTTTTCCTTCATCATAACATGATCTGTATCCTACCGGATTCACGTTTCCCCAGTAACTTTCCGGTTGCGGGTGAACAATAGGGTCTCCATATACCTCACTGGTAGAAGCCTGCAATATTTTAGCATCCAATCTCATTGCCAGTCCCAACATATTAATTGCTCCCATTACAGATGTTTTGGCAGTCTGAATCGGGTCATGTTGATAATGGACAGGAGATGCCGGACAAGCCAAATTATAAATCTCATCTACTTCAGCAGAATAAGGGTAAGGGACATCGTGTCGTACCACCTCCAAATGATGATTATCCATCAAATGCATGATGTTATCTTTTGATCCTGTAAAAAAATTATCAAGGCATATCACGTCATGACCTTCGTTTATAAGCCGGGTACAGAGATGAGAGCCAATGAATCCGGCTCCGCCACTAACCAATATTCTTTTCATTATATATTTTTCTATTGTTTACTAAAGAGACACCGTCTCTCCGTTTTGTTTATGGACACAAATGTAACCGATTTGCTCAAAATATACAATTTTAAAGAAGGATATTTTTGAAAAAAGATTAATTAAATAGTTTCACTTTCCGAAACAACTCATCACTGAGAAATGTTTATAATACTAAAAAACAACTTATTCAAACTGTTATGATAACAAATGACCCGAATACAAACCTGATAGAAGCGGCCAAAGAAAAGTTCCCTGCAAAAGGACAATTGGCAAATATATTAATGGATACCCTTTATATGGGCAAGGAAGCTATCTACCGGAGGCTGCGTGGCGAAGTCCCCTTTACATTTCAGGAAGCAGCCATTATTTCAAAAGAACTGGGGATATCCCTGGACAGAATTGCCGGAGTTAGCTTCAGCAACAATGCAATGTTCGATATCAATGTAGTAGATCATGGCAACCCCTTCGAAACTTACTATGATTTCCTCAACAAGCACGTCAAGTTATTCCATACGCTGCGGGAAGATCCGAATGCCTCATTAGGTACAGCCTCCAATGTAATTCCGCAGACACTATATCTGAAGCACGAACTTCTGGCCAAGTTCCGTTTCTTCAAGTGGATGTATCAGAATGAACATATTAAGTGCAAACATTTCGAAGAACTGGAGATTCCTCAAAAGATAATCAATGTCCAGCAAGATTTTGCGAAACTTTCGCATCATATTCATTCTACCGATTACATTTGGGACAGCATGGTTTTTCTTTATCTCAAAGATGTTGGGGGCATCCGTACGGCTATTCCTCGTTTGTCTGACACTGCAACTGCTCATTTTCAAGCCCTTTCACCTCCCCTTCCTGCTGAACGTCATTCTCACCGTATTTATTGTGTGGCTCTATACATTCCGGGGAGGTGTGAAATCACTGATATGGACAGATGTACTCAAAACATTCTGTCTCGTTGTTTCTGTTGTCCTGTGCATTTATTATATAGCTTCGAGCCTGCACCTGAATTTTAACAGCTTAGTCACTACCCTATCGGACAGTGATTTCTCCAAGACATTCTTTTTCGATGATGTGAATGACAAGCGATATTTCTTCAAACAATTTCTGGCGGGTGTATTTACCGTCATTGCCATGAACGGACTCGACCAGGACATGATGCAACGTAATCTTAGTTGCAAGAACTTCCGGGATTCTCAAAAGAACATGATTACAAGCGGCATCTCACAATTCTTCGTGATTCTGCTTTTCCTGATGTTAGGGGTATTACTCTATACATTCACAGCGCAACAAGGCATTAAGAATCCGGATAAGAGTGATGAGATATTCCCTATGATTGCCACGGGAAACTACTTTCCGGGTATAGTCGGTATCCTATTCATCATCGGATTAATAGCTTCCGCCTACTCGGCTGCCGGCTCGGCATTAACCGCACTGACCACCTCTTTCACTGTCGATATTCTGAATGCACAGAAAAAAGGGGAGGCCGCTCTCAGCAAGATACGCAAGCACGTACATATCGGCATGGCAATCGTTATGGGAATCATTATTTTCGTTTTCAACCTGCTGAATAATACCAGCGTCATTGATGCGATTTATACATTAGCCAGTTACACGTATGGTCCTATTCTCGGATTGTTCGCCTTCGGTATCTTCACCAAGAAACAAATTTACGATAAATATATCCCGCCGATAGCTATCGCTTCCCCTGTCCTCTGCTATATCCTGCAAAGAAATTCGGAAGCATGGTTCAACGGTTATCAAATCAGTTACGAACTGCTATTATTTAACGCTGCATTTACTTTCACCGGGCTTTGCTTCCTTATTCGAAAGAAATCAACCATAAACAATACGACAGCTCTTTAATACCAATTAGCAAAATGAAAAAAAGAATCAATTGCTTTATACCTTTCGGCACTTCGGAAGATACAATGCAAACAGTGAAAGAATTACAAGCGTCAGAGCTAGTAGATAAAATCTATTTATTAGGTTCTGCTCCCGGTAAGAAATGTCTCCCGGATTGTGAATGGCTCCCTATCGATGGGCTTTACTCCACAAGTACGATGAAAACAATCGCAGCTCATGCAAGTACAGACTACATTCTGTTGTACACCAAACAAACTCCATTAAAGTTGGGATTATATGCATTGGAACGCATGGTGCAAGTTATGGAGAACAACAAGAAAAATGGAATAGTATATGCCGACCGCTATCAACAGATTCATGAAGAACTAAAACAAGCACCCGTCATTGATTACCAATTGGGAAGTGTTCGAGATGATTTCGACTTCGGTTCCATACTTTTATTCAGCACTTCCGCATTCACTTACACAGCGGATAAACTGTACAAAAGATATCAATATGCAGGACTATATAATATGCGCTTGTTCATAGCTGTCAACTATTCCATTATACACATTAACGAATATTTATATACCGAAGTTGAAACTGATACCAGAAAAAGCGGAGAGAAACAATTCGACTATGTAGATCCCAAAAATCGGGAAGTACAGCTCGAAATGGAAGCTGCTTGCACAGAATATCTGAAATGCATTGATGCCTACTTAATGCCTTCTTCTTCACGGACAGTCAATCTTTGCAACGAGACCTTTGAATTTGAAGTATCCGTAATCATCCCTGTCCGCAATCGTATTCATACTATTCGTGATGCAGTCAGCTCTGCTTTAAACCAACAGACTACCTTTCCTTTCAACGTTATCGTTATCGACAATCATTCGACCGACGGAACTACCGAAGCGCTTCAGGAACTAAGCGCAGACAAAAGATTGATTCATTTCATTCCCCAAGAGAATGATTTAGGTATAGGCGGCTGCTGGAACAAGGGTGTACATCACGAGAAATGCGGAAAGTTCGCCATACAGTTAGATAGCGACGACTTATATAAAGACGAACATACAATCCAGAAAATCGTGGATACTTTTTATAAGGAAAGCTGCGCAATGGTGATAGGAACGTATCTAATGACCGACTTCCACTTGAACGAAATAGCCCCCGGCATCATTGACCATAAAGAATGGACATTGGAGAACGGAAAAAACAATGCTTTACGCATCAATGGTTTGGGCGCTCCACGTGCTTTCTATACCCCTATCATTCGTAACATCAAATTTCCAAACGCCAGCTACGGTGAAGATTATGCCATAGGATTAAACATTTCACGCGATTATAAGATCGGACGTATCTATGATATAATATACCTTTGTCGACGTTGGGAAGGTAATTCAGATGCCGCATTAAGTATTGAAAAAGTCAATCAGAACAACTTTTATAAAGACAGAATCCGCACTTGGGAAATACAAAGCAGAATTCAGATGCATACGATTGATGAAGATTTTCAGGAGCTTGTAGAAGAAATGATAGAAGATCAGAAAGAAAACTGGGAACTCGCGAAAAAGAATTATGAGGCACTGGAAGAAAATCTGGAAAAAGCAAAAGAACTGGAAGTCGAAGAAGATGATATTGAAATGGTGTTCCGAATTTTCCCCAACCCTCAACGCGCCCTCTCCACTATGGCAAAAACGGATACCCGCTCCATTCAGGAAAGACCATGTTTCTTATGCGAAAAGAATCGCCCTGCAGAACAAACCAGTTTGCCGTTCGGACATTATGAGATATGCCTCAACCCTTACCCCATTTTTCAGCGGCACTTGACAATCATCGACAAGGAACATACCTCACAAAGCATTAAAGGACGTTTCGAAGATATGCTTCACTTAGCCGAAAATATGATAGACTTCTATATACTCTATAACGGCCCGGAGTGCGGTGCTTCTGCTCCTGACCACATGCACTTCCAAGCAGCAGGAAAAGAGGAAAGTTTATCTACTCCCTTTTTCAAGGATTTTCTGAACGATATAATAGAACAAACAGACTTCGACGATGTCCCGGCTATCGTAAATAGCTATGCAAACAATACTTTTATAACCAGCATTGGTCTAGCATCAATTCTCAGGTCTGAATTAATAGAGAAATTCGAGAATATCTACAACATCCTCTCTACCTTTTACGGTAAAGAACCTTTAATCAATATAATAGCTTGGTATGCAATTGACAGTACAAAGCATGGCGAAGATGATGAAGTGGTAGCTTGGAATTGCGTCATTTTCCTACGTTCCAAACATCGTCCCGACTGTTACTATAACCAAGGGGGAAAAGGATTGTTAATAAGTCCTGCTGTTGCAGAAATGGGTGGTGTTTTCCCTATTATCAGAGAGGAGGATATGGATAAATTAAACACAAAAGAGATTATTGATATTTACAAGGAAATTAGTTTGTCACCGGAGCAGTTTGAAACCCTATGTGACGAATTATTCAGAAAAGACGAAGTGTAAAACTTTATGCAGGAGCCTGTCATTACAGTCGGTATTCTTTCCGGGAAAGAGATTGGATTCTCTTTCCCGAAAGAATTTATATCTTCTGACGGAATAGCAATCTGCGGAATACAACAGGCCGTCTATCGGAAAGGAAAAATCTGTTGGCAGGAGAAAGAATATGACGAACTCTCCTTCACTCCCCAACAAGATACTTCTTCTTTCTTTGAACTGCAAGACGTAACCATAGGCATCAACTTCCATTGGGAACGTAAAGAAGTTCAAAGATTCAAAGGTGAACTGAAGATTATTGTTGAAGATGACAGACTGACTGCTATCAATATAATTCCTATTGAAGATTATCTCACCAGCGTGATTTCATCAGAGATGAGTGCTACAGCTTCTTTGGAGCTATTAAAAGCACATGCCGTTATTTCCCGAAGCTGGCTGCTTAATAAGTTGAAAGTTGCAAATGGGAAATTGAAAGTTATTATGCACCCAGACAACACAGCCAACTTTGAACTTTCAACTCTCCCCTCTCAACTTATTAAATGGTACGACCATGAAGCCCACAAAAACTTTGATGTATGTGCCGATGACCATTGCCAGCGTTATCAAGGCATTACACGCACCTCAACTCCACAGGCAATTGAAGCTGTTTTTGCTACACGGGGTGAAGTACTTATGTATGAAGGAGAGATTTGTGACGCTCGTTTCTCTAAATGTTGCGGCGGCGCTTTCGAAGAATTCCAGAACTGCTGGGAGAATGTAAAGCATCCCTATCTTATCGGTCAACGGGATAGTAAAACAGAAACGCGACTTCCCGACCTGACAAAAGAAGTGGAAGCCGATAAATGGATACGTACTTCTCCTGCGGCCTTTTGCAACACCCATAACAAACAAGTGTTGAGTCAGGTATTGAATAATTATGACCAGGAAACAACAGACTTTTACCGTTGGAGAGTCTGCTACTCCCAACAAGAACTCTCGGAACTGATTCATAAACGTTCAGGAATCGAGTTCGGAAAAATCATTGATTTGATTCCGGTCGAACGGGGAACTTCAGGACGGCTGGTCCGATTGAAAATAGTAGGAACGTTACGCACTCTCATCATCGGCAAAGAGTTGGAGATCCGTCGTACCCTATCATCTTCCCACTTATATAGCTCCGCTTTCGTTGTGGACAAAGAATACAAAGAAGATGAAAAAGAAATCCCTTCCCGGTTTATCCTCACGGGATCCGGCTGGGGACATGGCGTGGGACTTTGCCAGATCGGTGCCGCCGTAATGGGGGAACAAGGCTATAAATACAAAGAAATACTATCCCACTACTACCCCGGTAGTGCGATTGAGCAACAATATAAATAGGACCCAATGAATACCATGACAACGCCAACCCTGAAAAGAGACCCTTGGAGCTGGATTCCAACCCTCTACTTTGCAGAAGGACTTCCCTATGTAGCAGTAATGACAATCGCTGTCATCATGTATAAACGTCTGGGGTTATCGAATACAGAAATAGCTCTTTACACCTCCTGGCTTTACCTGCCGTGGACTATCAAGCCCTTATGGAGCCCGTTCGTTGATCTGATTAAAACGAAACGAGCCTGGATTATTGCCATGCAAGGATTTATCTCAGCCGGATTTGCCGGTATTGCCTTTTTCATCCCGACAACACACTACGTACAATTCACCCTGGCTTTTTTCTGGCTGCTGGCATTCAGTTCCGCCACTCATGACATTGCAGCAGACGGTTTTTATATGCTCGGACTCAATAACAAGGAACAATCCTTCTTTGTAGGTCTTCGGAATACGTTCTACCGGTTTGCCAGTATTTTCGGTCAAGGAGTTCTTGTGATGTTGGCGGGTTGGCTGGAAACATTACAAAATAATGTACCTCTGGCATGGAGCATTACTTTCTATCTTATGGCAGGACTATTTTTGGCACTCACTATCTATCATCGTTTCATGCTCCCTTATCCCGATTCCGACGTCAAACGGGAAGGCCTGACACCCAGCAAACTGCTAGAAGACTTCTTTAAAACCTTTGTCTCTTTTTTCCAGAAGAAACATATAGGTCTTATGTTCTTTTTCCTGCTCACCTACCGACTAGGCGAATCTCAATTAGCCAAAATCGCCTCACCTTTCCTTCTGGATAGTATCGAAAAAGGAGGATTGGCTCTATCTACAACAACAGTCGGAATGATTTATGGCACCATAGGCGTTGCAGCTCTCTTATTCGGTGGAATCATCAGCGGTTTGCTCGTTTCCCAAGACGGATTCAAAAAATGGATATTACCCATGGCATTAGCGATTAATCTCCCCGACCTGTTATATATCTGGTTGGCAGCAGCAACCCCAGATAACCTCATTCTAATATCTATTTGTGTCGCCATTGAGCAGCTAGGCTACGGTTTTGGTTTTACTGCCTATATGCTTTATCTGATTTATATTGCGGAAGGCGAGCACAAGACTGCTCATTATGCTATCGGAACCGGATTTATGGCATTGGGCATGATGATTCCGGGAATGCCCGCAGGCTGGATACAGGAACACATCGGATATACCAGTTTCTTTATCTGGGTCTGTATTTGCACCATACCCGGCATTATAGCCTCATTGATGATTCGCAATCGGCTGGATGATTCTTTCGGTAAGAAACAATAAACAATTTACTTAATAACTTAACACATTAACAAGTAACAGTCATGAATGTAACAAGTAACAAACGTCTGTTGGCACTTGATGTAATGCGAGGCATTACTATCGCAGGAATGATCCTGGTGAATAATCCGGGTTCATGGGGATATGTATATTCCCCTCTTAAACATGCTCAATGGAACGGTCTCACCCCCACAGACCTGATTTTTCCTTTCTTTATGTTTATCATGGGAATCTCTACTTACATTTCACTCAGAAAGTATAACTTCACGTTCAGTACCCCCGCTGCCCTGAAAATTATCAAAAGAACGATTGTCATTTTCCTTATCGGGATAGCCATCAACTGGTTTGCCTTGCTTTGCTACTATCACGACCCGCTTCCCTTTGCCCAAATCCGGGTTCTGGGAGTGATGCAACGGCTTGCCCTTTGCTACGGAGCATCCGCATTAATTGCCTTGCTTATTAAACACAAGTATATCCCTTATCTGATCGTCGCCTTATTAGTGGGTTACTTCATACTCCTCATCACCGGCAACGGCTTTGCCTACAACGAAACGAACATTCTTTCCATTGTAGACCGTAGCATCCTGGGAGATGCACACATGTATCAGGACAATCACATCGACCCGGAAGGACTTCTAAGCACTATCCCTTCTATTGCACACGTACTGATAGGCTTTTGTGTCGGCAAACTACTAATGGAAGTGAAAGATATCCGCGAAAAATTGGAACGTCTCTTTCTTATCGGTACGATTCTCACTTTTGCAGGTTTCCTGCTTAGCTATGGATGTCCGTTGAACAAAAAGATATGGTCGCCGACTTTTGTTCTGGTCACTTGCGGATTAGGTTCCAGTTTTCTGGCTTTACTCGTCTGGATTATCGACATAAAAGGATACAAGAAATGGAGCCGTTTCTTCGAATCCTTCGGAGTAAATCCGCTCTTTATCTATGTACTGGCAGCTGTACTTTCTATTTTATTGGGGAACATACGAGTCACATTGGACGGAGCCACAACCAGCCTGCATGGTTACATTTATAGCGGTATTCTTCAGCCTTTATTGGGCGATTACCCCGGTTCATTAGCATTCGCCCTTCTATTTGTGATACTCAACTGGAGTATCGGTTACCTATTGTATAAGAAAAAAATATATATAAAGATATGATATTAATAGCAGATAGTGGTTCTACAAAGACCGATTGGTGCGTTGTAGGACAAGGACAACTCGTCCGACAGATAGTTACGAAAGGTATGAATCCTTTCTTTCAATCAGAGGAAGAAATAGGGAATGAGATAGCTACTGCACTACTCCCCCATCTGGAAACCAATGCGCTCGACGCTGTTTATTTTTATGGAGCAGGATGTGTGCCGGACAAGGTGCCAATGATGCACAATGCACTCTCTCTCCATCTGAACGTCAAGAATGGCATTGAAGTCAATACGGATATGCTGGCTGTCACCCGTAGTTTGTGTGGACACAAACCGGGCATCGCCTGTATTTTAGGAACCGGTTCGAACTCCTGTTTCTATGACGGCGAAAAGATTGTGAACAATGTTTCCCCGTTAGGATTCATTTTGGGAGACGAAGGCAGTGGTGCTGTATTAGGAAAACTTCTGGTAGGCGACATTCTGAAAAACCAGATGACACCGGAATTGAAAGAAAAGTTTATGAAAAAAACCGGCCTGACACCTCCCGAAATTATCGACCGCGTATATCGTCAGCCGTTCCCAAACCGTTTCCTGGCAAGCCTTTCTCCGTTTCTGGCAGAGAACATTCACGAGCCATCTGTACATGCACTCGTTCTTGGCAGTTTCAAGGCTTTCCTGAAACGTAACGTGATGCAGTATGATTATCAGAATTATCCGGCACATTTTATCGGCTCCGTTGCCTACCATTATCAGGAGGTATTACACGAAGCCGCCCAAGAACTGGGAGTACAAATAGGAGTTATCGTCAAAAGCCCCATGCAAGGTCTGATGACATTTCATAATTCATAAATCATAATTTACCCAATGTTTATCAAAATATCAGAGCAACCTTCGCTCTACAACGATTTAGAGAAAAAGTCTATCCGGGAAATACTGGAAGACATCAATACGGAAGACCAGAAAGTAGCCCTTGCCACACAAAAGGCCATTCCGCAAATAGAGAAACTGGTAAGCCAGATCGTGCCTCGCATGAAGCAGGGAGGACGTATATTTTATATGGGTGCCGGAACAAGCGGGCGCCTGGGAGTACTTGACGCTTCGGAAATACCTCCAACTTTCGGTATGCCTCCCACATTGGTCATCGGGCTGATTGCCGGTGGGGACACAGCCCTTCGTAACCCTGTAGAGAATGCCGAAGATAATACGACCCGTGGCTGGGAAGAATTGATGGAACATAACATCAATGATAAAGACACGGTTATCGGTATTGCTGCGTCGGGTACCACTCCTTACGTCATCGGAGCCATGCATGCTGCGCGCGAACACGGGATTCTAACCGGATGCATCACCAGTAACCCCGATTCACCCATGGCAGCAGAAGCCGATGTTCCTATTGAGATGATTGTAGGGCCGGAATACGTGACAGGAAGTTCACGTATGAAATCGGGTACAGGAC
>ENA-UEYG01001897-UEYG01001897.1-human-gut-metagenome-genome-assembly--contig:-NODE-1897-length-14182-cov-4.901170_pt1 | contig 14182 bp, 13 predicted proteins | sample MGYA00242933_ERZ507934 | MGnify/ENA primary metagenome ERZ507934 (study PRJEB26167, sample SAMN06115527) | human gut metagenome | host: Homo sapiens | place: China:Zejiang | collected 2015-11-10... | reverse complement strand
TCTACACCAAAGACGGGGGCAAGCCCCTTCAACGGGCAGTTTTTCCGACAGGTTTCTGAACAATTCCCCATCCATTTCAGCAGCACAATACGCGCACCCGCAAGCGGTAATTTTCGAAGTTGCGGAAGCCATACGCGGGCCTACACCAAAGGCAAGCGCTTTCTGCAAACCACTCCCCCCGTTTTTGAGGTAGAGCCGGCCGTGTTGACCTTGCGAAGGGACTTTTTCAACAACGGGCCGCTCCGGCGCGCCTTTCTCCCCGTAATCCCCGTTTTTCTACGACGCCCAGGCGGAAAGCGCCTTATCCAGTTCCGGGCCGGGCCGCACCTTGAGGGCGCTGTCCAGCAGCAGCAGGCAGACGTGCCCGTCCAGGCAGATCTGGGCCTGGGCCTCCACGGGGCCGGGGTGGCTTTCCAGAATGGAGCGCAGGGTCAGCATATCTTCCCGACCCAGGCGGTGCGGCGGTATCTGCACGCACACGGGCGTATCGCTGTCGCCGCAGGCCTCGGCCAGGGGGCGGACGCTCTGCCCCAGCAATTTCAGTTCGCGGGGGGCATCCTCTTCCTCATCCCCCATGTCGCGGTTGTCGGCCGCGTCGTTCTGGCTGTCCAGCCGGGCCGTGAGGCAGAGGGGTTGCTCGGACTGCAGCAAACTGCGGCATTCGGCGTAGGAACGGGGAAAGAAGGTCACCTCCGCGTGGCCTGTAAGGTCTTCAATGCCCACAAAGGCCATGCGTTCGCCGCGGGATTTGGTGATGACCTCCTTGAGGCTGACCACCAGGGCGGCGCAGCGCAGTTCCGCACCGGGGAAGAGTTCACGCGCGTCTTCCAGTGTGGTGAGGTTCAGTCGGCGCATTTCGCGGATAAAGGGCAGCAGGGGGTGGCTGGTCAGGAAGAAGCCCAGAGCCTCTTTTTCGCCTTTGAGCTTGTCGTCGTCGCTCATTTCCGGCGCCTGGGCTTCGGGGCAGTCCAGGCCGATGCCGGGCAGAGGTTTGGCCTCCAGGGCCGGGGCCATGGCCAGCAGGGAAACCTGGTTGGAGCTTTTTTCCTTGGCCTTTTTCTGGGCGCGGCTCACTACCAGGTCCAGGGCCGCCAGCATGGCCGCGCGGGGCACGTTGAAGCAATCGCAGGCCCCGCCTTTGACCAACGATTCCAGCACTCTTTTGGTGACCTTGCGCAGGTTGACCCGGCAGCAGAGGTCCAGCAGGGAGGTGTAGCCGCCTTCGGTTTTGCGGGCTTCCACCAGTTCGCGGATGGCTTCGTCGCCCACGTTTTTGATGCCGCCCAGGCCGAAGACCACTTGGCCGTTGTGGGCCGTGAATTCGCGTTGGCTCTGGTTTACTGAGGGCTGCACCACGTCTATGCCCATATCTTTGCAGCAGGAAACGTATTTGAGCAGCTTGTCCTGGTTACCCATTTCAGAGGTGAGCAGGGCGGCCATGAACTCCACCTTGTAGTGCACCTTGAGGTAGGCCGTGTAGTAGGAAATAAGGGCATAGGCGGCGGAGTGGGACTTGTTGAAGCCGTATTCCGCAAATTTTTCCATCAAGTCAAAAATTTCATTGGCCTTGTCTTTACCGATGCCGTTTTTTTCCGCCCCGGCCACAAAGGTCACGCGTTCCTTGGCCATGGCTTCGGCTTTTTTCTTGCCCATGGCCCGGCGCAGCAGGTCGGCCCCGCCCAACGTGTAGCTGGCGATGATCTGGGCGATCTGCATGACTTGTTCCTGATAAACGATGACGCCGTAGGTGTCGCGCAGGCATTCCTGCAGGGAGTCGTGCGGATAGACCACGGGCACCTGGCCGTGTTTGCGCTTGATGAACTCGTCCACCATGCCCGAACCCAGGGGGCCGGGCCGGTACAAGGCCAGCATGGCGATGACGTCTTCAAAGCAGGTGGGTTTGAGCATGCGCAGGTACTGGCGCATGCCGGAGCTTTCCACCTGAAACACGCCGTCCGTGTCGCCGCGGGCGTAGAGGTCGTAGGTAGCGGCGTCGGTGAGGGGCAGGTTGTCCAGATCTGGCGGGGTTTGCCCCTGCAGGCTGATGTTGTCCAGGGTATCCTGGATAAGGGTCATGGTCTTAAGGCCCAGAAAGTCGAATTTGACCAGGCCGACTTTTTCGGTCATGGGGCCGTCGAACTGGGTCACCAGTTCGCCGCGTTTGCCCTGGTAGAGGGGCAGGTACTCCACCATGGGCTTGTCCGAAACCACCAGCCCGGCGGCGTGGGTGGAGGCGTGGCGGGCCAGGCCCTCCAGGCGGCGGGCCGTATCCAGCAGGTGGGTGACCTTGGGGTCTTCCCTATAGATTTTTTCCAGGTCCGGCTCCATTTCCAGGGCCTTCTGGATAGTCATTTTGAGATCGGCGGGCACCAGCTTGGCGATGCGGTCCGTTTCCGCAAAACTCATGCCCAGGGCGCGGCCCACGTCGCGCACCACGCCCTTGGCCTTCATGGTGCCAAAGGTGGTGATCTGCGCCACCGAGCCTTCGCCGTAGGTGTCCACCATATGGCGGATGACGTCGCCCCGGCGGCGCTCGCAGAAGTCCACGTCGATATCGGGCAGGGAGACACGTTCGTTGTTCAGAAAGCGTTCAAACAGCAGATTGTAGGGCAGGGGGTCCAGGTTGGTGATGCGCAAGGCCCAGGCCACCAGAGAGCCAGCGGCGGAACCGCGTCCCGGCCCCACCGGGACATGGTGGTTCTTGGCCCAGTTGATGAACTCCTGCACAATAAGAAAATAGCCGGGAAAGCCCATTTCTATGATGACCTTAAGTTCGTACTGCAGACGGTCGCGGTAGGCCTGCGGGTCGATGTGCTCGCGGTCGGGGTGCTTTTCCAGGCGGCGTTCCAGGCCTTCTTCGGCCAGGCGGCGGAATTCGGATTCCAGGCTGGCCCCCTGGGGCAGAGCGTAGACGGGAAAGTAGTGGTGGCCGAAGTCCATTTCCACCTGGCACTGTTCCGCTATGCGCAGGGTGTTGGCCAGGGCTTCGGGCACATGGGCAAAGGGTTTTTCCATCTCCTCCACGGACTTGTAGTACAGCTCGTGGGTGCCGAAGCGCATGCGGTTGGGGTCGTCCATAGTGGTCTGCGTCTGGATGCAGAGCAGCACCTCGTGGGCTTCGGCGTCGTCGGCATTGAGGTAGTGGCAGTCGTTGGTGGCGACCAGGGGCAGGCCCGTGGTTTCGGCCAGTTCCATCAGGGCCGTGTTGGCTACTTCCTGTTCCTTGAGGCCGTTGGACTGCAGCTCAAGATAGAACCGGCCGGGATAGATGTCGGCGTATTCACGGGTCAGGCGCAGGGCCTTGTCCATGTCGTTGTCTTTGATCACGGCGCGTGGGATTTCACCGGCAATGCAGGCCGAAAGGCAGATCAGCCCTTCGGAATACTTGCGCAGCTGGGCCTTGTCCACGCGCGGTTTGTAGTAGAAACCTTCCAGGTAGCCCTGGCTGACCAGCTTGACCAGATTGTGGTAGCCAACGGTGTTCTGGGCCAGCAGGATGAGGTGGTGGCGGGTGCGGGCCAGGGGCGAATCCGGGCTTTTGTCCTTGTGGTCGTGGCAAACGTAGACCTCGCAGCCCACAATGGGCTTGATGCCGAAGTCTTTGCAGGTGCGATAGAAGTAGGCTGCGGCAAAAAGATTGCCGTGGTCGGTAACAGCGCAGGCGGGCATGCCGTAATCCTTGGCGCGGGCGCAAAGATCCTTGATGCGGATGGCGCCGTCCAGCAGGCTGTATTCCGTATGGCAGTGCAGGTGGACAAAATCGGCCATGAAAAAGCTCCGGAAAAGGCGGGAATAAAAAGAGCGCGGGGCGACCCGCAAAAGACCCTCAAAGGCAAAGAACAGCATAGCAGAAGGCGGCACGGCCCTCAAGGCGCTGCTCCCATTGCCTTGCGGCGCAACCCGGCGTACAGAACGGGCATGAACGCTTTGCAAGACATCAGCGGGCACGAGGCCTGGTTTGCCGCCTATGCGGCGCGGGAACGGGCCAAGGAGGCGGCGCGTGCCGACGGGGATCCGGCTCCCCTGGATCTGAAGCTGACCCACACCAAGGCCGTGCTGGCCGACGCCCGGCGCATTGTGGCGGCCGAGGCGCTCACGCCGCCTCTGGCCCGCGCCTGCTTGCTGGCCGCCCTGTACCACGATGTAGGCCGGTTTGAGCAGTATCTGCGCTACCATACGTTTCGCGACAGGGATTCCTGCAACCACGGGCAGCTGGGCGTGCGCATCCTCAAGCGTGAAGGCCGTCTGGCAGACGAACCCTTGCGCAAAATTATTCTGGCCGCCGTGGCCTTGCACAACCGCTTTGCCCTGCCTGCCCGCGTGCCGGAGGGGGTGGCGCTGGCCGCCAATGTGGTGCGCGACGCGGACAAGCTGGACATCCTGCGCGTCATGGACGAGCATTTGAGCGGCCCCGGCCCCTACAACCCCACGGTGGTGCTGCAGCTGCCCAACGACCCGCACCTCTGCAGCCCCGCGGTCTGCCGGGCTGCTCTGGAAGGCCGCACTGCCGCTTATGCGGATTTGCGCAGCGTCAATGATTTTCGTTTGCTGCTGGGCACTTGGTTTTTTGACCTGCACTTTGCCGCCAGCCGTCGCCAGTTTGTGACGGACGGCCACGCCCAGCACCTGCTGCAGGGTCTGCCCGCCGACAGCCCCCAGGCTTCGGCCAGAGATTTTCTGCTGCGGCGGCTGCAGGCCGTGCAATGATGCGGCATTCCGGCCCGGAGCAGCCTGCTGGCCCGGAGCCGCCCGCCTGCGCCGTGCCGCCGGTATCCGGCCCCTGTGGGCGCGGGCCGCTCCCCGATGTTTTATCCGCGCCGCCATTGGGTTTTCCACAGCGGTTGCTGGCCGCTGTGGCGCCTTGGCCGTCCGGGGCGCGGCAGACGCCCTGCAACCTGAATCCGCGTGACCTGCGCGCCCTGTGCCTGCAGGCTCCCGTGCCACTGCTGCGTCTGGCCTATGCTTTGTGCTTTTTACCGCCGGATACGGGCGCGGCTCTGCTGCAGCTGACGTTGCAAGCGGCCCGAACGGTTCTTGTGGCGGACCTGCGCCCACCCGAACGCAATCTGGAATGGCCCGCAGCCTTGGCGCTACGCTGCCTGCCCGGCCTCTGGCCCGGCGGACCGGCCGCCGCCTATCTGCGGCAAGGCGGCCTGGAGGGCCTGTCGGCCCGCGTGCAGGCACGGGTGGTGGCCCGTCGCGCTCTGCTGGGCGGGGCAGCCGTGCTGTTGCGCCTGGAGATCGGGCCGGGCTTTTAGAGCAGAGTAACGTTGAGAATAAACATCCTCAACGATTTTGTATGGAGCCCCACGCCTAGCGGGCTCCATACAAAAAGAAGGCCGTGCGCATGCGCACGGCCTTCTGGAATTATTGCGGGACGCCGGACTTACCAGCGGCGGGCGGCGGGCTTTTTGGGCTCGGCCTTGTTGATGCGCAGGGCGCGGCCGTCAAATTCCTTGCCGTCCAGGGCGGTAATGGCCTCGGCGGCATCGGCGTCGCCCATTTCCACAAAGCCGAAGCCACGGGCGCGGCCGGTGTCGCGGTCCGTAACGAGCTTCACGGAAAGAACTTCGCCAAAGGGCTGGAAGAGGGCTTCAACGCCTTCTTGCGTCGCGGACCAGGGCAGGTTGCCGACATAAATGGAAGTAGCCATAAGAGACTCCAAGAGGTTTCGGGAGGTAGACTTTCCGCTTGAAGCCTTACCCATGTAAAGTCTCTGGCAAAAAAAGTACTATACCCAATTCAGTGATGGAGGCACCATATGGTTTGCCTTGATCAAAGTCAACAACTATCCACGGCCTTTGGCACTAAAATCCAAAATATTTTGTTTGTAAATAATTTATTTAATAATTTTAGTATGATATCTATTGCAATAGGGTGTTGTGGGCTGCCTTGGGCACGGCGTCTGTGGGGTGCGCGGGCTTTGTATGCATGCCTCCGCCGGGGCAGACGCCGTCCGGGGTGGATGGCCACTCCGGACGGGCAGTGCAGGTGGTTATTTCAGGGCCGCCGCGCCGGCTTTGGCCACGGCCGTGTCCTCGGCCACGCTGCCGCCGCTGACGCCCACAGCGCCCACAATGACGCCTTTGCGCAGCAAGAGTTCGCCGCCGCCGAAAATGGCCAGGCCGTTGTTGGTGGCTTCAATGCCGAAAAGCTCCTGGCCAGGCTGGGCCGCTGCGCCCAACTGGGCGGTGGACATGTTGAAATACCGGGCGGTCAGCGCCTTTTTTTGGGCAATGTCAATGCTGCCCAAAAAGGCCCCGTCTTCCCGCGCAAAGGCCTTGAGGTTGCCTCCGGCGTCGACCACGGCGATATTCATGGGAATGCCCTGGGCTGCAGATTTGACCAGGGCGGCGTTGACGACAATCTGGGCTTCGGCCAGGGTCAGGTCGTCGGGCAGTTGCTTGGTTGGCGCAGCCGCGTAGGCGGCGCTGCCCAACAGAAGGATGACGGCGGCAAGTGCAAGTATGCGACGCATCTTGGTGCTCCTTGTGTTGCAGGGTGAGGAAAGGGGCACGGTGCGGCAGGGCCGGCCATGCCACGCTGTGTACCTTACGCGCACATAGCGTGACCATAGCCGGTCGGGCGAGAAAATCCAAGCGGTGCGGCCTCTGCCGCTCAGGCCAGGTCGCGGGCCAGGTCGCGTTCCGCCGCGCGGCGTTTGAGGGTTTCGCGGTGGTCGTGGAGCTTTTTGCCTCGGCCCAGGGCGATTTCCACCTTGACCTTGCCGCGGCTCAGATAGAGGCGCACGGGCACCACGGTCAGGCCCTTTTGCGCCACCAGCCCGGCGAATTTGGCGATCTCTCGCTGGTGGAGCAGCAGTTTGCGGTCGCGATCCGGCTCCTGGGGCACATAGCCCGCGTTGCTGTAGGGGGCTATGTGCAGCGAAACCAGCCAGGCCTCGCCCCGGCGAAACTCCACATAACTGTCCACAAAGTTGACTTTGCCGGCGCGGATGCTTTTTACTTCCGGGCCGGTAAGCACCAGGCCCGCCTCGGCGAACTCTGAAAGTTCATAGAGGTGGCGGGCTTTTTTGTTCAGGGCGAGGGCGCTGTTTTTCTGGTTCATGGCTGACTGTGGGTGAACAGGCTGGTGGTGTGAAAGGCCAGCTCGTGCCCCAGGGATTGTTGCAGGGTTTCGCGCACCATGCGTTTGGAGGCGGGGACATCTGTGCTTAACAGCACGCTGTGGGCCAGGTTCATGCAGCCGGCGGCGTTAAAATGGCGGATAAGGTGCTTCATGCCCGGTACAAAGCGGGGCGCAGCCGAAACCGTGTCCACGCCCATACCCAGCAACAGGGCCAGGCCGAAGGGATCTGAAGCCAGCTCGCCGCAGACGGAAACGCCGATGCCCTCGCGGTGGGCCGCATCGATAATGCGCTTGAGCGAACGCACCACGGCCGGGTGCAGGGGTTCGTTCAGATAGGCCACATGACGGTTGTTGCGGTCTATACCCATGATATAGTGGATAAGATCATTGGTGCCGATGCTGAAAAAGTCGCATTCGCGCGCCAGGGCGTCGCAGATTATGGCTGCGGCCGGGGTTTCGATCATAATGCCCAGGGGCAGGGACGGCGCGTGGGAAAGATTTTGGGCGCTCAGATCCTGGTGCAGCTCCTGGATGATGCGGCGTACCTGTTGCACTTCGTCCATGGTGGAGACCATGGGCAGCATGATGGCCACATTGCCGTTGGCCCCGGCGCGCATGAGCGCCCGCAGCTGGGTACGGAAGATGCCCTGATGGCGCAGGCAAAAACGGATGCCGCGCAGGCCCAGAGCCGGGTTGGGTTCCTTGAGCACGGCCTGGGCGTGGAGCATTTTATCCGCGCCTACGTCCAGCGTACGGAAAACCACCTTTTGCGGGGCCATTTTGCGAGCTACAGCGGCGTATTCCCGCACCAGATCTTCTTCTGTGGGCAGGCGGTCGGTAAAATAGGCAAATTCCGTGCGATAAAGGCCTACGCCGTCGGCGCCGCATTCCAGGGCGGCCGCCAGTTCTGTGGGGTTTTCCAGGTTGGCCTGCACGCCCACACGCACGCCGTCGCACATTTCGGCGGGCCAGTGGGCGGTTTTGAGGGTGCGGGCCTCCCAGGCGGTGTACTCGTCGCGGCGTCGGGCGTAGCGGCTGAGGTCGGCCTCGTCGGGGCTCAGCAGCACGCAGCCGCCCAGGCCGTCCACAATGATGGCCTCCCGCTCGCGGGCAATATCCACCAGACCCGTGACTCCCGCCAGCCCAGGAATGTGCAGCCCGCGCGAGAGGATGGCCGTGTGTGAGGTGGGGCCGCCCTCGGTGGTGACGATGCCCAGCACTTTGTCCAGGTCCAGCTCCATGACGTCCGCCGGGGAGAGATCTTCGGCGGCCAGCACGCCAGGGGTGGGGTCCGCATCCTGGTCCGGGCCCGTGGTCAGCCGGTCGCGCAGGCGCAGCCCCACAGCGCGGATGTCCTGGGCGCGGTCGCGCAGGTAGGGGTCGTCCATGCCGCGAAACAGGGCGCAGAGCTCGTCCACCGTGAGCTTGAGGGCCCAGGCGGCGCAGATTTGCTTGCGCTCAATGCGAGCCAGGGCCGCATTGAGCAGCTTGGGGTCGCGCACGATTTCCATCTGGGCGGCAATGACGTCGCGGTAGTCCGAAAGATCTTCGGGCACGTTTTCCATGGTGCCCTGCAGGGCGGTGCGCACATCGTCGGCGGCGGCGCGCAGAACGTTCTGCTCGGCGGCGACCTGGTCCGGGCCGATGCGGCGCTCCTCATCCTGGCGCATGCGGTGCATAAAGCGCACCGTGCCGATGGCGATGCCGGGAGAAACGGGCGTGCCGAAAAGTAGAGCGCGTGCCATGGGTTCAGTCCTGCAGGGTGCTCATAAACCGGGCCAGCCCGCAGAGGGCTTCGCGGGCGTCCCTCCCGTCGGCCAGGAGAGTGAGTTCCGCATTGGGGGGCGGCGCCAGAGAAAGGATGTCCAGCATGCTTTTGGCGTCCACCTCGCCCGTATCGCTGATGAGCTGGATGGAGGCGGCGTAGCGCTGGGCCTCTTGGGCCAGGCGGGCCGCCGGGCGGGCGTGCAGACCATTGCGCAGATTCAGGCACACCCGCAGGGCCAGCCCGCGCGGGGTTTGTTCGATGGCGTCTTCCATGATTTTCCTTTTCATTGCCGGGCCCGCAGCCTCGAAAACCGACAACGGGCATATACTACATGCCAATCAGACCCACGTCCATGAGAATCAGCACGCCCAGGGTCAACGCCCAAAGCAGCAGGCGCGGCAGCCTGAGCCGCGCCACCAGCCAGGCCGCCGTAAGCACGGCCAGGGTGCCCAGCACGTAGCCTGCCCAGGGAAAGTCCCTGTCTTCGCCCGGCAGCAAATGCCAGATGACCAAGGCCACCAGCACGGCGTTGACCAGTTTGAGGCGGTCTACCCAGTTGATCAGGTTGAGCCGCCGCAGTCCGGCCAGGACGGCCATGCCGTAGCGCAGCCCGGCCATAAAGCTGGCCGCGCGAAAGCCCAGCAAGGCCAGAAACAGAACCAGGGTGAGCCCGGCCATGAGCCCCGTATGCCCTGAAAGCAGCAGGGCCACGCTCAACAGCGCCCAGAGGGGCAGCAGCGTGCCGCTGAAGAAGGCGTCGCCCAGGGCGGAAAGGGAGGTGGCCAGGGTTTCTCGCACCGGGCCCAGGTTGGCTGGGGGCAGTGCGCCCCGGGCCGCGCTCTCTTCCAGGGAAAGCAGAATGCCCACAAAGAGCGGCGCCATAAAGGGATGGGTATTGCTGTGCCCGGTGTAGCGGGCCAGGGAGCGCCGCAGATCGGCGGGCGCAGGGTAGAGCCAGCGCAAGGCCGGTTCCAGCGCAAAAGCAAGACCCACCTGCTGCATGCTGCGGGCTGTATTGGCCGCGCTGATGCAGGCGGTGCGCGCAAGGCAGTTGAGGACAATGCGTGTGGGGTACACTGGCGCTCCCTGTTGGTGGGCGGAACAGCCGGAACATTGTCTGCGGACCTGTTCCGGGCGGAGGCCCGTGCCGTGCGTACAAGACGCGGCCTCGCGCGGGCAGTCCGCATTGTCGGGCCGCGCTTATGGGGCTGCGGCTGCCGGGCTGTGGCGGGAAGACCGCGAAAGTCAGTCCGAGGCGGCCGGACCATGGGGCAACAGGGAGTAGAGCTCCTTGCCGGTCCAGCCCGTGGTGGCCGCCTGCACAGTGCGGCAGGCCTCGCGGGGTTTTTCGCCCTGGGCCAACGCCGCAGCCAGACGGCGGCGCACTTCGGCTTCCGGGGTGCGGGCCGTACTTTCCGGCGGCCCTACCACCACGGTGATTTCTCCCAGCAGATCATCGGGCAGGGCGGCGGCGTCTTCCAGCCGCAAGAGTATAAATTCCTCGTGTTCTTTGGTCAATTCCCGGCAAACGGCGGCCTCGCGCGGGCCAAGAATGGGCGCGGCCAAAAGTAGGCTTTCCTTGAGCCGGTCTTTTCGTTCAAAAAAAACCAGGGAACCGGGCACGTGGGCGAATGCGTCGAACAGCGCCCTGCGCCCGGCCACATCGCGGGGCAGAAAACCAAGAAAACTGTAGGGCAAAGGCGGCAGACCGGCGGCGGATAGGGCCGCCGTGGGGGCCGAAGGGCCAGGCAAGGGCGACACGGCGAGGCCTTCATGCCGACAGGCGCGTACCAATCGGTAGCCGGGGTCGGCCAGCAGGGGCGTGCCCGCATCCGAAATAAGGGCCACACTTTTGCCCTCGCGCAGCAGGCGCAGCACCGCATCCTTGCGTTGCTCTTCATTGTGGTCAAAAAAACTCAGCATCCGGCGCGCGGGAAGGCCGCACTGGCGAAACAGGGCGGCGGCGCGGCGGGTGTCTTCGGCCAGTACCAGGTCGGCCTCGGCCAGCACGGCCCGCGCCCTGGGCGAAAGGTCACCAGGGTTGCCAAGGGGCGTGGCCACGATCCAGAGACGGGGGGCAGACAAAGGCATGGGGGCAGTGCTCCAGGTAGAGGTCCGCGCCCTGGCGCAGGGCGCAGACCAAGTCAAAACGGCAGGGCTGGTCCCAGGCCTCGTGGGCCGTGAGCCAGGCCGCGGCGGCGCGGTAAAGATGGCGCTGCTTGGCCGGTGTGAGGGCTGCGGCCGGGCCGCCGTGCGCCGCATTGGCGCGGGTTTTCACTTCTACAAAAACCAGGGTGTCGCCGTCGCGGCAGACCAGGTCCAGCTCCAGCCTGCCCAGTCGCCAGTTACGGTCCAGCAGGGCAAAACCCTTGCGCGTGAGCAGTTCTGCCGCCGCGTCTTCGCCTTCCTGCCCCAGGCGCAGGTGCGCGGCCTGTGGGGCGGCCTTGGTGGTCCGCTTCCAAAGGCGCGACAGGGAGAAAAACCGGCTGCCGGGCATCAGAGCAGGCTCCCCTGGGCAGGGCCTGGGGCTGCGGGCAGCACTCCGGCAAAGGTCAGCCGGTGCTGGGGGCAGGGGCCCAGGCGGCGCAAGGCCGCCAGATGCTCCTTGGTGCCGTAGCCTTTGTGCGCGGCAAAACCGTAGCCCGGCCAGCGGCGGTCCAGGTGCGCCATGAGGGCGTCCCTGTAGGTTTTGGCCAGAATGGATGCGGCGGAAATGGCCGGCACGCGGGCATCGCCGCGCACAAGGGCCTGCTGGCGCGGCAGGGGCACGTGCGCGCCGTGGCCCCTGACCCAATGGGCAGCCAGCAGGGCCGACGGCAGCGTGTGGTTGCCGTCGATGCAAAGCAGAGCCGGAGGGTGGCGCAGGCAGCGCACAGCCCGGCACATGGCTTCAAAAGTGGCCTGCAGGATGTTGATGCGGTCGATGCGCGCGGGCCAGACCACGCCCAGACCCCAGGCCGTGGCACACTGTCGGATGCGCGGGGCCAGCCGCTCCCGCGTGCGGGCCGTGCAGGCCTTGGAGTCGGTCAGGCCCGGCAAATCGAAAAGCGGAGGCAGGATGACGGCCGCCGCCACCACCGGCCCGGCCAGGCAGCCGCGTCCGGCTTCGTCCAGTCCGGCCATGAGCCCGTCGTCCGGCGGAAGTTTTTTTTCGTCTTCTGCGGCCAGTAAGGAAAGGAGGTCGGGCGCAGCCGTTGCCGGGGCCTGCGCCGCGTCATGGGCCCTTGCGCGACAGGAACGGGGCATTATCTATCCCTCCCTGGGGAGCGGCACGGGGCCCGAGCGGGCGATGGCGCGCCGCCGCCCGCCGACAGGCACAACAAAGCCCCCGGCATACGGAAGACCGCAGCCGGGGCGCCTTGCAAAAGAATCCGGACACCGCTCCCGCAAAGGGGGCGGCGCGGCATCAGAAACGGCCGCGGGGCTTGATGCGGGCGGCTTTGCCCTTGAGGTCGCGCAGGTAGTAGAGGCGGCTGCGGCGCACCCGGCCCTGGGTGATCAGCTCCACATGGTCGATAAAGGGCGAATTCATGGGGAAAATGCGCTCCACGCCCACGCCGTCGGAAACTTTGCGTACCGTAAAGGTGGCGTTGGTGGTGCCGCGCTTGATGCGGATGACGTTGCCCTGGAAGATCTGGATGCGTTCTTTTTCGCCTTCCACAATGCGCAAATGCACCTTTACCGTATCGCCGGAGCGAAAGGCGGGCATGTCCATGCGCATGTTTTCACGTTCGATCTGTTTCAAGATGTCCATGCTGATAACTCCTTGCGAATCCGGCGGGCGTCCGTGAAAAAGGGCCTGCGCCGTGTTGCGTCAATAATAGTCGCCTAAAATCCTGTCGGTCAAAATGGCGGCCGCGCTGCGTACCGAAAGGTGGTTGTAGCCCAGGTAACGCAAGGGGCGCAATACGCCGTCGCACTGGGCAAGCGCTTCCGGCGCGAGCCCTCTGGCCGTGCCCAGGCAAAGCATGACCGGGCCTGCCGCGCACCACTGCCGCACAGTTGGCGGCGTCAGGGGCGGTTCCTCCGGCACGCCTTTTTGGGGAGCGGGCCACAGCGCGGAACTGCCCACCACCCTGGGGCGCTGCCCGTACCGGGCCGTCTGCAGGGCCACGGCTTCTTGCAGTGAAGCGGCAGAACGTACCAGCCCAAGGGCCTCCGCCCGGTCCGCGTGCCCAGGGCTTGTGGCCTCCCGCGTCCAGTGGCGCACAACCGTTTCCAGCATCTGCAGCTGGTCGCGCAGAGGGGTGACCACATAGAGCGCGTCCAGAGCATAGCTGCGGGAAAGACGGGCTATATCGTGAATGTCCAGATTTGTCAAAGAGGAAACGCCGGTTTTTTTCTCATCCAGCCAGACCGGGGCGTGCAGCAGGCAAAGGGAAAGATTGCGCCCGGGGCGGAGGCGGGGGGTATCGGCCAGGGTCAGGGCGTCTTCACGGGTCAGGGGTGCCGTTTGGAGCAGGTCTGGCCGAACGGCCAGGGTAGCGCGCACAGCCTGTTGCCGTCGCCAGCGGGCAATCTGTTTGTGGTCGCCGCTGAGCAGTACAGGGGGCACGGCAAGCCCTTCCAGATTCTCTGGCCGGGTGTAGTGGGGATATTCCAGCAGGCCGTGGGCAAAACTTTCTTCCTCGCCTGAGGCTTCCTTGCCCATAAAACCCGGCACCAGCCGGGCCACGGCCTCCACCACGGCCAGGGCCGCGGTTTCGCCGCCGTTGAGCACGGCTTCGCCCACACTGACCGGCTCCAGGGGAAAGAGATCCGCCAGGCGGGCGTCAATGCCCTCATAGCGGCCGCAGATCAGGGTCAGGTTTTCTTCCGTAGCCAGGGAGCGGGCCTTTGCCTGGGTGAAGGGGCGTCCGCCGGGGGTCAGGAGCAGCATCCGGCCCGGCCGGGGAATGGCGCGCAGGGTGCTGGCCAGGGGGTCGGCCTGCATGACCATGCCGGGGCCGCCGCCGTAGGGGCGGTCGTCCACATGGCGGTGTTTGTCCATACTGTGCTGGCGCGGGTCGTGAAAGGCAACACTCACCACGCCCGCTGCACGCGCCCGGCCCAGCAGCCCGGCGGACAGGGGGGAAGTAAAAAATTCCGGAAAAAGCGAAACCAGGTGGAAGCACGGCATGGGCGGAGAGTGCCGCAAAAGGGCTCTGCATGCAAGCCCATGCGCAATCAGAGCAATAGATACTATTTACAGAAATGTATTATTATATTTAGTAAAAAATTACTATAACTCGTCAATCTTGTTATCTATACTTGTTTGACAAATTCAAATTTTAGTGTATATTTAAAAATTGAAGTTATATACAACATTAGCAATAAAGTTATTAA
>ENA-UEYG01001893-UEYG01001893.1-human-gut-metagenome-genome-assembly--contig:-NODE-1893-length-14195-cov-3.450560_pt1 | contig 14195 bp, 11 predicted proteins | sample MGYA00242933_ERZ507934 | MGnify/ENA primary metagenome ERZ507934 (study PRJEB26167, sample SAMN06115527) | human gut metagenome | host: Homo sapiens | place: China:Zejiang | collected 2015-11-10... | reverse complement strand
CGATCCGTGCGGGCCGGGCTTCGCTGACCGATTCGTTCTGCTATTTCGACCGCGGCGAGCTTTGGATCCGCGGCGTCAATATCGCCGAGTACGCGTGGGGCACCTGCAACAACCACACGCCGCGCCGCGACCGCAAGCTGCTGCTCAACCGCCGCGAGCTGGACAAACTCCAGCGCGCCGGACAGGACAAGGGCCTTACGATCGTGGGCCTGCGCATGTTTCTCAACGAGCGCGGGCTGGTGAAGATCGTCATAGGGCTTGCCCGCGGCCGCAAGACCTACGACAAACGCGAATACCTGAAGGAAAACGACGCCAAGCGGGAGATCGACAAGGCGATGAAAAACTACAGACGATGATACGGGCGATTTTTCTGGATGTGGACGGGACGCTGATCAGTTTCAGTACGCATGAAATTCCCGCTTCGGCGCTTCGGGCGCTGGCGCAGGCGCATGAGCGCGGCGTACGGCTTTTTATCGCCACGGGGCGCGCCGCGAACGATCTCGGACCGCTCGAAGGAATTCCTTACGACGGCGTGGTGTCGCTCAACGGCGCCCGTTGTGTGGCCAGCGACGGCCGTGTCGTCAGCTTGCATCCGATTCCGCGGGCCGATTTCGAACGCGCTTTGGCACTCTCCGAGGAGCAGGGCTTTGCAATGGGGCTGGAACTGGAGGAGGGCGTTTTCGTCAATCGCGTGACGCCCGACGTCGAGCGGGTCGCGCATATGGTGGCGCATCCGGTGCCCGAACAGACCGACCTGCGTGAGCTTTTCGGCCGGGCCGAATGTTGTCAGCTCTGCTTCTATTTCGATGCGCAGACCCAGCGGCGGGTCATGGCCGAGCTGCCGACACTCGTGGCGAGCCGCTGGTGCCCGATTTTCGCCGATGTCAATGTCGCCGGCATCGACAAGGCGACCGGAATGGAGGAGTTTATGCACAGTTACGGCTTCTCGGCGGCCGAGGTCGCGGCTTTCGGCGACGGCGGCAACGACGTGGCGATGCTGCGTGCCGCAGGGGTAGGCGTGGCGATGGGCAACGCCTGCGACGAGGCGCTGAACGCCGCCGACTACGTGACCGCTTCGGTCGATGACGACGGTATCGCAAAGGCGCTGGCGCATCTGGGGGTGATTTGACGGGCGTCAGCAGGCCTTTTGTTCCGAAACGGCATGAAGCCGTCCTCCGCGGAGTCGCTTTGGAAAATGGATTTATGAATGACGTCACGGGCGGCGCATGCGCCGGCGGGAACGGAAGTTGGTGAGGTAAATTGCAAAATCATATGAGTCTTATTCTTTGTATCGAGACCGGCACGGACATCTGTTCGGTCGGTATTGCGAAAGACGGGGAGCTGCTTTCGCTGCGCGAGAGCGACGAGGGGCGCGACCATGCCCGCAAGGTCGGCGTGTTCGTCGATGAACTTCTGCGCGAAACGGGCATTGCGCCCGACGAGCTGGACGCCGTGGCGGTCGGTAAAGGTCCCGGCTCCTATACGGGACTGCGCATCGGCGTGTCGTTCGCCAAGGGATTGTGTTACGGATTGCAGAAGCCGCTGATCGCCGTGGGATCGCTCGACGCGCTGACGGAAGTTGCCCGCGAAGATTACGAAGCGGGTATTCTTTCTGTTTCCGACTGGGACCGTGCGCTGCTCTGCCCGATGGTCGATGCCCGCCGCATGGAGGTTTATGCGCAGGTCTTCGATGCGGAGGGCCGTCCGCAGAACGAGGTCACGGCCGAGGTGATCGATGCCGGCAGCTTCCGGGAATTCCGGGTGCAGGGCCGTCCGTTCGTGATTTTCGGCAGCGGCGCCCGCAAATGCGCCGACGTGCTTGCCGGCGCCGAGTTCGTCGAGGTGGCCCCTTCGGCCCGCGGTCTTGCGCGGCTGGCCCAGCAGGCGCTCGACGAAGGCCGTACGGAGGATATCGCTTACTTCGAACCTTTCTACCTGAAGGATTTCGTCGTCACGACCTCGAAGAAAAGTCTGTTTTAGTCCCGTTGCCGACATATGACCGAAGCGGAACTGGTAAAGAGTCTTTCGGAGCGGTTCTATTCGGACTTCGCCGATACGGTGGCCCGGCGGGTGCGCGATGCGGGTGCGGTGGAGCTGCTTTATCGGGTGGCGACCTCCTCGTATGCTAACCTGCCGAAGCCTGCGGGACACAAAGCGGCCTTCCGCAGCGCCTATGTGCTCGAAAAGATCTATTTCGCCGCTCCCGATGCGTTCATGCCCTTTGCCGGGGCGTTCTGTGACAGGGACTTCCCCGCTTGTACGGACCGGAGTGCGCAGCGCCATTTCGCAAAGATCATGGCCGACCTGCTGGGACGTTATACGCCCGATTCCTCTTCGCTGGAGCGTATCGCCGAGACGGCGGCGCAGTGGGCCGTCGATCCCGGTACGAAGGTCGCGGTGCGGATCTGGGCCGTCGAGGTGCTGAAACACTGCCGTGAGCGGGTCGGCTGGGTGGCGGAGGCGTGGGACGATCTTGTCGAGACGATGGCGCACGGCGCGACGCCGGGCATCGAATGCCGGATGCGCAAGAGCTGGAAGCCGGGCCGGAGCGACAAAGCCTGAAAAAATAATCCGGGATTAATTCGGACCACGGGATGAGTCCGGAGCATGTAATACCTCGTAAAACAAATCCCCGCGAACTTGTTTCGCGGGGATTTTGTTGCGGTATGTCGTCCGGTTATTTCACGCTGCCGATCACGGCCTTCAGGCGCTGTTTGAAGTTGTCGCCGATAATCGTCATGGAATCGGTCTTTTCGAACAGTGCGGCCTTGTTCTTCGCATAGGCTCCGATGAATTCGGCGATGCGGAACGGCTCTTCGAGGATGAAGTTGGGGCACTGCGAAACGCGCAGGTACTCTTCGGGCAGCATCAGATAGGGTTCGCTGTGGGCGCCCTGCTCGGTCTTGAATTCGACGGTCAGGTCGAGACAGCGTTTGAAGACGCCGCTCATGCCGTACAGGTCGGCCTGATGCGCCGTCGCATAGTCGTCGAACGCGAGTTCGATCTCCACCGGAGCGTCGCAGGCCGTCGTGCCCGTGTAGATCACCGGCGCGAGCGTGTAGCCGTCGTAGGTCCACTCCCCGGCCTTCGGGAAGCGCGAGTAGGCCAGTTCTTTGCCGTTGACCTTTACAGACTTGGGCGGGAAGACGGCCGGGAAGCGCAGTTCGTAGCTGCGGCTGTCGGACGCGCCCGCAAACGAACCCTCGCGGGGCGAAATGCGTACGCGCACCGTGTTGCCCTCCTGCTTTTTGGTGACCGTCGTCACGGCGTAGTTCGTCTTGTACTGCTGGCTCATGCCGTCGTCCTCATAGTGGCGCAGCTGCCCGTCGCCGCCCGGAATGAAGGTCAGCACCAGCGTATCGCACGGCTGCTGGAGGTTCTTTACAGTCGCCGGATTCATCGGAATGATCGAGCCTGCCTTGGCGTAATGGGGATTTTCCGCCAGCGTGTAGTGCAGCTCCTCGGTGCGGCCGCCTTCGTACATCGAGCCGGTCGCGCAGTCGAACCACGTCCCTTCGGGGAACCAGATCGTGCGGGGTGCCAGACCCGTTATGCTGTCCACCGGCTGGGTGATGGTCGTGGCGAGGATGTCGTTGCCGAACATGAACTGTTCGGGCGTCTCGTACGCCTTGTCCGATTCGGGATAGTCGTAGTACATCGGGCGGCACATGCCGACGCCCGTGTCGTAATTCTCGCGGGCCGCATTATAGATATAGGGTGCCAGCGTGTAGCGCAGGCGGATGGCGTCGCGCATGAGGAACATATGGTCGGGGAAACACCAGATGCAGCGTTCGATGCGCGGGTCTTTGGTCGAATGGGTTTTGAAGATCGGGGTGAAGACGCCGTATTGCAGCCAGCGCGTGTAAAGTTCCGGATCGGTCGCCTTCTGCGTCTTGTGGAACATGTGGCCGCCGATGTCGTGGCCCCACCAGCCGTAGTTGACGTTCGAAGCCGTAGCCGTGAAGTAGGGCAGGTAGGCGAGCATGGGCCATGTGGCGTAGGTGTCGCCCGAAAATGCCAGCGGATAGCGGTGGCTGCCCAGCCCGCCCCAGCGGTGGTAGATGAAGGGGCGCAGTCCGGGGTTCTGACGCTCCGCATGGTTGAAGAAGGTGTGGTTGAGCCAGAAGGTGTTGCTCAGTCCGGGGGTGTATTTCGACTCTTTCCACTGCTGCCAGTCGAGCCACCAGAAGTCCACGCCGTTGCGCTCCATCGGTTCGAGTACGGTTTTGAAATAGGCGTCGGCCCATTTCCGTTCGTCGATTTTGAACGGTACGCTCTTGCCTTTCTCAGACCATCCGTATTCTTTGGTAAAGTCGTTGTATACAGCTTCGTAAGGTTGGATACCTGAAGCGGGATGGAGGTTGAGCGCCACCTTCAGCTCTTCGTTTTCGGTCCATTTGAGGAAGTTCGCGGGCGAGGGGAACAGCTCCTTCTGCCAGGTGTAGCCGGTCCAGCCGATGCGCTGTCCGTACTCGTCCTTGGCGGGATTTTTCTTGCGCAGGCCCCAGGTCTCGTGCCAGTCCATGTCGACGATCAGCACGTCGATCGGAATGTCGACCGACTTGAGTTTCTGCACCAGGTCGACGAACTCGTTGTCCGAATACTGCCAGTAGCGGCTCCACCAGTAGCCGAAGGTGTACTTCGGAGGCAGCGGCGCGCGGCCTGCGACGAGCTGGAAATCGGCGAGCGCCTGCTTGTAGTCGTGCCCGTAGGCGAAGAGGTAGAGGTCCTGGCGGTCGCCCGCGGGGCGCGCCTCGACCCACTCTTTCCAGGCGGAGCCGTCGGGCGTCAGCACGTGGCGGCCGCTGTCGTCGACCACCGACCATCCTGCGCGCGAAAGAAGCCCCTGCTCCATCGGTTCGCGCCCCAGCTTCCTGCCGTCGCATCCGTCGAGCGTGCGGGTCGTGCCCATGAGGTTCTGCGGGTCCTCCGTGCCGGGGGTCCATACGACCTCGCGGCCGTTGAGTCGGAAGACGGCTTTCAGGTTTTTGTCCGAAAACTTGCCGCCTTTGGTGTAGGTCAGCGTCAGGACCGGGGTGGTGATCGTCAGCCGGGATTTCGTGTCGCGGACCTTGAAGTCCGGCACGGGCGTCTCACGGTTGACGAAGGCCAGCGTGGCGCGGTCCTCGAAACGGCCGTCCTCGCTCCACTCCATGCGGATTAGCTGCGGGGTGAGGACCGTGAAGCGTGCGTTGCCCGCCTCGACGACGGCCCGCGGGTCGGCCTTGGGATTCCCGGCCGCGGCCGCACCCAGCGTCAGCCACAGGACCGTAAAAAGAATTGTCGCTCTTTTCATAAGTTTATGGGGTTAGTTTGCTGAATAGACACATCCCGCAGGCAAAACGATGAGCCTGCGGCGCGATTTTTTTGCGGAGGGGCTATGCGCCGCTGTCCGGCAGGGCGGCGGGGGCCTCGGAACGGTCGTCCGAATCCGCATCGCTGCCGGCGATTTCGAGCGTGCGCGCGGCATGCTGCCGCTTGGTTTGCAGGCGGGCGGTTTTGCGCAGGCGTTCGCCGACGCGGATGATGTTGTCGTTGCCCGTGCAGAGGCGTTTGTGGGCGTCTTCGTAGGCGTCGCGGGCCTTGTCCAGCGCCGTGCCGACCCCTTCGAGCGAGGCGGTGAAGGCCACCAGCTGTTCGTAGAGCTTCAGTCCGCAGGCGGCGATCTCCTTGGTGTTCTTGTCCTGGTCGTTGTATTTCCAGAGGTCGGCGACGAGTTTGAGCAGGGCGAAAAGGTTCGTCGGCGACGAGATGATCACCTTTTTGTCGTAGGCGTCGGACCAGATGGCCGTGTCGTTCTGCAACGCCGCGAGGAACGCCGGTTCGTTGGGGATGAACATGATGACGAAATCGGGCGAATTGAGCCGCCGCTGGTACTCCTTGCGGCCCAGTTCGGTGACGTGCTGCCGCACCGAGGCGATGTGCGCCGCGAGATAACGCCGCCGCTCCTCCTCCGTGTCGGCCGAGGAGTAACCCACGAAGGCCGTGAGCGAGACTTTCGAGTCGATGACGATGTCCTTCTTCTCGGGCAGGTGCAGCACCACGTCGGGCCGCAGGTTGCGCCCCTCCTCGTCCTTGATGTTGTACTGCGTCTGGTAGTGGATGCCCTTCGAGAGGGCCGAACTGTCGAGGATCGTTTCGAGCAGCATCTCGCCCCAGTCGCCCTGCACCTTCGAATTGCCTTTCAGGGCGTCGGTCAGGTTCCGGGCCTCGGTGGAGATCGTCTGGTTGAGTTCCATCAGGCGTTTGAGTTCCGATTTCAGCTCGCCCCGCTGGGAGGTCTGCGTGGTGTAGATCTCTTCGACCCGCTTGCGGAAGTCGACGATGTTCTCCTTGAACGGTTTCAGCAGGATGTCGATCGACTCCCTGCTGGTCTCCTTGAACCGCTGCGACTGCTCGCCCAGAATCTCCGTCGCGAGGTTTTTGAATTGCAGGCGGAAACGCTCTTCGAGCTGTTCGCGTTCGGCTTTCTCGGCGGCGCGCTCCTCGGCGTTCTTTTGTTTCAGGCCGGCGATTTCCGTCTGGGACGAGGCGCGCAGGGCGGCCAGTTCGGTTTCGGTGCGCAGCCGCGTTTCGATCTGCACGCGGATGTCCGCTTCGGCTTGCAGGCGGGCCTGTTCGGCGGCGGTCTTGTCGGCACGCAGGTGGCCGGCTTCGCGGCGGGCGGCGGCGAGCATGGCCCCGAGCGCCGCCGAGAGGGCGCCGAGCACGATGATTGCAAGAATGAATGCGGTGTTCATACTGACAAAGGTAGAATTTTCCGTGGAATTTTTCGTATCTTTGACCGACAAACTCTTTGATTCATGCAACGTATAGTAGCCCCTTCGATGCTCTCGGCCGACTTCGGCCATCTGGAGCGCGATACCCGGATGGTCGACGCCAGTGCGGCCGAATGGGTTCATATCGACGTGATGGACGGCGTTTTCGTCCCCAACATTTCATTCGGGTTTCCCGTGCTGAAAGCCATCCGCAAGGCGACGGCGAAATTTCTCGACGTGCACCTGATGATCGTCAGCCCGGAAAAATACGTCGCGCGCTTTGCCGAGGCGGGGGCCGATCTGGTGACCTTCCACCTCGAAGCGACGGACGACCCCGCGGGGTGCGTCGCGCTGATCCGCCGGGCCGGAGCCAAAGCGGGCGTGTCGATCAAGCCGGCGACGCCGGTGGAGGCGCTGCGCGAGGTGCTGCCGCTGGTGGATCTGGTGCTGGTGATGAGCGTCGAGCCGGGATTCGGCGGACAGTCGTTCATCCCGGGGTCGCTGGAGAAGATCGCGCAGCTGCGGGCGATGGCCCGGGAGATGGGTCTCGAAACGATCATCGAGGTCGACGGAGGCATCTCGGCCCGCAACGCCGGAGCGGTTTACGGGGCGGGCGCCGACGTGCTGGTGGCCGGCAGCAGCGTTTTCGGAGCCGAAGATCCGCAGGCCGAGGTCGTGAAGATGCTCAACGCCTGACCGGAGGGTCCGTCCGGAAGAGCGCAGGGGATTTCATTTTGGAAAAAACACTCCGTCAGCGTCCGGCGTGCTGGGCCGTCTCGGCGTCGAGCAGGCGGCGCAGTCGGCGCAGGAGCGCATCGTCGCGGAACCACTCCGCGCCGTAGGTCAGGTTGAATTCGTAATCGAAATCGGCGGGATTGGCTCCCTGATTGTGCTGGAGGATGGTCTCGGCCTTGTCGAGCGCCTTGACCCAGCGCGCTTCGGGCGTGGCGCAGGCTTCGTACTCCTCCCAGAGCGTCCGGATGCGTGCTGCGGCTTCTGCGGGCAGCAGGGGCGTGAGCCGCTCCATGGCCGCAAGTTCCGCCGCGGCCTTGGAGGCGGGGTCGCACTGCGCAACGGCCGGGATGTCGCCTTCGTAAGCCTCCCCGAGGTCGTGGACCAGGCACATCGCAAGGACCCGAGGCAGGTCGAGTTCCGGTTTTTCGTCCGCAAGGACGAGGGCCAGCAGGGCCAGCCGCCACGTGTGTTCGGCGGTGCTTTCGTGCCGTCCGGTCGAGGTGCGGGCCGAGCGCAGGACGTTTTTCAGCCGTTCGGCTTCGCGCATGAATTGCAGGTATCGTTCCAGTTTTTCCATCTCCGGGATTCTGTTTCGGGACCGTAAAGATACGATATGTCGGATTAAATCGCTAACTTTGCGGTGTTTTTAGATTCGCCATGATTTCATTAGACAACCTTACCGTCAGTTATGGGGGCTGGACCCTTTTCGACAATATTTCGCTGCTGATTAACCCGAAGGACCGCATCGGACTGGTGGGCAAGAACGGAGCGGGCAAAACCACGCTCCTGCGCATCATCACGGGCGAACAGCAGCCCACGTCGGGCGCCGTGACGCTCAACGGCGACTGCACGATCGGATACCTGCCGCAGACGATGCGCGTGGCGGACACCACGACGCTCGCGGAGGAGACCGCCAAGGCCTTCGAGGAGGTGCTGCGGCTCGAGGCCGAGATCGAGGCCCTGACGCGCGAGATCGCCGAGCGCACCGACTACGAAAGCCCCGAATACGAACAGCTCCTGCACCGCCTGAACGACGCGCAGGACCACTATCATATCCTCGGCGGCGAGACCCGCGACGCGGACATCGAGAAGACGCTGCTGGGCCTCGGGTTCAAACGGTCGGATTTCGGGCGCGCCACGAGCGAGTTCTCGGGCGGCTGGCGCATGCGTATCGAGCTGGCGAAGCTGCTGCTCAGGCGGCCCTCGATCTTCCTGCTGGACGAACCGACGAACCACCTCGACATCGAGTCGATTCAGTGGCTCGAAGAGTATCTCCGGAATTACAACGGCGCGGTGCTGCTCATTTCGCACGACCGCGCCTTTCTGGACAACGTCACCAACCGCACGGTCGAACTGTCGCTGGGCAAGATCACCGATTACAAGGTCTCCTATTCGAAATACGTCGTCCTGCGCGCCGAGCGCCGGGCGCAGCAGATGGCGGCCTACGAGAACCAGCAGCGGATGATCGAAAAGACCGAGGAGTTCATCGAGAAATTCCGTTACAAACCCACCAAGTCGAACCAGGTGCAGTCGCGCATCAAGCAGCTGGAGCGGCTGGACCGTCTCGAGATCGAGGAAGAGGACCTCGCCACGCTCAACATCAAGTTTCCGCCCGCGCCCCGCTCGGGGCAGATCGTCGCGGAGATCAGCGAGGCCGGCATGTCGTTCGGCGAGAAACATGTCTTCAGCGGCGCGAATTTCGTCATCGAGAAGGGCGACAGGATCGCGTTGGTGGGCCGCAACGGCGAGGGCAAGACGACCCTCGCACGCATGCTGATCGGCCAGCTGACGCCCACCGAAGGGTCGGTGCGCCTCGGGGCGAACGTCAATATCGGCTATTACGCCCAGAATCAGGACGATCTGATGGACGGCGATTTCACGGTCTACGACACGCTGGACCGTGTGGCCGTGGGCGACATCCGGACCCGCCTGCGCGACATTCTGGGGGCGTTCCTGTTCCGCGGCGAGGACATCGACAAGAAGGTCAAGGTCCTGTCGGGCGGCGAGCGGGCGCGTCTGGCGATGGCCCGCATGATGCTCGAACCGCGCAACCTGCTGATTCTCGACGAGCCGACGAACCATATGGACATGCGTTCGAAGGACATCCTGAAGAACGCCATCATGAAGTACGACGGCACGGTCGTGGTCGTTTCGCACGACCGTGAATTTCTGGACGGCATGGTGCAGAAGGTTTACGAGTTCCGCGACGGTGGGGTGAAGGAGTATCTCGGCGGCATCTATTACTTCCTTGAAAAGCGCAAGCTGGAATCCCTGCAGGAGATCGAACGCCGCGACGCTCCGGCAAAACCGATGGCGAATCCCGCGGCGAAATCCGCCGCGCAGCCCGCTGCGAACAGGGACGCCGCGGCGTCGGGGAAACTGACCTACGAGCAGCGCAAGGAGCAGGAGAAGCAGCTCCGCAAACTGCGCCGGGCGGTCGAGACGGTCGAAGCGGAGCTGGCCGAAATCGAGAAGCAGATTGCGGCGTACGATGCGAAATTCGCCGCCGCGACCGAATACAACGAAGCCGACTACAAGGCTTACAACGACCTGAAAGCCCGCTACGACCACCAGATGCACGAGTGGGAGAAGGCGTCGTACGAACTTGAAATAGTCGAAGAGCAGGGATAGCCTGCTCGGCCGCGTTTCCGGTATTCGGGATAAGCGATTGAAAAACAGTAAATCATACGGATATGGACAATATCATTTTCGGGATACGTCCCGTGGCCGAAGCGATCGAGGCCGGAAAACAGATCGAAAAGCTCTACATCCGCAAGGGCGCCGAGGGGCAGTTGATGTCGGAGTTGAGAGACCTCTGCTTCCGGCATAAGGTGCGTGTGCAGGAGGTGCCGGTCGAGAAACTCAACCGCCTGACGCGCGGCAACCATCAGGGTGTCGTGGCGCAGATCTCGGCCATCGAATATGTCGGGCTGGCCGATATTCTGGAGCGCGTGCCCGAAGACGAAACGCCGCTGGTGGTGATTTTCGACGGGGTGACCGACGTCCGCAACTTCGGAGCCATCGCCCGCTCGGCCGAGTGCGCCGGGGCGCACGGGCTGATTACGCCGCTGAAGAATTCGGCGCCGGTGAACGCCGAGGCGATCCGCTCGTCGGCGGGGGCGCTGACGGCGATTCCGGTTTGCCGCGTGGGTTCGATCCGCAACACGGTCAAACTGCTGCAGACCGAGGGATTCCAGATCGTTGCTGCGACCGAGAAGAGCCGCAAACTGCTTTACGACGCCGATTTCCGCAAGCCGACGGCTTTGGTGATGGGCGCCGAGGATACGGGCATCTCGAAAGAGGTGCTGAAACTCTGCGACGAGCAGCTGGCGATTCCGCTGATCGGACATATCGAGTCGCTGAACGTCTCGGCGGCCGCCGCCGTGATGCTGTTCGAAGCGGTGCGCCAGCGAATCGCCGAATAATTCATCGAACCGTATAATTGACCGAAGACCATGAAAGCGAAACTGGAACGTTACCTGCGCTGGCTCCGCGAGGGGTTTCTGCAGATGCTGCGCCTGCATCCCGTCGAGAGTGCGCTTACTGTATACGCCTGCGCCGGATGCCTGCTCACCTATGAGTTGGATTGGGACCACTCCCTTCCGAAACTGGCCCTCGCGGCGTTGTTTTTCGCCGTCGCGCTGGTCGTCAATAACCTTGCGGGCCGCGGCCCGTGGCGGCGCGTCTACTGGGTAAGCTGGACACCGATCGTCCCGCTGTCGCTCTGGGGAGGACTCGAAGCGTGGATAGTCTCGGAGCCGGCTTTCCTGACCTTCGGCATACTGGTCCCGCTGGCGCTGCTGATGTGCCGCCGCGCCGTGCACAACGAACGTTTCGTCTGCGACGCGCTTTTGTGGCTGCGGTCGGGCGTGCTGGCGGTGTTCTTCGCCAATGTCGCCCTCGGACTGTTCGGGGCGATTCTCTTCTCCACGACCTATATCTTCGGGCTGGAGGGGGCGTGGATCGACCATGTGTGGACCTATGCGCTGATCGTTTTCGAGACCTTCGCCGTGCCGGTACTCTTCCTGATGATGGCGGACCGCTGGCGGGAAGCCGGGTACGAGAGCAACCGCATTCTCGAAATCCTGCTCAACTACATCGTCGCTCCGGCGCTGCTGATCTATACGGCCATTCTCTACCTCTACATGGCCAAAATCCTCGTTACGTGGTCGCTGCCCGAAGGGGGCGTCGCCTATCTCGTGTTCGGATTCACGCTTTTCGCACTGGCCGTGAAGGCGCTGCAGTTCCTGATGCGGAAGCGGCTTTACGACTGGTTTTTCGACCGGTTCAGCCTGATCTCGCTGCCGACGCAGCTTCTGTTCTGGGTCGGTGCGATTCGCCGTACGAGCGAATACGGGCTTACCTCGCCGCGTATCTACCTGCTTGTCTGCGGCGGTCTGATGACTCTTTGCGTGGTGCTGTTCCTCTCCCGGCGCGCGGGACGCTATATGTATGTCTGCCTGACGGCTTTCGCGGTCTTCGCGGCGTTCGCTTACGTGCCGTCGCTCGAACCCGAACGGCTGGCCGTGCGCTCGCAAGTCGGTCGCGCCGTCCGCATCGCCGAATCCCTCGGACGGCTCGGCGACGACGGGCGTTTGATCCTGACCCCCGTGCCGCCGGCTGACAGCGTATATCGGGAGGCGTATCACGGACTTTATGAATCGCTGAAGTTCGTCGAGAGGCGCGATACTGCGGTCTTTGCCCGGTTCGGGACCGAACTTGACGAGTTTGCCGCAATATTCCCGGAGCGGATGCGCAGCTACGTGAGGTGGGGTTACGATTACTGCAATTCATATTGCGTCAATAATATCATCGAGCTGGAAGCGCCCGTCAATGCCCGGTTCGAGGTAAATGCCGAATATCCGCATTACTATATGAATCTCCGGGGCTGGAGTGACAGCAGCTATCATTTCGGTGGCGATACGCTCCGGCTGTTTCTGGGCGAGGAGCCTGCCGTACACCGGATTCCCTGCCGGGAACTGCTCGAACGCCAGCTGAAAGAGAGCGGATTCGCACCCTCCGAAGGGTGCGAGCCGACGTCCGATCAGCTGCTGCGGCTGCTGGACTACCGCGACGACCGTTGCCGGATTCTGTTCGAGAATATCAGGTTGGAACGTACGGATTCGGCCGTTGTGATACAGGGCATGTCGATCAACGCAGTGCTGATGCGATGATTTCGACCGTGACGCATCCCCGGCTGGGCGAGGTGACTCTTTCCCGGACGCGGCGCGCACGCCGCATCTCGATCAGCGTGCGCGGTACGGGGGCCGTGCGGGTCTCTTTTCCGTACGGCGTTTCGGTCCGCAGGGCCATGCAGTTCCTCGACCTGAAGGCCGACTGGGTCGAGCAGGCCCGCGTGCGTATGGCGGCCCGGATGCCTGCGGAACCCCCGCTTCCGCCCGCCGAGGCCAAAGCCCGCATCGAAGAGCTGCGCCGGGCCGCCAAAGCCGATCTTCCGGCGCGTATCGAGCGGCTGTCGCAGCTGACGGGGCTGAAATACGCCAAGCTCACGATTCGGGCTTCGCGTACCAAGTGGGGGAGTTGTTCGGGGCGTAATACCATTTCGCTGAGCCTTTTTCTGATGACCCTGCCCGAACACCTGCGCGATTACGTGATCGTCCACGAACTCTGCCATACCGTCCACCACAACCATTCGCCGCGTTTCCATGCGCTCGTGGACCGCATGGTCGGGGGCAATGAAAAAGCCCTTAACCGTGAGTTAAGGGCTTTCGCAATCCGTTGAGTCTTGGCAGTCCTATTTCTGGCCGAGTATCTCCTTTTCACCCTTGTAGGTGAATGCCATGAATACGATCGAGAGGAAGCAGGCCGCGATGAGCAGGATAAACGTCCAGTCCCAGCCTGCGGCTTCGGCCACGGAGCCGATCACGATATTGGCCAGAATGGCCGTGCCGAGGAAGTAACCGAAGAATCCGGTCAGTCCGGCGGCCGTTCCCGCCGCGTTTTTCGGAGCGAGGTCGAGCGCCTGCACGCCGATGAGCATTACCGGACCGTAGATGAAGAATCCGATGGCGATCAGCGACATGGTGACGATGAAATAGTTCGACGAGAACTGCCAGTAGAGGAGGATGAATACCGCGACGATCGCCATGAAGAGGATCGTGGGAACGGCGCGCCGTCCGTGGAACACCTTGTCGCTCAGCCAGCCGCAGATCAGCGTGCCGGGAATGGCGGCGAACTCGTAGGCGAAGTAGGCCCAGCCGGCCTGCTTGATGTCGTAACCCTGCGCGTCGCGGAGGTAGGTCGGGGCCCAGTCGAGACATCCGTAGCGTACCATGTAGACGAAAGCGTTGGCGATGGCGATGAACCACAGCAGTTTGTTGTTCAGGACGTATTTGAAGAATATTTCGCGGGTCGTGAGCACTTCCTCCTGCTTGGCGCTGTAATTTTTCGGGTAGTCGTTGCGCCATTTCTCCACCGAGGGAAGGCTGCACGACTGCGGCGTGTCGCGGATGAGCACGTAGGCGAGGATGGCGATGAAGATCGCGACGACCGCCGGGAAAAGATAGGTTCCTATCAGGAAATAGAGTTCCGTGTGGCTGCCGCAGAACCATGAGCCGAACCAGATGGCGCCGTAGACGGCCATCGGGCCGACCAAAGCCCCGCCCACGTTGTGGGCGCAGTTCCAGATCGACATCTTCGTGCCGCGTTCGTTGATCGAGAACCAGTGGGTCATGACGCGGC
>ENA-UEYG01001881-UEYG01001881.1-human-gut-metagenome-genome-assembly--contig:-NODE-1881-length-14282-cov-5.413094_pt1 | contig 14282 bp, 14 predicted proteins | sample MGYA00242933_ERZ507934 | MGnify/ENA primary metagenome ERZ507934 (study PRJEB26167, sample SAMN06115527) | human gut metagenome | host: Homo sapiens | place: China:Zejiang | collected 2015-11-10... | reverse complement strand
ACTTAGGGTAGTCAATCAGGGCTTACGATTTCTCGCAAACCCCCTCCAAATCGTTAGATTTGGTGGGGGTTATTGACGATCTGAGAGATGTTCATAAAGAAAGCCTCCTTAAAATTACAGGTTGAAGCGGCGGCGGGCCTCCTCCCGGAGAGAGGGCACCCGCCGGACGATCCGCAGGGGGATGATGAGTCCCACGCAGACCGCCAGCACGATCAGGGACCACCCTGGCTGCCACACACCACGGAAATACCGGTCGATGCAGAATTCAATGCCCACCGCCAGAAGCCCAGCCGCCCCGATGACCAGGGCAATGGCGGAGAGGGTAGAGCGCCGCCCGCCCCGGAGCAGAAAGCTCAAAAGAAAGACCAGCACCCCAGCCCAGCCGATCATGGGCAGAGCCAGCCCCCGGAACCAGCGGCTGCCGCCCAGGTCGATGGAGATGAGCCAGACATAGATGCCAATGGCCGCCACATCGGCGGTGAGCCGGAAAAAGACCGGCAGCCGCCGCAGCACCATAGGCAGGGTGAACCAGACCCACAGCATCACCGCCGCCCCGATGACGTACAGAGACCAGGGACGGTCCGTGGGCAGAAACAGGTTCAAAAGCCCGCAGCACAGGGACACGGACACCAGCATAGCCGTCAGCAGAATGGCGGCCTCTCGCCTGGAGGCGGGCTGTACGGCAGCGGAGTTGGCAGGAAAGTAGGGCGGCGCATCCAGTTCCGGATGCCAGGCAGGCGTCCCGCACAGGGGACAGGTTTTGGCGCTGGGGTCCAGCTCCACGCCGCAGTTGACACAGTAAGACATAACATGCTCCTCTTATCGGTTGCTCTCGATCCGCACCGGAATGCCCTCCCGGACCAGAAAGCGGAAAAAGTCCCGCTCTGTGTCCGTTTCGGCCTGGGTGCCGGCAAAGGTGATTTCCATGATGTCTCCATAGCTGATGGAGGCACAGTGGCACCGGGGCACGGTGGCCTGGCCCAGCACCACCTCCATGCCCTGAATATGGGGAGCCATCTCCGGCGACACGGTGAAGACACCGGGATTGGTATAGGTGCAGGAGTAGGGCCGCACCCCCAGGAGATAGTAGTTGAGGGCCATCACCGGGTTTTTCAGAAACACCGGCACCGCCCGGAGAAAGAAATTCTTCGTGAAGCGGACATTGCCGGTAAAGGCGGCCTGCAGCTCCTGGCGGTGGACGTGGAGCTTCATATAGTGACGCACCTGGGAGACAATTTCCGGAAAAGTGTAATCCCCCAAGGCAGGGTCGATGCTGGGACGGACGGTGGTAATGAAGTTCCGCACCGTTTCCGAGGGGAACCAGCTTCGCAGATTGATGGGCACCGCCAGGGCCACCGGGCGTTCCTTGTGGGGATGCTCCCGACGCTGCTTTTCCAGCAGCACGTGGATCAGCGCGGCGGAGAGGTACTCTGTGATGGAGGCGTCATAACTCCGTGCGGCCTCCCGGAGCTTCCCCAGGGGCACGAAGCCCATGGTGACATGGAAGGTGTAAAAAGGCTCCGGGGTGCCGGTGTTGGCATAGGCCTTAGGCATCCGCCGCAGACCCAGGGCGTGCCGCCCGGCATAGCGGGCGTAAGCGTCCTCCAGCTCCTCCTTCCGGGGCGGCTCCGCCAGATCAAGTACGCCGTTTCCGGCGGGGATGTCCAATCCCGTCTGCCGCAGATACTCCGCCAGCAGCGTCCGGAAAAAAATCAGGGCCCCGGCCCCGTCGGACAGGGCGTGGAACACCTCCAGGGAGATGCGGTTCCGGTAGTAGTAAAACCGCACCAGCCAGCCGTTGTCCTCCCGGAAGCGCACAGGCTGGCAGGGATTGGCCACGTCGGCCTTCAAAAAAGGACCCGGGGCGGTGTTTGGCTCCAGATAGTACCAGAATAAACCCCGGCGGATGCGGACGGCAAAGCTGGGGAACCGGGGCAGCACCCGGTCAATGGCGTTTTGCAGGGCGGCGGGCCGCACCGGCTCTGTCATCAGGGCGGAGAAGCGGTAGATGGCGGAATACTCCTCCCTTTGCAGGGCGGAATAGAGAATACCAGCATTGTCCAGCCGGTACCACTGACTGTCTGGTTTTGCCATCCGCGTCACCTCCCTGAAAATAGTTACAGGTCATTGTAGCACACGGGGAAAAGCGTGGCAAGAGATGGCCCATTTTCCACTTCCCATTTTCCGCGATTTATGGTATTCTGCAATTAACACAAAAGAGCGGAGGGCCTATGGAAAAGCTGCAATTAGGCAGAAAACGGAAAACGGATGCCGAAAAACCCCGGATGGATCCGCTGATGCGGGCGCTGAAAGCCCTGCACAGCGCCGGTTCCCCGGAGGCCATGACCCCGGAGGAGCTGGAGCACCAGCGCCGGAACCAGGAGATCCTGGGCCGCCTTACCGCCCCTATGGCGGGGATGGAGTATGAAGAGCTTTCCATCGGGGCCATGCCTGCTGCCTGGACCCGGCTGAAAGCGCCCCATGGGGACCGCCGGGTGATCCTCTACTGCCACGGCGGCGGCTATACCAGCGGCAACCTGGGTTATTCCCGGGTGCTGTCCTCCAAGCTGGCCCACGTCACCGGCTACGATGTGCTGAGCTTTGAGTACCGGCTGGCGCCGGAGCATCCCTACCCGGCGGCAGTGGAGGATGCCATGCGGGCCTGGGACTATCTGATGTATCAGGGATACGGGGCGGAAAACGTGACGGTGGCGGGAGATTCCGCCGGAGGCAACCTGGCCCTGGTGCTGTGCCGCTGCCTGAAAGCCGCTGGACGCCGGATGCCCCGGGCCCTGCTGCTGATGTCCCCCTGGACGGATATGACCATGTCCGGGGCATCCTACCGGGAACGGGTGGAGAGCGACCCCATGCTGACACCGGAGTACATCGAGACCGTCCGGAGGGCATACGCCGGGGGCAGGGATCTCCATGACCCGGATTTGTCGCCCCTGCTGGGGGACCTGGGGAGCTTTCCGCCTACCCTGATCCAGGTGGGAGACCATGAGATCCTCTATTCTGATTCCGCGTCCCTGGCTGCGGCGCTGCGGGCGGCTCATGTGCCCTGCCAGCTGGAGGTCAGCGAGGGAATGTGGCACGTATTTCAGATGTTCCCCATCAAAAAAGCGGCGGCGGCCATGGAAAGTGCCGCCCGGTTTCTGCTGGAGCTATAAAAATGAACAGGCCTGCTCGAAAGAGCAGGCCTTTTGCTTTTGTAGCCGGTACTGGTGGAGTAGTACACATCGCTGAGCCGCATGGCCTCCGCCCGGGAAGGGGCATAGGCGATGGCGGAGATGGCGAAATCATATTTGCCGTCCGCCACACCGGCCAGCACGGCGGTGAAATCCAGAGCGGTGATCTTCAGGTCTACGCCGAGTTTGTCGGCGATGTATCTGGCCACCTCAATGTCCATGCCCTGATACTGGTCCTCCCCGCTCTTGTTGGGGTCTACATATTCATAGGGGGCGAAATAGGGCTCGGTACACAGCTCGATATAGCCTTTTTCCTTGATCTGCGCCAGACGGTCCTTGGTCTCCCCATTCTTGCTGCCGCCGCAGGTGGTGCAGGCCAGTGCCAGAACAGCCGCCAACAAAATTGCCATTGCCTTTTTCATATCCTTGCCCTCGTTTCTGTTGGTTTTGGGACGTTGGTGCCGCCCTTTTGATGGCATTTGTCATAACAGGGACGATTTAATTTGTCAGCGCTTTAGCGTGGTAATTCGTTACCAATTACTAAGCAAAATTTCAACGTTTTTGTAGCCTTTATGCAAGGGGCCTTCGGATGCGGAAAACAGGGTCGGTCAAATCCGCCGAGGGCTGCAGATTAACCCACCCGTCAGGAATTGCAGCGCAGGCAGGTGGCGATTGGACATAAGGCAGATGGTCATGCAGAACGGACCTTCGGATAAAAAAACGCTGCCGCAAAATTGCGGCAGTGCTCTTTGTAGAATTAGATATGCATTTGCTCAAATCAGCCAGGCTGGGACATACCAATTCTTCTGGTCGACCGGAATCAGATCTGGCGGCATGCAGATGACCGCGCCGATCCCAATTTTTGTTTTCAGATGCGCGGCTCCAGCTGAAATACTGTCCGCATCGGGCTCTTTTTCGATGGGATTCAGCACGCTGAAGTTCTTCGTGGCATCCTTTGGCGCGGAATTCTTTTTGATCTCTATCGGCGAAACAACGCCGTCCTGATAGATGATAAGGTCGATCTCTTTTTTGTTGCTGTCACGGTAGAAGTATAGCGGAGGCTGAGATTTCCCCTGATTGAGGTAACTCTTATAAATCTCGGATACAACCCATGTCTCAAAGAACGCGCCGTCCATGGCACCCCGCTCCAATGTCTCCGCGCTGGTCCATCTGGTGAGGTGTGCGCAAAGTCCCGTGTCCAGAAAATACATTCTCGGGGCCTTGATCACCCGCTTCAAGGCATTGTTGGAATAGGGCTGGATCAATGCCACGATACCCGAGGATACCAAAATCGAAAGCCACTGCTTTGCGGTTGGCGCAGATACGCCGACCTCGGACGCAAGCGCTTCGTAGTTCACATTGGTGGCTGTCCGTGCCGCTACAACCGCCATGAAATTCAAAAATGTCGTTTCGTCTCCGACCTGTGAAAGATCCTTGATATCTCTGCTAATGTATGTCTCCAGATAGGACTCGTAGTATTGCGCTCGATCCACCTGCTCATTTTCATAGAGGCGGGGCATGGAGCCCTTATAGATGCGGGTGAATATCTCAGAGATCGACATTTGCGGAGCGGCAGTCATCCGATCCATCAATGCAGGGATATCTACTGTGAACGCAGGAAAGTGGTTGCCGTTGATCTCACTGTTGGACAGCCCCTCCATCCGTACAATGCCGGCACGGCCGGCGAGAGATTCCGTTACCCGCTTCATCATGCGGAAGGTCTGTGAACCGGTCAGCCAGAAATCCCCACACTGTTTCTCGCGATCCACATAGACTTTGATGTAATCGAACAGTTCCGGCGCATACTGCACCTCATCAATCAGGACCGGCGGTGCATATCGTTGTAGGAACAATTCCGGATCACTCTTCGCAAACGCACGGATTGTGGGATTATCCAGAGATACGATTTTTCGTTCCCTTCCCGCCAGATGAGTCAGCAATGTGGTTTTGCCAACCTGTCGAGGGCCCGTGACGATCAGCACCGGAAAAGTCTCGTTGATTTTTTGAATAACCGGCGCAATTGATCTCTCGTAATACATGAAGCTCCCTCCTTCGCCGCAACTATTTATGCAAATCCAAAGTGACACTTTAGTTTATACCACATCCTGCCGTTTAATACAAGTGCAAAACCCAATTCTGAAAGACACATTATGGGCAAATGCGGCGTATGTATGCCTGTCCCGTGCGGCAACGGCACATCGACCGGGAACTGCAAAAAAATCTTGGCATCTTTTTTTCAGTGTGTTAAAGTTGCCCTGTTCTTTTTCAGAACGCCTGTGCATATGCACGTCTTGACCATCCCTCCGACGAGGGATCGAGGCTACACGGACGGCCGGGTCAAATGCCGAAAACCCGTCGAAGAGCCGGGGACCGCACCGCGGGTGCGGGTTGGCAACTTTGTTGCCTTATTGATCGAGCGGAAAAGCTCAAGTTTTTAAGTTGCTTATTACGTTCTGGCGCACACAACTTGTAAACGAGTGAACCTCACCACCCAAGCGTGAACGCTATGGATGGTGCTTCCGGGGGTTTAGGCCCTAGACTCATTTCCACCGTGGGGCCAAGACTCAGAAACTGAAACTGATTGACAGTTCAGCACCGCGTAGAGGCTAAAGAGGGTGGATAATGTGCAATTTGTTCTTCGCTCTAATTCTGGAACTTTTGCCATAATTAGAGACCATTCCGTGCGAGGACAGTTCCGTCTGGACGCATAACGCTGCACACAGCGTCGGTGTTAATGCCAAGGTCAACAGCAAGAATGGTCTGGTCTGTGAGTGGTTTCGTGCCGTAAGCAACCGTTTCTTCAAAGGCAAAGCATAAGGCATAACGGCGGTCCCGTTTCACGAGTTTAGGCGCGGAAGCATCGGCCTTATCCCAATGTTCCCGGATATAGTCAATGTCCTGCTTGCGAAGCCGGACCTTTACCCACACCCAGTCGTTCTTGTGATAAAGTTTCAGACGGGCAGTCCCATCACCGTTGTCTTCGTACATGTTGTCTTTGTAGAAAGTCGGCATAGCTGAACGAGAGGCCTGGAGTTTAGGTTCTTTCCCTTTTCTGCCTGCACTCTCCCAATGAGAAACAGCAGCACGGTACGAAGATACGGCGCCAAGCGCCTCGGAAATCGTTGACCGCCGCAGGTAACTGGGGTACTTATAGAACTGTTTGTCGAATTCAGGATACTTGGCAACACTCGTACGGCTTGCATGAACAAGCAATTCAACTGTCCTCTGTGCTTTGAGCGTGGACTTCGCATAGAGCTCTCCAAGACCGGTATCCCATTCAGACTCTACGATGCGGATAAGAAGAGAAAGCGCATCGCGATAAACCCGAATGGTATCTTTGAAGATTCTGTTTTCGCCAATGACCTTCGTGCAATAGCTTGAAACTATCTTTGCCATACGCTTTCACCCCCTGTTGCTAAATGCCTTTGGCTATGGTATTATTCTACCATAATAAGAATTGGTTGTAAAGTGACATGCGGAGGGCGTAAACATGAGCTATCGAACGAATAGACACAGTTGTTATGACTTGGAATATCATTTGGTTGTAGTAACAAAATACAGGCATCCGGTCATAGACGGAGCCTTTAAGGACCGGCTCACAGAACTGACGTATCGTATCTTTGAGGAGAACTTCCAGTGCTACGTGAATGAGATAAACACCGATAAGGACCACATCCATATCCTCTTCGAGGCACCGCCTCAAATGACTTTGTCCTCCTTGGTCTGTTCCTACAAGACGGTAACGGCAAGACTACTCAGAAAAGAATTCGCCGAATACCTTGCTCCGTTCTATTGGAAACCCTATCTCTGGAGTCGTTCGTATTTTGTTTGCACTGTGAGTGAACGCAGCCACGAACTTATTACCGAGTATATACGAAACCAGAGGAATAAGGAAAAAGGCTAACCTCTCCCAAACTGCTTTGGAAGAGGTGTGCGCCTTTTGTTAATCAATAAGAGTGATAAAATGGACTGCATGCACGGTGCTCCCCGGTCTATGCGGAAAAGGGTAATTCTCTCTGTTTGGATGTTTCAAGCCACGGGCGCAGGTGCGTCTGTGGCTTTTTTCGTTCTTCCGCCGGTCTATGACTGCAAAGGAGAGTAAAAACATGAAAAAGAGAATCGTGAATGCACTGCTGGCAGGATTCCTGCTGGTATCCGCGACTGCCTGCGGCAAGCAGCCCGCTACGGACGCCGCACAGCCCGTGGCTGACCCCACACAAGCCTACCTCGACACGGTAGACGTGGATTACGCCTATGATCTGGCGCTGAAGCTGGAGGACATCCGCAGCAACGAAACCCTTGGCTACCGGACAGCAGGCTCCGACGCGGAGCTTGCCACCGGCGATATGCTCAAGGCGGAAATGGAGCGCATCGGACTGCAAAACGTCACGAAGGATGCGTTCACGCTGGATACGCAGGATTCGCTGTTTGGCTTGAGCCGACGGTGTATCCCTTCTTGGGTTTCCCGCGCACACCCTTCCTTTCCGTTGCGAAGAATCTACCTCTTTATCGACAGCCTTCCCTCTTATCGTATCGAAAAAGTCTTTTTGGCCCGCCGTGCCGCATAAAAAACGGCCAGCAGCGCTTTGGCTGCTGGCCGTAATTCATATTCTTTCGCCGTCTTTTTGGCGGGGAGCGGGTCCATTCGGAAAGGGTCCCTCCTCCCTGCTGTTTGCCCTTTGTTACGCGTTGCCGGCCAGATAATCCACGGCAAACTGCGCCATCAGCGCAGTCCCCTTGGGAAGCAGGGACTCGTTGACCGTAAACTTTTCGTGGTGGTTGTTGTAGATCATGCCGTTGGCCTCGTCCCGGCAGCCGATGAACCCAAACACGGCGGGAATTTCCGCAGCGTAGTTGGCGAAGTCCTCGCTGCCCATCATGGCGGGCATGTGGCAGAGCGTCTCCTCGCCGAAGAGCTTGACCACGGCCTTCTGGGCGATCTCTGTGAGGTCATCGTCATCGTTGATCACGGGATGCACCACATGGGCATACTTGAGCACAGCCTTCATGCCCAGACCCTCCGCCGTGTTCTCCACGATCTGCCGCATGGCCTCCTCGTGCTTATCCAGGAAGTAGGCACGGGTGACGCCCTCCATGGTGACATGATTGGCGATCGCGTTGTAGCGATTGCCGCCGGAGATGGTTCCGATGGTGAGCACCACGGGGTCCAGGGGGTTGCTCATGCGGGAGACATACTGCTGGAGGTTATTGATGATCGCCGCAGCGCCGGTGATGGCATCCGCGCCCAGATGGGGCGTGGCCGCATGGGAGGAGGTACCAATCACATCCACCGTGAAGCGGCCGGAGTAGGCCATGCGGGGACCGGCGGTAACGTCGATATAGGGAATATCCAGCGTACCCCAGACGTGCTGGCCGAAGATGGCGTCCACCCCGTCCAGCGCGCCCTCTGCGATCATAGCCTTAGAGCCGATGACGTGCTCCTCCGCAGGCTGGAAAATGAGCCGCACATCGCCCCGCAGCTCCTCCCGGTGCTCCTGAAGGAGCTTGGCGGCGCCCAGCAGCATGGCAATGTGGGTATCGTGGCCGCAGGCGTGCATTTTCCCAGGCTCGCAGGAGGCGAAGGGCAGTCCCGTCTCCTCCTGGAAGGACAGCGCATCCGTGTCTGCCCGCAGGCCCACGGTCTTGCCGGGCTTGCCGCCGTGGATGGTGGCGACCAGACCGTAGCAATTGACCATATCCCGGATGTCGGTGATCCCCAGCGCCTCCAGATCCCGGTGGATGGCGTCCCGGGTGTTCTTCTCCTCCCCGGTCAGCTCCGGATGCTGATGGTAGTAATGCCGACGCTCCACCACATAAGGGGCAGCGTCCTGTGCCAATGCCTTGATGTCCATTGTCCGCTCCTTCCTCAGCTGAATTACTGCTGTGCGGTCTCAGCGAGGTAGTCGGCGGCGAACTGCGCGGCCACCGCGGCGCCGCGATGGAGGATCGTCTCGTCCACGTCGTACTTCTCGTGATGGTTGCCGTACATATAATCCCAGTCCTTATTGTGGCTGGCCACAAAGCCGTAGATATAGGGGATGCCGTCCTTGCCGAACCAGGAGAAGTCCTCGCTGCCCATCAGAGGCGCGGGGGTAATGAGGGATTCCTTACCGTAAAGCTTGGTAACGACAGCCTGAGCAATGCGGTTGAGCTGCTCGTCGCTGTTGATGACAGGCTCCGTCATGTACTGATAGCTCAGGGTCGCCTTGGCGCCGAAGGCGGCAGCGGTGCACTCGGCCACCTTACGCAGCGCATCCTCCACCTGCGTGCCGGTGAGGAAGGTACGCACGGTGCCCTCCAGCGTGGCGTGGCCGGCCAGCACATTCCAGCGATTGCCGGCGGTGACCTTGCCCACGGTGATGACCAGCGGGTTGAGAGGATCGTTCATCCGGGAGACCAGCTGCTGGATGGACTGGAGAATGGAGCTTGCCACCATCACGGCGTCCACACCCTCGTGAGGGGCGGAAGCGTGGGCGGACTTGCCCTCCACCTCAATGGTGAAGCCGTGGCAGCAGGCCATGAGGTTGCCGGCGGGGAAAGCGATACCCGGGGCGTCATAGGTGCCCCAGACATGCACACCGTAAATGGCGTCCACACCGTCCAGCGCATGCTCCTTCATCATCTGCAGAGCGCCCACGGCGGTTTCCTCCGCAGGCTGGAACACCAGACGCACGTCGCCGGAAAGCTCGTCCTTCACCTCGTTGAGGATCTTGGCGGCACCCAGCAGCATGGCCATGTGATTGTCATGGCCGCAGGCGTGCATCTTGCCCTCGTTGTGGGAGGCGAAGGGCAGGCCGGTCTCCTCCTTGACGGGCAGAGCATCAATATCGGCGCGCAGCGCCACGGTCTTGCCGGGTTTGCCGCCGTGAATGGTGGCGGTCAGGCCGTAGCAGGTCTCCAGCTCGTGAATATCGGTGATGCCCAGTGCCTCCAGGTCTTCCTTCAGATGGGCACGGGTGTTCTTCTCCTCGCCGGAGAGTTCCGGGCAGGTGTGATAATACCGGCGGCGATCAATGATGTAATCATTGTACTGTTCCGCAAGAGTTTTGATATCCATAATACACAAGATCCTTTCTTCATATAATCTGTGGTAGCTTTATTGTATCGGTTTTTCCGGGATGTGCAAGAGTGATTTTGTGAACAAAGCTGTCCGGCGGAAAGAGCCGGACAGCTTTGCGGATGACTGGATCAGAACATTTCGGCAAAGATGCCGGCGATTACCACGGAGGTGATGGTCACAGTGGTGAAGCCACCCACGATCATGGGCGGGAACATCTTGCTCATCAGGAATTCCTTCTCCTCCGGGGTCTGCGCCAGAGCGGTGCAGGTGGCCTCGGTGATGATGGCATTGGGCGGGAAGCCGTAAAGCGCGGTCAAGGCCGTGGCGGTAGCCATCAGGAAGGAGACCTTCAGGATCTTGGACGCGATGAAGCACAGAATGACCATGCCGATAACGCCCACCACGATCAGGAGGATCATGGGGCCGATGATGTTTCCGAGCATCTCGGGGGTGCAGCCATTCAAACCGTCAAACACATACATCATCAGAGCGAACATGATAATGCCATAGGAGTTGGCCTTATTGATGGCGTTTTCATCCAGGAAGCCGATGCTGGTGAAGATGACGCCCAGAACCAGCGCATACACAGCGCCGCTGATCTTCATGTTGATGACGGGGATCACGATGGTGCCCAGCTGGGTTGCGAGCCAGGACACGATGCCCAGCTTCAGCAGGATGACCACAGGGCCGTTCCAGTTGGCAGGCAGAGGGGGAATCAGCTTCTTGTGCTCCTCAGCAGTGCCGTTGTTGAGCTTGCCGTTGACGGCGTCCACATCGCTGACGGCGCTTTCCAGCTTGTACTCACCGGCGCGATAGCCCTTGATCAGCTTCTTGCCCTCCAGCTGGAGGCAGACAGCGGTAAGGGGATAGCCGGCAAAGCCCTGCACGCAGTACATAGCGATGGCGAAGATGGCGGCTTCGGTAAGGCCATTAGCCTCCGCAGCTGTCTTCATGGTGGTGGCAGCGATGATGCCGCCGGTCAGCGGAGGCAGACCGGCAACCACCAGGTCACGGCCGATAATGCCGGGCAGAATGACCAGGCACAGCGCGCACATACCGGCAAGGCCAGCCAGGCACACAACGATGGTCTTCCACTGGGATACCAGCTGCTTGATGGAAATGACCGTGCCCATGTGGGTGATAAGCAGGTAAATGCCGATGGTGCTGCCAAAGGGGATCAGCATGGAGTCGCTTACAACGGTGGTGGGAATAACAGTCCAGAAGCCTACCAGAAGTACGGCGGCGGTGACGAAAACCGATGGGATCCAGGCCTTCGTCAGGTTTGAGACTGCTTCGCCGATGAAATACACGACGCCGCAGATCACAAACGCGAGTGCAAAATTGTACATAGTGTTTCTCCTCTCGTCTCTCCTTACATGACGTACGCTTTTTTGGATTAAAGAGTTAAATCCAAAAAAGTTGGTTTTATGGTACTCTGATCACGGTTAGATGTCAAGATAAATTTTGACAAAATTTAACACCGCCCATGCTTCGGATTTTTTACCAAAGCACGGGCGGCGCTTTTGCGGAAAGCCTTACGATACAAGGTCTTCCGCTTCTTTATGAAGCAAGGCGCATTGGGAACGCCAAAGCTGCGAGGACGATCCGTTCATCAGCTTCGCAACGAACACACTTTTCTGATTTGTGTATACGCTAATAGCTTGTAAACGGTAAGTAACCCGGACCTTGTATACCTTATACATTAGCTTTAGCGGTCACAAAGCAGCAGGAGCAAAGAACACTGCGAGGGCGCTCCTGACAGGAGCGCCCTCGCGGCACTTATGTCATATCCATTTATTTTTCGGGAACGCAGCTCCCGGCGGCAAGATTGTAGATGTCGAAATGAGCCTGCCGGTCCAGACCGATATAGCCGCCGGTCTTGCCGTCGCCGATGTGGTTCATCTCCACCAGCTCCGGGATATCTGCCGGGTCTGCACCGATCTCGGCAAAGGTCAGGGGCATCCCGATGGACCGGAGGAATGCCCGGAAGGCCTCGATACCCTCCAGCGCCGTGCGTTTGGGATCGTCGAAGTCCATTTGGCAGCCAAAGACCCGGACAGCCATCTGGGCCAGACGCTTTTCGCCGCCGTGCTCCGCGCAGTAGTGCATCCACGCCGGCATGATGACCGCCAGACCCGCGCCGTGGGCGCAGTCATACTTGGCGGAGAGCACGTGCTCCAAATGGTGGCTGTTCCAGTCCTGCTGACGGCCCACGCCCATAATGTCATTGTGGCAGACCATTCCGGCCCACATGATGTTCGCCCGGGCCTCGTAGTTGTGAGGGTCCTCCATGACCCGGCGGCCCTCGTGGAGCATGGCCAGCAGCACGCCCTCCAGCATCCGGTCCGTCACCTCCACGTCCGGCGTATTGGTGAAGTAGCGCTCAAAGGTGTGGGCCATGATGTCCGTGATGCCGCAGGCGGTCTGGTAGGCGGGCAGGGTCATGGTGAGCTCCGGATTCATGACGGCGAACACCGGGCGGCACAGATCGCTGCTGTACCCCCGCTTGATCCAGCCGTCCTCGTTGGTGATCACAGACGAGTCGCTCATCTCGCTGCCCGCCGCTGCGATGGTGAGCACCGCGCCCACCGGCAGGGCCGCCCGGGCCTGCCGCTTTCCGCAGTAGAGGTCCCACACGTCGCCCTCCTCTGCCGCGCCGTAGGCCATGGCCTTGGCCGAGTCGATGACGCTGCCGCCCCCTACGGCCAGAAGGAAGTCCACCCCCTCCCGCCGGCACAGGTCCACGCCCTCCCGCACCAGGGAGAGCCGCGGGTTGGGGAGCGCGCCCCCCAGCTCCGTCCACTCCAGGCCCGCCTCCCGCAGGGAGTCCTTCACCCGGTCCAGCAGGCCCGAGCGCACCGCGCTGCCCCCGCCGTAGTGGAGGAGGACCTTTTTGCAGCCCCGCTCCCGCACCAGGGCGCCGGTCTGCCCCTCGCTCCCCCGGCCAAAGACCACCTTGGTGGGCGTATAGTAGGTAAAATTGTTCATCTGATCCGCTCCTTCCAGCCATATTTCACGCTCTCTTCTATTTAACCCCTCAGAGCGGCCCGCCGTCAAGTACAAATCCCGTTGCCCCCTTGACATACCTCGCTCATCGATGTATTATATACCTAGATAATCGATGTATCTGATCCACAAGGGGGACGACGCAATGGCGGACAAGACTCTGCTCTCCGGCAGCACCACCCTGCTGGTGCTCTCGCTTTTGTCGGAGGGGGACAAGTACGGCTATGAGATGATCGCCGAGCTGGACCGGCGCAGTGACCACACCTTTGCGCTGAAGGAGGGGACCCTCTACCCCATCCTCCACGCGCTGGAGCGGGATGGGGCGGTGCGCGGCTACCAGGCGGAGGCGCCCACGGGCCGGGTCCGGAAGTACTACCGCATCACCGGGAAAGGGCTGCGGGCGCTGGAGGCGCAGAAGAAGGAGTGGCGGACCTTCACGGCGGCCGTCAACGCCGTCCTCTCCGGCGCGGCCCCGGCCATGGCCTGATGGAGCGGGCTGATTTCGCCGCCTGGTGCGCGGCGGTGTGCCGGCACATCCGCTACCGCCCGGCCCGCGCCCAGGCGGCGGCGGAGCTGATGGACCACCTGACCGACCACGCCGCCGCCCTGGAGGACGCCGGCGCCGCGCCGGAGGAGGCGGCCCGGACGGCCCTGGCCGCCATGGGGGACGCCGGGGAGGTGGGCCGGGCCCTGGACCGGGCCCATCCGCCCCTGCTGTGCGCCTCCGTGGCCCTCACCAGGGCCTGCGCCGTCCTGCTGTCCGTGGCAGCCTGCCTGTTCCTGCTTCCGCTCCTGTTCCTCCTGAGGACAATAGCGTTCACCTTGTTACTCCTGAGGCTCTCAAAGAGGCTGAGGCAAGCGGAAAGAAGGCAGAGCCGGATCGCTATGATCGGGAAGCAGCGGAGGAGATCGTCCGTCTTGTAAATCAGGAGCGTGCACGCCTTGGTTTAGGAGAGCTGACTATTGATGAGACCATGATGAGTGCGGCAGAGGTGCGTGCAAATGAGCAGAAAACCAGCTTCTCCCAT
>ENA-UEYG01001875-UEYG01001875.1-human-gut-metagenome-genome-assembly--contig:-NODE-1875-length-14313-cov-5.115903_pt1 | contig 14313 bp, 11 predicted proteins | sample MGYA00242933_ERZ507934 | MGnify/ENA primary metagenome ERZ507934 (study PRJEB26167, sample SAMN06115527) | human gut metagenome | host: Homo sapiens | place: China:Zejiang | collected 2015-11-10... | reverse complement strand
AGCACCTCCCGCACCATGGTCATGGCAAGTTCATGGGCGCTCATGTGGTAATAGGGCAGATAGCCCGTCACATCAATGAAAACCTCGTCGATGGAGTAGGGGTAGATATCCGCTGGGGACACATATTTGAGGTAGGTCTTGTAGATTTGGGTGGACACGTCCAGATACCGCTGCATCCGGGGCGGCGCAACGATGTAGCTCAGCCCCAGTGCCGGGTCTGCGTTCAGGGCATTGGCATCAAAAGAGGTGCTGGCAAAGCGGTACCTACCATCATCTCCCCGGACTGCCTTTTTCTGCCGGATGGCAGTTTGCAGCCGCTGGGCGTTGACTTCCCGGACACGCTGAACTGCTTCAAACAGCCGTGCTCTGCCGGGTATCTTGTAGGCTTTCAGGGAGGGCGACACCGCAAGGCAGATGGTCTTTTCCGTCCGGGAAGCATCTGCTACCACCAGATTGGTAGTCAGCGGATCAAGATGGCGGTCAACGCATTCCACCGAAGCGTAGAAACTCTTGAGGTCGATTGCGAGATAGGTGCGCTTTTTGCCGTCCATCGTCCTGTCCTTTCCGTGTGCTTATCAGACCTCCACGAACCACCGCCCGAAGCGGCTGGGAAACATTCGGTCCGCACGTTCAAAAAACAAATGCCGCTCTTGTCCTTTAATGATTACAGTATAACAGTCCCCCGGCAGGTCGGCAATGGTAGATGCTGGGCGAAAGTCCCGCACCTGCTCGATGGGATACGTCCGGCCGTCGCCCCATGTGATCTGCCGGGGCTGCATATAGCCGGTTGCGTCAAAATCAGAAGTCACTTTCACATAGACCTTTTCTGTTTTGCGGCGGCAATTTCGATTCATTCCTCACAGCTCCTTTGCACAAGTAACAATCATTTATCTTATTATAATAAATCTTTACGCTGCTTTCAAGATGATAAGGCTATTTCATCTGTGATATAGACAACAAAAAAGAGTGACAGCATTTCAAAATGAAACACTGTCACTCTTTTTCCTGTTTATAGTTCCTGCAAGATCTTCAACTTTTAACTTGCGGACTGAAAGGACGCATAGATTGTGCAAGCAATGTTTTCGTCTATACAAAAACACTTTTTGCGTTGCAAAATGCTTGTTGGGGAGTGCCCCAAACCCCTTTGTTCTGCATTTTTTCAATGCAGGCTGCGCGTCCCGGCGGGACGCTTTTTACCCGGTGATGTTCTCCGGGTCATTGAGGACTTGCATGAGGTGAGAAGCGGCTTCTGCAAGAGAATCGTACTTCATCTGGTCCGGGACAGGCGCATCCAGAAGCGTAATGCCCCATTTCTGCATACAGTCCGCAAGCTCCTTCCGTGCCAGCAGTGCAGCCTCCCGGCGCACTGCTGGGGAAGCATCTCTGTCCAGAACGTAGGCAACATGGAATCTGCCGTTGCGATCTTCCGTCAATTGCACCATGGAATCGTGGTCAATCCAGAAATGGCAGAACCAGACCCTGCCGCCGATGTTTTCCATGTTATGGCGGAGATCTTCTTCACCGCTCCATTGCGGCACTTCGGAGAGAATGCTCTGCAACTGCTCATACGCCTGCTGCTCGGCAGGGGTTACTTTCTTGCATCGGTATTCCCGCTGGATGGTGCGTTGCCAATACAACGCCAGCTTGCCCTGTTTTGCGCGCTCGGTTGCATCCTGAATATCCACTAAAATACTGTACCGTGGTTCTCTCATTTCAGCACCTCCAAATCAATTCTATAGAGTATAATACACTCTATGAGAATGATTATAGCCGAAAGCGATGCAAATGAAAAGCGTACCGGCTAAATCCCAGCCGATACGCTTGCAAGGGTTGCTGATTATTCTTCGTTTGTAAGATACGGGAGATTGGCGATATAGGTGTCCAACAGGTCGAGTGCGGCCTTTTTCTGAATAGGGGTCAAGCCTTCCAGCCGCTTGCAGATCTCGTCATCGGTCACATGGGATGCTGTTCCAACGTAATCACGGAGCAGAACGTCAGCCGGAATATCCAGCGCGTTCAGAATGCTGATGAGCGTAGAGAGACTAGGCTCTTTCAGTCCACGCTCAATTGCACCGATAAAATTGGTGGAGAGATTCGCTTTTTCTGCAAGCTGCTCCATCGTCAAACCCTGATTCTGCCGCTGCTCCCGCAGGCGCTGCCCGAATAATTCTTTCATAGCACGCTCCATTTCAGTAGAGTTGTTTACACTCCATAGAATACCTGTTGTGGTGCGTCCAATACACAATCGATAGACTGTGTTGTTGCCAACAGGATAGCAAAGCACAAAAAAATACCGGGAGCCGACCACTCTCGGTCAACTCCCGGCAATCTTTCCTTATCGAGCCTGCTCGTTTTCCTGTGCTGGCTTTTCAACTGCACCGGCTGCACAAACGACGAAGCCCAACGGCTGTGTGAAGATTGGCTTGTAAAACAGGATCGCTGCTATCATAACAGGGTAGAAAGGCCCGTAGGTTAAACGCCTACAGGCCTTTTGCTATGCTTATTTAGAGCAACCGGAAATGTTCTGCCAAAAGAAAACGAATGTACACAGGCGGCGTTCTCTCTCCGAGGCTCCAGTTTTGAATCGACCTAAACGGGATGCCCGTTTCTTTTGCAAAGTTAGTTTTAGAAAGACCAACGGCAGCAACCATTTCATTGATGCTCATGTGGGCAACTTCCCAGATTTTAGATAGCCGATCTTTTTCGGCATCAAGATTGGCGCATCCGGGAAGGTCATCTGGAATGCTCATCGTAACGTTAGACAGAAAAACTTCTTTTGCATCAGCCATGGTAGCAAGGTTAAAAAGTTCAGCGGCAGTATACATTGTGTCCTCCTATTTTGTCATCAAACACGGTCTTTTGCAGAAAGCGAAATCTTACGCATAAAGCCATCATCGAAAATCTCGCCGCCCCAGATGGTTCCCAATTTTCCATTCTCGCCGCCGTTATCACCCTCGAATTTGTAAAAAGAGGTAATACCAGTATGATGATCGTTGATGCGGCGGAGTTTTACAATTCCGTCAGGAGCAAGTGCGATCTCCCTTGTGAGCATTCCATTCGCATCCAGCGGGTCATCACATACCCATTCCAGCGCAACGATGAAATCATCGGCGGTGATGCTGGAATGCTCTGCCCAGTTATTGAAAATTCGGCTGTTTCCCGTGAGAACGATATTCTTTTTGACTTCAAAATAGTTTTTCATGTCCAGCCCCCCGTTTGTTGATGTTGCGTCTTTCATTGACCCTATTATATACCCATTGGGTATATTTGTCAAGCGTTTTTTCAATAATAAACCCCGTGAGCATTAAGCCCACGGGGCATCTTACATTATACATCTCTGCCGATCGAATGATACCGTCACACAAAATCGCTCTTTTGTGTGCGCTGGACTTTGTAGGCCATGTGTACGTTTCGCTGAAACACGGACTTCACTTTTGTCAGTTCCGGATTGACCGGAGCACGCTGTTGCTTTTTCTTTGCCACTAAGCTTCGCCGTCCGTTAATTCCAATTATACCGACAAAAGAACTTCATGACGAGAATACGGCGATAATCAGTAGTTCACAAAAACGGTCAAGAATTGCTGTCCTATACACAAAAAAGCCGCCGAGAAACCCTCCCAAATGGGAAGATTCCTCGGCAGTATTCGTTTACCGGGTCTGGGTTTTCTCTGTGGTGTCTTTTTCCTCTGCAAAAAATCGTTCTACATTTTTCTGTGCGCGAACCAACTCCTGCATCTCATTCCGTACCTTGCGGTAGTCCGGGTAAGCTGCTTTCTTTTTTGTCAGCAGTTCTGCGAACTCCGCATCCAATTCCTTGACCTTCGGCAGCTTTTGAAGCCCGGCTTCATCAAAGGCAGCTTTCGCTGCCTTGTGCAGAGTAATTTCCTCCCGGTGAGCTTCCAGAAACGCTTTGCTGTACCCGGCTTTCCGATAAGCGGTGTACACCTCACGGGTCTTGGCATAGTTGATGATGTGGGTTTTCAGCACGGCAATTTCCGTCAGCCTTGCTTCTGCTGCCTTGATGGAATCGCCCATGGCATGATAGCGTTCTGTCGCCGCCGCTGCACGTTCCCGCAGTTCCTCGGCACTGCTGATTTTCTGCTCTTGTAAAAATAGCAGCGTCTTGGACATCTCTTTCAGGTTGAACTTCGTTGCCCACTTTTTATAGCCGGCACTTTTACCTGCCGCCATTTTCTGCGGAATATCCACCAGCAACTGGAAGGGCTGTTCTTTGGGCGGTTGCTTCTGATGTGGGAGGTGTTCTGCCTTTCCCTCCAGCACCGCCTTGATTTCGTCCTCGCCGTAGCCGGTGCCCAGTGTGCGGAAACGAATAAACCGTTTCTGCCGTGCGCCCTTCACCGCCGTGTGCTTGCCACGCTTCACCTCATAGCCCTGCTGTTCCGGCCTTTGCAGAAAGTCCTCGTAGTCCTTGGGCTTTTCAGCCAGAATGCTGTCGATCACGCTACATAGCCGGTCACGGTTGCTTTCTTTCGGTGGGTAGACGATACGCTTCTGCCGTTCCCGGTAGGGCTTGTACTCGATGGTGGAGAGCTGATGTTCCAGACAGATCAGGTCGCTCAACCGCTGCACCGCAAAGGAGGAAAGCCAGAAATTTTTGAATTTCCGGGTTCCGTCCAAGGCAGTGGAATTATAAATAATGTGGTTGTGGATGTGCGCCCGGTCGGTGTGGGTGGCAACGATAAAAGCGTGTTTACCCTTCAAAAATCGCTCGGCAAACTCGTAGCCGATGCGGTTGGCTTCCTCCGGCGTGACCTCCCCCGGCTTAAAAGATTGCCGCACCTGATAGGCGATCACATCGCTTTTCTGGCTGCGCCCGGTGGTCTGCTCGTACAGCCGTTTCGTCAGCAGAAATTCTTCATCTACCGTCAACGGGCTGCACTGATAGCTGCTGACTAGTTCGCCCTGCTCGGTCTTGTCCGGGTTCTGGATATAGCTGGTATGGTTATGCAGACAAGCCCCGATGGACTTGCCTTTGTTCTTCCGCATAGGAATCAACCGTGTTGCCGCCAGTGCCATCACCCCCCTACAAAAAGAAAATGCCGCACATCGGCGGCATCGAGATCATTTGGATAATTTTTCGTAATCGGCAGCACCGGCCAGATACATGGCTTCCAGCCGAACACTCTCTAATTCGTTACTGATTGCATCCAATTCCAGATAGCGTCTCCACGCTTCTTCGCTGATAAGCACCTTCAGTGCATTCTCTGCCGCGATCTTTTTCTGAATCAGCGCATGGTATTCGTCATTGTCTGCAAGCTGACGCTGCGGAATATCTTTCAGATTTTTCCAATAATAGGCGGTCATAGCATCTGTGTCCATCCAATCCCTCACAATCCGGCAACCCAGCCACTAAAACGCTCTGCTGCATCTGCAATCAAAGCGCCCATGAAAATCAACACAAAGCATCCAAACTCCGCCACCAGCAAGATCAAAAACTGCATCCACTCCCGGCAGTACAGTGTATAAAGGCCGCAGCCGAAGATATACAGCATGGGCAGAGCCAGCACGAACGCCGACAGGTTCAGCGTCCATTTCAGCATCAGCGCAAGGAAAGCAGTAATCAACCAAAACGGGAAAACGATCATCTTAAAAACGAACCTCATATCTAGCACCCGCCTTTCTTTCACCCCGATTATAAAGGTATCAACGATTGCTTTGCAAGGATGTCAACCCTTATGTAGCCCCGCAGCCCTCCAACTGCGGGGTAAAATTTTAGAGTTCTGCCAATTTGGAAAGGATCTGTCTGCCAATGTTGATCAGCTCATCCAGCCGCTGCCGCAGGTCCTCCATGTCGGTGGCGTAGATTTTGCCGCTCTCATTGGCACGTTTGGCATACTGGTTCAGGTTGTTGCTGCACATTTGAAGCAGATACGCCATGCGGCGCAGCTCCTTCAGGTCGAGGTGCAGGCAGTAACCGTCTAGTGCCATCTTGCGGATATAGGCACTCAGGCTGCGGATGCCCATGCCCAGCATCTTTTCATAAATGCGCTTCTTCTCGGTTTTTGTGGTTCTCAGGATGATGATTTCGTCCCGCTTTTCCCTCACCGGGCATCACCGTCCTTATCCAGATAGCTTTTGAACGGACGGACAGGTTCAGCTTCATCCTTTTTCTCATCCAGAGCCGCCAGCACCGAGGGGCGGCGAGGCGCATCCTCCTGTTCTTCCTCGTCCTGTTCCGGCTCGTGGCTTTTTTCGTCCACATCCAACTGGGCGTTCAGCTCTGCAAGCCGTGCGGATTTCTCTGCCAGCTCTTCCTCCTGCGGGAAAGGCTTTTCCACTTCGATTTGTGCCGCCGCCTGCTGCTGATGCAGGGTATCCAGCTCGTTTTTTGCGGCAGTGATGCGCTCCGGGAAGTTGTTCAGCGAATTATCCAGACGGGTAATGTTGCCCAGCGGGTCGTTGCCCAAGGGAACCGTGTACTTCCGCTGCCCCTTCAAAAGTGCCTGATACTCCGTGCGGAAAGCGTCAAACCGCAGGGACAACTCAAAACCCCGGTAACTGCCGATGACTTTTTCCTCGGCGTTGGGCAGCTCGGAGCAGGCAAGCACCAAACGCTCACCGGCAGTCTTTTTCTCGTCGTAGGCAACGCCCTTGATGGTCATGCCGCAAAACTCCTCCTTGCCCTGCGGATGGGCGGCGGCAAGCTGTGCATCGGATTTCAGCCCGGCAATGTGGGCGTTCGCTTCCTGAATGTCTGCCGGGAATTTTGTCAGCAGTTTGTCTTGCAGACGGAATTTCTGGCTCTGGTGGTCGGCTTTCAACACCTTCAGCTTTGCCACCTGAACGTCCAAGTCCATCTTCTCCTTGATGAGCGGATTTCCGGCGCACAGTGCCTTGATTTCCGCATAAGAAAGCGCTTGCTCGTCCACATCCTCGCAGGAGCGCACCGGGGATTTTGAAGTCATGATTTGCGAGATAAACCGCTGTTTATTCTCAAGAGTCTGCCATAAATAGGCATCAAATGTCCCTTCTGTGACGTAGTTGAACACCTTGACTTCTTTATTCATATTGCCCTGCCGGATGATGCGCCCGTTGCGCTGGGTCATGTCGCTGGGCTTCCAGCCAACGTCTAAGTGATGCACCGCCACAAGCCGGGATTGCACGTTGGTGCCCGCTCCCATTTTTGCCGTACTTCCGAGCAAAACTCGTACATCGCCGGAACGCACCTTGGAGAACAGCGCTGCCTTTTTCGTTTCGGTGTCGGCGTTGTGGATGAACTCGATCTCGTTTTCCGGCACACCGGCGGCAACCAGCTTTTTGCGAATGTCATCGTAGACATTGAAATTGCCATCGTTTTTCGGGGTGGAAAGGTCACAGAACAAAAGCTGGGTCAGCTTCTGGTCTTTGCCCTCCTCCCAAATTTTCAGCACGTTCCGCACACAGACGTTCAACTTGCTGTTGGGATCATCGGGCAGCATGGGGGTCATCAGGCGCACATCCAGACCGATTTTTCTGCCATCGTTTGTCACACAGAGCATATTGTCCTCGGAAGCATCCACCGTACCGGAGTGGATGCGGGCGGCACGCTTGCTCAGCTCCTGCACCATCTCCTTTTGGATTTCGGACGGCTTTGCCACCACAGTTTCAAACTTTGCCTCCGGCACAGGCAAGTGGAGTTGGTCGCTGGTCTTGATGTCTGCAACCTCTTTGAACATGGACATCAGCTCCGGCAGATTGAAGAACTTTGCAAATCTCGTTCTTGCCCGATAGCCCGTGCCCTCGGGGGCAAGCTCAATGGCGGTGGTGGTCTCACCAAAGGTGGATGCCCAGCAGTCGAAGTGGGTCAGCTTTTTCTGCTGGAGGGTGCTGTACTGCAAATACCGCATGACCGTGTACAGCTCGGTCATGGAATTGCTCACGGGCGTACCCGTGGCAAATACCACGCCACGCCCGCCGGTGATCTCGTCCAGATAGCGGCACTTGCCAAACATATCGGAAGATTTCTGTGCTTCGCTGGTGGATAATCCTGCGACATTCCGCATTTTTGTTGTGAGGAACAAATTTTTGAACGCGTGTGACTCGTCCACAAACAGACGGTCAACACCCAACTGCTCGAAGGTAACTACATCGTCCTTGCGCTCATCGGAGCGCAGTTTTTCCAGCTTGGTTTCCAGCGTTTTCCGGGTCTTTTCCATCTGCTTGATGGAGAAATTCTCGCCTGCATGGGCTTTCAGCTCGTTGATAGCGGCAAGCGTTTCATAAATTTGCTCCTGAATGATACGCTCCTGCCGCTCAAAGGACAGCGGGATGCGCTCAAATTGACTGTGCCCGATGATGACCGCATCGTAATCGCCGGTGGCGATGCGGGCGCAGAATTTTTTGCGGTTGGCGGTCTCAAAGTCCTTGCGCCGTGCCACCAACAGCTTGGCATTAGGGTAGAGGTTCAGAAACTCCGATGCCCATTGTTCCGTCAGATGGTTGGGCACCACAAAAAGGCTTTTCTGGCACAAACCAAGGCGTTTTGCTTCCATGGCAGAGGCCGCCATTTCGTAGGTCTTGCCTGCGCCCACTTCGTGCGCAAGTAACGTATTACCGCCATAAAGCACATGAGCGATGGCGTTGCGCTGGTGTTCCCGGAGGGTGATCTCCGGGTTCATACCCACGAATTTGATGTGGCTTCCGTCATACTCACGGGGTCTGGTGCTGTTGAACAGCTCGTTGTACTGTTTTACCAGCGCAATGCGCCGCTGGGGGTCCTGCCAGACCCAGTTGGCGAAAGCGTCTTTAATGACCTGTTGCTTCTGCTGTGCCAGCATGGTCTCCCGTTTGTTCAGCACACGCTTGGGCTTGCCATCGGCATCCTCGATGGTGTCGTAGATGCGAACATCCTTCAGGTTCAAGGTTTCCTCCAAAATCTTGTAGGCGTTGGCTCTGCTGGTGCCGTAGGTCTCGGACGAAATAATGTCACTCCGCCCGGTGGCAGTCTTGCCCTCCACACGCCACTCGGCGGTATAGGGAGAATAACGCACATTCACGGCTCGCCGCAGATAGTAGGGGATCTGGAAGGTCTCGGTCATAAACTTCTGGATAATGTCCGGGGAAAGCCACGTTGCACCCAGCCGTACATCAATTTCGGAGGCTTCCAGTTCTCTGGGCTGTGCCTTGGTCAGTGCATCCACATTGACGGCAAATTCCGGGTTGGTTTCGGCGGCAAACTGCGCCATCCGCAGCTTTGCCCGGACATCCCCGGACAGGTACTCGTCTGCCATCTGCCAGCCTGCTTCCGGGTCGGTGGGGTCGGCGGCAGGGTCCTTGAAGATCACGCCGGAAAGTTCGGTAGTAATGCGCCCATACTCACCGGGAGTGCCCAACAGCTCTGCCATATAGGGCAAGTCCACCTTGCCATGTTCTCCGATGGACACCGCCAACGCTTCGCTGGGGGTATCCACACTGGTGACGGTGCGCTCCGGGCGAATGGTGCGCTTGGTGAACATCGCCGCCTTGCTCTTGAGCTGCCCCTGCTCGTCCAGATTCTCTAGCGAACAGAGCAGATAGTAAGAGGAATCCTGCTCAAACAGCCGCCCGTTTCTACGGTCATTCAGCAGACCGTATTTGGCGGTAAAGGCATCGTAGGCGGTGTTCAAACGCTCCTGCGTTGCCTTGATATCAGCATCAGGGTAATCCTCCAACTGCTGGTTGATCAGCTCGTTGACGATCTGCCGCAGCTCCACCATGCCGGTGACACGCCCCTTGGCGGTGTCGGACAGCTCCACCTGCGTCATCACGGAATTTTCCCGGTAGAACACTTCGCCGTCCACCACGGTGTAGGAGAAGTTTTTTACCTCCGGGTCAGCAGGCAGGGTGCGCCGGGCGGTTTCCTCTTCGGCAATATCGGGAGCGTCCACCTCGGCGGCGGTGTACTGCCCCTCGATGTGCTGCACCGCTTCGGCAAGCTGGTCTGCAAGGTTTGCTCCCTCAAGGGGCGCAACGGTCAAGTCCTCTCGTCCGTACTGGGTGCTTTCGGCGGTGAGTTCACCCAGCACCATCTCCGGGTGATCCACAAAATACTGGTTGATGGCAAAGCCGTCCTCGGTCTTACCAAGCTGCACCCATGCAGGCTCAATGTCCGCAGGGCGGTCACGCTTCTGCAAAAAGATAATATCACTGACGACATCTGTGCCGGCGTTAGCACGGAACGTATTATTCGGCAGACGGATCGCACCCAGCAAATCGGCACGCTCTGCCATGTGCTTGCGGGCGGTGCTGTCCTTGCTGTCCATGGTGTAGCGGCTGGTGACAAAGGCAATCACGCCGCCCGGACGCACTTGGTCGATGGCTTTTGCAAAGAAATAATTGTGAATACTGAATCCCAGCTTGTTGTACGCCTTATCGTTGACTTTGTATTGTCCGAAAGGCACGTTGCCCACGGCAAGATCATAGAAATCACGGCGGTCGGTAGTCTCAAAGCCAGCAACAGTAATGTCAGCCTGCGGATACAGCATCTTGGCAATGCGCCCGGTGATGCTGTCCAGTTCCACGCCGTACAACCGACTGTCTGCCATGGTGTCCGGCAGCATTCCGAAGAAGTTGCCCACACCCATGGACGGCTCCAAGATGTTGCCAGACCGGAAGCCCATGCGTTCCACTGCATCGTAGATACCACGGATGACGGTGGGGCTGGTGTAGTGGGCATTCAGGGTGCTGGAACGGGCGGCAGCGTACTCATCCTCGGAAAGCAGCCCTTTCAGCTCAGCGTATTCCTTTGCCCAACTATCTTTGCCGGGGTCAAAGGCATCTGACAGACCGCCCCAGCCCACATACTGAGAAAGCACCTGCTGCTCCTCGGCGGTGGCACCCCGATGCTCCTGTTCCAGCTTAAACAAGGTGCGGATGGCTTCAATGTTCCGGGCATATTTCTGCTTTGCGCCGCCCTCGCCCAGATGGTCGTCTGTGATGCGGAAGTTCCCGGCAGGCTCAGCGTTCAGGGCTTCATCCAACGCAGCAGCATCCGGGAAGGTCTGCACCTTTCCGTCCATCACGGTAGAGATGGGCAGTGCGTCCAGTTCCTCATCTGATAGTTCCGGCTCAACCTGCCGCAGACCATCCTCAAATTGTTGTTTGTTGATAACCTCGTTATCCCACGACTGCCCCTGTGCGCTGGTGTCAATGCGAACATCCGTTTCGCCTACATAGCCGATTTTGCCTTCGATGGTTCGGGTAGGAAGGTCAACGATAACATTGTCACCGACCTTGTAATCAGGCAGGGGGTGTCCCATCATATCCTGCTCCTCGTACAACTCCCGGACAACCGCCAGCGGTTCCTGCCGGAAAACAGGCATCCGCATTTCTGCTAATGCCACATCCTGCAGGGACACACTGTCCGTATCGAAGTTGACGTTATCCACCCGGAAAGCACGTCCTTCCATGTGGATGGTAGCCCCCAGCGGCAGATAGTCCTCCCGGCGCAGATACTTGGTCTGGTGGTGGGTACCGTCCTCGTTCAGCCCGGCAAGATAGACGTTCTCGCCGCACTGCCACAGTTGCTTGGCGCGGTACGCCCACTGGCCTCTGGGGAAGCCGGTGACCGGGACGGTGCCCAGCGCCGTTTCCTTTTCCAGCAGCTTTCCTCCTACAAGCTCGCAGATCTTCCGGGCGTCCTCGCCGTAAAACTCAAACTGTCCGTTCTGCTCAAAGCCCACCAGAGCGTCCGGGTGCTGCTCTTTCAGGGCGTTGTACTCTGTGGCGGCAGCCAGCGGCAGCAGCACCGGGCGTTCCTCCGCCTTGCTGTGGTAGTGCTCCAATTCCTCATCCGTGACGCTGACCAGTTCGGAGAAATCCAGAGCCTCCAACTCGGTTTCGGTCAGATCTTCCAGACTTTCGTACTGCCGTTCGTCGATCAGCACCTCGCCCAGATACCGCTCCACACGGTATCCCACCAGATCTACGTTGACCTGAATAGGAATATCTTCGTCGGTGGCGTGGGTGTAGGCAATGCCGATCTTGGACAGATTGGAGAAGTCTGGCTCGGAATCGTATTCTTTCTGACAAAACTCCCGGATCAGGTTTTTGGCATGGGTCAGGTCGGCATCCGGTTTTGCGCTGACGGGCGAAGGGGGCGTGTAATGCTCCTTCTCCTTGTCCGTCAGGTAGCGGTCGGATTGGACCATCAAGTCGATATACTGTTCCACCTGTGCCCATTTCAAGGTGATTTTCTGGTGGTCTGGGTAATGGTCAAATTCCAGTCCCTTTCCGTCATGATTTACAAAACCCCTGCTGCCGTCCAGAAAATCGTGGGAGTGCCCACCGATGCCGTATTCCTTTGCCAGTGCCTTGACACGGAGATTGCGGTCTGTCTGGGTCTGGTACAGTGCCATAATGCGCTGTTTACCGCCCATAAATCCCGAACCGTGCTTGCGCAGTTCGTTCTCAATTTTCGCTTGAGATAACGAAAATGCGGAGGGCGTTTTTTCGCTCTCCGCTTGGTCGATTTTTTCAATTTGCTGGACTTCGGTAGGGATGTGGGCATCGAAGAAACTCAGCTGTAAATCAGTTCCGTCAGTACCAGTTCCTCGGCTTGCGCTTTCAGGCTGTTCATGTGCTGCACCCACGCCATCTGATTCTGCTCTTTGTCCGGGGCCGGGTTCTGTTTCAGAAGCTGCGCCATGGTCTGCTGCATCCGGTTCTCTGCCGTCTGCTCCACCTCCATCAGGTGCGGGTACAGACTCCCGTTCAGAAGCATCGTGTGGTACAGCACCGGGCGATGGTTCATCAGATACGTCCGGCGCAGCCTGCCGTACTTGCCCAGCGGCTTCCGGGGCTGGTTCAGGGTCAGGTTCGGGAGAAGGTAATCCCCGGTCTGCGTGTAGTTCAGATTGCTGCTCATATTCATGCTGACTCCTTTCATTGTTTCGGCGGCGGATGGTGGTTTTTACGGTGCGCTCAATTTGGCGTAAGACTTCCCGGCTCATGTCGCTGACGGCTGCGCCGAGGGCAAAGACGGCATCCGGGGTGGAAAACTCGTGGATGGCTCGAAAATCTTCCTTGTCGAACCACCCGGCAGGCTCAAAGCCGCAGCGTTCCAGCAGCGTGTAGGTGACACTGATGGCGGCAGCGGACTTGAACTGCATCTCCACACCGGCTTCATCATAATCCATCAGAAGCGAACCGTCAACGATGGCGAGAATGTCACCACTGTTGTTGTCCCAGTAATCTGCCACCAGTTTCCCGGCAACATCCGCAAGCTGCTGGCTGACACGCTCTCCGCTGATGCCGTAGGTGGCGGCGAGCATTTCTGAAACCGGCTGCACCAAATCGGGACCGAGCTGCCACACCTCCGGGTCACGGGAATTGCGGCGCACCCCGGTGTCCGACACATCGAAAACGTAGTGCAGGCGCGGGAATCCGCTGGATTCATCCAGCAAGGCGATGCCCTTAGAGCCACGCCTGACATAGCGGTTCATCCGGTTGCGCCAAATGTCAAATTCGGCGCAGGCGGTGGCATCGGGCCGCTGAGCGTAGATCATCAACTGGTCTGCAAAGGGGTACTTGTACAACCGGGATGCGGTGGTCAGGTAGTCCGTCCAGCTTTCCCAGTATCGGGTCAAGCCGTTGGCCGTGCGCTGGGCAAGGGCGAGATATTCTTCGGTTTTGCTTGGCATAGCGTTCCTCCCTTCAAGTTCATGGTAAACAAAAAAGCGAGCGGCCTTTTCAGGTCACTCGCTATGGAATCTATGGTGTTTTATTCGTATCGTGCGGCAAACTTTTCTGCCATCTCCAGCAGACGGCCAAAGGTCTGCTTTTCTTCCGGTTGCTCGATCAGCTTTGCAAGGAGCGCACGGAACACATCGGTGCTGTCCTGCCCCAGTGCGGCGGCAACTTTTTCAATGCAGTCGTGCAGTTTCTTGACAGCATCATCGGAGGGCTTGGATTTTGCAAGCAGGTCCGAGAGATAACTGATGAAGGGATAGGTGGAATCATCGTTGATGATCTCGTTGGTCTCCTCGATGATCTTCTGGTTATCTTCGGGGGTCATATCGCCCTTTTCTTCCCATATATCACGAGAAGAAGTGCGGCCTTTCAGAAAAGTGGCAAAGAGCAGGCGGTCGATGGGTGATCTTTTAGTGGTATCCATTGGCTATCCTCCGCTTTCAATTTTTCTGTGCATTAAAGCTGGTTTTAGTATAGCATGAATGGAAGTATTCTATCAAGGCCACTTTCTTGCGGGTTATGAAAAAATTTTCGGAGCAAGGGCCTATGGCATTATCCCAGTTGACAATCATCGACAAACTGGAATTCGAGGATACTTTATGTATATGAAATATTAATCTTCAAACTCTTTTAGCTCGTCAAGCG
>ENA-UEYG01001873-UEYG01001873.1-human-gut-metagenome-genome-assembly--contig:-NODE-1873-length-14330-cov-3.769242_pt1 | contig 14330 bp, 7 predicted proteins | sample MGYA00242933_ERZ507934 | MGnify/ENA primary metagenome ERZ507934 (study PRJEB26167, sample SAMN06115527) | human gut metagenome | host: Homo sapiens | place: China:Zejiang | collected 2015-11-10... | reverse complement strand
GGTCATCCGCTGGGATACATTGCTTCGGATATTTACGCCCGTTACAAACGACTGCGTGGCTTCAATGTACTCAATCCGATGGGATATGACGCATATGGTTTGCCAGCGGAACAATACGCTATTCAGACCGGACAGCATCCCGCAATCACTACTAAAGCTAATATCGACCGCTATCGCGAGCAACTCGACAAAATAGGCTTCTCTTTCGACTGGAGCCGCGAAATCCGTACGTGCGAACCCGAATATTATCACTGGACCCAATGGGCTTTCCAAAAGATGTTCAACAGCTACTACTGCAACGACGAACAGCAGGCACGCCCTATCCAGGAACTGATCGATGCATTCGCAATCTACGGAAACGAAGGACTCAACGCTGCCTGCAGCGAAGAACTCAGCTTTACCGCCAAAGAATGGAAAGCCAAAAGCGAAAAGGAACAGCAGGAAATCCTGATGAACTACCGCATCGCCTACCTCGGCGAAACGATGGTGAACTGGTGCCAGGCACTGGGAACCGTATTGGCAAATGACGAAGTCATAGACGGCGTCAGCGAACGCGGCGGCTTCCCCGTAGTCCAGAAGAAGATGCGCCAGTGGTGTCTGCGTGTATCCGCTTATGCTCAGCGTCTGCTCGACGGACTGGATACCATCGACTGGACCGAATCACTGAAAGAAACTCAAAAGAACTGGATCGGACGCTCCGAAGGTGCCGAAGTACAGTTCAAGGTAAAAGACAGCGATCTCGAATTTACCATCTTTACTACCCGTGCAGATACCATGTTCGGTGTGACCTTCATGGTTCTGGCTCCGGAAAGTGATCTGGTAGCCCAGCTGACCACTCCCGCCCAGAAAGCAGAAGTAGACGCCTACCTTGACCGCACCAAGAAACGTACGGAACGCGAACGCATCGCCGACCGCAGCGTGACCGGTGTATTCAGCGGTTCGTATGCTATCAATCCGTTTACAGGTGAAGCAGTGCCCATCTGGATCAGCGATTACGTATTGGCAGGATACGGAACAGGAGCCATCATGGCCGTACCCGCCCACGATAGCCGCGACTATGCTTTCGCCAAGCATTTCGGACTCGAAATCCGCCCGTTGGTAGAAGGTTGTGACGTAAGCGAAGAAAGCTTCGATGCCAAGGAAGGTATCGTCTGCAACTCTCCGCGTCCGGATGTAACTCCGTACTGTGACCTGTCTCTGAACGGACTGACCATCAAGGAAGCCATCGAAAAGACCAAGCAATATGTGAAAGAACATAATCTGGGACGTGTGAAAGTGAACTACCGTCTTCGCGACGCCATTTTCTCACGCCAGCGCTACTGGGGGGAACCGTTCCCTGTATACTACAAAGACGGAATGCCGTACATGATCGACGAAGACTGTCTGCCGCTGGAACTTCCGGAAGTAGACAAGTTCCTCCCCACCGAAACAGGCGAACCTCCATTGGGACACGCCAAGGAATGGGCGTGGGACACGGTAAACAAGTGCACAGTAGAAAACGAAAAGATCGACAACGTTACCATCTTCCCGCTGGAACTGAACACCATGCCGGGATTCGCCGGTTCTTCCGCATACTATCTGCGCTACATGGACCCGCACAACAACAAAGCATTGGTGGACCCGAAAGTGGACGAATACTGGAAAAACGTAGACCTTTATGTAGGAGGAACGGAACACGCTACCGGACACTTGATCTACTCCCGTTTCTGGAATAAGTTCCTGCACGATGTAGGTGCATCGGTAGTAGAAGAACCGTTCCAGAAGTTAGTAAACCAAGGCATGATTCAAGGCCGCAGCAACTTTGTATATCGCATCAAAGATACTCACACCTTCGTTTCACTGAACCTGAAAGACCAATACGAAGTGACTCCACTTCATGTGGATGTAAACATCGTATCCAATGATATCCTCGACCTGGAAGCATTCAAGGCATGGCGTCCCGAATATGCGGAAGCAGAGTTTATCCTCGAAGACGGAAAATACATCTGCGGATGGGCGGTTGAGAAGATGAGTAAATCAATGTTCAACGTAGTCAATCCGGATATGATTGTGGAAAAATACGGTGCAGACACCCTTCGTATGTACGAAATGTTCCTCGGTCCGGTTGAGCAGTCCAAGCCTTGGGATACGAACGGTATCGACGGTGTACACCGCTTTATCCGTAAGTTCTGGTCATTGTTCTACAACCGTACCGACGAATATCTGGTGAAAGACGAGCCTGCAACGAAGGAAGAGTTGAAGAGCCTGCACAAACTGATCAAGAAAGTAACGGGAGATATCGAACAGTTCTCTTACAATACGTCTGTCAGCGCATTCATGATCTGTGTCAACGAACTCTCCAACTTGAAATGCAACAAGAAAGAGATACTGGAACAGCTCGTTATCACCCTCGCTCCTTTCGCTCCGCACGTTTGCGAAGAACTGTGGGATACACTGGGACACGAAACTTCCGTATGTGACGCCGCATGGCCCGCATACAACGAAGAATATCTGAAAGAAGATACGATCAACTATACCATCTCCTTCAACGGAAAAGCACGCTTCAACATGGAGTTTGACGCTGATGCCGCTTCGGATGCCATCCAGGCTGCCGTATTAGCCGACGAACGTTCGCAGAAGTGGATCGAAGGCAAAACACCGAAGAAGATCATCGTGGTGCCGAAGAAGATTGTAAATGTGGTAGTTTAAAATAAGTAACAGGTAATAAGTAATAGGTAATAACCGTAGCTGCTTTCCGAGCATATCCGCAAGGTTAATACCTAATACTTAATACTTATTACCTGTACCTATCGACTACGACTTATTACCTATTACTTAATACTTATTACCTATTAATTAAATGCGCAAACCAGCAAAAGCGGAAATAATGAGAGAAGTGAAGGATTATATCTACATCACTCTCGGATTGATCAGTTATGCTTTGGGATGGGCGGCATTTCTGCTGCCTTACCAGATAACGACAGGGGGTACTACCGGTATCGGGGCTATCATTTATTACGCAACGGGATTTCCTATCCAGTGGTCGTACTTCATCATCAATGCGGTTCTGATGACATTTGCCATCAAGATATTAGGTCCGCGATTCAGCATAAAGACTACTTATGCAATTTTCATGCTGACTTTCCTGCTATGGATATTCCAAGTGTTGGTAAACAACTACATACAAACGCCCGATATGTCGGCCGACGGAAAGCCTCTGCTGCTCGGCAGCGGACAGGACTTTATGGCTTGTATCATCGGTGCGGCTATGTGCGGTGTAGGTCTGGGCATTACTTTCAATTATAACGGCAGTACCGGAGGAACGGACATCATCGCTGCTATTGTCAACAAATACAAAGACGTATCACTTGGAAGGATGATCATGATTTGTGATGTGTTCATCATCAGTTCCTGTTACTTTGTGTTTCACGACTGGCGTCGGGTAATCTTCGGTTTCGTCACCCTGTTCATCATTGGTGTCGTGCTCGACTGGATTATCAACAGCGCCCGTCAGTCCGTACAGTTCTTCATCTTCTCCAAGAAGTATGATGAGATAGCCGACCGCATCATCAAAGATACTGACCGTGGGGTGACCGTGCTCAACGGCACCGGATGGTACAGCAAAAACGATGTAAAAGTATTGGTCGTACTGGCCAAAAGGCGTCAGTCGCTGGATATCTTCCGACTGGTAAAACGTATCGATCCGAACGCTTTCATCTCGCAAAGTTCCGTCATCGGGGTGTATGGCGAAGGGTTCGATCAGTTGAAAGTGAAATAAACAGGTGAATGAATCTGGATAATTCCACTAAAAAACAAGAATAAGACCATGAAACGCAAACTTGTATTTGCCACTAACAATGCTCATAAGCTCGAAGAAGTAGCCGCTATCCTTGGGGATAAGGTAGAACTGCTCAGTCTGAATGACATTGACTGCCACACGGACATCCCCGAAACAGCCGAAACGCTGGAAGGAAATGCCTTGCTGAAATCTTCTTTTATCTACCGGAACTATCAGTTGGACTGCTTTGCCGATGACACCGGACTGGAAGTGGAAGCTCTGAACGGAGCGCCCGGCGTGTACTCCGCCCGTTATGCCGAAGGCGAAGGCCACGATGCTCAGGCGAATATGCGCAAGCTGCTCCACGAACTGGAAGGAAAAGAGAATCGGAAAGCGCAATTCCGCACTGCCATTTCGCTGATTCTCGACGGAAAGGAATATCTCTTTGAAGGTGTGATCAAAGGGGAAATCATCAAAGAGAAGCGCGGAGATTCCGGCTTCGGTTATGACCCGATATTCAAGCCCGAAGGGTACGAACAGACTTTTGCCGAACTGGGAAACGAAACAAAGAACAAGATCAGTCACCGTGCACTGGCTGTACAGAAACTTTGCGAGTTTCTGCAACGCTGATTCTTTGGCATATTCCGCACAACAGCCTGTCTTGACATCAACGAAGTGCCAGCAGTAAAATTCTCTCAGGCCATTTCTTAACTATATGACACAGAGTTTAATAAAAGAATTTTTGTAATCTTCAGAAGAAAATTATTTCTTTGCAAAAAAAATAAAGCGTAATGAAGAAAATTGCATTATTTACTTTCCTTACATTGTTATTATGTACTTCATGTGTAACGAAAAAGAAGTTCATGATGACAGAAGCCGCACGTATTGCAAGTATCGACAGCTTGCAAAGTTTATTGACTGATTGCCGCAACACGGGCGACCAGCTGTCAGCACAAATCAAGAAGCTCCTGCGTGATACCACCCAGATGGGAAACAGTATCCGTCAGTATCAGAGCATGCTTAGTACTAACATGACGGAACAGGAAAAACTGAATGCCTTGTTGAGTCAGAAGAAAAACGAACTTAGCGAAAGAGAACGCACCATCAACGAGTTGCAGGACATGATCAACGCTCAGAACGAGAAAGTGAAACAACTGCTGAACAGTGTGAAAGACGCGTTACTGGGCTTTAGCACAGACGAACTGACGGTTCGTGAAAAGGATGGAAAGGTGTATGTGGCAATGTCGGACAAATTGCTGTTCCAGTCAGGAAGCGCCCGTCTGGATAAACGCGGAGAGGAAGCTCTCGGCAAATTGGCGGAAGTCCTGAACAAGCAGACCGACATCGACGTATTTATCGAAGGTCACACCGACAATAAACCGATCAACACCGTACAGTTCAAAGACAACTGGGATTTGAGCGTGATTCGTGCTACCTCCGTCGTACGTATCCTGATCAAGAATTACGGTGTAAATCCTTTGCAGATACAGCCCAGCGGTCGCGGCGAATATATGCCTGTTGACGACAATGAAACTGCGGAAGGCAGAAGCAAGAACCGCCGTACGGAGATTATCATGGCTCCAAAGCTGGACAAGTTGTTCCAGATGTTACAGACTTCCGAAGAGGTTAAATAAGAAAATAATAATAAGAGACTGTCAGAAGGTAGACAGTCTCTTATTATATAGAAACAAGGCTATAATATTTATTGCCCTATATGATATAACTCATCCATGTTTCTATTAGATACAATATCTGAATTCATACTGTTTACTTTCCCCATCCGGATGGTTTCTTACCCATCTTGAACACCATCGTACCACCGTTCATGATGTCCTGATGAGTGATGAAGAAATCTTTGTGTTTCTTCCCGTTCAAAGTCACCGACTGAATGTAGATATCTTCGGGAGACTTACGGATGGTCCGGATACGGAATTCCTTATTACCTGCCAGTTTCAAAGTACACTCATCCAAAAGCGGGGAACCAATGATATACCGGCCGTCGGCAGGATTGACCGGATAGAATCCCATCGCACTGAATACATACCAGGCAGACATCTGACCGCAGTCATCATTTCCGGCATATCCCGAAGAAGTGTTGTTATACAGCGTGTTCAGAATATGGCTGACATACTTTTGCGTCTTCCACGGCTGACCTGCAAAATTATAGAGATAAGCTACGTGATGGCTGGGCTCATTACCATGTGCATACTGTCCCACAAATCCCGAAGCGTTATGATTCATCTGCTCACTCTTATAGGTAGAGGTAAAAAAGGTATCCAGCTTTTGTTCAAAGGCTTTCGTTCCTCCTGTCAGTTCCATCAAGGCCTGGATGTTATGCGGAACATACCAAAAGTATTGCCATGCATTTCCTTCGGTAAACGGATGCCCGCCGTTTCCACCGTATTGATACGGGTCGAAAGGTTCGATCCATTCTCCCTTGTCATTCTTGGACTGAAAGAACTTCGTTTTCGGATGGAAAAGGTTCCGGTAATATTCGGAGCGTTTGTGGAATCGCTGATAATCGGCATCCTTGTTCAATTTTGCAGCCAGTTGGGCAACACACCAGTCATCAAAAGCCTGCTCCAGAGTGATGGAGACAGATTGAGTCTGAATGTTTTCGGGCATAAAGCCGTATTTCTCCCATACCTCAAAAGGAGAGTTGGGGTGTGAGGTTACCGAACTGTTATAGACTGCTTCATAGGCCTTCTCCATATCAATTCCAGGAATACCTTTCAGGATGGCATCAGTGATCACAGGGATGGAGTGGTTACCGATCATACAGTAATTGTCCTGTCCCCATAATTGCCAGATAGGCAGGTAGCCGTAATATTCATACTGGCGTATCATGCTCTTCACGAAGTCAGTCACCCGTTCGGGTTCCAGTAATGTGTAGAGAGGATGAGAAGCGCGGAAAGTATCCCACAGGGAGAATGTGGTGTAATGAGTTTCATTGTTCGCTACTTTGCGGGTCGTATAGTCGGCAGCCATGTATTCGCCGTTCACGTCGGACATGGTGTTAGGCTGTATCATGGTGTGGTAAAGAGCCGTATAGAATATCTCTTTCTGCACTTCCGTACCTTTCACTTCGATCTTTCCTAGTTGTTTTTCCCAATCAGCGTCCGCAGCAGCCACATAGCGGTCGAAATCCCAGTGCGGTGCTTCCTGTTCCATGTTCTGACGGGCATTCTCCATAGAGACGGATGAAAGGGCTACCTTACACGTCAGTGGTTTGCCATTCAGTTGGCCGAAACGGAAACAGCCATGAAGATTCGTACCGTTGATCACGGCTGTGTTTTCATGAACACGCCCGCCGTCTCTCAGCGTAGAAGTAAGGATAGGACTGGAAAACTCCATGTAGAAATAAATCTTGCGCAGTTTCGCCCATCCGGTGATGATACGGTAACCTTCCACTGCATGATCATTCAGAATGCGGATCTGAGAGTTAATGATCCGGCGTCCCCAACTGCCCTTATCTGCCGAGTGGTCCATATCCAGTATAATCTCCGCATCTTTGCCGTCGGGATATTGATAGCGGTGGATACCGTTTCTCTGAGTAGTGGTAAGCTCTGCATTAATATTCTCATCTTTCAGCATTACCTGATAATAGCCGGGACGGGCCTTCTCTGCGTCATGCGTGAATGCGGAAGAAGTGCGTCCGCTACTGGTCGGCATCAATGTAATGTCGATCAGGTCCGAGGCTCCTGTCCCACTCAGGCGGGTATGGCTGAAACCGAAGATCGTATTCCGGTTATAGTCGTAGCCGGAAGCGTCCCCCCAATTGGGAGCTTCGCTGGTGTCCGGAGAAAGCTGTATCATACCGAACGGCGAGGTCGCCCCCGGGTAATTATTACCCGAAAGTCCCCCATCGATGGCCCCCGTTCCAATAAACGGATTTACATATTTAGTGATTTCCCCTGCCTGCAACGTAGCGAGAGTCAATGAAAATGCACATACACTTAAAAGTAATTTCTTCATGGTTCATGGTGTTTTTATAAGATATGTTTCTTATGTCTATGGCTTTTTATTCTTCTGTTATTTCAATGAGACGGCTGTTGAGCTGCTGTGTTGTGAAAAGATCCAGTCCGACGTTCATTAGATATTCTCCGGAGAAAACCTGGTTGTTACCCTTCAATGAGGAACCGCTACCGGGCATCATATTGATTTCCTTCACACGGTACTTCTTGTCGGCATTCAACCCTTGCAGGCGGACAGGCAGTGTCTTTTCCGCATAGCGCGGATGGATATCGAAGGCGAATACCGCAGCCGTTTTCTTGTCCTTGCCTACAAACATGGAAGAAGTATGGTTGCTTCCGTAAGGAGAAACGAGGCGATACAAATCACCTTCAAGGATGACAGGTTTCAGACGGTTGTAGTTCTTGACTGCCTGATCACAGTAAAGGTGCTCATTCTGATTCATGTCTTCCAGTTTGATGTCGAATCCTAATTTGCACATCATGGCTACATCGGTACGGAACTTGATACTGGTTCCACGATTCCAAGTAGTGACGTGGGCACACAGTGTCTTACTTGGGAAGATCTGCGAATAGCCCCATTGGATAAACAGGCGTTCGATAGGATCGGTATTGTCGCTTGGCCAAAATTCTGTGAAGTACTTCAATGCTTCATAGTCGGAGCGTCCGCCGCCACCGGCACACAGCATCATCGGAAGATCAGGATATTTAGCCTTGATTCTGTCCAGCACCTTGTAAAGTCCGCGCACATAATCAACGTACAAATGAGACTGTTTATCTTTCAGATACACCGAATAGATATTCGTAATCGGGCTGTTGCAGTCCCATTTGAAGAAAGCGATGCCGGGATATTTGGTCATCAGGTTGTCCACCACGCCGAATACATGATCCTGTACTTTCGGATTGCTAAGGTCGAGCACCATCTGGTTGCGGAAGTAGTATTCATCACGGTTAGGCAGATGAATCACCCAGTCCTTATGCTTTTCGTAAAGCTCGCTTTTGGGATTCACCATTTCCGGCTCTATCCATATACCGAACTTGATACCTTTCTTTTGTGCTTCTTCAACAAGACGCCCTACTCCGTTCGGAAGTTTGTCGGCAGTCTCTTCCCAGTCGCCCAACCCCTGATGGTCACTGCTACGAGGATATTTGTTGGCAAACCAACCATCGTCCAGCAGGAACATATCTACGCCCAGCTTGGTAGCCTCATCCATCAAGCCGATCAGTTTATTTTCATCAAAGTCAAAATAGGTAGATTCCCAGTTGTTGAGCAAAGTCATGCGGGTATCATTACCGTTTTTCACCTGATGATTGCGCGCCCAGTCATGGAAGTTACGGCTGGCCTCACCTTTCCCCTGCGTGCTGTAAGTGAAATAGAAGTCCGGAGTACGGAACACTTCTTTGGCGGGCAGGCTGTATTCAGAGTCGTACGGGTTGATACCGCTGATAATGCGCAGTTCGTTTTTATTGTCCACTTCGAAAGTAAAACGGAAGTTACCCGTCCACCCGATAGTTCCTACCAGCACTTCGCCTGCATTCTCCTGCGAAGGATTGTCAAGAGCCAGCTGGAAGAAAGGAGATACAAACATATTGGCACGTGCGCCCAACTTCGTATCGATCACCTTTTTGCCGAAAGCCAGTTCTCTTTCGGTCACGTTGGCTTCGTGTGCCCAGTCACCGGAAAATTCAGTCAGGAAATACTTGCTGCTGTTCAGGTGAAGCATTGATGAAGCATACTTGCAAAGTATCACAGGTTTCTTCTCTTCATGGCTGATTTCAGTAAACGTACGGATAATGTTCTCTTTGCCGTAAGCCACATAATGCAACTTCACGGTCACAGGGTATTTATCATCCTTAAGGGTAATTACGGTTTCGTTGACCCCGTTATCGATGGCATTGCTCGAATGATCTACGTATTTCAGCAGCAATGAAGAGTTATTATCGTTATGACGTATGTGAATAGCCGGTTCAAAGTAGTCCTCCATACCGTGAGTCAGATAAGCTTCAGTCCCTTGTGGCAGATACTGGATATCGGAATCATGGTTAAGCTTTTTGCCCAAGTATTTCTGATACAGACGTCCGTTGTCAGCTACTTGATAGATAAGGCTGGTCCGTTCGGTTTCTATTTTGATCAGAGGCTTGTCGGCAGCCTGCAAAAGAGAAAAAGAACTCAATAGAAAAAAAAGTAAGAATGCTTTTAATTTCATGGTTTACATTGTTATGGTTGATATTTATTCTCTGGTGCGGAACGGGGGTACGGGAAGCCCGCTCTTGCCATATAGATTACAAACAGGATTGTCTGCCCACGCATAGCAAGCCGCCGTCGGTATTTCTATCCGGTCGGATTGCAGAATGACTTCTTTTCCCCGGATGGTAGCCTGTGCCGGAACGTATTTCCCGTCCGGTCCTGCCAGTATAAAGCCTTTCGGAGCCCCTTCTTTGGCTACTACTTCCTGATCGAAAGTAAGAATCAGCGTACGTCCCGAAATGCGGTATCCAAGGAATGCGGGCACTTCGTATGTACCTTTGTTATAGGTCTTCGTCAATGCCGCTTGCGCCAGCCGCTTTCCTACTTCCTGTTTGTTTTTCGGGTGGATATCATAAGCTTCGCCGAGGTCGATGGCACATGCCATACCTGTATTAGGCAGATGCAGCGCATGTGCCTGTGCATCACGGAGAGCCGCCCATTTGGAGTCCGGCTGCACTTCTTCCGGTTTCAGATAATTGGCCAACTGCACAAAGTAGAAAGGAAAATCCTGTTTCCATGCCCTTCTCCAATCTGTAATCATTGATTGGAAAAGTACTCTGTACTGCTCGTCGAATCCTACATTATTTTCTCCCTGATACCAGATAGCGCCCTTGATAGGGAAGACGGTAAAAGGATGTATCATTGCATTGTAAAGTACGGTCGGATAGCAGGATGTCGGCCAGCCGGTTCCTTCGGGAGACAATGGTCTAGAAGGTGCACCGGTCATCGATACTCCGGTGTGATAGTTCCAGTTGCCCGCCAAGGAAATCTTCTTGTCGTTCGCTTCCATATACATCTGCTGAGGTTCTCCGTGGATACCGCCTTCGCCGCCATAATCTATGGCACGGATGGTGATAACCCCTTTGCCTGCCTTTGCCAAGGCTGCGGGAATCTTATAAGTACGCATCGTATTGCATCCCGAAGTTCTTCCTATCTCCTTCCCGTTAAAGTAAGTAACATCGTCGTCGTCGATCATAGCCAGATGGAAGGAGATTTCCTTGCCGTTCCAGTCAGCAGGTATTTCCACTTCTTTCTGGAACCAGACAGTGCCGTCAAAATTCAGTCCGCGAGTTTCCCAATAAGCGGGCAGTTCCATCGGTTTCCATTCATTCCCTGTCTGAAGAGCTGATATCCATTGGGGAACTCCGTCTTTGAATCCGGCATCCTTGGCATCAAACTGCTGAAGCCACTCGTCCATTTCCCGATGGTAAAGTTCGACAAGTTTCTCTCTTTGGAAGCCTGCGCTTTCCATTTCGGCCATCTTTTTCTGAAATCCCACGACTTGCTTCAATGTCTGATGGCTTGTCCATGATTCGGCAGGTGTGCCGCCCCAAGTGCAGTCAATCACCCCAACGGGCACATTCAGTTCTTTCCACAACTTACGGGCATAGAAATAAGCAACGGAAGAAAACTCCGGTACAGTAGCGGAACTACATTCCTGCCAGCCGTTCATATTCATTTCTACGTTATCCTGCGGAGAGAAAGCGACGGTCTTCTTTACCTGCAACAGACGGATGGAAGGATAATCGGCATCGGCAACCTCCTGTTCGTAATTCATCACTTTTCCCCATCCGGCAACGGGCATTTCCATATTCGACTGACCGGAACATATCCAGACTTCGCCCGATAAGACGTTGTTCAACACTAGTTTCTCACCATCCGAAACAATGATCTGATAAGGTCCTCCGGCAGGCGGAGTCGGGACTTCTATACTAAAATGACCATCAGCTGACGCTTTAGCCGTATATTTCTCATAATTCCAGCTCACCTTCACAGTCACTTGTTTACCGGCTTTCGCTTTTCCCGGTAACGTCAGCTGACTGTTTTGCTGAATAACCATATTATCGGTAAAGAATGACGGCAATGTGACCTTCGCTTGCGCAAAGGCTGCCACACATAACGATAAGAGTGTTAATTGATATTTTTTCATTTCTTCGGTTATTTAAATTCAAGTAATTGCACGTCTTTGGAGGGTACGGTCACTTCAAGCTGTCCTGTGGCAAAAGTCTCATTGCCGCTCCACAACTCTTTCACCTGATAGCCGCGTGCCTTGTCCAATCCTATTCTTTCTAACGAAAGCACAGTTGTCTGTTCCTGGTCCGAGTAGTTGAATACCGCACAATGGAAACGACCATCGGGTGTCTTCCTTACAAAGATATGTTCCGGCTTCTCTCCGTTTCCTTCCACGGGACGGAACACTTCTCCTGTCGCTACTGCATTCACTGCCGCATTGGTCAGATATTTCTGTGACTTTTCTTTGGCGTCTTTTCCTCCTCCCGCACTGAAATCGTCTCCTGTAATGTAAATACCCGTAATGACACCCGAAGTAATACGGGCACGGTTTTCTCCGTCGGTAGCATCTCTCAGTACAATATGATCGGCATCGTTATATTGATAGATATACTTCTGCCACCAGCCGTATGAAAGAGCGTTCAATGTATATTCGGTATCCTTGATCTGATTCCACGCATCACAGGCTATTCTGCGTGACTGCGCATACTGGGCAGGGAAGACAGGAGAAATGGAGAGATTGATATACATATCTCCAAAATATTGATTGAGCAGTTTCATGCCATAATTATATCCCTGTATACCTGTGGTAATCTCAGGATTATACCATTTGTCCGCTTCCATCGCACCGTGTGTCATGAAGTCCATCTTCACATACTCGAATCCTGCACGGTGGAACAAACCGGAAGTCTTCTTCATCATAGCTTCCACTGCCGGATGCGTTGGATCGACTGCATAAGCGCCGTCCAGTTCCTGCGGCTTTCCGTTGGCATAGAGATAGATATCTTTGTATTTATATTCCGGTGCGGCATCTACCGTCCGTTCCGGATCGCGTGCCCAGTCGGTGAACGGAGTCCAGTAGATACCACCGATCTGTCCGTTCGACTTACATTTTTCGATAAATGACTTCAGTTGCTCCTCATTCATACAGTCCCAACCGGAATCCAGACCGATATAGACAGTCTGATCAGGGTTTACAAAATGATTATTCTGCAGATTCTCCTTGAAATAATCGGAGACTTCCATCGCTTTCTCATAAGTCAGATTGAATTGTAATGCCCCCCAGCTGTTCCAACCAAATGGAACAGCTTTCTCCCATGCTTTGGGAGGGGCAATTACAGCGTTGGCTTTTGCATACGCTTCAAGTCCATCGCACCAATCTTCAAAGAAACCCAAAAAGACTTTAGGGGATTTAATCTTTTTACCTGCTAATGCACCGTGAGCCTTTACGTCACGAGTCTGCTCATCTGCTATGCCCCCATAACATACCAGCGAACCAATGTTATCACGATCCCCCTTACCTATTGAAATACCTGTTTTCCAGTTATCATGTTCTATAGAACCTAAGCACAACCCTTGGCGGCTGATGACATCGTAAATGGCAGTTACTTCGCAAGAGGTGGAACTGATTCCCCAAGGATTGGCAGAATAACCACGGAAGCTGTCATTGTCGAATGGCACGTAAAGTAGCCGATTATCTCCTTCAGCGGGAAGGAAAGTACTGCTGGTCTTGGTCATGATAGGAGCAATCCAGTTGCAGCTGCTCTGTTGGTCGGATACCAGAAAAGCTTCTGTCAGCAAGTAATCCTGTGATGGATAAAAGTAGAAAACCTGTTCTAGTGATTCTTTTCCAGAAAGACCGGAATAGATATAAGTATATTTTTCTCCGTCACCGAAAACATCGGATATACTTTCCTTTTTGAGGGTAGCGTTGGGATAATCGTTACTTTTCAGTTCTTCTCCGTTGGCATTGACTGCCTGTACGAAGACTTTTTTCAGGAGAGTCAGATCCTGATAAACATAAGTCACGGTCTTGCTGCTTTCGTCAAATGTGATTTGCCACTTTCCGTAACTGATGTCGAGATCGCCTGCAACGGCAGTATGTGCCGTGAGGCACAAACTGCTGATAAGGCAACATAGATTTCTTTTTAAAAAGTTCTTTCTCATTCGATGGTTACTTTAATAGTTTCTTGGTAATTTGCTGTACGAACTTGTACGATGTATATATTCCTATTGAAAACTGAATTCATATAATTGCCCGGTTGCACGGTCTCGGTGGCTATTGCCTGTCCTACGCTGTTATAAACGGTGATTATAGCTGCTTCGTCTGACTGAAGATAAATTTTTCCGTCAGTAACCTTGATCAGATTGTCTTTGTCCGCTTCGAGTTGGCCGATGCCTGTGCCGATCTCTTTGGAAGTGGCGAAAGTGCTTCCCAGTTTACCTTGATCGATGGTTTGTACTCCCCATTCTTCGATATCGGCAGCCGGAATGTTCAATGTGTATGACAAAGAAGTCAGTGCATTGTTGCAATCGCCCAGACTTAATGCACCGGTTGACAGAT
>ENA-UEYG01001872-UEYG01001872.1-human-gut-metagenome-genome-assembly--contig:-NODE-1872-length-14339-cov-18.694573_pt1 | contig 14339 bp, 8 predicted proteins | sample MGYA00242933_ERZ507934 | MGnify/ENA primary metagenome ERZ507934 (study PRJEB26167, sample SAMN06115527) | human gut metagenome | host: Homo sapiens | place: China:Zejiang | collected 2015-11-10... | reverse complement strand
AGAATGCCATTATCAACAAGATGCAGCAATTCCTATTAGAACTTGGCAAAGGATTTCTATTTGAAGCAAGGCAGAAACGGTTCACGTTTGATGAGCAGCATTTCTTTGTTGACTTGGTGTTTTACAATCGTTTGCTACAATGCTATGTGCTTATAGACTTGAAGATAGACAAACTTACTCACCAAGACCTTGGACAGATGCAGATGTATGTCAACTATTACGACCGCTATGTGAAGCAAGACTTTGAAAAGCCGACAATCGGTATTCTGCTGTGCAGGGAGAAGAACGATGCACTTGTGGAACTCACCTTGCCTAAAGAAGCCAACATTTATGCTTCTGCTTATCAGCTTTATCTTCCTAATAAGGCTTTATTGCAAGCCAAGGTGAAGGAGTGGATTGAAGAGTTTGAAGAGAATGAGGAATTAAAGAAACTGGAAGAAAATGAATAGTAATGATGCTGTTTTTTTTGACTGCATCATTACAAACAAAAATACAACGATGGATACAAAAGCGTTACGTCAAAAGATACTCGACCTTGCGATACATGGAAAACTTGTGCCGCAAGACCCCAACGATGAGCCAGCATCTGTTCTGCTGGAACGAATCAAGGCTGAAAAAGAACGACTGATAAAGGAAGGAAAAATCAAGCGGAGCAAGAAGTCTGCCAAGACTTCTGATACGCCCCATTATGAGAACGTGCTACCGAAAGGATGGTGTTTGTCCACTTTGGGTGAGGTGTTTACACTTCAAGCAGGAAAAAACATAACAGCAAAAGATATTAAAGATGCTGTCACCGAATCACATCCTTACAAATGTTATGGTGGCAATGGCGTTAGAGGATTTGTTGCATTGTATAATAGAGAAGGAGATTTCCCAATTATCGGAAGGCAAGGAGCACTTTGCGGAAACATCAATATTGCTAAAGGAAAGTTTTATGCAACAGAACATGCCGTTGTAGTGGAAAGTTATTGTGATGTGGATTTAATGTGGGCATATTATATACTGATAACGTTAAACTTGAATCAATATGCCACTGCTACTGCTCAACCTGGACTTTCTGTAGCTGTTATTAACGATGTTTGTATTCCGATACCTCCACGAAAAGAACAAGAAAGAATCTCAAAAGAGATAGAACATTGGCTTGCCTTGATTGATCAAATAGAGCAAGGAAAATCTGACTTACAAACAATCATCAAACAAACCAAGAATAAAATTCTCGACTTCGCCATCCACGGAAAACTCGTACCGCAAGACCCGAATGATGAGCCTGCCATTGAACTCTTGAAACGCATAAATCCCGACTTCACACCTTGTGATAACGGGCATTATACGCAGTTACCAATTGGATGGGAGGTTGTTCCTATGCAAATGTTATGTTCTTTGACGGATGGAAAGAAACTTGACGGTAAGGAAATGCCAAATCTTGACGTAAAATATCTAAGAGGAGAACGTGATTTTAAGACTTTGACCAATGGGCGATATGTAGCAGCCAATAACCTGTTGATTTTAGTTGATGGAGAAAACTCTGGTGAAGTGTTCAGAACACCGATTGAGGGTTATCAAGGTAGTACATTCAAGCAACTACACATTGCTGAAAACATTCATACTGACTATCTTTTGCACGTAATTAACCTACATCGTAAGAGTTTACGTGAGAACAAAATTGGTTCGGCAATACCTCATTTGAACAAAAAACAATTTAAGGCAATAGAGGTACCCGTACCGCCTTATAATGAGCAAGTAAAGATTGTTGCTGCAATAAATTCAGCCCAAGATAGATTGGATACAATCATGGAGAACTTATAAATTCTCCATGATTGTATTAAGTTTTTTAAACATCACATTTACAGCATTGGCAATACGCTTTTGTTCCTCTTTTGGTGGTATTGGTATGCAAAGTTTAGAGTATTCTGAAATCCAATAACGCTTATGAGTGTCACCAATGAGCCGTGTTATGTTCATAAACATAGCGACATATTCAATTTCTATACTGTCAGCCACTCTTAAAATTTTCATTGCGGATGATTTTACTTTGAAAGGAAAATCAACGAGTTTAGAATCTGTAGTAAAGTCATCAAAAATGATACAGGGTGTATTCTGGTAAATGCCTTCTGTTTCGTTGGTATATCCTATTATAAAAGACTTCCCTGCCGTTAAAACAGGGATCAAATATTTATCATCGTAATCAGTTGATTTGACAATATAGGCTTGTGGCTGCTCATATTTTACGATGTTTTCTAATTGACATTCGCACCATCCATTAGGTAACTGCGTATAATGCCCGATACGTTCTGCTATATTGTTACTGTATTCATTATAAATCAATATAATATGGTAACAAAATTCAAAAGTTATTTGGCAAAGACAAATCTTGCCAAGAACACCATCACCTCTTATGTGTGGACGGTACAGTATTTCCTCAACCATTATGGGGAGGTGAACAAGAAGAACCTTTTGGCATACAAAGGGTATTTGGTGGAGAACTTCAAGCCACAGACTGTAAACATACGTTTGCAGGGTATCAACAAGTATTTAGAGTTCACTAAGCAAGATAAACTGAAAGTGAAGTTCGTAAAGGTACAACAAAAGAACTTTTTGGAAAATGTAATCAGCGATGCCGATTACAAATTTCTCAAATCCCAGCTTAAAACTGATGGTTATGAGGAGTGGTATTTCATTGTGTGGTTCATGGCTGCCACTGGAGCACGTGTTAGTGAATTGCTCCACATCAAAGCGGAACATATCAAAGTGGGTTATCTTGATTTGTATAGTAAAGGCGGTAAGATTCGACGACTATACATCCCCAAGAATCTACGGACAGAAGCCGAAAAATGGTTGAAAAGCCAAGGCTTGACATCCGGTTACATTTTCTTGAATCGTTTCGGACAGCGTATTACTACTCGTGGAATCGCTTCTCAACTCAAGCATTTTGCAGAAAAATACGGAATGAACAAGGAGGTAGTTTATCCTCATTCATTCCGTCACCGTTTCGCTAAAAATTTCCTTGACCGCTTTAACGACCTTGCTTTACTTGCCGACCTTATGGGGCATGAAAGCATAGAAACCACTCGTATCTATTTACGCCGTACTGCCAGCGAACAGCAGAAGATTGTGGATAAAGTGGTAAACTGGTAAAGCCACATTAACCCTTAGGAGTGTATTCACTTACACTTCTAAGGCTTTTTGAATGTTATTAAAAACTGAGAATAGCTCTTCTATCTTTTGAACAATGCGCTGTTGTTCGGCAAGTGGAGGAAGTGGAAAATACATATCGTTAAAATCTGTACTATTAAATCCTGCTTGAGCTGTTCTTGATATTTCTTTCAGTTTTCCCTGATACAGATCAGACAAATAGTAATAATATGCGAACTCCTTATATATAAGATTCTCAAATTTAAAAATAACCTTTGCCATTGCCACATTATAAGCCCCTTGTTCAGCATGAAATACTTTTCCTAAAGAGCCACCATAACGAGCTAATAATATATCTCCCTTTTTAGCCTGTTTGGAAGCAAGATTAATTGGAATATAAACAGGTACAGGAGACTCTCCGTAATCTCTAATCTGATAAAGCCTAATGTAATTTGGCTTAGGTTTATTTTCAAAATAATTTTTCGATGGTTGAGCTCCTCCTGATATATCTAAGATGGAATTATGACTACACCATACCCATGACTCAGGAATTTCATAAGGGAACTTCTCACTATGCCCGTTATCACAAGTGATTTCTGCCTTCGAGTTGATGCGTTTGAGCAGTTCTGAGGCAGGTTCATCGTTTGGGTCTTGTGGTACGAGTTTGCCGTGAATGGCAAGGTCAAGAATCTTACTCTTGGCTTGCTTGATGGTTGCCTGCAAATCTTCCTTTCCACTTTCTATAACGTCAATCAAAGAGAACCAGTGTTCAATTTCTTTCACAATACGCTTTTGCTCAGCAAGAGGTGGCAATGGAATCATGCCATTACAAGCATCTGTTGTACTCAAGCGTGGCATCTTAACACCATATCCACATTGTTGCGTATAGTCAAGAAAATATGCCGAACGCAGTACATGATTAAGATAATATGAAGAAACATTACAGTATGAATTGAATGGCATTATTTCAGTTGTACAATATCCTGATTGTGGTGCGACCAAGACCTTATTCAGATATGTGCGTAATTTAGAGTATAGGATATCTCCTTTGTTGAATCTGTGCCGTACTCCTTTAATACTTCTTTTTGATATAGAAAGTGTTTGAATGATTTTTGCTGTATCCTTTTCTAAATCTTCAAGTTCTAAAACCCAGTCGTCATCGGTTATGCTATCAACGGAAACATTATTACATTCGCCATAATTACTAATTTCTCCCAAAGTTGTCCACACCCACGAACTTGGTACCTCAAACGGTACGTTCTCATAATGGGGCGTATGTATTGTACATAATGAGTTAAAAACATTTAATGTGTTGCAACTTTAGTTTTTAATTACAGCACATCAAATAGGACGTTTATCTTCTCCTATAACTTTTCTTTTTATTCTGAATCTTAACCATTCCTATCGCAAACATCAGACACCTTCTTCGATAGGCTTCTTCCTCTTCATCGGGTTGACGACCATCCCATCGGATATCAGATGAAGAGTCACCTCCTCCAGAAGATACACTGATAGGAGTTCCACCTGCTAAAGCATCCGCTATGGCGAATATCTTTGACCGGAGTGATGGATTCGACAGTTGGTCAAGTATGGTGTCCAATATTGATTTTAACTCATCGTTGTTCTTTGAAAGTTGTTCGACATCCCTTTTTAACCGATAAAATTCCCCATACTCTGCCAATACATTTTGCTGTGCAGTCTTCACTTGTCTCTCCGCTTCATTTCTATAGAGAGCCTCTATTTGGCGGACGATCGAATTGAAACGCTTGGCTATTTCCTGATTCTGTTTCTCAATCCATTTGTCCGTAATAAACAGAGGATATTTCCCCGAAATACAAGGTGGATCAAAATCAATTTTGTAGTTTCTGAAAGGCTGTATTACAGAGCCAGCTTTTTCAAGGTCTTGGGTCAGTTTGTTCAATTCCTGCTCTTTTGTATGGAGTTTGTCAGCCTTGTCTTCAAGTTTGGATTGGTATTCTGAAATCTGTTTCTGTATATCCGCCTTTTGAAATTTGTATTCTTCAAGAGCTATTTTACCGGAAGCCAGTTCCTTGTCAATCTGTTCAAGTTGAGATTTAGACTTGAATATTTGCGATTCCAGTCTGTGTATCATAGTCTGTAATCCCTTAACCGCTTTCTCCGCCTGTTTTGCCTCTTTTGATAGCTTACGAATATAATCGCGTTTGTTCAAATGCTGCACATTGCGCCCATATATGCTGTCTCCTCGTTCAAGTCCGTATTTACTTCCGACCTCCTCATACAGCGATGTGTGCATTTCTTTCAATATCTGCCCATATTCAAACCTGTTCTTTCCGAACTTTGCAGACCACATGACACACTCACGACCGCTTTTAGGCCGGATACCGACTGGCACAACTAAAGCATGAATATGCGGGCTGCTCTCGTCAAGGTGAACCTGAAAGCCGACAATGTTTTCCTGACCATATCTTCGGGAACACCAATCATAAACATCCTTCGCCCAAAGTTCTATTTCCTCGCAGCGGTGCAGATGGCTGTTGTCTGATCCTTTCTCTAAATTGACGGTCTGATTGCCAAAAGCCATCTCAAGTGTACGTTCATGATTGCCGCCAAAGACAAATTTGGCGCAACAGTTCGGTTGAATCTTACTGTCCGGTTTGAATGGCTTCCAACCTAATTCCAACAATCGTTCCTGCAAACGGAGTTCAAGAGACTTCTCTTGATACCCCAACGGATGTATTTTGCCATCGGGACCAATCTCAAAATTCAGCCTCATTCTGGTCTTGTCATAATTGTTGGTAGGGTCTTGATTTTTACAATCGACCTTATCTTCGTTCCAACGCCTTTCGTTCTCGTTGGCTTCTGATGTGCCAAATGATTTGGCAGCTTCAACGTGCATTGCTTGTTTTATATCAGTATTCATAATCTCGTTTTTATACGTATTTCTAATAATTGGAGCTTGCTCCTGTGCCTATTCACATAGTGTGGCAGTAGCCGGATTTTATTGCTATCAGGCAAAAAGTCCTTATTGTGTTATGGACTTTCTATAAGTGACCGGAACAAGTTCCTTCGTTATTCAATAAGTTCTAACCCCAATTCATCAATGAGCGTCTGCAAAGCCGGATTGCGCTGTATCATCTTTGAAAGAATCATTTGTGGTGTATCGGTCATCAAGAGGAAATCGGCAATGTCCAATCCTTTCTTTCGTTGTTCATCAGTAGCGCATTGTTCTAATGTGTCACTCATTATAACCTTTGAGCAAACGGAGAAGAGCATAGCCATCTTGGATTGCCAAATCTCTTTTGCTCCTAAGTCCGGACACAACATTACCGTCCGACCTTTTAATACACCAACCGCATCTGCTTTGAAGCAGCCGTGCATTCCACCAGTAGCCAGCCATATAAATTCCGGCATATAATGAGTGGCTATCAAAGCAGACTTCTCACTCTCTACTATAGCAATCGGTTTGGCAGGATTATCAGACAACAGATGCTCACCAAACAAACATTGCTTTAGATTGTAGTCGACAAGGTTCAACTCGGTATGTACCCAACTTACATAACTTCTCGGCTCTTTTGTCCGATGTCCTGTTGTTGAATCATACAACATTATCTTTCCGGTTCGCACGTAGCCTTGCCTATCAATCTGCCAGTAGACAGTAGAGCCGCCCCATTTTTTTGATGTGCCAACACGATATAAATGGAATATTCGCTTTGTTTCATCCTTGCCCAATATACCTACCAGATAAATGTACAAAGGATTCATTGTGTAATTGGTAAGTGTTCGCTCCATTAGTTCTTTATCAATAAAGGAAGTAGGTGGCAATGAATGTGGCTGTGGCTTAGCATGTTCAATGCCATAATTGGAACCTTTTTCTATCAGCGTTGGATTATCCTTGAAATAATCAGAGGGCGTATAATGGTATTTGCACGACTGCTCATGGTCGCATCTGCCTACATAGTCAGGAAACGAAACTTCCCCTTGAGTATCAACGTAACGTATAAAACATTGTTTCTTTCCACACTGAGGACATGAAAGTTTAGAGCCTCGCTTATATTTTTGAAGGGTAAATCGGTATTCATTCATGCTTGATATTTTTTATAATTGCAGTCCGTGCAGTTTGCAGTTCTTGCAGTTTTGCAGGAAAACGGATGATACGAAAGTGCAAACTGCAACAACTGCAAGATGCAATGGGGATAGGTTATTGCAGTTTCTCATATTCCCCTCTCTTAATTTTCTTGATTATCTTATTCGTGGTAAGGCTGACCAAAGAATACATTACAGAGCGTTCGGAAAGCCCCACTTCTTTTCCTGCTTGAATGGCATCGGCAGTTGTGAATGTTGCAGAAAGACAATCAAGCAATTCTTTCTTTTGTGGTTCAATGCCCTCTACCAACATATATTTCTGAATGTCGGCATAACAACTTTCAAAGTAATCGCTTAATGCAATAGCTGATTTGATTGAATCGATGTCCACAAAATCTTTATGAACCTCACCACAAGCCCAGCGGAAGATTTGCATAACCAAAGCCAATCGTGCTGTAATCATCGGAGCTTTCATTATTCTGCTATCCACCAAGCCGTCATCTTGGATTTGATTGACTGCATGAATAGCATCATTGCGCCAATTGGTAAAATAGGCTTTTGCTTCCGAAGAAAAGTCCAAAATGTCAGGAACTATTTCGCCATCCTCATTTACTATAAAAGGCAAACTCATCACTTTGTTGATGATATTTTCCCACATAGACGAGTATTTGTCAAAAGTGGTAAAAGCGTTTTCTTCATCTTGCCAATCTGATATTTCCTGTGAAGACGGATAAACAAAAATTATTCTATCAATCAACCCATTGTCCTTATAGCCTTTATCTGTAAGTTCGTGCATTCGGGTGGTCTGCATCGTACCTACCATATTTATAAAAGGATGCTCTATGTGAATAGGTATGGGCATACTGCATCTGGAAATGTCTAAAGGTTTTCCGCTGAATGCAGTCAATAACTGTTCAATAAGTTGCCCTTTGCTGTATTGATTCACAGCATTGAACATTCCCATAATTTCATCCACATATACCACAATACCACGCTGGTTGTCATCAAGCGCACGCATTAAAGCTTCTGGGGTAAAGTCGGATATTATGGTTCTTCGCAAAATCGGTTTTTCTGGCAATGGAGTGCAATTTTCCTTCTTCCCTTTGTTGTCCTCTACCATATTATTATATTGCTCCATATCAGACTTGAATTGTTTGACAGCTTTGGCATCATGCTTGCGAATTGGGCGAAAAGCAAAGTCTAACGGGGGAGTTTTGCCCATTCCGGGGCGGCCAACCAATATCATATAGAGGGCAGGATTACTTATCCAGCCACCACGAATACGGATATTGACAGCATTACCGATGGCTGTTGAAATTGCCGCCAAAAGAGAAGCCATCATATATTCAATGGAATAATTCTCTTGTCGTGCCAATGCCAATACCATATCCTGAATTTTAGCAGGAAAAGCATTCAAAGGAATCTTGTCTTCAAGTATCCCTCCAAATTCCATTCTGATTGCATTGCATAAATCGAGTGAATCCATTAGAATCGGTTGTTTCTTTTAGACTTTATGAATCGGGCAGCTTCGTCCTCCAAGTCTTTTTCGGACTTTACCTTGCCATCTCGAAGCCACGCATCAATCTCCGATTTTAGAAACATGATACGTTTACCTCTTTTATGAAATGGGATTTGGTGGCAGCTTGTCCATCCATATACTGTTTGCTCTGCCGGATGACTGGGAATATAATCGCACAACTCCTTTAAGTTCATCCATTGCTCGGTTGGAATACTCGGACTTTGAGTGTTGAGACCGTCAATCTTAGAATCCAGTTCATTCAATTTATCCATCATCCACGACATTGCCTTGGGTAAATCTTCAAAAGTAATGTTCTTTTCACTCATACTGCTATCTGATTTATGTTTGATTTTTCGGCAAAGTAATCGTGATTTAGCATACTGATTTTATGATGGACTGTGTCACATAAAGAAACAGCAGCGAAACAGAAATACCATAAGGAATATGTATTGATTATCAATGCAAATGATGAAAAACGTCAGTAGTAGTTTTTTATGGTAATGTACCCAATCATAAGGAAATCATTAGGTGGTCATAATAACAGCTCATAGGTAAAAACAAAAAGCCACCCACGCAGAATCTACGCAGATGGCTATGCCTATCAAGTGGGACAACACTTTTATTCCGTTTGTGATAAAGCTAATTTGATAGTTTCTGTTGCTTTCTCCTTTTTCTCATCTACAACCTTGGCATACACTTGAGTGGTTCGTACATTGGTATGCCCCAACATTTTGCTAACGGTATAAAGTCCGTTCCTCCAGCCAGTTGAAGGGTAGCGTAGCTGTGCCTAAAGCAATGGAAGGTAATGTGCTTGGTAATTCCGGCAGCTTCAACCCATTTTTTAACAGGGCGATTTATCCATGATGGGTCAGGTAATCCGGCAAACACTAATAATTCTCCTTCTTTTTGCTCTCCGCAAAGATTATATGCTTGCTCTGAAATTGGCATATACTCAACACCTTTTGTCTTTTGTTGCGTAAAGTTCAGCCGATAACCACCATTGAATTGTTCCACCTCCGACCATTTCAATTTCTGAATGTCGCAATGTCGGATTCCTGTTAATGCTGAAAAGAGTGCGGCTCGTTTCAATAATGGGTCACACGGAGTTTGTGCCAGTCGGTTCAACTCTTCTATTGTCAGGTATTCTCTGCGACTCTCCCTTTCCTGAATGCCTTTGACTTTCGCTGCAATATCAATAGTCAGATAGCCATCTATAAAGGCTTGTTTCAAATAAACCGGCATTGTTTCTGCAGGCTTGCTGACGTAAGAGTATCCCATCTTGTCATAGTCGGCAGGTTGCAGAACGGCAACTTCGGCCTCGTCTGTAGAGTATTTGCTCCAAGACTGGGAAGAGGCATTGTAGCGATAGAGAGCAGAAGTATTTGCCTTGACAGCAGCACGGGTAGCCGCAGCACGAGTAACGGCAGCATAAGCCTTAGCAGCCGCAGCAGCGTCTTTCACCGTAACAACCATTGTATTAACGAACTTGCCGCCACTGACACCAATGGAGTAGCCGGTAACCACGACTTTCTTGCCATTCAGGGCAGGGTCTACCTGAGCATAGGAAAGACTTCCCACAGCAGTTTCTGCACCGTCAATCGTCACATTCAGATAATTTCCTTCAATCTTGAGCGTTCCTACATATTCCACATAAGCCACATACGGCATTTCCAGATAAGCATCCATATCGGCACCTGTTAAAGTGCGGACAGCAGGATATTTGAAAGTAGACTCCCCTACCTTTTCCATTTTGATATTTTTACCAAACTGCATGAATCCAGCATAAGGGCTTGTAGTGCCGGATACAGTCACCACATCTCCTACCTTGTTTTCGGACTCTTTGTTGAGATAAACCAAAATAGAGCCGGTACCGTCATTCAGCAAGAAGCCTCTACCATAGAGGGCTGCCACTGTACCTTTTACCTGATAATCGCCTGCTGCCGACAAAGCCACAACACCTACCGGTATATATTCGCTCTGACTGCCTGCGGCAACAACAGAAGTGGTCATCATGTTCACAAAACTACCGTTGTAACCTATTAGATAACCTATTGCAGTCACGTTCTGTCCATCCAAAGCATCATCTACCAAACCAGCTACCGGATAAGAGAGAGAACCTTGACGGGTCGCTCCATCTACGACCAGGTTATAATAGCCTTTCTCTTTATTGATAGTCAGCTTACCCGTAATGGAGACATACTTCACAGCAGCACTTGCAGTCCATGCATCCATCTCGGCACCAGTCATGGCCTGAGCTGCCGGATAAGCGAACTCTTCACTACGTTCTATCAAAGTCACTGTAGAGCTTTGGGGGAACTGCATCAATCCTGAATACTTGGATGTAGTGCCGGTAACGGTCACCACATCGCCCACAGAGTAATTGGCTGGGGCATTCAGATAAACCAAAATGGATGCGGTCTTGTCGCTCAACAAGAAACCACGGCCGTAAGTGGCAATCACCTCACCTTTCACATTGTACTCACCTTCACTTTCTCCGGCAACAATCTCCGAAATAGGCGTGTAGGTCACTTCCGGTTCACCTTCTCCACCACCAAAGCTGGGCTCGGTTTCAGAATAAGCATAGTTCACCATGCGCATTTCACCATCGGCAGGTTTGGCAACCCCCTCTTTCAATGCAGCAGGAATCTTGTTCAATGTAGAAGGAGAAATATAAGATACAGAAACCTTATCTCCCCAAACCACCTTATAGTCATCGCTGTTCATATCATATGCCTTCATCCCGTTGAATGCCTTGAGATATTCCGGCAGATTCTCATAATTCTTATAATGAACCGTCACCTTGGAATTGTCGTCCATATAAGGATACTTGCTGGCAATGTATGCAGGCAGATACCATACGGCAGGAGCCTCTTCGGTGAAATATTTATTGCCTGCCACAGCCTCTAAAGCCGCCTTGAAGGTCTCTCCTTCCGGGTCCTTGGAAAGGGCCAATTCTTTATTTGCCTCTATTCCGGCGATTGTCTTATAGTCAGCATCCGCCAATGTGATGGTATCGTTCCACACATCTTTGGGCTGGGCCAGCTCGTCGTAGCCCGGAAAATGATCCTCGTTGTAGTCACAGCCGGTCAATGTGAGAGCCGCTGCAAACAATCCATATAAGTAATATTTATTTTTCATATCGTTAATGTCTGTTTAAGTTAGAATTTAACCTTCAAACCTACGGAGAACGTACGTCCGAAACCGTAGAGCACCATCGCATCTTCCCAAGTAGAACCATCCCATGCGTCGGCGATGTATTCCTGGTCGAAAAGGTTATTGACATTGCCGCTCAAAGTAGCGGAGACTTTACCGAAATCAAACGTATAGCCGGCATTCAAATCAAACGTATAAGAAGAAGGCACCTTCCAGGGTTTTGCCACCTGATACTCCTTGCCCGGAGTGGCCTGGTCAGCTTCGATGTCATAGTCTGCAAAAAGACGTGCTGCATAGTTCCAGTCGAGGCCGAGACGCAATCCCTTCATCGGACGCACCGTCACACCGAGAGCAGCGGTAGTCTGTGCAGAACCACCTACGTTCACATCATCCATACGGATGTTATAACGATAGTCTTCTACATTGGCACTGCCGGCAGCAATCACCTCTTCTGTCTTCGGATTGTACATCTGTCCTTCATTATTGTAGTAGAAACCGGTAGCAAGTCCGTCCCAACGCCAGTCACCCCAAGAGAACATACCGTTGATGGTCATCCAAGTGGTCGGCCGGATATTGAAATCCACCTCAACACCCATGTGCTTGGCATTGGCACCGGTCATATTCAGAGTGGCGCGGCTACCGTCACGTGCTGTGTAAGAATCATAAAGGCTCTTGTCCATCCATTGCGTATAGTAAGCATTCAGATTGACAGCCACCAAGCTATTGCGGAAACCGTAGCCCACCTCGAACGACATTACCTTTTCGTTCTTAGCATCCTGGTTGCGGTCGTGGGAATTCTGTGAATTGATGAAAGAGGTATCAAACATAGGCGCGCGCGTAATAAAACCTGCATTGAAGAATATGTTCTGCGTTTCGTTCAAGTTATAGTTGGCACCTCCCTTGATATTTCCACCCAGATAGTGCTTCTTGCTACTCTTGGCATGGGCTTCATCATAATAGAAGCGGTCATAGCGCCAGTAGCTGGTGTTTGACAGACCTCCGGCAACGAAAGCGCTCAACTTATCGCGGTTGTACTCCAACTGGCCAAAAGCACCCTCGGACATTACATAACCGTCATAATCACGGTAAACCACGTCACCTACACCCAGTTTCTTCTTGGTAAAATTCGGATCAGCAGCAGCAATGTTATTGGCAGCAGACACATTGTCACGATTGGAATCAATGAAATAAGAACCACTGAACAAATCGGTAATGATGTTCTGGTGCAAGCCTTTGTAATAACGCAAGTCGACACCGCCATAGAAATCCAGATACTCGCCGAACTTAGTTGTATAAGTAGAAAGCAAACCGTACCATTCGTGGTTGTTCATGGCCTTGCCCATCACCATCTGCGAACCGGTGGTACTTGCCTGGTTCAACGCGTCGACAGCATCATAGTTGAAAGTACCGTCGGCAAGACGGAACTCATCGTTGGTATATCCGTTGCTGGCACCATACCACTTGCTGCGATAAGCAGAAGTACCAGTACCGCTGTAACCGTTACCACGGCCGATAGAAGCATAAAGAGCTGTACTCAAACTTGACTTATGGTCAATCTGCCATAAGTGATTCAAGGAAATCTGAGGCTTATGATAGGCATTGCGGTTTGAGTTGAAGGCTTGTCCCTTGCGATAACCGAAAGTTGGATTGTAACGATAGGCACTCTTCTCACCCATGAATTGCTGAACACGCTGCCATTCTTTGATGGTCAATGCGTTGTTATAATTACGCTGATTGTGCCACTGCGGAGCACCAAAAGCAGAAAGCGTCAACTGATGATTGTCGTTGAAACGTTTGGAAAGGCTGGCAAAATAGTTGTAACCTTCAAAGTCCGTACCCTGGATGTATCCGTCGCCCCAGGTCTTGCCACCCAATAAGGTAAATGCCCAACCGTCCTTGCTCAAACCGGAAGAAACGCTGAACAGAATCTTGTTGTAACCATCATTACCCATACCGTAAGAGATGAAACCGCCTTTCTTGGCATCGGTACTCTTGGTAATAACGTTGATAGAACCTCCCACTGCCGGAGAAGAAACTTTGGAAGCCCCCAGACCACGCTGTACCTGCATGGAGCTTGTCACATCGGCCAGACCGGCCCAGTTGGACCAGTATACCTTCTGATTCTCCATACCGTTCATCGGCACACCGTTAATCATCATAGCCACGTTCTCGCTGTCGAAACCGCGGACACGGGTCTGTGCGTCACCATAACCGCCACCGTCTTTTGTAACATAAACACCCGGAGTAGACTTCAGAACTTCCGGGAATTCCTGTGTACCCAACTTTTCTTCAATAAACACCGGGGTTATCGTTGACACCGCTACCGGAGTCTTACGGGCAACCGCCACTGACGATGTAATCACTACGTCCTTCAGCATCACAGCATCCGGTTCCATTGGGATAGCACCCAAATCCACAGAAGCGCCCTTCTGCGCAATCTTCTTCTTCTGGTCTTTATAACCCACGTACT
>ENA-UEYG01001858-UEYG01001858.1-human-gut-metagenome-genome-assembly--contig:-NODE-1858-length-14425-cov-4.322414_pt1 | contig 14425 bp, 10 predicted proteins | sample MGYA00242933_ERZ507934 | MGnify/ENA primary metagenome ERZ507934 (study PRJEB26167, sample SAMN06115527) | human gut metagenome | host: Homo sapiens | place: China:Zejiang | collected 2015-11-10... | reverse complement strand
CCCTTTTGCCTGCATCCCTCTGACCGGGGATGCAGGTCCTAAAACAAACATAATTTTGAAGATGAAAAAGAATATCAAATGGTTTGCGGCGGCTCTGGTGGCGCTGACGCTGGGATACGGGGCTGTTTCGTGCGGCTCGGATTCGAAGGAGCCCGATTGGGAGTGGCCCGATCCCGACCCGGATCCCGATCCGCAACCGGGAGTGGAGAAACCCCGCTTCATCTGGGTCGATGCCGCGGCCAACTTCCCCGATTTCGCCAACAGCAAGGAGAATATACTGCGCGATCTGACCAAGGCCCGGGAGGCCGGATTCACCGATATCGTAGTCGATGTGCGGCCTACTACCGGCGACGTGCTTTTCCGTACGTCGGTGGTCGATCAGGTGGAGTGGCTCGGCGCATGGCTGCCGGGCGGATATTCCAAGGTCGAACGCACGGCCACGTGGGACTACCTGCAGGCGTTTATCGACGCCGGAAAGTCGCTCGACCTGCGCATTCACGCCGCGATCAATACCTTTACGGGCGGCAACCAGACCTCGCTGGGCGGCGCCGGAGTCGTTTTTCGGGATGAGGCCAAGCGGGCATGGACGACCGATCTGAATTTGGCGGGCGGCATTACGAACATCATGTCCACTTCGCAGTCCGCCAAGTTCTTCAATCCGGTATTGCCCGAAGTGCAGGAGTATCTCTGTTCGATGCTCAAGGACCTCGCGGCCTATGACGGACTGGCGGGAATCTTCCTCGACCGGGGGCGCTTCGACGGATTTACCAGCGATTTCTCGAATTATACGCGCAAGGAGTTCGAAAAGTATATCGGCCGGTCGGTTGCCAGCTTCCCCGCCGACATTCTGCCTGCGGGCCATACTTCGGGCATACCCTCGCCGGAGCCTGTGCATATGAAGCAGTGGCTCGAATTCCGGGCGAAGGTGATTCACGACTTTATGGAGAAGGCGCGCGCCGCCGTCAAGTCGGTCAATCCGTCGGTCAAGTTCGGCGTATACGTCGGAGGCTGGTATGCCAGCTATTACGACGTGGGTGTCAACTGGGCCAGCCCCAATTACGATACCTCGTCCAAATTCTCGTGGGCTACCAAGAAATACATGAACTACGGCTATGCCGACCTGATGGACCAGATGCTCATCGGCGCCTACGCCTCCCCGACGCGCGTTTACGGCACGACCGAATGGACCATGCAGGGATTCTGCCTGCTGGCCAAAGAGCGTACGATGGGAGCCTGCCCGATGGTGGCCGGCGGTCCCGACGTGGGAAACTGGGATGCCGACGACAAGGTGCCGCAGGAGGAGGAGAACCGGGCCATCACCGCTTCGGTCGCCGCCTGCATCAACGCCTGCGACGGTTATTTCCTGTTCGATATGATTCACCTGAAAAAAGCCGATCAGTGGTCTTATGTCAAGACCGGTATCGACGGCGTAATTAAAAAAGACTGATTATGAAACGCATCGTCATATTGTTTCTGGCCGCCCTTTTCGCGGCGTCCGGCGCTTCGGCGCAGAAATTTCATAACGCCTACTACGATACCCGCCGTGCGGCCCACGACGAAGAGGGACTGCAACAGGGGGCGATCGTCTTCCTCGGCAACAGCATCACCGAACAGGGGTGGTGGAGCCTGCTGCTCAAACGCGGCGACGTCGAGAACCGCGGCATCGGCGGCGACAACACCTTCGGCATGATCGACCGTTTGCCCGACATCCTGAAAAGCAAGCCCCGCAAAATCTTCCTGATGGCGGGCATCAACGACCTGACGGGCGGGCAGCCCGTCGATACGATCGTGATGAACATTACCCGCATGGCGGACATGGTGCACGAAGCCGTTCCCGGCTGCCGGCTCTATATCCAGAGCGTGCTGCCGGTCAATACCCGGCGGCTGGCATATCCCGGACTCAAGGGGCACAATCCGCAGGTGCGGGCGCTCAATGCGCGGCTGGTGCGGTTGTGCGACGCCAAGCCGTGGTGTACGTTCGTCGATCTTGCGCCGTTGCTTTCCGACGCCGACGGCGAGCTGCGCATCGACCTGACGAAGGACGGAATCCACCTCCATCCCGCGGGATATGTGATCTGGACCGATTACCTCAAGAAACAGAAATACCTGAAATAACGTAACGTGCAGATGGAAAAACGAGCTTATACGGTCGATTTGCTGCGGGGGCTGGCTATCGTGGGAATGGTGCTGTCGGGGCAGATTCTGTGGCACGCCGAACTTCCTGCGTGGCTGTTTCATGCGCAGGTGCCGCCGCCGTCGTTCCGCTTCGACCCGTCGGTGCCGGGAATTACGTGGGTCGATCTGGTCTTCCCGTTTTTCCTCTTCTCGATGGGGGCCGCTTTCCCGCTGGCCCTGCGCCGGCGGCTGGAACAGCGGGGCGAATCGGTGGCGCTGATCCTGACGGTCGTGGCGCGCAGGTGGGCGTTGCTGGCGCTTTTCGCCATTGCCCTTGCCAACCTGCGTTCCGGAGTGACGGGAACGCTGCCGGGATGGGGCTCCTCGCTGCTGCAACTGGTGGGCTGGGGCTGTTTTTGTGCGCTTTTCATGCGCTTCGGCCGGCTTTCGGACCGGCAGAACCGCATGGCCTGTCTGGCCGGCGTCGCCGGCATCGCCGCCCTGCTGGCGGCCGCCCGGTGGATCTGGGGACTGCCCGTCTCGGCGGAGCGGAGCGACGTCATCATTCTGGTCCTTGCGAATATGGCGCTGTTCGGCAGTCTGGTGTGGCTTTATACGCGGAACAACCTGCTGGCGCGACTGGGTGTGCTGGCGCTGCTGGCGGCACTGCGTCTGGGCAGCGGCGTCGAAGGTTCGTGGAACGAGGCGTTGTGGGACTGGTCGCCTGCGCCGTGGCTTTTCCGTTTCGACTACCTGAAATACCTTTGTATCATCATTCCCGGCACGATTGCGGGAGACCGTATCTACGAATGGATGACGCAGGCCGGCGAGGATGCGCCGGGGGCGTCCCGGCGGCGGGAGGTCTGGATACTCGTTCTGCTCGTGACGCTGATATGCCTGAATATGTGGGGGCTTTTCGCGCGGCAGCTGGTCGTGAATCTCGCGGCGGGCGTCCTGATCTGTCTCCTGCTCCGGCACTTGCTGCGCGGGGACGGCTCCGCGACCGGAAGACTGCACCGTTCGCTTTTCGGCTGGGGCTTTTTCTGGCTGGGGCTGGGACTGGCGCTGGAGGCGTTCGAGGGGGGCATCAAGAAGGATTACGCGACGTTCAGCTATTTTTTCGTCACCTCCGGGCTGGCTTCGTTTGTCCTGATCGCCGCCGGAATCGCGATGCGGCGGCTGAATGTGCGTTTCTCGGCGCTGGTCAAATGCGGGCAGAATCCGATGGTGGCCTATACGGCGGCCGGATTCCTCATCATGCCCCTGCTGACGCTGCTGCATCTGGCGCCTTATTTACAGACCTTTGCCGAGCTATGCCCGTGGATGGGCGTGGTGCGGGGCGTGCTGGTCACGGCCGCGGTCATGGCCGTTACGGTCTTTTTTACGAACCGCAGGCTTTTTTGGAGAACCTGAATTTGAACTTTAAATAAATGAGTTATGCGAATAAAAGGGACTTTTCTCGACGAAATCAGTCATGACATTCCCCATCAGAACTGGGGCGAAGCCGAATGGGACCGCGACTTCGGCTACATGCGCGAAGCCGGCATCGACACCGTGATCCTGATCCGCTGCGGCTACCGCCGCTGGCAGACTTTTCCCTCGCGGGTGCTCACGGCCGAGGAGGGGTGTTACGAACCGCCCGTCGATCTGGTCGATATGTTCCTGCGCCTGAGCGACAAGTGGGGCATGAACTTCTGGTTCGGGCTCTACGATTCGGGCAAGTACTGGGACCGCGGCGAATACGAACAGGAAGTGGCGCTGAACAAGCGTGTGATCGACGAGGCGTGGAGCCGTTACGGGCATTGCAAATCCTTTGCGGGATGGTATATTTCGCAGGAGTGCAGCCGCAATACCGGCAAGATCGTCGATCTGTATGCGAGTCTGGGACGCTATTGCAAGGAGGTTTCCGGCGGTCTGCCGACTATGATTTCCCCTTATATCGACGGCAGCAAGAACGTCAGCCAGTACAATGCTTCGACTTCGAAGCAGAACGTTGTGACGCTCGAAAGCCATGAACGCGAGTGGGACGCCATCTTTGCCGGAATCAAGGGCGCCGTGGATATCGTCGCCTTTCAGGATGGCCATGTGGAGTATGACGAACTGGTCGATTTCCTGAAGGTAAACAAAAAACTGGCCGACCGTTACGGATTGGAGTGCTGGACCAATTCCGAGACCTTCGACCGCGATATGCCGATCAAGTTCCTGCCGATCAAATGGGAGAAACTGCGGCTCAAGATGGGGCTGGCGGCTCAGGCCGGTTACCAGAACGCCATTACGTTCGAGTTCTCGCACTTCATGAGTCCGCAGTCGGCCTACCTGCAGGCGGGGCACCTGTACGACCGCTATATGGAGTATCTGAAAACCTTGGAATAGAGACCGATGAACGGACATTACCCTAAACCGGGCGGTTTGGCAGCGGCGCTGGCCGTGCTGATCGCAGTCGTGCTGGCGGCCTGCTCCCCGAAGGGTGCGGCGGGCGGCGACGCGGCCTGCGGCCTGTCGGACGACGATTTCAGAACCGAAGGCATTCTCCAAGCGATTCCCGTTCGTGCGACGTTCCTCGACGAGGTGAGCTGGGATATTCCCCACCAGAACTGGGGCGTCAGGGAGTGGGACGCCGATTTCCGGGCGATGAAAAACATGGGGATCAACACCGTGGTGCTGATCCGCGCCGGGCTGGGGCGGTGGATCGCCGCGCCGTTCGAGTGTCTGCTCGAAAGCGAGGAGGTGTACTATCCCCCGGTCGATCTGGTGGAGATGTTCCTTACGCTGGCCGACAAATACGGTATGGCGTTCTATTTCGGCATGTACGATTCGGGCAAATACTGGCAGGAGGGTCTCTTCCGGCGCGAGATAGATCTGAACCTGAAACTGATCGACGAGGTGTGGGCCAGATACGGACATCACAAGTCGTTTCAGGGGTGGTATCTGTCGCAGGAGATCAGCCGCCGGACCAAAAACATGTCGCGCATCTATGCGGAAGTGGGCCGCCATGCCAAGGCGGTTTCGGGCGGCCTGAAAACGATGATTTCGCCCTACATCCACGGCATCAAGACCGATCAGGTGATGGCGGGCGACAAGGCCCTTTCGGTCGAAGAGCACCGCCGCGAGTGGAACGAGATACTGGGCAATGTCGCCGGAGCGGTGGACATCCTCGCGTTTCAGGACGGGCAGGTCGATTATCACGAGCTGTACGACTATCTGGTGGTGAACAAGGCGCTGGCCGACAAGTACGGCATGGAGTGCTGGACCAACATCGAGTCGTTCGACCGCGACATGCCGATCCGTTTCCTGCCGATCAAATGGGAGAAACTGCTGCTGAAGCTGGACGCTGCACGGCGGGCCGGGATGCAGAACGTCATCACGTTCGAATTCTCGCACTTTATGAGTCCCAATTCGGCCTATCCGCAGGCGGGACATCTTTACGATCGCTACTGCGATTATTTTAAAATCGACAACCCTTACCGGAAACGGTAAATATACTCCATGAAACGGCGCGGCAACATATCCTACATGCTTTTTCTTGCGGTCACGGCGGCCGTGGGCGGACTCCTGTTCGGGTACGACACGGCCGTGATTTCCGGTACCGTCGAGCTGGTGACGGCCCGCTTCGGGCTGGACAGCCTGCAGCAGGGGTGGTATGTGGGGTGCGCGCTGGCCGGCTCGATCGCCGGGGTGCTCTGTTCGGGCGTGCTGAGCGACCGGCTGGGCCGCAGGCGGACGATGCTCGTCTCGGCCGTGCTGTTCACGGTGTCGGCCGCGGGGTGCGCCCTTTGCGCCGATTTCACGCAGCTGGTCGTCTACCGGATCGTGGGCGGGCTGGGCATCGGCGTCGTTTCGGTCGTCTCGCCGCTTTACATCTCCGAGGTGTCGGCGGCGCGCCGCCGGGGCATGCTGGTCTCGTTTTACCAGCTGGCCGTCACGATGGGATTTCTGGCGGCCTATACGGTCAATTACCTGCTGCTCCGCATGGGACAGACCGCCGGTTTCGAAACGGCGTGGATGCGGCGGATCTTCGTCGATGAAGTGTGGCGGGGCATGCTGGGGGCCGAAACCCTTCCGGCGCTGGTTTTCTTCGTCATCATCTTCTTTATTCCCGAAAGTCCGCGCTGGCTGGTGCTGCGCGGACATACGGACCGCGCCCTGCGTGTGCTCGGCCGCATCAACAGCGACCGGACGGAAGCCGCCGCGGAGCTTGCGGCCATCGAAACGGCCGTCGGCGGCGGTCAGGCCCCGCAGTGGCGGCTCCTGCTGTCCAAAGGCATCCGGACGGCGGTGCTCGTCGGTGCGGCGATCGCCATTCTCGGACAGTTCATGGGCGTCAATGCCGTGCTTTACTACGGGCCGTCGATTTTCGAGCGGGCCGGATGGTCGGGCAGCGACTCGCTGTTCGCCCAGATACTGGTCGGAGCGGTCAATATGCTTACGACGGTGCTGGCGCTGGCGATCATCGACCGCGTAGGGCGCAAGAAGCTGGTTTACTGGGGCGTGTCGGGCATGGTGCTGTCGCTGCTGCTTATCGGGACCTGTTTCCTGACCGGGGAGCGGCTCGGACTGCCGGACGGCGTGCTGCTGGCGGCGTTCCTGTGCTATGTTTTCTGCTGCGCCATCTCCGTCTGCGCCGTGGTATGGGTGCTTTTGTCGGAGATGTATCCGATTCGTGTGCGCGGCGTGGCGATGTCGATCGCGGGATTCTCGCTTTGGACGGGGACCTATCTGGTCGGGCAGCTTACGCCGTGGATGCTCGCGAATCTGACGCCGGCGGGGACCTTTTTCCTCTTCGCCGCGATGTGCGTGCCCTATATGCTGCTGATATGGAAGGCGGTGCCGGAGACGTCGGGCCGCACGCTCGAAGAGATCGAACGATACTGGACAAGATAACAATATAAAATCAGATAAGATTATGGACTTCAAAAGATTAGCGGAACAGTACAAAACCGAATTGCTGGATGGTGTACTGCCTTTTTGGCTCGAAAAATCACAAGATAGGGAATTCGGCGGCTATTTTACGTGTCTCAATCGTGACGGCAGCGTCTACGATACCGACAAATTCATCTGGTTGCAGGGTCGTGAAGTGTGGATGTTCGCCATGCTCTATAACAAGGTGGAGCGTCGTCCCGAATGGCTCGAATGCGCCGTGCAGGGAGCCGAGTTCCTGCGCAAATACGGCCACGACGGCAACTACAACTGGTATTTTGCGCTGACGCGCGAAGGCCGCCCGTTGGTGCAGCCCTATAATATTTTCTCCTATACGTTCGCGGCGATGGCCTTTGCGCAGGTCGCCGTTGCGACGGGCAGCGACGAGTATGCCCTGATCGCAAAGCGGACTTTCGACCGGATTCTGGAGAAACGCGCCAATCCCAAGGGCGAGTGGTGCAAGGCCTATCCCGGAACGCGTTCGCTCAAGAGTTTCGCTCTGCCGATGATCCTCTGCAACATGGCGCTGGAGATCGAGCCGATGATCGACAAGCAGTTGCTGGCCGACACGATCGGGGAGTGCCTGCACGAAGTGATGGAGGTGTTTTACCGGGAAGAGCTGGGGCTGATCGTCGAGAATGTCACGGAGGACGGACAGCTTTCCGATACGTTCGAAGGCCGTCAGATGAATCCCGGGCATTCGCTCGAAGCGATGTGGTTCATTATGAACCTCGGCGTGCGTCTCGACGACCGTGCGCTGATCGACAAAGCGGTGAGAATCGCGCTCAATACCGCCGAATACGGCTGGGACAAGGAGTACGGCGGCATTTTCTATTTTCTGGACCGCAAGGGCGCGCCCCGCGTGGAGCTGGAATGGGATCAGAAACTCTGGTGGGTGCATATCGAATCGGCGATCGCGATGATCAAGGGCTATCAGCTGACCGGATCGAAGGAGTGTCTGGAGTGGTTCGGGAAACTGCACGAATATACGTGGGCGCATTTCAAGGACACGGAGCATCCCGAATGGTTCGGTTACCTGAACCGCCGCGGCGAGGTGCTGCTGCCGCTCAAGGGCGGGAAGTGGAAGGGATGTTTCCATGTGCCGCGCGGACTGTTCCAGTGCTGGCAGATTCTCGAACAATGCAAATAGAACTAAAATACGGAACGATGAAAAGATATTTACTGACAATTCTGTTGTCGCTGTGGTGCGTCTGCGCATGGGCCGCGGGCAGTGTCACAGTCAGGGGGCGCGTCCTTTGCGGCGGCCGGGGCGTGGAAGGCGTCTGGGTCTCCGACGGCGAAGAGTTCGCGTGCACCGACAAAAGAGGAAATTACAGACTGCAGGCCGGCGCCGACAACCGCTTCGTCTTCGTTTGCGTGCCTGCGGGCTACGACGCTCCGGTGGAAAAGGGCGTGGTGCGCTATTTCCACCCGCTGCCCGCCGAGGGCAAATCCTGCGATTTCACGCTGCTCCGCCGTGCGGGCGACGACTCGCGGTACGGGTTCATCGCCATCGCCGATCCGCAGATATGGGCGCCGAAGGAGTTTGCGAAACTCGCGGCGGCGGCCGACGACATCGCCGCCACGGTCCGCAGTTACGGCGGCATGCCTTTCCACGGCATCTGCTGCGGCGACATCGTGTCGCACGACCATTCGCTTTACGGCCGGTACAACGAAGTGATGGAGCGTACGGGAATCACGTTCCGCAATGCGATGGGCAACCACGACATGAAGGTCTACGGACGCTCTTACGAAACCTCCTTCTCGAAGTTCGAGCAGATGTACGGTCCGGTCTACTATTCGTTCGACGTCGGACGCATCCACTATGTGGTGCTCGACGACAACTTCTTCATCGGGCGCGACTATTTTTACATCGGCTATCTCGAAGAGCGGCAGATGCGCTGGCTCGAAAAGGACCTTGCCCGCGTGCAGCCCGGTTCCACGGTGGTCGTCTGTCTGCATATCCCTTCGACCTGCGAGGAGCAGGACCGCAAGCAGTTCCGCTACGACCGCGCCGGATCGACGATGACCAACCACAGGGGGCTTTACGAAATTCTGAAACCCTACCGGGCGCATATCATTTCGGGCCATACCCATACGACCTTCAACCAGCCGATCGCGCCCGGCCTCTACGAGCATGTGACACCCGCCCTGAGCGGCGCATGGTGGCAGGGTCCGCTCTGCACCGACGGTACGCCCGCCGGGTACGGCGTCTATGAGGTGAACGGCGACCGGATCGACTGGTATTACAAATCGACGGGTTATCCGGCCGACTACCAGATGAAAATTTACAGCGGCCGCGAATATCCCCAGTTCGAAGGGTACGCCGTGGCCAACGTTTGGGCCAGCGACCCGGCGTGGGAGGTCCAGTTTACGATCGACGGCGTGCCGTGCGGTCCCGCCGAGCGGTTTCAGGCTTACGATCCCGCCGCGAAACAGATGTACTCCGACACCAGTCAGATGGACCACAAATGGATTTACCCTTCGATTTCGGACCACTATTACCGCGTCGCGCTGCCCGAAGGGGCGAAGCGCGTCGAGGTGTCGGCTACGGACCGCTTCGGGCGGATCAGCCGGGCCGCAGTCGATTTAAAATAAGCGACCGAATATGAGATTTACCGGACTGAAATATTTGCAGCTGCTGGCGTGCTTGGGGCTGTTTGCATGCGGTTCCGCTGAGCGTTACGACGTGGTGATCGTCGGCGGGGGAGCGAGCGGAACGGCGGCCGGACTGCAGGCGGCCCGCATGGGGGCGCGAACCTTGATCGTCGAGGAGTTCGACTGGCTCGGCGGCATGCTCACCTCGGCGGGCGTGAGCGCCACCGACGGCAATTACCGCCTGCGCGGCGGCATCTGGGACGAGTTCCGGACGGAGCTGGCCCGGCATTACGGCTGCGATTCGGCCCTGATAACGGGGTGGGTCAGCAACGTGATGTTCGAACCTTCGGTGGGCGACAGTATTTTCAAACGGCTCGTCGCCCGCGAACCGAACCTCACCGTGTGGTACCGTTCGGCGGCCGAGACGGCCGAGCGCGAAAAGGATGTATGGCGGCTGGGTGTCCGGCGGGACGGCCTGCTCCGGCAGGTCGAGGCCGACGTGCTCGTCGATGCGACGGAGCTGGGCGACGTCGCCCGGATGGCAGGCGTCCCTTATGACGTCGGCATGGATTCGTCGGCCGTCACGCACGAGGATATTGCCCCGGCCGAAGCCAACGGCATCGTGCAGGACCTGACCTATGTCGCCGTATTGAAGGATTATGGCCGCGACGTCACGATTCCGCGGCCCGACGGGTACGATCCGTCGCTTTTTGCCTGCTGCTGCGTGAACGATCTTTGCGTCGCTCCGAAGGAGCCGCATCGCATGTGGTCCCGCGAGATGATGATCACTTACGGAAAACTGCCCAACGGCAAATACATGATCAACTGGCCGATCGAGGGCAACGATTACTACGTGGACATGATCGACATGACGCCCGAAGAGCGGGCCGACGCCGTCCGCAGGGCCAAGAGTCATACGCTGTCATTCGTCTATTTCCTCCAGCATGAGTTGGGATTCAATACGTTGGGATTGGCCGACGACGAGTTCCCTACGGAGGACCGGCTGCCGTTCATTCCCTATCACCGCGAATCGCGGCGCATTCACGGGGCCGTGCGTTTTACGCTCAACGACATCACCGACCCCTACGCAGGAACGCTTTACCGTACGGCGGTCGGCGTGGGCGATTATCCGGTCGATCAGCACCATACCCGCTATTCGGGCTGGGACGAACTGCCCGACCTCTATTTCCATCCCATTCCCTCGTACGGTTTTCCGCTGGGCATCGTGATCCCCGCAGGATTTCCGGGGTTGCTCGTAGCCGAAAAATCGGTGTCGGTAACCAACCTCGTCAACGGCTCCACGCGCCTGCAACCCGTCGTGTTGCAGATCGGGCAGGCAACGGGAGCCTTGGCGGCGTTGGCCGCGGCGGCGGGCGTCGATCCGTCCGAAGTCGCGGTGCGGAGGGTGCAGGAGGCGGTGCTCGATGCGGGCGGCTACCTGCTGCCGTACCTCGACCTGTCGGCCGGTGATCCGCGTTTCAAGGCGATGCAGCGGATCGGCGTGACCGGAATCCTCAAGGGGCGCGGAGCCAATGTCGGCTGGGAGAACCAGACTTGGTTCGACGCTGATCGGACGATCGCGGAATCCGAACTGCGCGAAGGGCTGCGTGAAGTCTATCCGTCGGTACGCTCCTCCGTTCGGGAAACGCCGGTCGACGGGGCGCTCCTGACGGCGATGCTGGCCGAAGCGCTCGGCAAGCCGGCCGGGGATGTTGCGGCGCGGACGGAGCGTGCCGCCGCCGGACTGCTGTCCGGTTACGATCCTGTGCGTCCGCTCACGCGGCTCGAATGCGCACTGCTGATCGACGCGGTGGCCGATCCTTTCCATGCGGCCGAAGTCGATATTTACGGAAACTACAAACGAAAATAGCTTTTAATTTTTCATGAAAAAACTGCTGACTGTATGCCTGCTGGCCTTTGCCGCGGCAGGTGCGACCGGCTGCCGGAGTGCCGCCGAGGGGGTGAAACCCAAACTGATGTGGCTCGACTGTTCGGCCAACTGGGTGCGTTTCAGTTACCCCGATTCGATCCGTTATTATGTGAACAAGTGCCGGGAGGCCGGCATGACGGCGCTGGTGCTCGACGTCAAGGGCACTTCGAGCGAAGTGGTATATCCCAGCGAGCATGCGCCCCAAGTCCGGGAGTGGAAAGGGTTTGCCCGCCCCGATTTCGATTTCGTGGGCACTTTCGTCGAAGCCGCGCACGATGCCGGACTGGAGATTTACGGTTCGTTCAACACCTTTGCCGAAGGCAACGGCGTATTCCGCCGCGGACTGATCTACGACGGGCATCCCGAATGGCAGGCCGTGAACTATGTCCCCGGCAGGGGACTGGTGCCCCAGCTGGAGATTCCGGAGAAGAAGGTGCTGTTCGCCAATCCCGCGCTCCCGGCCGTTCAGGATCACGAAATCGCCATTTTCAAGGAGGTGGCGCAGAAGTACGATTTCGACGGCCTGCTGCTCGACCGCGGCCGTTATGACAATATCCAGTCCGACTTTTCGGATTTCTCACGCAGAGAATTCGAGGCCTATATCGGGAAAAAACTGGATCGTTTTCCGGAGGATGTCTATGCGTGGGAGGAGGACGGCGACGGCGGCTGGAAACGCATCGACGGCCCTTATTTCAAGCAGTGGATCGAGTGGCGCGCGTCGGTGATCTACGACTTCTTCAAACGCACCAAAGAGGAGCTGAAAGCCGTGAAGCCCGGCCTGAAATTCGGCGCTTATACGGGTGCGTGGTACCCGTCCTATTTCGAAGTGGGCGTCAATTGGGCCAGCAATACGTACGATCCTTCGCAGGATTTCGCATGGGCCACGCCCGGCTATAAGAATTACGGATATGCCGAACTGCTGGACATCTTCACCAACGGCAATTATTACTGGAACGTGACCATCGACGAGTACCGTCGCAGCAACGGCCTGCACAAGAACGAGACCGACAGCGAAATGTCGAAGGGCGACCACCTCAGCGTCGAGGGCGGGTGCCGCTATTCGCGCCGTCTGCTGGGCGGCAGACCCTTCTTCGGCGGGATGTACGTCGAAGATTATAAACGCGATACGACCCAGTTCAAGCGGGCTGTGGAGATGAACCTCCGCGAGTCGGACGGACTGATGGTGTTCGACATCGTGCATATCATCAACCGCGACTGGTGGGGACCGCTGCAGCGGGCCGTCAGCGCCTATGAAGCGGAGGCGAAGCAATGAGCAGACGGCTGATTTTTGCGGTGCTGGCACTGTTGTGCGCCGGCGCCGTTTCCGCCCAGAAGCGGACGGAGGTGCCCGCCGCGTCGTCCGAGGTGCGCTATGTCGGACGTACGCAGACAAACGGCGGCGACGTGAGTTTCGACTGGAGCGGAACCTGTTTCGAGTGTCGTTTTACGGGCGGCTCGCTGGCGATGCGCGTTTCGGATACGAAAAAGAATTACTACAATCTGACCGTCGACGGCCGCGACGCCGGCGTCGTTACAACGTTCGGGACGGATTCGGTCGTGGTGCTGGCCGAGAAGCTGGGCCGCGGCGAACATACCGTGCGGATGCAGAAGCGCACCGAGGGCGAGCAGGGGCGCACGACGATCCATGCCTTCCTGCTCGACAGGGGAGGACGTCTGCTGCCTGCGGCGCCCGCGCCCGGACGGCATATCGAATTTATCGGCAACTCGCTGACCTGCGGTTACGGGACCGAGGGGCTTTCGAAGGACGAGCCGTTCAAACCCCAGACCGAGAACTGCAACAAGGCGTACGCCTGCATCATCGCCCGTTATTTCGGCGCCGACTATACGCTGATCGCCCATTCGGGACGCGGCGCGGCGCGCAATTACGGCGATAAGAACACCACTTCGCAGAATACGATGGCCGACCGCATCGCCAATACGTTCGATGAGGCGGCGGAACCGGCGTGGGACTTCGCGGCGTCGCCGTACCGTCCCGATCTGGTCGTCATCAATCTGGGATCGAACGACTTCTCGACCCTGCCGCATCCTTCGCGCGATGAGTTTGCGGCTGCCTACACCCGCATCCTGCAGACTCTGCGCGGCGCCTACGGCGACGAAATGCCGATCCTCTGCGTGGCGCCGCGCGTCAGCGAACCGGCCTTCACCTATATCCGCGACTTGTGTCAGTCCGGCGTCGTGCCGAACCTCCATTTCGCGGCTATCCTGCCCGGCTACTGCAACGACGGGAGCGAACTCGGATCGTCGGCCCATCCCAATTATGCGGGACATCGCAAGATGGCGATGCTGCTGATCCCCTACGTTTCGACGCTGACGGGATGGGAGGCGGAGATCAAACCGGTCGAATAGGCGTTTGGCCGTATCGCGGCTTTTTGCTACTTTTGTCCCCCGGTTAGGAACGGAGTAGCGAATTATGGAATCTCACAAGAACAAATTGCCCTCGGCATGGGTGTCGGCGCTGCCGCTCGCAGTGCTGACACTTCTTTTATATGTGGTCATCCGCTGTTTCGGGGGCGATGCGATAAACGGCGGAAGCCAGATCGCGCTGCTCTCGGCCACGTCGGTCTGCGTGATGCTCTCGATCGGCATCTACCGCTGCAAGTGGTCGGTGCTTGAGGATGCGATCATCGACAACATACGCGCCTCGGCGTCGGCCATCATCATCCTGCTGCTGATCGGCGCCATCGCCGGATCGTGGATGGTGAGCGGCGTGGTGCCGACGATGATCTATTACGGGCTGAAAATCCTGCACCCCTCGTTTTTTCTCGTCGCCTCGTGCGTCATCTGCGCGGGCGTTTCGCTGATGACCGGCAGTTCGTGGACGACGATCGCCACGATCGGCGTGGC
>ENA-UEYG01001857-UEYG01001857.1-human-gut-metagenome-genome-assembly--contig:-NODE-1857-length-14427-cov-2.879233_pt1 | contig 14427 bp, 15 predicted proteins | sample MGYA00242933_ERZ507934 | MGnify/ENA primary metagenome ERZ507934 (study PRJEB26167, sample SAMN06115527) | human gut metagenome | host: Homo sapiens | place: China:Zejiang | collected 2015-11-10... | reverse complement strand
CCTTCGGCGGGCATCTGAACGAGGCCCTCATCAGCGCCACCTGCGAGCTGGTGGTCACCTGCCTGCCCGGAGAGACGGACCGGGTATTCAGCGACGAGGTGGGACTGAATCTGATCTCCTTCTGAAATCCGCGGAAAAGAGGCTGAGGAGAATTCCTCAGCCTCTTTTCCGCTTTTGGGGGACGCTGTCCTCACCCGAAGGCCCCTGCCGCGTGGTCCCGCAGAGGCAGCTCCTGGAAAATGGATGCCTCCACCGCCTCGTACTCCCCCGGCGTCCGAAGGCGGCGCATTTTCTTGTCATGGCGTTCGCCGCCCTCGAACAGGTGGATCAGGAAGAACCAGACCTCCTTCATCCGCTGGGCCGCCGGGCCCACCTGGCCATAGAAGTCCTGGTAGGACTGGTACAGCGTCCGGGTGAAGGTCTGGAGCTCCTGCCGGGTGGCGGGGACGCCGCCCCGGAGCTTCCGCAGCAGGGCCGGGTCCGCGATGGCCCCTCGGCCGATCATCACCGCGTCGATGGCAGGAAAGTCCACCGCAAAGACTGTGCAGTCCTCCACGGTCACCAGCTCCCCGTTGTAGCACAGGGGATTCCGGCTGCGCTCCGCCGCCCAGGCGAACCAGTCCCGGTGCACGGTCCCCTTGTAGAACTGCCTCTGCACCCGGGGGTGGATGGTGAGGCAGGCGATGGGATAACGGTTGTAAATGTCCAGCAGCCGCTCGAACTCCTCCGGCTCCTTCACCCCCAGCCGGGTCTTGACGGACACCGGCAGCTTCACGGCGGCGAATACCTCGTCAAAGAACCGCTCCAGCTCCTCCGGCTTTGCCAGAAAGCCCGCACCCTTGCCCTTGGCGGTGACGGTGCCGGAGGGACAGCCCAGATTCAGATTGACCTCCGTATAGCCCATGTCTGCCACGATCTCCGCCGCCCACAGAAAGTCCGGTGCCCGGCAGGTCATCACCTGGGGCACCACAGGAAGCCCTGCGTTGGCCGCCGGGTCCAGCTCCCGTTGATCCCGCTTGGTCAGGATATGCTGATCCGTAGGGGAGAAAAACGGGATGAAATACCGGTCTGCGCCGCCGAACATCCGGTGGTACACCTGCCGGAACACCACCTTGGTGATACCATCCAGCGGGGCGAAGTCGTACCGCTGGATCATCCCAGTGCCGTCTCCCACTCCGCCTGGCGGAAGCCGGTGCGGACGAAGTCCTCCCCCACCAGAATGGGCCGCTTTACCAGCATCCCGTCGGTGGCCAGCAGGGCCAGCTGCTCCTCCTCGCTCATCTCCGGCAGCTTGTCCTTCAGGCCCAGAGCCTTGTACTGGAGGCCGCTGGTGTTGAAGAACTTCTTCAGGGGCATTCCGCTCTTCTCCCACCAGCCCCGCAGCTCCTCCGCCGTAGGATTTTCCAGCTTAATATCCCGGGCCTCGTAAGAGACGCCCCGCTCGTCCAGAAAGGCTTTCGCCTTCTGGCAGGTGGTGCACTTGGGGTACCACAAAAACAACATGATGCTCTCTCCTTCTTTTGATCTGTCTGCTCAGTAGCTGCTGATCTCCAGGCTCTCGTCGTCCCGGCCCTTCTCGATGGCCCGGATCTCCACCCAGTATTTCACCTCCGGACTCACCTCCACCTGGATCCGGTCTCCCACCTGACGGCCCAGCAGAGCCTTTCCCACAGGGGACTCCTTGCTGATGAGGCCCTTTAAGGCATCCTGCCGCAAGGTGGTGACGATCTGCAGCGTCATCTCCTGCTTCGCCAGCTCGTTGTAGATCGTGACCTTGTCGAACAATCCCGCTCGGTCACCCTGGTCCTTCACCTCGATGACCTTGGCAGTGCGGATCATCCGCTCCAGGTAGCGGATGCGGCTGTCGTTGCGGTTCTTGGCCTGCTTGGCGCACTTGTACTCGTAGTTCTCGCTGAGGTCGCCGAAGGCCCGGGCCGTCTGCACCTCCTCGATCAGCTGAGGACGCAGGACCCGGGTCCGGTAGTTGATCTCCTCCTGCATCTTTTTGATGTCCACTTCCGTCAGTTCGTCGTACATGACACAGCTCCTTTTCAGGCTGGGGTCGCGGTCCGGGTCCGTTTGCTTTGCAGGTCTCTCACAGGTGTGGGGAACCCGGCGCAGGTGAAATGCGAAATCGCCGCTCTGCGGCTATTCTACCACGTCCGGCAGGAAAGCACAACCCCGGCGGCTCCCTGCCCCGGCACCCTTTCCTCCGCCGGGAATAGAATGAAGTGTATCACGAGTCGAGGAGGCAATTGAAATGGAAAGCACTTCCAGCGCAGTCACCATGTGCGCCACCGTCCTGCGGGTCTGCCCCTGCGAACTGTGCGTCTGCGACCACGAGAACTGCCAGCAGGTCCTGGTCCATACAGACAACGCCTGCTGCTTCCGGGTGGGCCAGCAGGTCTGCATCGAGTTCAGCGGCGCCATGACCCGGAGCTGTCCGCCCCAGATCACCGCCGACTGTGTCCGGCCGGTGAACTGCTGCTGTTGAACATTTGAAAAAGCCGCCCGGGGCGAATCCCCGGGCGGCTTCGGCTTATGGGTTGCATTGGCCGCAGGGCGTATAGCCCTGGGCGATCAGATCCTCCCGGCTGCCGGTATACTCCTGCCGGTTGGCGGTGCTCATGCCGGACACGCTGGAACAGTCCGGGTCGTGAAATTTGTGGCTGTTGGTATTGAGGATGTACGTGGTCTCGCCGCTTTGCGGCTCCGCTCCCTCCTGCCAGCTCTCGCCGGTGGCGTAGTCGATGGTGATGCCGGGCTGGACGTTGTACACATAGACATTGAAGCAGACGCCTTCCCCCTCGTCCTCCACAGACCAAGCCTCCATCTGGACACCGCTGGCTACCAGGTTCTGACCCTCGAACACCGGGGTCACCCGGTAGAGGACGTGGTTGTCCGTCTCCTTTACATAGTCCGCCACCAGATTTTCAAAGGGCAGCATCCCGTCCACATTCATATAGCGGGTGCCGGTGATGAGATTTCCTCGTTGGCGTTCTCTCCGGTGAGCTGAAAGCCGATCAGGTGACAGCGGTTGTACAGGTACTCCCCGTCGTACTCCCGGTTGATCCAGCCGGAGGGTGTGACGGAACTGATGCTCTCCCGGTCCTCTGTGGGCATCAGATCCTGTCCCACGTTGGCATAGGCTACGCCGCAGCGGCCCAGAGTGTCCAACTCACTGTACGTCTCAAAGGACACAGAGGTCATGTCCTCCTCCGGAAAATCCGGCTGGTTGCCATCGACGGCCACGTAGGGCTCCCCGGACCAGGCGGGAATATCCTCCAGAGAAAAGGAGGTGACGGTGCCCTCCGCCGGGGGCATCATGCAGCCGGAGAGGAGCAGGCACAAGGACAGCAGCGCCGCCGTCAGGGAAATGCGGGTTCGATTCATGGGATATAGACTTCCTTTGTAATGATCTCGTGGGAGAAGCCGGGGAACTCCTCCCGCCGGGCCAGAGTCCAGCCCTCCAGGGACAGGTCCCAGTAAAGGTCCGCCGGATAGGCCCGGTCCCAGCGGTACAGCACCACCCGCTCCACACGCCCGGCAAAGGGCGCCACAGAGCGGTCCTCCACAAAGCAGGGCTCCCCTGGCCCCGCCTTTTCCAAAAACGACTCGTCCACACAAAGGCGGCTCTGCTCCTCCGCCGGGAACTGGCGAGCCGTGGCCCCACTCACCCAGAGGCAGGCCTCCCCGACCTCTGCCAGCAGGTCCGCCCGCACCGCCCGGTCCCGGCTCTGCCGGCGGCAGTTGAAGGCCATGCCGTTCCGGCCGTCCACACAGGCCATCAGGATCATGCTGCATCCTCCCTTCGCGCTCTTTCTCTACGATACCCAAATTCCGCTCGAAACGCAAGGAAAATTTTTCGGCTTCCGCCGGGGGAAGCCGCCGTACCGGGCGGAAGCCCCTCCCGCCTGGGAGGGGCTTCCCTTTGGAAGATATCCTTACGCCTTGTCCGGACGCTTGTACTCCACATGGAGCAGCTGATGGGTGCGGCCCTTCAGCGCTCCCTCCAGGAGCTTTGTAACGATGGGGTTCCGCTCAGACCGCTTGATGAGGGCGGTGCGGTCCGCCTCATAGAGGCCCTCTGCCCGCTGCTGCTTCACCGGGATCAGCCCGTAAGGCTGGCCAGCGCCGCCTACGCAGCCGGTCTTGCAGGTCATGACTTCCACCAGGTCGAAGTACTCCTGACCGCTCTCGATATCGTCCAGCAGCTTCTGTGCGTTCACCAGGCCGTGGACCACCGCGATCCGCAGCGCCCGGTCCCCCACCGGCAGCGTCACCGCCCGGATGGTCTCGCTGCCCCGGATGCCGGAGAACTGGATGGCCTGCAGGGTGTTCTTGGACTTGTCCTCCACTACCCGCCGGGCCACGGCCTCCGCCACGCCGCCGGTGGTGCCGAAGATGGTGGCCGCCCCGGTGCCCATACCGAAGGGCAGGTCCGGGGACTCCCCCTCCAGCTCTGCGAAACGGATGCCGGACTCCTTGATCATCATGATGATCTCCTGCGTAGTCAGCACCAGATCCACATCCGGTTTTCCGTCATGCTGGAACTCCGACCGCTTGGCCTCCATTTTCTTGGCGGTGCAGGGCATGATGGCGATATGGTAGGTGGTGCGGCCGTCCTCTTCGTCCTTCCTGGCGTACTGATCCTTCAGCACCGCCGCGAACATCTCCATGGGAGACTTGCAGGTGGAGATGTTCTTCAGGAAGTGGGGCCGCTCCTCCTCCACATACTTCACCCATGCCGGGCAGCAGCTGGTGAACATGGGGAAGGGGCCGCCTTTTTTCAGCCGCTCCAGGAACTCGTCCGCCTCCTCCATGACGGTCAGGTCTGCGCCAAAGGTGGTGTCGTACACCTCGTCGGCGCCCATCATCTTCAGGGCGGACACCAGCTTGTTGATGGCATTGACGCCGGGCTCCAGGCCGAAGGCCTCGCCCACCGCCACCCGGACCGCCGGGGCGATCTGGAACACCACCCGCTTCTTCGGGTCGTGGAGGGCCCGCCACCCCCGGCCGATCTCGTTAAAGATGGTGATGGCGCCGGTGGGGCAGGCGGCTGCGCACTGGCCGCAGCTGATGCAGTTGGTCTCTCCGAGCTTGCGGTCAAAGGCCGGGCACACCACCAGGTCGCTGCCCCGGTGGGCGAAGTTCAGGATACCCATGCCCTGCATCTCCTCGCACACCCGGATGCAGTCACCGCAGAGGATGCACTTGTTGGGATCCCGGACGATGGCCGGAGAGGAGGTGTCGATCTCATAGTGGGGCCGGGTGTCCTTGAAGCGGACGTGCCGCACGCCGAAGCGCAGGGCCAGCTCCTGCAGGCGGCAGCTGCCATTCTTTTCGCAGGTGGTGCAGTCCCGGCAGTGAGAGGACAGCATCAGCTCCAGGATCATCCGCCGGTGCTTTAAGAGCCGGGCGGTATTGGTGCGGATCACCATGCCATCCCGGGGCTCCATGGAGCAGGAGGCGTCGATCTTGCCCCGCTCGTCCTCCACCACGCACATCCGGCAGGCGCCGTAAACAGACAGTTCCGAATAATAGCAGAAGGTGGGCATATCGATGCCGGCCTTCCGGATCACAGCCAGGACGTTTTTCTCCCCGTCGAAGGGCACCCGCTGGCCGTCAATGTACATAATTCCCTTTGCCATGGTACTCCCCTCCTCACTTACTGGCCGCGATGGCGCCGAAGGGACAATTGGTCACACAGGCGCCGCAGTTGATGCACTTCTCCGGATCGATGACGTGGACCTGCTTGGCCGCGCCGGTGATGGCCTCCATGGGGCAGTTCTTCCGGCACTTGCCGCAGCCCTTGCATTTCTCCGGGTCGATGGTGGGGTGGGGTTTTTCCTTGTTGCAGATGGGACAGTGGTGGTCCACTACATGGGCCAGATATTCATCCCGGAAATACTTCAGCGTGCTCTGGACGGGCTTGCAGGCGCTCTGCCCCAGGCCGCACAGGGCTGTCTTACTGATGGTGTCCGCCAGCTCCTCCAGCAGGTCCAGATCCTCCAGTGTGCCCTTGTTGTCGATGATCCGGTCCAGGATCTCCAGCATCCGCTTGGTGCCCTCCCGGCAGGGGACGCACTTGCCGCAGGACTCCTTCTGTGTAAACTCCATGAAGAACCGGGCCGTCTCCACCATGCAGGTGTCCTCGTCCATGACCACCAAGCCGCCGGAGCCGATCATGGCGCCGATGCTCTTCAGACTGTCGAAGTCCAGGGGCAGGTCCAGGTGCTCGCGGCTGGCGGTGGTGGCGCCGCCGGAGGGGCCGCCGATCTGAACGGCCTTGAACTTCTTGCCGCCCCGGATGCCGCCGCCGATGTCAAACACCACCTCCCGGATAGTGGTTCCCATGGGTACCTCAATGAGGCCGGTATTCACCACGTTGCCTGTCAGCGCGAAGGCCTTGGTGCCGGGGCTGGTCTTGGTGCCGATGGAGCGGTACCAGTCCACGCCCTTGCGGATGATGAGGGGCACGTTGGCAAAAGTCTCCACATTGTTCAGCACCGTGGGCTCGGCCCAGAGACCGTGCTCGATGGTCCGGGGCGGCTTGACCCGAGGCATGCCCCGGTTGCCCTCGATGGAAGCTGTCAGGGCACTGCCCTCGCCGCAGACGAAGGCGCCGGCGCCCATGTTTACATGGATCCGGAAGGAGAAGTCTGTGCCCATGACGTGATCGCCCAGAAGACCGTACTCCTCCGCCTTGGCGATGGCCGCTTTCAGCCGGCTCACGGCCAGCGGATACTCCGCCCGGACATAAATATACCCCTCGTCGCTGCCCACGGCGCGGCCGGCGATCATCATGCCCTCCAGCACGCTGTGGGGGTTACCCTCCATAATGGAGCGGTCCATGAACGCACCGGGATCGCCCTCGTCGCCGTTGCAGACGATGTATTTTTTCTCTGACTTCTGTTTCCGGGCACCGTCCCACTTCTGGCCCGCGGGGAAGCCTCCACCTCCGCGGCCCCGGAGGCCGGAGTCGATGATGGACCGGCAGATCTCCTCATCCGTCATCTCAAAGAGGGCCTTTTCAAAACCGGCGTAACCGCCCTTGGCGATGTACTCCTCAATGTCCTCGGCATCGCTGCTGCCGCAGTTCTCCAGCACCACCCGATGCTGCTTCTTGTAGAAGGGGATGTCCTCCTGCCGGGGGTAGGCTACGCCGTCCAGGTGATACACCAGCCGGTCGATGATCTCGCCGCCCAGCACGGTCTTCTCCAGAATCTCATGGCAGTCCTCCGGCTTCACATGGATGTACATGACGCCCATAGGCTCGATGTGGACCAGAGGCCCCATCTCGCAGAAGCCGTGGCAGCCGCTCATCTTTACATGGAGGCTCTTCTCCGCGTCCGTGTCGTGTTTGAGGCCCACATAGACCGGCAGACCCCGTTTTTCACACTCCGTCTTCAAATTGTCATAGATCTTCATGGCGCCGCCGGCGATGCAGCCGGTGCCGGCGCAGATCAGGATAGAGGGCACCTGCTCGCTCTGCTTCAGGGCGTTGCGGGCGTTGGCCTGGAACACGTGGAAGCTGTCCCGCGTCATCTTTACCTGTCTCATGCGGTGGCCGCCTCCTTTCTGCGGATATCCTCCACCAGCGCCAGCGCATCTTCCGGCGTCATCTTGGCGTGGACCTCTCCGTCAATGGTCATGACCGGTGCCAGTCCGCAAGCGCCCAAGCAGGCCACGGTCTCCAGGGTAAACAGGCCGTCCGCGGAGGTCTTCCGCTTTCCGGTCAGACCCAAAGCGTCCCGCAGGCTGTCATAAATGGGTCCGGATTTGCGCACGTGGCATGCCGTGCCGGTGCATACCTTGATGATGTGCCGGCCCTTGGCCTCCAACGAGAAATTCTCATAGAAAGTGGCCACGCTGTACACCTTTGCCGTGCTGATGCCCAGCTTTTCCGCGATCAGGGTCAGCGCTCCCTCGCTCAGGTACTTATACTCCCCTTGGATCTCCTGCATGATCGCGATCAGGTTCGACTGATCGCAGCCGTAGGCGTCGATGATCGCCTCCGCCCGGTCCAGATTCTGCTCCATAAATTCTCCCCTCATTGATTCGGATGATAAAAAACACGCGGGATCCGCACTTGCCGGCGGATCCCGCGCTTGTGTGCTCTGTTTCCGATATGTGCTTATGCGTCTGTATCAGAATACGCCCTGCTCCATCATGGCCTCAGCCACCCGCTTGAAGCCGGCGATGTTGGCGCCTGCCACCAGGTTGTAGCCCAAGCCGTACTCCGCGGCCGCGTCCACGCTCATCTGGTAGATGGTGTTCATGATCCGGTGCAGCTGCGCGTCCACCTCTTCCGCCGTCCACACCAGCCGCTCGCTGTTCTGCGCCATCTCCAGTGCGCTGGTGGCCACGCCGCCTGCGTTCACCGCCTTGCTGGGCGCCACGATCATCCCGGGCTGCTCCATCAAGAACCGCAGCGCGTCGTTGGTGGTGGGCATGTTCGCCACCTCAATGTAGTACTTCACGCCGTTGGCCGCGATCTGCTTCGCCTGCTCCATGTGCACGTCGTTCTGCATGGCCGAGGGCATCACCACATCCGCCTTCACGCCCCAGGGCTTCTCACCGGGGAAGAACTCCACGCCGAACTTCTCCGCGTAGTCCTGTACCCGGTTGCGGCCGCTGGAGCGCATCTCCACCAGATACGCAATCTTCTCCTCCGTGGCTACGCCGTCCGGATCATAGATATATCCGTCCGGGCCGGACAATGTCACCACCTTGGCCCCCAGCTGCGTGGCCTTCTTGCAGATGCCCCAGGTCACGTTGCCGAAGCCCGCGCAGGCGATGGTCTTGCCCGCGATCCGCTCCCCCTCGTGCTCCAGCACGTTCTGGAGATAGTATACCGCGCCGTAGCCCGTGGCCTCCGGCCGGATCAGGCTGCCGCCGTAAGAGAACCCCTTGCCCGTCAGCACACCGTTCTCCCAGGCCCCCTTCAGCCGCCGGTACTCGCCGAAGAGATACCCGATCTCCCGGCCACCCACGCCCATGTCCCCGGCAGGCACGTCCACGTCCGGCCCGATGTACCGGTACAGCGCCTGCATGTACGCCTGGCAGAACCGCATGATCTCCGCGTCCGACTTCCCCGCCGGGTCGAAGTCCGCGCCGCCCTTGCCGCCGCCGATGGGCAGGCCCGTCAGGGAGTTCTTGAAGATCTGCTCAAAGCCCAGGAATTTGATGATGCCGGGATATACGTTGGCCTGGAACCGCAGGCCGCCCTTGTAGGGCCCCAGCGCGCCGTTGAACTGGCACCGGTAGCCGATGTTCGTGTGCCACTGGCCCCGGTCATCCTCCCAGGACACCCGGAAGGTGAACATCCGCTCCGGCTCCACCATCCGGTTCAGCAGGTCCACTCTCTCATACTCCGGGTGCTTCTCAATCACCGGCTCCAGAGAGGAGAACACCTCCTCCACCGTCTGCACGAATTCCGGCTCGTTGCCGTGCTTCTTCTTCACGTTCTCGATCACGCTGGTGAGATATGCGTTCATGGCTTTTTCCTCCAATCAAAATTTTGAAAGCCGTGGGCACACAGGCCCGTTCATATCACCAGACAGGAACGGAAATGCCTCTCCGCTCCCGCGTCTGTCCTCATACCACCTCTAACAGCCGTTCACGTTCCGCTGCGTTTTTTTCTCCCCCTCTCCGCCGGCCCTCTGCCGGCCTCCGCAGCAATCTCGCTTTCGCTGTATCCGGCGGACGGCATCTTTCGATGGCCGTTCCGCCCCATGCGATCTTTCCAGTTTGATTGTAGCAAAAAAACATATTCTTGGGAAGCCCTATTGTGTAAAAAGTACATTTTTCTTTATTCACTCATTAGTATTTTACAATATTTTCCATAAACGTTTCCTGTATAAACCAGAACTATCTGTAGCCAGCCGTGGCGGAAAATACCACATCTCTCTTCCCGGGTGCCCGAGGCAGCGGCAACGAAGCGGAAAACCAAAAAGCCTGTGGTACAATAACTTCCAGATCTTTACCTGTAAAAGGGCTGTAATTCAGTCCTCCGCGGTTGAAAGCCTTGTGCCGTCATATTCATCGCAGTATCAGCCGCCTGGGGCGATCCGCTTCAGGTTGCGGCTATGCACTGCCGCCCAGGTGAGCGGCGGTCAGAGAGCTCAGGGCGTCACAGCGAACTCACAGCATCGCTAATCAGTGTCAATATTGTGGGTAATAAAGCGGGCCCTGAAATTGCGCTGGTTGCACATCGCCCCCACCATGCTGCCGAGCGGCTGTCAGGGCCAGCGTAATCTTCAGGGAACCGCCGCAGCCGATGTGATCCATATTGGCCACCTTTGTAGGACGATCTTCTTCTGGAGGAACGTCCCCTCGGCATTCTATATGTCGGGAGCCCGTTCCATGACATTCCTTCCGGGAGCGTAGGCTAATCGACCTGATAAAAGGAAATGCCGCATACCAGCCTCAACAGGCCGATATGCAGCATAAAATCGGACGAAACACCTGGTTCGGTATCTCCGGATGCTGAAAACACAGCGGAGTAAGGCTGACCTTCCGCAGGAGCGGCTTTATGTGCGGCAGCGTGGGTACAGTTTCCCTGTTCTTTCATTGCGCACAGCGCGAAAGGCATTCATAGGCGCCCAAAACAGATGTCTTAAAATTCAGCAAACACGCTGAGAGAGCAAAGAAAACCTCGGAACCATTGCAGTTCCGAGGCTTTCTCAACTGGCAGCGGGTGAAGGATTCGAACCCTCACATACAGAGTCAGAGTCTGCTGTGCTACCTTTACACAAACCCGCTATATTTGCTCGTTCGTGTCGCACGAACAGGTATTATTATACCGGAAAACAAGAATTTGTCAAGGGTTTTTTTGAAAAAAATAATATTTGCCGATTTCAGCCGTTTTCAGGGCATTTTCCCCGGAAAACCCCCGCTCCGCGTGCATCATCAGAAGCAGATCTCGTTATTCCGCAAGTGAGATCCGGCGCAGAGTCTGCTTTTTCTTTAAATTTCATTCGTCACCAGTGCCCCGCTCCCCCCTGTTCCATGTAATCTTGTATTTTCAGGCACGGAAGAGATATGGACCCGGATCGTGACACTTTGGATCCGTCATCAGAGATGGAAGCGAAAACAGCGCCCGTCTTTCGACAGGCGCTGTTTTTCAGCAAGAAACAAAACGAATCGTTCGTTCAATTAGCCCTGCTCACGCATCTTGGCGAAGCACTCGCTGCAATAGACCGGACGGTCGGACTTGGGCTCAAAGGGAACCTTGGCCTCGCCGCCGCAGGCAGCGCAAACAGCGGTGAAGTACTCGCGGGGACCGCGGGCAGCGTTCTTGCGAGCGTCACGGCAGGCCTTGCAGCGCTGGGGCTCGTTCTGGAAGCCGCGCTCAGCATAGAACTCCTGCTCACCAGCGGTGAACACGAACTCCTGGCCACACTCTTTGCACACTAAGGTCTTGTCTTCGTACATGATTTTACCCTCTCTTTGAAAAGAAAAATATATTGCGTTCAGCGTGAGCTGAATTCGCCGGAAAGGATTTGCTGTGCCACCTTGCGCCGGATACGCTGCACAGCGTTGTCCACGGACTTCGCGCTTTTGCCCACTTCCAGGGCGATTTCTCTGCAGGAAAGCCCGTCTAAATAGTACCCCAGGATCTTCGCTTCAAATTCGGACAACTGTTTCCGGACACCGGATAAGAGGGCTGCCGTATGCTCCCTGTCAATAAGGTCATCTTCAGGGTCGCGCTGCGCCAGATGATTGGTGCCAGAGGTGTAGGAATTGCTGTCAAAGTCGGGAGTATCCAGTGAGACCGACTGGTTCAGCACCTGATGCTTCTCCCGTCCCGCGGAACGCAGAGCGGAATACAGTCGGCTTCGTATACAAATCTCGGCAAAGGTCCGGAATGAGGCATCCTTGTTGCCATTGAATTCCCGCACAGCCTTGATGAGCCCCACCATTCCCTCCTGCGTCAGGTCCTCACTGTCACCGCCTGCCAGAAAATACGGGCGGGCACAGGTGCGAACCAACCGGATATACCGGGCGGCTAAAATCTCCTCCGCCTGACGATTGCCTTCGGCAACCAGACGGCACAGCTCCTCATCGGTCAATGCTTCCGGGAAATTCAATTTTTCATTTGGAACTTTGCACATAACGTATTATACCTATCTTGTAGCCGAAATGTCAAGCAAAATATAAAATTCTCGTGAATAAATCAGAAAATTTTTAGTGAAATTATGGAGAAAATCGTTTGCTTTAAGTTTTCTCTCCCACAATGACGCTTTTAAAAGGTCAATTGATCCATCAGCGGACCCTCTGCAGCGCCGCCGGGAATGGGCTTATGGAGGTGCTGATACGCCTTTTGCGTCACACACCGCCCCCGGGGAGTGCGGGTCAGGAACCCCAACTGCATGAGGTACGGCTCGTAAACGTCCTCCAGCGTCACGGACTCCTCTCCGATGGTGGCCGCCAGAGTCTCCAGCCCCACGGGGCCGCCGTTGTAGTTTTCGATGATGGCCGCCATCATCCGCCGGTCAACCGGGTCCAGACCCAGATAGTCGATCTCCAGGGCACAGAGGGCCTCGTCCGCCACCTGCTTGGTGATGACGCCGTCGGCCTTCACGTCCGCGAAGTCCCGCACACGGCGGAGCATCCGGTTGGCGATCCGGGGCGTCCCCCGGCTGCGGCGGGCGATCTCGTAGGCGCCCTCCGGTACAATATCACAGTTCAGAATTCCGGCGGAGCGGGTGACGATTTTCGACAGTTCCTCCGGGGTATACAGCTCCAATCGCAGCGTTACGCCAAAGCGGTCCCGCAGGGGGGCCGACAACTGCCCCGCCCGGGTGGTGGCGCCGATCAGGGTGAAGTGGGGCAGATCCAGCCGGATGGAGTTGGCCGACGGCCCCTTGCCTACGATAATATCCAGAGCGTAGTCCTCCATCGCGGGATACAGAATTTCCTCCACGGAGCGGTTCAGCCGGTGGATCTCGTCCACAAATAGGATGTCCCCCTCGTTGAGGTTTGTCAGCAGCGCCGCCAGATCGCCTGGCTTTTCAATGGCCGGGCCGGAGGTGATACGGATGTTGACCTCCATCTCCTGAGCGATGATGCCTGCCAGGGTCGTCTTGCCCAGTCCCGGCGGGCCGTGGAGCAGAACATGGTCCAAAGATTCCTGCCGCTTCCGGGCGGCCTGAATGAAGATGCTCAGATTCTCCTTGGCCTTTTCCTGACCGATGTACTCCGCCAGGGTCTTGGGCCGCAGAGAGGATTCCTGAGCGTCCTCTGCCAGAAAGGTCTTGGCCACGATAGGCTCCTCGTAAATATCATTTCCAAAGTCGATGCTCAAAATGTCACTTCCCTATCACTTCACCATTTTCTTCAGGCCTTGGCGGATGATCTCCTCCAACGGCAGATTCTCCACATCCACACCCTTGAGGGCCATCTGCACCTCTTGCGTGGAATAGCCCAGCACCGCCAGCGCCGCGGCAGCCTCGGTGGCCTTACTGGTAAACACGGCGGGGACCGCCGCGCCCTTTCCGCCGGAGAAATCCAGTCCGGAGGCGGTCTCCTTCGCCATTTTGTCCTTCAATTCCAAAATGATCCGCTGGGCGATCTTTTTGCCGATGCCTTGGGCCGCCGTCAGGGACTTGGCGTCCTCCGTGACGATGGCCATGGCCAGACCCTCCGGCGTGTTGGCGGAGAGGATGGCCAGCGCCGCCTTGGGTCCCACGCCGGATACCCCCAGCAGCAGCTTGAAGCTGTTCAGCTCGTTCTGGGTGGCAAAGCCGTAGAGATCAAAGATGCTCTCTCCCACGTTCAGGTAGGTGTAGAGCTTCTTCTTTTCCCCCTTTTTCAGCTGGGAGAGGGTGTTATTGGTGGTCATGCAGGCGTATCCCACGCCGCCGCAGTCGATGACGGCCAGCCCCGGCAGGATCTCCGCCACAGTGCCGTCCAGATAGTAAAACATACGGTTTTCTCCTTATACAGTTTCCTTCTCCGGCTTGATCTGCGGGAGCCGTGAAGTAGAACTCCTTGCATGGCATAACGCCAGCGCCAGCGCATCGGCGGCGTCATCGGGCCGTGGTGTTTTCGCCAATTTCAGCAGCCGCTTGGTCATATCCATGACCTGCCGCTTCTCCGCCTTGCCGTAGCCGGTGACGGCCATCTTCACCTGCCCCGGCGTATACTCAAACAGCGGGATGCCGCACCGCTCCGCGGCGCACAGCAGCACCCCACGGCCATGGGCCACGGCGATGCCGGTGGTGATATTTTTGGAGAAAAAGAGCTCCTCCACCGCCATCTCGTCCGGCTGGAAGGTGTGGATCAGTTCCTCCATGTCCCGGTCGATCTGAAGCAGCCTGCTGGACAGGGGGATCCCCGGCGGCGTGGTAATCACGCCGTACCGCAGCAGGGTGTTTTTCCCCCGTTCCGCCCGGATCACGCCAAACCCGATGGTGGCCA
>ENA-UEYG01001847-UEYG01001847.1-human-gut-metagenome-genome-assembly--contig:-NODE-1847-length-14455-cov-12.475170_pt1 | contig 14455 bp, 12 predicted proteins | sample MGYA00242933_ERZ507934 | MGnify/ENA primary metagenome ERZ507934 (study PRJEB26167, sample SAMN06115527) | human gut metagenome | host: Homo sapiens | place: China:Zejiang | collected 2015-11-10... | reverse complement strand
TAAATCGTAACCTATTACTATCAAGAGCAATTAACCTACGCTCATTTCCAATAAATTACACTCTTTTCGTAACTTCAAGCTGCAAACATACACACTTTATTTAGAAAATGCAAACTTAATTTTTTATTTAAACACAAAAAAAACGATTTATCACACCACAGTTCCTTAAGAACTGAAGTAAGAATTAAATGTAATATCATGATGTCTTTGTTTTTATTCTCAAATATTTCCTTTTGGTTTTCTGCAGACAGTTAATGTCTTAGTGGAATTTTTTGTTGTGATTTTTTATGTCTAATATATTACCTAAAATCAAAATGCAAAAGTGTAAATTGAATTTTTTGCTACGATTCGGTTTGATTTCAATTCTGTTAGGGCTGTTTGTTACCCAGTCTTTTGCTCAGAATGTGACGATTACCGGTGTCGTAAAAGACCAGTCGGGTGAACCTCTGATTGGCGTGAACGTGATGGAAAAGGGGACGACCAATGGTTCCATCACGGATGTGGATGGTAAGTACAGTGTTTCTGTAAAAGGGGGCAAAACCATCCTAGTGTTCTCTTACATCGGTTATATCTCCCAAGAGATTCCGGTTGGGAATCAGAAAACGCTCAACGTGACGATGAAAGAAGACACGGAAGAACTGGAAGAAGTGGTTGTGATCGGTTACGGCACGGCCAAGAAGAAGGACTTGACGGGGGCGATCTCGACCGTTAAAGCCGAGAGTTTGGAAAAAGAAACTCCCCGTTCCGTCCAAGACTTGTTGAGAGCCAATGCACCCGGTGTTTCGATTGGGGCATCTGTCAATGCTGAAGGTACGGCTTCTGTTCAGATTCGTGGTAAAAACACGTTAAGTGCGGGATCCGATCCTTTGTATGTGCTGGATGGTGTGATCTTCAACGGTGACTTGTCGGATATCAATCCGATGGATGTCCAGTCTATCGATGTGTTGAAAGACGCCAGTTCTGTCGCTGTATATGGTGCAAAAGCAGCGAATGGAGTTATTGCCATTACTACGAAAAAGGGTAAGACCGGCAAACCTGTTGTCAACTTCAATTCGAACTTTGGGTGGGTGCAGGCTAATTCGGTTCCGGAAGTGGTAGACGGTGCCGGTTTTGTCAAATTTCGTCAAGAATATTCTGAAAGTTTGCTGACTCCGGAAGAATTGGCCGCCAAAAAAGGAATGTATGACGATCCGCGTACGTTGGGTAGCTTAGGAGTTGACCCGCTGACTTGGTATAATTACGACCAGTCGACTCCTGCTACGGCTTTGCCTTCTGAAGAACAAATGTTGACAACTTGGTTGGGACGTCTGAACTTTAAGAACATTGAAATCCAAAATTATTTGAACGGAGTTGAAACAGACTGGACCGACCTTGTTTTCCAAACAGGTTTCCAGCAAGACTACACGGCCAGCATCTCTAACCGTACAGACAATTTTTCCTATTTTTGGTCTATGGGATATGCCGATCGCGAAGGTGTCAAAGTTGGTGACCGTTTCAAAACATTCCGCACCCGGTTGAACTTGGAGTCTAAGGTAACGGATTTCTTGACAATAGGTTTGAATTCTTCTTTCGGAACGAAGGATAAAGGTGCATTGTCTGCCGATGTAGGACAGCGTACGAACAATTCTCCTTTTACAACAAATGAAATCGATGATCCGGATAGTCCATACAGAATGTATCCTTCTGGCGACAATAATACTAAAAATCCGTTCTTCGATAACTTGTACAGAGATCGTAAAGATATGGAACACAAACTGAACGCCAATATCTATGCGATTGTCAAACTTCCGTTCGGATTTGAATATCAGATGAACTTCAACCCATATTATAAATGGTACGAATACTACAATCACGACTCTTCCCAGCATCCGGAATGGGCCGGAGAAGGGGGAAAGTCCGAACGCAAAAATCAAAAGACATTCAACTGGCAGATCGACAACATTGTCCGTTGGAAAAAAGAATTCGGCAAGCATCGCGTTGAAGCGACTTTCCTGCAGAATGCGGAAAAGGGACAGTTTTGGGAGACTATCGCCAAAGCGTCTCAATTTACTCCGAGCGATATTTTAGGCTATCATAATATCGGGGCTGGAACCGTACCTGTTGTTTCCAGCAATGACACATATAAGACCGGTGATGCCTTGATGGGACGTTTGTTCTACTCTTTTGCAGACAGATATATGGTGACGGCTTCTGTGCGCCGTGACGGGTATTCCGCTTTCGGGCAGATGAATCCGCGTGCCACTTTCCCGGCTGTGGCATTGGGGTGGGTGTTTACCTCTGAAAAATTTATGGAACCGGCCAGTTCCTGGTTGAACTATGGAAAACTGCGTTTCTCTTGGGGGCAGAACGGTAACCGCGACATCGGTCAGTATGATGCATTGGCCAAATTGAATTCCGGTCTGCATCCTTATATCGACCAGAATGGCAACATTTATGTCACTTCTCAGATTTATGTAGATCGTATGGCTAATAAAGGGTTGAAATGGGAACGTACGTCATCCTACAACATCGGTTTGGACTTTTCTTTATTCAATGATCGTTTGAGAGGTTCTATGGAAACCTATATGACCGAGACGACTGATTTGCTGGTCGACCGTGCCTTGCCTTCTATTTTGGGATTTGCTAGTGTAAAAGCCAATTTGGGTAAATTGGCGAATAAAGGTTTCGAGTTGTCATTGAACGGTGATATTATCCGTACGAACGACTTCACGTGGACCTCTTCCGGTAGTTTTTCTTTCAACCGTCGCAAGTTGAAAAGCCTGTACGGCGACATGGAGGATGTTCTGGATGAAAATGGCAATGTGATCGGCCAAAAGGAAAAAGATGACCCGAAGAACGGGTGGTTTATTGGCCATGATCCGGATCAGATCTGGGATTATGAGTTCGGAGGCGTGTGGCAGCTGGGACAGGAAGAAGAAGCTTCTAAGTATGGTTGCAAACCGGGTGACTTCCGTTTCATAGACCAGGATGGCAACGGTGTGCTTGATGACGATGATAAGACGTTCCAAGGCTATAAGACACCGCGTTTCTTCTGGTCTTGGAGAAATGAATTCATTTATAAGGACTTCAGCCTGTCTTTCATGCTTTATTCTGATATAGGCCATTATGATTATTATAACCATGCTTCCAATAGCGGTGGTATGTTTGACCGTTATTCTACGTACGACCAACCTCGTTGGACTCCTGAAAATCCGACGAATGAATACGGGCGTATCGGTTCGTACCGGTTTGCCAACTATTATAAGAAGAAAACGTTCGTCCGTATGGATAATATCTCTTTGTCATATGCAGTACCCAAGGATTTCCTGAAGAAATTCAAAGTGCAGAATATGCGCATTTCCCTTACGGCACGTAACCCGTTCACCATAACCGGTTGGGATTATTTCGATGTCGAAGCCACGAAAAAGAATCGTGACGATGGGCTTTATGGCATGAGATCTTATAATATAAGTTTTAATTTCACTCTTTGATAAAGACGAAAGAATATGAAGAACAACAAACAAAAATATATCATCGGAGCATTGGCCTTGTTGCCTTTGTTGACGACCGGCTGTAAAGAGAGCTGGCTGGATCCGAAACCTCTCTCTTTTTATACGCCTGAAAACACCTACGTGGATGCAGAGGGCATGTATTCGGCTATTGTAGCTTGCGAGCGTAATATGCGTCATGAGTTTTTCGGAGACCAGTCACCGATTTTGACCGAATATTATACTTCTGACGTTGCCGTGAACGGAAAGACCGACGAAAGCGGTGCTTTGGTCGATTTTGACAACTATATGCTTCCTACCCAAACCCAAAATAATGCTAAAAACAAGATGCAATGGTATTGGGATGAGGGTTTCAAGGGAATCAAATATGCCAATATCGTATTGTCGCGTATCGATGCTGGAACCTACAAGGATGAAGCGGAACGGAATGCTGTTTTGGGTACTGCCTATTTTCAACGGGCTTACCGCTATTATAAGTTGACCCACCAATTCGGAAATGTCCCCTTCCTGGATCGGGAATATACGGAACCGAAATTGGATTTCTACTCTCATGACCGTTGGAGCATTTTGGAGCAATTGAAAAAAGATTTGGAATTTGCTTATGAATGGGTTCCGGAAAAGGTGGATCGTGGAAGAACTTCCAAAGCTGCCTGCGGTGTCTTGCTGATGAAAGTCGCGATGTGTTTGGGTGACTTTGACCGTGCTATCGAGATCGGTAAAGAGATTGTCGCCAACCATCCGTTGATGACAGCTCGTTTCACCTCGAACAAGAACAAGCCGAACACGAATTTGATGCACGACTTGCACAGTGTAGAGGCGAAGATGGACATGTCGAACACAGAAGGTTTGATGTATGTCGTGTCTTATCCGGACGTGGAAGGTCGTGACAGAATCCAGACCATGCGTAATGCGACTCCCTATTGGGCGAAAGGTGCGGCTATCGTCACCCCTGACGGGAAGACCGGTACGGCTATTTCACCTGCGGCAGCTGATAAAGGTACGGAAATCGATAACGACTTGCATGTCGGTCGTGGCATCGGTTCCTGTCGTGCCAACAACTACCTGCAATATGACATTTGGGGTGAAAAAGAAAAAAACGACCTTCGCAGTCCTAACGCATCGGGTAGTTGGCGCCGTATGACCGATTTGTATTATAATGACCCGGGCTTGAAAGGTAAATCCGAATGGTATGGAAAACATTTGGTTCGCCCGACCAATATGAGCGTGTCTGATTCGGTACGTTGCTGGTTCTCATGGCCGCATTATAAGTTGTTTGTTCCGGATCCTACGAAGGATACTGACCGTAGCGGTGGCGAGACTGCTTGGTATATTTATCGTTCAGCCGAAGTCTACCTCTTGATGGGCGAATGTTATTATTGGAAAGATCAATTGCAGGAAGCGGCCAACATGCTGAACGTCGTTCGCGAACGTGCAGGAGCTGAACCGCTGAATGGATCTGAAATCAATATCGGCGCTATCTTGGCTGAACGTGCCCGTGAGTTGTATTACGAGGAATGCCGTCATATCGAGTTGGTTCGTATTTCTTATATTTATGCTAAGACCGGCAAACCTTGTGAGGTATTCGGTGGCCGTGTATATAAGTTGGATAACTTCTCCGGTCCCGGTGGAACAGGCTCGAATGTGAAAGAGCCTGGTTATAACTTCTGGTATGACTGGATGATGACGGTCAATAACTTCTTCCGTGACGGGACTGAGGTTGCCAACGGTAAATACCGCATCAGCGTCCATCATGTGCTATGGCCTGTCCCCTATAATGCGATCACAACCAATACCGGTGGCGTTATCAACCAGAACATCGGCTATCCGGGGGCCGAGAATAACATCACCCCGTTGAAAGTCGGTGAAGAGACTCCGGCTGGAAAGTAGTATAGGGAAAACGCGCACAATAACAACACCGTGTAAACGAGACGCACCCCGCGGAGGCCTCAGGGCCTCCCACGGGGTGCGTCTTTTTTGTATTCTTTCGCTGCGTCGAACGAAGGACAGGCCTTTTGGGGGTTCAAGTCGCGGTGTCCTACGGTGAGAGCTGCCGGGAAGTTGCGGCCCAGCTCTTGCAACAACTGCGTGAGGGCAGCCTTCTGGGCAGGCGTGCGAGTGTCTGCCGGGAGGCCTTTGCCGTCCAGTCCCCCTTCGTAGCAGATGCCGATGCTGTGGCGGTTGTGACCGAAGCAGTGCGCCCCCTCCAGAGAGAGCGGCCGGCCGGGATGTACCCGGCCGTCGCGTGTGATGTAGTAATGGTAGCCGATGTCGCGGAAGTGCCGGCCGTCGATATGGTCCCGGCGGCAATCCTCGAACGAGTAAGGCTGCCCGCAGCGCGTGGCGCTGCAATGGATGATGAATAGCGTGATGCGTCTCATGCTCTTGATAATATAAGCGCAACTGACATGTTGGCTGCAATGGATGATGAATAGCGTGATGCGTCTCATGTGCGGCTCTCCCTGTCCTTTATATGCAGGCCGTAACGCCAAAGGCACTACCGATGGCCGTAGCCACGACGATGATTACTTTGAGGATGATCCCCCAGACGGATTTCTTTTCATTTTTTTCTTCCATGAAATTGTGGATTATGAGATTTATGAATTATGATTTATGAGAAGTTTTTGACACATGACTTTGTTTGTGTCTCTCTTGGCTTCTCTTGTCGATTGCTTAAAGTTCTCCCGGCCGTTCCTCCTCGCCGCCACCGCCGGTATTGCCACCTTCGATGTCGTAAGGTGAAAGCTCCTTGAGCTGCGCTTCGAGTTTCAGCTGGTTGATGGCGAGGGTTCCGGTGGCGCGGCATTTGAGGCGCAGCCCGACCACGTTGGTAGTGACCGACCAGTCTTTCGACGTGTCGGCAGGTTTCCCGCGGATCCCCACGCCGAAGATGGCGAGGTCGTCCAGCTTCACGTTCTTGCCGTCGAGCAGCAACTCCTTGATGCAGGAGGTCATGTCCTTGAGGACCCCGTGGATCGCGCCTTGCGAATACGGCGTGTTGTGCTTGGCCATGTGTTCGGCCAAAGCGCGCGTGTCGAGCGTCTCGTCTGCCACCGCCCTTGCCAGCCACTTGCCGCTGAGCGGGGTGGACTTGGTCTGGTTCTGATACTTCTTGTAACGAATCATGTCTGTTTGATTTTAAAGTTGATAATTAGGATGAAAAACCGATACCGTTCCGGTGAAGCTGCCCTGCCTTTCTTCCCTTTCCGGTACAACAAAGATAACACCCTCATCTTGTGCCGTTGCGCGTAAGGGGGAGTTGTGGGGAGTTCTGCCGGAAAGATGCGTGTTATAGGGGGAAAACGGGGTGTGGAAGGTGCGCATTGTAGGGTAAAATGAGAGGTGAAAAGTTGCGTGTTATATTTTTTAAGACTAATTTATTCCGGCTTATATGGTGTTCTATTATAGAAAAACTATATTTTTTATCACCTGAAACAGCTTGAAATTCATTGTTTTTTTCGTATATTCGTAGAAATAAATCAAATAAGGAAGACATGGAAAAACAGACTGATTTCCGCATCCGCAGCTACGGTCGTACGGAGCTGGCACAACTCTACAACCCCTGCCTGACCCCCAAGGCCGCCTACCGGAAGCTGGTCGGGTGGATCGACCATTATCCCGGCCTCGCCGTCCGCCTTGCCGAGCTTGGCAAGCTGCCCGGTTCGCGTTCCTACACCCCTGCCCAGGTGCGGGAGATCGTCGAGGCGCTCGGCGAACCGTAACTCATAGCTTTAGGGGGGCTAAGGCTATGGGTTAGGGGGGCTAAAGCATAGCTTTTCTGTTACTTTCGGCTTGATCCGAAAGTAACCAAAGGATCAAGGCCGAACCTGCTTCGCTACTCCGTTCCCTTCGTTCGCTGTCGCGTCTGAAACTCGCTTCGCTCAGACAGCAGACGCTCCGGACGCTCACTGCGGTCTCTGCGCTTGACGCTCACCAGCTTAGGCCGGAAGTAGAGCCTGACGGCTCTTTGGGGATGGCCGATGCCGCCTGCTTCAGCAGACGGCAAAAGAGAGGCGGAGGAGGCTTGGGGGGGGATGCATATACTGGTAGCTATGCTTATATAAGAGGCGGTGTCGGCCATCCCGAGAGAAAGCGGAGCTTTCTTGGAAAGGCCTAAGTGGATGGGCGTCAAGCGAAGGGCAAAGACGGAGCGTCCGGAGCCTGCGCTGTCTGAGCGCAAGCGAGTTTCGCAGGCGACAGCGTAGTCTTTGCCCGGAGTAGCCCAGCCGGTTAAGCCTTGAACTTTTGGTTACTTTTCTTTCAAGAGAAAAGTAACAGATAAAACTTTATTGCATGAAATAAATAAAAAGAGGGTGTCGAAAAAATGCCATCATTGATTATCAGTCTTTTATGGTGATAGGTGATAGGTTGAACCCCGTTTCTGTAAAAGTTTAGGAAAAATGAATTAAAAAACGCCGCCTTTAAGGTGACGTTTTTTAATTCAAACTCGGAAAAGTTTTACAAAAAGGGCATTTAACCTATCACCTATCACCCGAGGAAGGAGGAAAATCTGTGTCGTCCGCTTCAGGGAGGATGCTTTTCATCTCGTCTGTTGTGCGTTCGACAACCAGCCAGATATTGCCATGTCTTGTCCGTGTGCAGGTATACCCCAGTTCTTTCAGTGCTATGCCGACCTGCACCGCGTTCAGCCGGATACTACCGCCGAAGCGGGTGACGATCTGGCTGGCGGTGACGTAAGTCCCCTTTTCGTAATCGACGGGGTGGCGGTAGTACATCAGGATCAGTTCGCGTGCGGGGTTGGGCGTTTCGAAACGGCGGTTCGCGAGGTTCAGCTCCTCGATCTCGTGGTCCCTGTACCAGTAGCGGAAATCGTTGTCGAGCAGGTGTTTCGCCTGTGCGTACAGCCCTTCGTAGTCGATATGGGCGGTCCAGGGGTTGTCGATCGCCGTGACCTCGAACGGCAGCCAGCGGCGGTTGCCGGTGTCGTCGGTGAGGAACTGGAGGTTGTTGCCCGTCGCGCAGAACGAGGCTACGTGGGGCAGGTGTACCTTGTTGCGCCCGTAGGCGGGACGTTCGTTGACGTAGAGCGTGGTGGTCATGGCCTTGAGCTGGTTCAGTTCACTGCGCTGCATGGAGTCGATCTCCTCGAAATTGACGAGCAAGTTCTCCGTCATGGTGAAGAGGTCGTCCTTCGTGAGCCGTTGCGAGTTGGTCTTGGAGGCGTAGTAGCGTCTGAGGACGGGTGGCAGGAGATTCTGGAAGAACGACGTCTTGAAGCATCCCTGTCGCCCGATCAGGACGAGGATGACGTGATTCACCACCTTCGGATCGAGCGCGGCGGCGACCATCCCGACGAACCAGCGGCGGAAACAGAGGTCGAAACGATCGGTGTCGCTGTCGGCGGGGTGCACCATTGCAGCCAGGTTGCCGATATGGTCCGTCACGCCATCCCACGGTCCCGCCTTTTCGAGAAACTCCTCCAACGGGTGGTAGCGGGGCGCGAAGTCGGAGAGCAGGAGCGTGCGCAGGTGGAAGAGGTCGGCCTCCAACCCGTCGCGGCGCATGGAGCACCAAAGGGAGTTCTCGACCGTGTCGGTCATGGGAGCCCAGCCGTCGGGTGCGGGGATGCCGTTGGTGACGGGACGGTGTTCGAGCTGGTGTGTCAGTTGGTTCATCCGCAGTTGCATGGAGCCGCCGATGAAGCGCTCCATCTCTTCGACGGTGGCCTTGCGCTGCCGCCCGTTCCCGTTGCGGGGGGAGACATCGGAGAGCTTCATTGTGGCGTGCTCGGCAGTCAGGGCGTAGCAGCTCTTGGCTGTGGAGCGGACGGAGGCCGTGTCATAGTCGGCGAACAGTTCGACGGCCCACGCCTCGGCTTCGGCCTCCGGCACGCCGAAACGGTTCATCAGGTAGAGGCACCGGCTGATGTAGTTGTTGTGGCTGCCGGCTGCGTAATGCACGCCCTCTTCTTCCACAAGCCGGCGTACGGTGTTTTCGGCGCGTGCGGCTGATGTCTTCCGCCCTCTGTGTTTCTTTCCTGCGGCGATGTCCTGTTTTTGTCCGGCCTTGGCGCTGGGCAGGGAGGCGAACTTCATCCGTTCGGCGTCGGGACGGTAGAGCGCGTCGGGGTCGTGGCAGATCACGGACATGCGCGTGGCGTTCTTGCACTGCCTGTCGATGGCGATGCCGGTGAGCCGGGCGTAGTAGGCGTTTACCGTCTGCCAGGCTGCGGGGAAGTTCTCTTCCGTCACTTCGCCTTCCATCCATGCGATGACACGTATGCCGCGTCCGGACAAGGTCTTGTAGGCAAGGAACGAGTGCGGGTCGGCCCTTACCCGTTCGAGGGTCTCGTCGAAGATCTCTTCGGGGATGCCGTCGATGTCCACCATGATGGAGCCCGGATAGCCTTTGATGTGCTTCGAGGAACGTCCTCCCTCCAGGTGGACGGAAGGGACGAAGGCGGGTTGGTTCTGCTTGATCTGGCTTTGCTGTCGTTTCGACGTTTCGGCGTCTTGCCCTTCGCCGGCTGCAAGCGCGCGGAACAGGGCGGTGGCGGCGGCATGGCGCTCGCCGGTCAGTTCTTGCATGATTTCTTCCCATGTGCAGGGAGAGGGGGTGGTTGCGCGGAGCGAGAGGAAGCGCGAGGGGCGGAATGTGTTTTCCATGTAAAATGTTTTATTAAATTTGTTCAATGTTCAGATGTGCCGTTCGGGGGGCGAAGCGTCCGAAGCATCCTCTGAAACTTTTGACAAGTTTACGCATTTATCCATTCATGTTGTCCCCGCCATGCCGGGCTCATTATGAATGAATATTAATATTTATATTAATAATTAAATATTTATAACATGAAAACGACATTTATGTTCCCTCTGTTGGGGCTTTTCGTCGAAAAGCAGATGAGACGTTTCCGGATAACCGTGCGTCTTTACAAAAGCGAACTCTCTGCCGGCAGCCGCAGCTACGGTGCGATTAAAAAAGGGGCGACCTCCGTCTGAGCTATTACGCCCGCCTCGTCGCCCTCCTTTACGACCTTGCCGGCGAAGAAGAGTTCCGCCGCCTGGCACATGAGGCGGTGGAGCTGTACATACGGGAGAGGGAAAAGGGGGAAAAGCTTGATGATAAGATATAGGGCAAACATTCGGGCAGCCAGGAGAAATTTCGGTGGAGGAGCTTGGCAGTCATGTGGACGAAAGTAATCCGGTAGCTGTGATTGTCGAATAAAATCTTCTTGTTTTATAGCGAAGTCATAGAGATGATTTTGTTTTTATATTATCTTTGTGGTCGCAAACAGTCTAATGTAAATGCTTATCAATAATTTAATTATAATAGTATGAAAAACTATCTTGTATTTTCTATGGCGGCCTTGTTGGTCGGAGCTTCTTGCAACACAAAGCAGGAGAAGGCGGCCGAAGGCTTTACCGGCGCACCGGGAGAAGTGAAGTTGATCACGCTCGATCCCGGACATTTCCATGCCGCATTAGTGCAGAAAGTGTCTTATCCGCAAGTTTCTAAAGATGTTTATGTGTACGCACCCACCGGTTTCGACGTGGACGAGCACTTGAAACGTATACAGGGATTCAACACACGTGCGGAGAATCCGACGGCTTGGAATGAAATCGTTTATACGGGAGATGATTACCTGGAAAAAATGTTGGCCGAGAAGAAGGGGAACGTGATGATCCAGGCAGGAAACAACGGCAAGAAGACCGAATATATCAAGAAGACGCTTGAGGCGGGTATCAATGTGCTTTCCGACAAACCGATGGCGATCAACAGCCAGAGCTTTAAATTGCTGGAGGAATGTTTCGCTATCGCCAAACAGAAAAACATCATGCTGTATGACATCATGACCGAACGGAATGAGATCACTACGATGTTGCAGCGCGAGCTTTCTACTATCCCGGCTGTTTATGGCGAGCAGTTGAAGGGTTCTCCCGAAGAACCGGCTATCGTGAAAGAGAGTGTGCACCATCTGTTTAAGCTGGTCGACAACAAGCCGTTGACGCGTCCGGTATGGTATCTGGATGTAAACCAGCAGGGCGAAGGTATTGTGGATGTGACGACTCACCTGGTCGACCTGGTGCAGTGGGAAGCCTTCCCGGATCAGATCATCGACTATAGGAAAGATATCGAACTGATAGATGCCAACCGCTGGACTACCTCTATCAGCCCGGAAGAGTTCAAACAGGTGACAGGGACGGATGCTTATCCCGATTTCTTGAAGAAAGATGTCGAAAACGATACATTGAAAGTCTATTGCAACGGTGATATCGTTTATAAGATCAAAGGTGTGACAGCCAAGGTTTCGGTGATCTGGAATTATACCTTCCCCAAAGGTGGCGGTGATACCCACTTCTCCGTCATGAAGGGTAGCAAGGCCGACCTGGTCATCCGCCAGGGCAAGGAACAGAACTATCAGCCTGAACTGTTTGTCGAAGCAGTGAAAGGTGTGGATCTGGCCGCTTACGAAAAGGACCTGACCGCTTCTATGGAAAAGGTTTCAGCCGAATATCCTGGTGTGGCATTGAATAAGGTGGGCGATGGCGTATGGCAAGTCGAAATCCCCGCAAAATACCGTGTAGGCCATGAAGCTCATTTCGGCCAAGTGACGGAACATTTCCTTGACTATCTGAAGGAAGGCAAACTGCCGGATTGGGAAGTACCTAATATGCTGGCTAAGTATTACACGACGACCTCGGCGCTGGATATGGCGAAAGCGAAGACAAAATAAATGTATTGAGATGAAATGGAAGAGAGAGTATGTGCCGGAAGTACAATTGGGCACATACTCTCTTTTGGTATTCTGCTAATAATCAAATCTGACACCCTTCTCCCAAAGAGGCAGTAACTTTTTTACAATGTGGGGGTTCTCTTGCGCTATATTTTTACGCTCGATGCGGTCCGGTCCGTATTGATAAAGTTCGGTGATCGTTTCTCCTTTTTTATTATAACGAGTAAGACGGTATTCTGGAGTCCGGAGGGTTATACAATTCCGATAGTAGCTGTAAGCGGCGTCTGTCCATTTGGGATTATCAGGATTGTTGAGCAAGGTTGCAAAACTATGTCCGTCCAGTCCTTTGGGTAAGGAGATTTTGCAAAGTTCCATAAGAGTCGGATAAATATCGATAGAACTGACAATCCTGTTATTTTTAATCCCTGGTTTACACTGGGGAGCTTTTATTACGAGTGCGCTGCTCAGAGAAGTTTCATGTAGTGTATGTTTTCCCCAAACACGCAGATCTCCTAAGTGCCATCCATGATCTCCCCATAAAATAATAATCGTGTTATCCATTTTTCCGCTGGCTTCAAGGGCATCCAACACTTTTCCAACTTGAGCGTCCATATAACTTACGCAAGCGAAATAGGCGTGACGGAGTTTGCGTGCATATTCGTCAGAAACTCTATTTTTTATGGAAGGCATTTCGTCTCCTGATTGATAGCTCTTGAACTCCGCGCTTTCATGCAGGCTGACCGGATCGCATCCTTCCGGAATGTCGGGCATAGGTGAAATGGGGATGGAGGCTTCATCATACATATCCCAATATTTTTTAGGAGATGTGAAAGGTAAATGAGGCTTGAAAAAACCGACAGCCAAACAGAATGGCTCATTTTTAGCTGTTAGCTCGTTTAGCTTTTTGACTGCCAGATTTGCCGTTAGCCCGTCCGGATAACCTTCATCGGCGACATCCGCACATTCGTATGGTTTCACTTGTTTTTTGCGACTTTGCCGGTTACTTCCATCTGCATATCCGAAAAAGGCATTCCAACCGTTTCCCCATTTTCCGGCATCGAAAAGCATTTCATCCCAACTATAAGGTAGTTCCGGTTTTTCGGTTTTCGGAGCTTCATAGCCATACAGGCAGCCGTCGACATAGTGGCTTATCTTTCCGATGCCGACAGTATAATAGCCATTTCTTCGTAAATGGTGGAACATAGTTTCCGGGATTTCTCCTTCCGGTTTATCTGATAGCCTTGTCCGGCATGCTTCGTTGGAGAGGTCTGATTTATCTTTAGGAAAATGTCCAGTCAACATGCTAGCTCGTGACGCTCCGCTTGTCGGGACTTGTACATAATGTTGGAAAAATAAACTGCCTTGTGATGCCAGCCGGTCGATGTTCGGGGTTTTTACAACAGACCCATAAGCTCCTAATTCACGGCGAAGGTCATCTACACATATAAAAAGTATATTGGGCTTCGTCTCATTTGCCTTTTTTTGTGCATAGCCTTGAAAAGGTAATGCCAGCAAACAGATTGATAGCAAAGGATAATTCTTTTTCATGATATCTAAATTGAATGTGAATACAAATGATTTACAAATATAACCTACCGGTCGATAATAGCCGGTAGGTTTAGAAATTATTGTTGATCGTCTATGACTGTTAAAGGAGGAATATTTTTTTCGTACCCGATATAACCTTTATTCTGGTTAATGGTTCCTCCTTGGTTGCTATCGATGGCATTTGCCGGGATGGGCCAAAGGACGTGGAATGGACTTATTTTGAATACGTTTGTTCCCCATAAGATATCCCCTGCCTTGTAAAATTCATTTTTAGCAACAGTCCGGTCATACCAGAAATTTTTTTCTGAGAAATTTTCTAAGGAATAGCCGTTTAACCCTTTTTCAGCCATGATAAAGGCGATTCTGGTTAATTCCGTTTTTCTGAATTCTTCTGCGAAAAGTTCTCTGGCTCTCTCATCTAATATATACTCTATTGAAACTTGTGAAGCAACAATAGGATCGGCTTTTGCACGTACTCTTACCGAGTTTATATCTGCGGCGGCTTTATCTGTTTGATTTAACCAATAGTAGGCTTCTGCCCTTAGAAGATAAGTTTCGGCTAATCTGAATAAATACCAGTCCCAGGGGGCTTTTGCTGACTTTACTGCTTCTTTATCAATCGGTTTTATCCCCTTTAACACAGTTTCCGGGGAAACAGTCTGTTTCTGGTTCATCTTACTGCTGCCTCTTTCTTTTCATTCTGTATCTGTCACAGGCCTGTACAAACCGT
>ENA-UEYG01001846-UEYG01001846.1-human-gut-metagenome-genome-assembly--contig:-NODE-1846-length-14472-cov-10.767489_pt1 | contig 14472 bp, 4 predicted proteins | sample MGYA00242933_ERZ507934 | MGnify/ENA primary metagenome ERZ507934 (study PRJEB26167, sample SAMN06115527) | human gut metagenome | host: Homo sapiens | place: China:Zejiang | collected 2015-11-10... | reverse complement strand
CCGATGCAGTCTGATCCTGTATCACCGCCACCGATGACGAGAACCCGTTTGCCTTTGGCATTTACCAGACGGTCTTTCGGGAACGTTTCTCCATCGAGAATCTGATTTTGCTGGGACAGCATTTCAAGGGCAAGATAAATACCTTTCAGTTCGCGTCCGGGAATGTTGAGGTCGCGTGCCTGCGGTGTCCCGGTGCAGATGCAGTAGGCATCAAAGCCGGCAGGGAGTTTCTGTACATCTACCGTTACGCCCATTTCGAACTTGATGCCTTCGGCTTCAAGTACTCCCATCCGGCGGTCGATTACTGCTTTATCGAGTTTAAAATTAGGAATACCATAGCGTAGTAATCCGCCGGGCATGGGTTTGCTGTCAAAAAGGGTTACTTCATAGCCTTTAGCATTCAGCCGGCAGGCGGCGGAGAGTCCCGCAGGACCTGCACCGATAATGGCAACCCGCTTTCCATTACGTTCGGGCTGAATGGGCACGATGTAACCTTCGCGAAAAGCCGCTTCGGCAATAGCTGCCTCGTTTTCACGAATGGTGACAGGCTCATCGCACGAAAGCTTCAGTACGCACGACTTTTCGCAAAGTGCCGGACAGATGCGTCCGGTAAATTCGGGGAAGTCGTTTGTGGCGGCGAGCACTTCGTATGCTTCACGCCATTTACCTTTATAAAGTGCATCCTGAAATTCTGGCTGTTTATTGCCTAATGGGCACGCCCAGTGACAGAAGGGTACACCGCAATCCATGCAACGTGATGCCTGGAGTTTGCGTTCGTGACTGTTTAAAGTTTGCTCCACCTGACTGAAGTCGGTGATACGTTCGTGGACAGGACGGTATCCCGCTTCCTGTCGTGGTATGTTTAAGAATGCTTTTGGATTTCCCATTATACTATTCTTTAGTTTGACTAAGTAAATGTTTGTAATTAGTTTGTTTGCATAATTAAGTAGGCGACTAAACAGTAATTGTCAACTGTCAATTCTAATAATCTCTCTGCATTTCTGCAATCTTCTGTTGCAGTTTCCGCATTTGCTCCTCTTGCAACACCTTTTTGTACTCGATGGGGACTATCTGGATAAACTCATCCACATATCGGTTCCAGTCATCAAGCATGATGCGTGCCAAGTTGGAGCCTGTATAGAGGTAGTGCTGACGAATGAGTTCGTGCAATTCCTTACGATAGGATGCTTCTTCTATGAGGCTTAGTTCCACCATTTCCATATTGCAGAAATAATCGAAGTTTCCATCCTTATTCCACACGTATGCTACACCGCCCGACATGCCGGCTGCGAAGTTACGCCCTGTTGAACCGAGGACTACCACACGACCGCCCGTCATGTACTCGCAACAATGATCGCCTACACCCTCTACAACGGCAATGGCACCGGAATTACGGACAGCAAAACGCTCGCCTACGCGCCCATTGATGTAAACTTCACCACTGGTTGCGCCATAGAGCAAGGTATTTCCTGCAATCGTATTCTTCTCGGCCTGGAAGTTAGAGCGTACTGGAGGCAACACGGCAATCCGTCCGCCCGAAAGGCCTTTGCCGAGGTAATCGTTCGCTTCACCTTCCAGTTTGAAGTTGACACCCGGTACAAGGAATGCACCGAAACTTTGTCCTGCAGAACCTTTGAACTTTACGTTCAACGTATGTTCCGGCAGTCCCGCTTCACCGTACTTCGCGGCAATGGTGCCCGAAAGCATGGCTCCGCAAGCACGATCTGTATTGGCAATCGTATATTCCAGTGAGATTTCTTTCTGGTTTTCCAGAGCTTCAGTAGCGGCATGCAGCATCTCAACGTCTTTTACGTGGTCGATGCCATGTTGCTGGTCGATGGTGTGACGGATGGCTGCACCATTATCAACGCGTGCCAGTATTTGGTCGAAAGTAATCAGGGATTGCTTAGGGGATTCGTTTTCTGACTTGCGGATAATAAGATCCGTGCGTCCGATGATGTCATCCATACGTTCCACACCGATTTCGGCGAGATACTCCCGCACTTCCTGTGCCAGGAAAGTGAAGAAGTTCACCAGGTATTCGCTACGTCCGTGGAAGCGTCGGCGAAGTTCCTCATTTTGCGTCGCCACACCTACAGGGCAGGTATTCTGGTGGCATTTACGCATCATGACGCAGCCCAGTACAATCAAAGCGCTGGTTGCAAAACCGAACTCTTCGGCACCCAGCATCGCCATCAGTACGATGTCACGACCGGTTTTCAGTTGTCCGTCCACTTGCAGCATCACTTGCCCGCGCAGACCGTTCAGTACAAGGGTCTGTTGCGTTTCACTCAGTCCCAGTTCAGGAGAGATACCGGCATAGCGGATACTGGAGGCAGGAGAAGCCCCCGTGCCTCCTTCCGCACCGGAGATGACAATAAGGTCGGCTTTTGCTTTGGCCACTCCGGCTGCAATGGTTCCTACGCCGCTTTCGGCTACCAGTTTCACACTGATCTTGGCACGGGGATTTACATTCTTCAGGTCGAAGATTAACTGTGCCAAGTCCTCAATAGAATAAATGTCGTGATGGGGCGGGGGAGAAATCAATGAAATGCCGGGAATGGAGTGACGTGTTTTAGCAATCACCTGATCTACTTTAAAGCCCGGCAACTGACCGCCTTCACCCGGTTTGGCCCCTTGTGCCACTTTGATTTGTATTTCATCGGCGTTCACCAGATACTCCGTTGTTACGCCGAAACGTCCCGAAGCCACCTGCTTGATGGCACTACGCAGACTGGTTCCGTCTTCGCGGGGCGTAAAGCGTGCGCTGTCTTCGCCTCCCTCACCTGTGTTGCTGCGTCCGTGAATCCGGTTCATGGCAATGGCCATTGCCTCATGCGCTTCTTTGCTGATAGACCCATAACTCATGGCACCCGTCACAAAGCGGTGCATGATGCTTTCTACCGGTTCAACCTTATCTATAGAAATGGGGGCACGGCGGAAATCCAGGAAGTCGCGCAGGAAGATAGGCGCTTCTTTTCCATCTACCAGACTGGTGAATTCTTTGAATTTCTTATAGCTGCCCAAGCGTGTGGCGAGTTGCAAGGTAGAAATGGTTTCCGGATTCCAGGCATGTTTTTCTCCGTCTTTACGGAAAGCATACAAACCGTTGTTGGGGAGTAATCCGTCTACCTGTGCGGCAAAGCCTGCATCGTGGAATGCTATTGCATCGTGTGCCACTTCATCCAGCCGGATACCGCCTATAGTGGATCTCAACCCGCCGAAATAAGCATTGCTGAGCTCTTCACTCAAACCTACGGCTTCGAATATTTTCGCTCCCCGATACGAGCGGATGGTACTGATACCCATCTTACTCATGATCTTGAACAATCCCTTGCAGATGGATTTGATATATTTCTTTTCGGCAGTGGCATAATCCAACTGGATTTCTTTCTTCGCCACCAGCTTGTCGATCACGGCGAATGCCATGTAAGGGTTCAGGGCGCTGGCGCCAAATCCCAGTAACAGGGCTGCGTGCATCACCTCGCGTATTTCGCCGCTTTCCACTACCAATGCCGTCTGTACGCGTTTTCCTACCGAAATCAGGTGGTGGTGCACTGCGCTTACTGCCAGCAGGGAGGGGATAGCCGCATGAGTGGCATCCACATCACGGTCGCTCAGTACAATGTAGTTCACCCCTTCGCTGACGGACTCTTCCGCTTGCTTGCAAAGTGCTGTGAGTGCTTCCTGCAATCCGGCACGGCCCTTTGCCACTTCAAACAGCAAGGGTAGTTTCACCGTTTTGAAACCTTTATAGCGGATGTTGCAAAGAATATCCAGTTGTGCATTGCTCAGGATGGGATGGTTGAGGCGCACCATCTTGCAATGGCTTTCGCTGGGTGTCAGGATGTTCATGCCCACGGCGCCGATATATTCCGTCAGTGACATTACCAGTTCCTCGCGTATAGGGTCGATAGGCGGATTGGTGACTTGTGCAAACTGCTGGCGGAAGTAGTTGTACAGTAGTTGCGGCTTATCCGAAAGCACGGCAAGCGGCGTATCATTCCCCATTGAGTTGATAGGCTCGGCACCTGTGGTACACATCGGAACGATGAGCCGCTCCACATCTTCCTTGGAATAGCCGAAGGTGCGCAGCATCCTCTCGTAATCGGGCACAGTGTGCGCTACCTTACGGCCGCTTTTCAGCTCATCCAGTTCAATGCGGTTTGTTGCCAGCCAACTGCGGTAAGGCTTGGCTTCGGCCAACTGTTTTTTCAATTCCCCGTCGTAGTAGATTTCGCCTTTTTCGGTATCTACCAGTAGTATCTTACCCGGTTGCAGGCGTCCCTTTTCTTTGATGTCTCCCGGTTCGAAATCCATCACGCCCACTTCGCTGGCAACTACCATCATGTCGTTGTGCGTAATCAAATAACGTGCAGGACGCAGTCCGTTACGGTCGAGCATACCGCCTGCAAAACGCCCGTCGCTGAACAGCAAGGCAGCAGGGCCATCCCATGGTTCCATCAGGATGGAATGGTATTCATAGAATGCTTTCAGATCTTCGCTGATGGGGTTCTTTTCATTGAAAGATTCCGGCACCAGCATGGCCATGGCGTGCGGCAGGCTGAGGCCTGACATAACGAGGAATTCCAATACATTGTCCAGTGAGGCACTGTCGCTCATTCCCGGCTGAATGATAGGGCGTATCTCTCTGATGTCGCCCAGGACGGGAGAGGAGAGCACACTTTCGCGGGCTTCCATCCAACCCCGGTTACCGCGGATGGTATTGATTTCGCCGTTGTGCGCCAAGAGGCGGAACGGTTGTGCCAGTCCCCAGGTAGGGAAGGTGTTAGTGCTGAAGCGAGAGTGCACCAGTGCTATGCCGCTGGTGAAGTAGGGGTTTGTCAGATCGGGGAAGTAGCCTCGCAGTTGCAGTGAAGAGAGCATACCTTTATAGATGATGTTCTTCGTGGATAGGGAGACAACGTAGAAATCCTCGCGCGTGGCAATATCCGATTTGCGTACTTTGTTTTCTATTCTTTTTCTTATGAGATAGAGTTTACGGTCGGCTGTCTCGCTTTCCGTAAATCCGGTGATGAAAATCTGTTTGATATCCGGTTCGTTGGCAAGTGCCGATTCTCCCAGAATTTCTGGACAAGTGGGCACATTGCGCAGGTGCATCAATGTCAATCCTTCTTTTTCAATCTCTTCGATGATAATACTTAAGATAGCACCTTGGTCTTTCTCGTCTTTCGGCAGAAAGAGAAGACCTGTACCGTATTTCCCTTTTTCGGGGACAGGAATACCCTGCAAAAGAATAAACTCATGCGGAATTTGCAGCAGGATGCCGGCACCGTCTCCGGTTTTGTTATCCGCACCTTCGGCACCCCGGTGACGCATGTTCTCCAACACCTTCAATGCAGACTCTACCAGTTCGTGTGACTTGCCTCCATGTATGTTCACTAACATACCGACACCACAAGCGTCATGCTCGTTCTCTGCATCATACAAGCCCAACTGCCTGGGCTGTCGTTGATATACAGGATGTTGGCTTTCTTTCCTTCTCTGTTGTTCGGCTTTTCTCTTTGTTTCGTTGTTAAAAAGTTCTTCTTTCATCTTTTTAAGTTTACTTTATTCTGCGGTAATACCTATTATTGCTATCAAAATGTTTGGCAAAAGTATTAATTTAATTTCAAATTGGTATAATAATGCGGGTTTTTGTGACTTGCAAAATGTCTGTTTATTGGATCTGTGTTTTAAATTGAAATAAAATACGTGCTTTTGTGTTTTAGATTGAAATAAAATATATACTTTATGTTTTATATTGCAAGTATGTCTTTCTCTCGTTCGAGAAATTGTCATATTGCCATAATGCCAAATAGCCAAAGAGGAAGTGCATGACATTTTTTTCGTTTCGTCCTTGTCCGGATATAACCAAGTCCGTACCAACTCCGTGTCAAGTCCATACCAACTCCGTACCAAGTTCGTTCCTATAGATACGGAGATGGTACGGACTTGATACAGTGTTGATATGGGTTTAACATGGATTTAGTCTCTTTACCCGTTGGTGGAATTAACTTCTTTCTGCTGGGATATGAATAAAATGTGATAAGGTGATAAGGTGGTAGTGGGATAACATTCTGTGATATATAGCGCAGCCACTTTATCACATTACCACCTTATCACTCTTTTATTCCTTTTTGTAGGGTTATGAATCAAACAGATGATTATTGCGCAACTCAAGGCTGAAAGGCTTAGGCTACGCTAAATTATCATTTGATTCCTTTTTTTCTTCTAATGAGCTAATTTATTTAGCTCAACAGCGGATGGGGTGAATTTCACTTTCAACCGATGTTTGTTATGAATTAATTCCGCCAACGGGTTCTCTTTATCTTATTAGTCATTTCCTTTGGCTTTGGCTATTTGGCTTTTTGGCAATTTGGCAACCTTGAAAAACGACACTCTTTGTCGGATTGGAAGATTTTTCCACTATCTCCTTTCAATATAAAACTAAAATTCCATTGCTTGCTTTGAATTTATAAAGTTATTCCTTTTGCTTTAATAAGTTTGTTTTCTTTAACTTTTTGACAAGAAAATATCTTTTTTCTATTCTTTTGATAAATAAATAGGCAAAACATTAACTTTATGTTCGTGAGATTTTATATCTTTGCAGCGCAAAATCAAATATTAATTAGTATGTGTGGAATAGTAGGCTATATTGGTCCAAAGAAGGCCTACCCCATTCTTATCAAAGGATTGAAGCGATTAGAGTATCGCGGATATGATAGTGCAGGGGTAGCATTAATCAGTGATAACCGACAGTTGAACGTTTACAAAACGAAAGGTAAGGTTTCGGAACTGGAAACTTTCGTTACTCAAAAAGATATTTCCGGTAACATCGGAATTGCCCATACCCGTTGGGCTACGCACGGGGAACCTTGCTCCGCTAACGCCCATCCTCATTATTCCTCTTCCGAACATCTTGCTCTCATCCACAACGGTATCATCGAAAACTACGCCGTCCTCAAAGAAAAACTTCAGGCCAAAGGCTATTCATTCAAAAGCAGTACGGACACCGAAGTACTGGTGCAACTGATAGAATTCATCCAAAAATCCAAAAATACAGATCTGCTGACTGCTGTGCAATTAGCGTTGCGTGAAGTAATCGGTGCATACGCTATTGCCGTGCTGGATAAGGACAATCCGGATGAGATTATAGCAGCCCGCAAGAGTAGCCCGTTGGTGGTAGGTATCGGTGAAGATGAGTTTTTCCTGGCTTCGGATGCTACGCCGATTGTGGAATATACAGATAAAGTCGTATATTTGGAAGATGAAGAGATCGCCGTCATCCGCCGCGGAGAGAAACTGAAGGTGGTGAACCTGAAAAATGTGGAATGTCCGCACGAAGTGAAGACGGTGGCGCTGAATCTGGGACAGTTGGAAAAGGGTGGTTATCCGCACTTCATGCTGAAAGAAATTTTTGAACAGCCCGATTGCATTCACGACTGTATGCGCGGACGTATCAATGTAGAAAGTACAAATGTGGTGCTTTCCGCAGTGATTGATAACAAAGACCGCCTGTTGGCAGCCAAACGTTTCATCATCGTGGCGTGCGGTACTTCCTGGCATGCGGCGCTTATCGGAAAGCATCTGATAGAAAGTCTTTGCCGCATTCCGGTGGAAGTGGAGTATGCTTCAGAATTCCGTTACCGTGATCCGGTGATAGACAGTAAGGATGTGGTGATTGCGATTTCGCAAAGTGGCGAGACGGCGGATACACTGGCAGCTGTGGAACTGGCGCGGAGCCATGGGGCATTTATCTATGGCATCTGTAATGCGATTGGTTCGTCTATTCCGAGGGCTACGCATACGGGTTCTTATATCCACGTAGGCCCTGAAATCGGAGTGGCTTCCACCAAAGCGTTTACGGGACAGGTGACAGTGCTCACCATGCTGGCGCTGACGCTTGCCAAAGAGAAGAATACGATAGATGAGGGGCAATTTCTTGCCATCGTGCAGGAGTTGAACCGTATTCCTGATAAGATGAAAGAAGTGCTGAAGCTGAACGGCAGCATTGCAGAGCTTTCCAAGATCTTTACGTATGCGCATAACTTTATCTATCTAGGACGTGGATACTCGTATCCCGTAGCCTTGGAAGGTGCATTGAAGCTGAAAGAAATCTCTTATATCCATGCCGAGGGTTATCCGGCTGCTGAAATGAAGCACGGGCCTATCGCATTGGTAGATGCTGAAATGCCGGTAGTAGTGATTGCTACACAGAACGGGCTTTATGAGAAAGTATTGAGCAACATACAGGAAATCAAGGCGCGTAAGGGCAAAGTGATCGCTCTGGTGACAAAAGGGGATACGGTTATCAGCAAGATTGCCGATACTTGTATCGAGTTGCCGGAAACAATTGAGTGCCTTGACCCGTTGATTACTACGGTACCGTTGCAGTTACTGGCGTATCATATCGCAGTATGCAAGGGGATGGATGTGGATCAGCCGAGGAATCTGGCGAAGAGCGTAACAGTGGAATAAAGAGGGTAATATGAAATAAATAGTAAATGATAAATTGTACTTTGTACATTGTAAATTGTAAATGAACTGATGGAAGAACTGAAGCATGAATGTGGCGTTGCCATGATACGCCTGCTGAAACCTCTGGAATACTATGAACAGAAGTACGGCACATGGATGTACGGTTTGAACAAACTCTATCTTCTGATGGAGAAGCAGCACAATCGCGGACAAGAAGGCGCCGGTCTGGCCTGCGTTAAGCTGGAAGCAAATCCCGGTGAGGAGTATATGTTCCGCGAGCGTGCACTCGGTTCGGGCGCCATTACCGAGATATTCGGTACGGTGCAGGGCAACTTTAAGGATCTGACAAAAGAGCAGCTTCATGATGCGGATTACGCTAAAAAATACCTCCCTTTTGCGGGCGAGGCTTACATGGGGCACTTGCGTTATTCCACTACCGGAAAGAGCGGCATTTCATACGTGCACCCTTTCCTGAGGCGTAACAACTGGCGGGCTAAGAATCTCGCTCTTTGTGGCAATTTCAACATGACGAACGTGGATGAGATTTTTGCACGTATCACTGCTATCGGTCAGCATCCGCGGAAGTATGCCGATACGTATATCATGCTGGAACAAGTGGGGCACCGTCTTGACCGTGAAGTGGAGCGCCTTTTCAATCTTGCCGAAGCGGAAGGATTGACAGGCATGGGCGTGACTCACTATATAGAAGATCATATGGACCTGGCAAACGTGCTGCGTACTTCGAGCAAGGAGTGGGACGGAGGCTATGTGATATGCGGACTGACGGGAAGCGGTGAATCGTTTGCCGTGCGCGACCCGTGGGGAATCCGTCCCGCATTCTGGTATCAGGATGATGAAGTGGCAGTGCTTGCCAGCGAGCGTCCTGTGATACAGACCGCTTTCAATGTACCGGCAGGCAGTATTAAGGAATTGATGCCCGGACAAGCCTTGCTGATTAACAAGACAGGCAAGCTGCGCACCACCCAAATCAATAAAGTGCGTGAGGTGAAACCCTGTTCTTTCGAACGTATTTATTTCTCACGAGGCAGTGATGTGGATATTTACAGGGAACGTAAACTATTGGGTGAGAAACTGATACCTAACATCTTGAAAGCCATTAATAAAGACCTTGACCATACCGTGTTTTCCTTCATCCCGAATACAGCAGAAGTTGCTTTCTACGGCATGTTGCAGGGACTGGATGATTATCTGAATGAAGAGAAAGTGCAACAGATTGCTTCCCTGGGACATAGCCCTAATCTGGAGGAACTGGAGCAGATACTTTCCCGCCGTATCCGTAGTGAGAAGGTAGCCATCAAGGATATCAAACTGCGCACGTTTATTGCAGAAGGAAACAGCCGCAATGACTTGGCTGCGCACGTGTATGATATCACCTATGGCAGTCTGGTGCCGGGTGTGGACAATCTTGTCATTATTGACGACTCCATTGTACGCGGAACCACTCTGAAACAGAGTATCATTGGTATTCTCGACCGCCTGAGCCCCAAGAAAATTGTGATTGTTTCTTCGTCCCCGCAGGTGCGTTATCCCGATTATTACGGCATCGACATGGCAAAGATGAGTGAATTCATCGCTTTCAAAGCGGCCATCGAGTTACTGAAAGACCGGGATATGAAAGATGTGATTGCCGCTGCCTACCGCAAATCGAAAGACCAGATGGGGCTGCCGAAGGAGCAAATGGTGAACTATGTGAAGGATATCTATGCACCTTTCACTGACGAGGAAATCTCCGCCAAGATGGTGGAACTGCTGACACCTGCCGGAACAAAGGCGAAGGTGGAAATCGTATACCAACCGTTGGAGGGGCTGCATGAGGCTTGTCCCAATCATCGGGGAGACTGGTATTTCAGCGGTGATTATCCTACGCCGGGCGGGGTGAAGATGCTGAATAATGCTTTCATTGACTATATAGAACAAGTATATCAATTCTGACAGTAATTAGCTTGTAACTTTTATAACAAATATGAGAAATGTAACTCTTATCCTCGACGACGGGAGCCGCTTCCACGGCAAGTCGTTTGGCTACGAAAAGCCGGTAGCGGGAGAGGTGGTTTTCAACACAGCTATGACGGGGTATCCCGAGAGCTTGACTGACCCCTCGTATGCCGGACAGTTGATGACGCTCACTTATCCGTTGGTGGGCAATTATGGTGTGCCGCCTTTCACTGTCGAACCGAATGGGCTGGCTACCTTTATGGAAAGCGAGCGTATCCATGCGGAAGCCATCATTGTAAGTGATTATAGTGAGGACTTTAGCCATTGGAACGCTGTGGAAAGCCTTGCTGATTGGCTGAAGCGCGAACAGGTGCCGGGCATCACAGGTATCGATACACGTGAGCTGACAAAGGTGCTCCGTGAACATGGCGTGATGATGGGTAAGATCGTCTTTGACGATGAACCGGAGAATGTGCCCGATGCCGTGTATGCGGGAGTGAACTATGTGGATAAGGTGAGTTGCAAGGAGATAATCCGGTACAACGAAGGTGCGGGTAAGAAGAAAGTAGTCCTGGTGGATTGTGGGGTGAAGGGCAATATTCTTCGCTGTCTGCTGAAGCGTGATGTGGAAGTCATCCGTGTGCCTTGGAACTATGATTATAATGAACTGGAGTTTGACGGACTTTTCATTAGTAACGGCCCGGGTGATCCGGATACTTGTGATGCTGCGGTGCAGAATATCCGCCGGGCAATGAAGAATGAAAAACTACCTATCTTCGGTATCTGCATGGGAAATCAGTTGCTGAGTAAGGCAGGAGGAGCAAAGATATACAAGCTGAAATATGGTCATCGCAGTCACAACCAGCCGGTGCGTATGGTGGGCACGGAGCGTTGCTTCATCACTTCGCAGAATCATGGTTATGCAGTGGACAACACTACGCTGACGGAAGATTGGGAACCGCTGTTCATCAATATGAATGACGGGTCTAATGAGGGCATTAAACATAAACGGAATCCCTGGTTCTCTGCACAATTCCATCCGGAAGCTGCCAGCGGACCGACGGATACGGAGTTTTTGTTTGATGAGTTCGTGAAACTGCTGTAATCACCTATAAACGTACAACAAATGAAAGAAAACAATATAAAGAAAGTCCTGCTACTCGGTTCCGGTGCACTGAAAATCGGCGAGGCAGGTGAGTTCGACTACTCCGGCAGCCAGGCACTCAAAGCCTTGAAAGAAGAAGGTATCTACACCGTTCTTATCAACCCGAATATCGCTACTGTGCAGACTTCGGAAGGCGTTGCCGACCAGATTTATTTCCTGCCTGTCACTCCTTATTTTGTAGAGAAAGTCATCGAAAAAGAACGTCCGGACGGCGTTATGCTCGCCTTTGGTGGGCAAACGGCACTGAACTGCGGTGTTGCCCTCTACAAAGACGGAGTTTTTGAGAAATATGGTGTAAAAGTTCTCGGTACTCCCGTACAAGCCATTATCGATACGGAAGACCGTGAGATTTTCGTGCATAAGCTGAATGAAATCAATGTAAAGACTATTAAAAGTGAAGCTGTAGAAAATGCTATTGATGCCCGTCGTGCTGCTGCCGAACTGGGTTATCCGGTGATTGTCCGTGCTGCATACGCGCTTGGTGGACTGGGTTCCGGCTTCTGTGACAATGAAGAAGAACTGAATGTGCTGGTTGAGAAAGCTTTCTCCTTCTCCCCGCAGGTGCTTGTGGAAAAATCCTTGCGTGGATGGAAAGAAGTGGAGTATGAGGTGGTGCGCGACCGTTTTGACAACTGTATCACCGTCTGTAACATGGAGAACTTCGACCCGTTGGGCATCCATACGGGAGAGTCCATCGTTATCGCTCCGTCTCAGACGCTCAGTAACTCCGATTATCATAAGCTGCGCGAACTTGCTATCCGTATCATTCGCCACATCGGTATTGTAGGAGAATGTAATGTACAGTATGCATACGATCCTGAAAGTGAAGATTATAGAGTGATTGAGGTGAATGCCCGCTTGAGCCGTTCTTCCGCTCTGGCTTCTAAAGCTACGGGTTATCCGCTTGCTTTCGTTGCTGCAAAACTCGGCCTTGGATACGGATTATTCGACCTGAAGAATTCTGTGACAAAAACCACAAGTGCTTTCTTTGAACCTGCATTGGATTATGTGGTCTGCAAAATACCCCGTTGGGACTTGGGTAAGTTCCATGGTGTAGACAAGGAACTGGGTTCCAGCATGAAGTCAGTTGGCGAAGTGATGGCTATCGGCCGTACTTTTGAAGAAGCCATTCAGAAAGGTCTGCGTATGATAGGACAGGGGATGCATGGTTTCGTGGAAAATAAGGAACTTGTTATCTCTGATATAGACAAGGCGCTCCGTGAACCGACGGATAAGCGTATCTTTGTCATATCCAAAGCTTTCCGTGCCGGATATACCGTTGATCAGGTGCACGAACTGACGAAGATCGATAAGTGGTTCCTGGAGAAGCTGATGAACATCATGAACACCAGCAAAGAGTTGGAGCAGTGGAGCAAGAACCACAAACAGATAGCCGATCTGCCTTTTGAATTGCTGAAAAAAGCCAAGGTACAAGGTTTTTCCGATTTCCAGATAGCCCGCGCCATCGGTTATGAAGGGGACATGGAAGACGGTATCCTCTATGTGCGCAATCATCGTAAGAGCGTTGGCATTGTCCCTGTAGTGAAGCAGATAGATACTCTTGCTGCCGAATATCCTGCACAGACTAATTATCTGTATCTGACGTACAGTGGCATTGCTAATGATGTTCATTACCTCGGTGATCGTAAATCCATCGTTGTACTCGGTTCCGGTGCGTATCGTATCGGGTCTTCCGTAGAGTTTGACTGGTGCGGTGTGCAGGCACTGAATACCATCCGTAAAGAGGGGTATCGCAGCGTTATGATCAACTATAATCCCGAAACCGTATCTACGGACTACGATATGTGCGACCGCCTCTACTTCGATGAACTTACCTTCGAACGGGTAATGGATATCCTTGAACTGGAAAATCCGCACGGGGTGATTGTTTCTACCGGTGGTCAGATACCGAATAACCTTGCCCTTCGACTTGATGCGCAGAAGGTACCTATCCTCGGTACTTCCGCCAAAAGCATTGACAATGCTGAAGACCGTGAGAAGTTCTCCGCCATGCTGGATCGTATCGGTGTAGACCAGCCTCGCTGGCGTGAGCTTACGAGCATGGACGACATCAACGAGTTTGTGGAAGAAGTAGGTTTCCCGGTACTTGTGCGTCCGTCGTATGTGCTTTCAGGTGCTGCAATGAACGTTTGTTCCAATCAGGAAGAATTGGAACGCTTCCTGCAACTTGCGGCCAATGTATCGAAGAAGCATCCAGTGGTTGTCAGCCAGTTCATCGAACATGCCAAGGAGGTGGAGATGGATGCGGTGGCACAGAACGGAGAAATTGTGGCATACGCTATCTCTGAACATATTGAGTTTGCCGGGGTACATTCGGGCGATGCTACGATTCAATTTCCGCCGCAGAAGCTTTATGTGGAGACGGTACGCCGCATTAAGCGTATCAGTCGTGAGATTGCACGCGAACTGAATATCTCCGGTCCGTTCAATATCCAGTATCTGGCCCGTGAGAATGACATCAAGGTGATTGAATGTAACCTGCGTGCATCCCGTAGTTTCCCGTTCGTCAGCAAGGTGCTGAAGATTAATCTTATCGAACTGGCTACGAAGGTGATGTTAGGGCTTCCGGTAGAGAAGCCGAATAAGAATCTCTTTGAACTGGACTATGTAGGCATCAAGGCCAGCCAGTTCTCTTTCAATCGTTTGCAAAAGGCCGACCCGGTGTTGGGGGTGGATATGGCATCTACAGGTGAGGTAGGTTGTATCGGAAGTGATACCTCCTGTGCCGTGCTGAAGGCTATGCTTTCTGTAGGCTACCGTATACCGAAGAAAAATATCCTGCTTTCTACCGGTACACCGAAACAGAAGGTGGAAATGCTTTCCGCTGCCCGTCTGCTTCAGCAAAAAGG
>ENA-UEYG01001838-UEYG01001838.1-human-gut-metagenome-genome-assembly--contig:-NODE-1838-length-14508-cov-14.152588_pt1 | contig 14508 bp, 23 predicted proteins | sample MGYA00242933_ERZ507934 | MGnify/ENA primary metagenome ERZ507934 (study PRJEB26167, sample SAMN06115527) | human gut metagenome | host: Homo sapiens | place: China:Zejiang | collected 2015-11-10... | reverse complement strand
TAATCCGCCCTGTTATTACCGAAAAGAGTATGCTCGGCGCAGTTAACAAAATTTATACCTTTGAAGTTGCTAAGTCAGCAAACAAGATTGAAATTGCAAAAGCTTGTGAAGAAGTTTTCGGCGTTAAGGTTGCAAAGGTAAACACAGTAAGCATGAGAGGCAAATTCCGTCGTCAGGGCAGAAACAACGGCGGCTACTCAAAGAGCTGGAAGAAAGCAATCGTAAAACTTACCGAAGACAGCAAGCCTATCGAATTTTTTGAAGGCATGATGTAATACTGACTCAGGTTCAGTATTGAGTCTGAAAAACATTATTCAGGCAGAATGTATGGGAAATGCCATATTCCCGCAAAGCCATCATGAGGAGAGTGAAACCAAATGGCCATTAAAGTATATAAGCCGACCATTAACTCAAGAAGAAATATGTCGGTTACAGATTATTCGGGTCTTTCAAAGGTTGAGCCGGAAAAAAGCTTGCTTGCTCCTTTAAATAAAAAGGCAGGTCGTAACAGCTACGGCAGAATCACCGTTCGTCACAGAGGCGGCGGCAACCGCAAAAAGTACCGTATTATTGACTTCAAGCGTCAGAAATTTGATGTTGAAGGTACAGTTAAAACATTAGAGTACGATCCAAACCGTTCTGCATTCATTGCTCTTGTAGAGTACACAGACGGCGAGAAGGCTTACATTATTGCTCCGGAAGGACTTAAGGTAGGCGACAAGGTAACAGCAGGTGCAAACGCTGATATTAAGCCCGGTAACGCACTTCCGCTTACAGCAATCCCTGTTGGTACATTTATCCACAATGTAGAGCTTTATCCCGGCAGAGGCGCTCAGCTCGCTCGTTCAGCCGGCAACATGGCTCAGCTCATGGCTAAGGAAAACGGTCTTGCACTTTTAAGACTTCCTTCAGGCGAGCTCAGAAACGTTCCTGAAAACTGCATGGCTACAATCGGTCAGGTAGGTAACACCGATCACGAAAATGTTAAGATTGGTAAAGCAGGTCGTAAGAGAAACATGGGTTGGCGTCCTACTGTTCGTGGTTCTGTTATGAACCCTAACGACCATCCGCACGGCGGTGGTGAGGGTAAGTCACCTGTTGGTCGTCCGGGCCCTGTAACCCCATGGGGTAAGCCCGCACTCGGCTACAAGACTCGTAAGAACAACAAGAGCAGCGACAAGCTTATCGTAAGAAGAAGAAACGGTAAGTAAGGCGGAAAGGAGCTAAAACATGAGTAGAAGTACTAAAAAGGGCCCTTATGTTCAGCCTGTACTGCTCAAAAGGGTTATCGAAATGAACGAAGCAGGCGAAAAGAGAATTCTCAAGACTTGGTCAAGAAGTTCAACAATTTTCCCTGAGTTCGTTGGTCACACATTTGCCGTTCATGACGGCAGAAAACATGTTCCTGTATATGTAACCGAAGATATGGTTGGTCACAAGCTCGGTGAGTTCGTTGCAACAAGAACTTACAGAGGACATGGAAAAGACGAAAAGAAATCAGGCGTGAGATAAAATAATATTTAGTGGAAGGAGGTTTCATCCATGGCAAAAGGACATAGATCCCAGATCAAGAGAGAGAGAAATGAAGTTAGAGATACAAGACCTTCAGCAAAGTTATCTTATGCTAGAGTGTCTGTACAGAAAGCTTGTTTCGTTTTAGATGCTATTCGTGGAAAGAGTGTTAACGAAGCACTTGCAATCGTAACATACAATCCTAGATATGCTTCAAGCTTAGTAAAGAAATTATTAGAGTCAGCAATCGCAAACGCTGAGAACAACAATGGAATGAAAGCAGTGGCTCTACTCGTAAGATCGGTCGCCAGAAAGGTGGTGGTGGAGCACGTCGTGGTGATATGAATTCACCGGTGCTCGTTGGTGGTGCTCGTGTTTTTGGTCCGAAGCCAAGAGACTACTTCTTCAAGTTAAATAAAAAAGTTAAGACATTGGCTCGTAAGTCAGCTTTGTCTTATAAAGCTCAAAACAATGCGATCGTTGTCGTTGAAGATTTCAATTTTGAAGCTCCAAAGACGAAAGATTTCGTTGCAATGACAAAAAATCTTAAAGTTTCCGATAAAAAGCTACTTGTAATTTTACCGGAAGCAAATAAAAACGTATATTTGTCAGCTCGTAACATCGAGGGTGCTAATGTGCAGACTATCTCAGGATTAAATACTTACAGAGTATTGAATGCTGGGGTTGTTGTGCTTACAGAAAACTCTCTGAAGGCTATTGACAATATCTTAATTTAAAAAGGAGGCTTAAATAATGGGAATTATTATTAAACCGTTGGTAACAGAGAAAATGACTGCAATTACAGATAAGCTGAATCGTTTCGGCTTTGTTGTGCGTCCTGATGCTAACAAACTGGAAATTAAGAAGGAAGTTGAAGCTCTTTATAATGTTACAGTAGTTGATGTGAATACTGTGAAGTATGCTGGCAAAAATAAGAGCCGTTATACAAAAGCAGGTATCATCAATGGTCGTACGAATGCTTTCAAAAAAGCAATCGTGACATTGAAAGAAGGAGATACTATTGATTTTTATAGCAATATTTAATAAAAATGGCAGTACGTAAATTTAAGCCCACAACACCGGGGCAAAGACATAAAATTATTGGTACTTTCGAAGAAATTACTGCACGAGTACCAGAAAAGTCTCTTGTATTTGGTAAGAAATCTTCCGGCGGTCGTAACAATACAGGTAAAATGACCATGCGCTACATCGGTGGCGGTAGTAAGAAGATTATCCGTATCGTAGACTTCAAGAGAAATAAAGACGGTGTACCTGCAGTGGTTAAAACAATTGAATACGATCCGAACCGTTCGGCTCGTATCGCTCTGTTGTTTTATGCAGATGGTGAAAAAAGATATATTATTGCTCCCAATGGATTGCAAGTTGGTGCGACTTTGATGTCAGGTGAAACTGCTGCTCCGGAAATCGGAAATGCTCTTCCGCTTCAGAATATTCCGGTCGGTACTGTAATTCACAACATCGAATTACGTCCGGGTCAAGGCGCTGCTTTGGTTCGTTCAGCCGGAAACTTCGCTCAATTGACTTCAAGAGAAGGTAAATACTGCGTTATCAAGTTGCCTTCAGGCGAGGTTCGTCAGATCCTCAGCACATGTAAGGCTACTATCGGTAGCGTTGGTAACTCAGATCATGGATTGGAAAGTTCAGGTAAAGCTGGACGTTCTCGTTGGTTAGGACGTCGTCCGCGTAACCGTGGTGTTGTTATGAACCCGGTTGATCACCCGATGGGTGGTGGTGAAGGACGTGCTTCAGGAGGACACCCGAGATCTCGTAAGGGATTGTATGCTAAGGGTCTTAAGACAAGAGCTCCGAAGAAACAATCGTCTAAGTATATTATTGAGAGAAGAAAGAAGTAATCTGATTAATTGAGTAAATTATGAGTCGTTCATTAAAAAAAGGTCCGTATATTAACGTTAAGCTTGAGAAGAAAGTGCTTGCCATGAATGAATCGGGCAAGAAAGTGGTAGTTAAGACTTGGGCCAGAGCTTCAATGATTTCGCCTGATTTTGTAGGCCATACTGTTGCAGTTCACAATGGAAATAAATTTATTCCTGTTTATGTTACCGAAAACATGGTAGGACACAAGTTGGGCGAATTTGCTCCAACTCGTACATTCAGAGGACACGCTGGTAACAAGAAAAAATAAGACAGGATTTATCTGAAATAATAAAGTAATAATATAATGGGAGCAAGAAAAAAAATATCGGCTGAAAAAAGAAAAGAAGCCCTTAAGACCATGTATTTTGCGAAATTGCAAAATGTTCCTACTTCCCCCCGTAAAATGCGTCTCGTGGCTGACATGATTCGTGGAATGGAAGTGAACAGAGCACTCGGCGTTTTGAAGTTCTCCTCAAAAGAGGCTGCCGCCAGAGTGGAAAAATTGCTGCGCTCTGCAATTGCTAACTGGGAGCAGAAAAACGAACGTAAAGCTGAAAGCGGCGAGCTGTTCGTAACCAAGATTTTTGTTGATGGTGGTGCTACACTCAAAAGAATGAGACCGGCTCCGCAGGGTAGAGGTTACAGAATCCGCAAGCGTTCAAACCACGTAACGTTGTTCGTTGGTTCTAAAAGTAATAACGAAGATCAAAATTAAGGTAAATGGGACAAAAAGTTAATCCAATAAGCAACCGTTTAGGAATTATCAGAGGCTGGGATTCCAATTGGTATGGTGGAAAGAATTACGGCGACTCTTTGCTGGAAGATAGCAAGATTCGTAAATATTTGAACGCTCGTCTTGCTAAAGCAAGTGTTTCAAGAATTGTAATCGAACGTACACTGAAACTCGTGACTATTACCGTTTGTACAGCACGTCCGGGTATCATTATCGGTAAGGGTGGCCAAGAAGTTGATAAGTTGAAAGAAGAGTTGAAGAAGGTCACTGATAAAGATATCCAGATCAATATCTTCGAAGTGAAAAGACCTGAGTTGGACGCTGTTATCGTGGCTAACAACATCGCCCGTCAGGTAGAAGGTAAAATTGCCTACCGTCGCGCTATCAAAATGGCTATTGCCAACACAATGCGTATGGGTGCGGAAGGTATCAAAATTCAGATTTCAGGACGTTTGAATGGTGCAGAAATGGCCCGTTCTGAAATGTATAAAGAAGGAAGAACTCCGCTGCACACTTTCAGAGCAGACATCGACTATTGTCATGCAGAAGCATTGACTAAAGTAGGTCTTCTTGGTATTAAAGTTTGGATTTGTAGAGGTGAAGTTTATGGTAAGAGAGAGTTGGCTCCGAACTTTACGCAAAGCAAAGAAAGCGGTCGTGGAAGCAATAGCGGAAACAATGGCGGAAAGAACTTCAAAAGAAAGAAAAATAATCGCTAACGAATTTGATTTTTAGGAATTATGTTACAACCGAAAAAGACAAAATTCAGAAGACAACAAAAAGGCCGTCAAAAAGGTAATGCCCAAAGAGGAAACCAACTGGCTTTCGGTTCTTTTGGTATTAAGGCCTTGGAGACGAAGTGGATTACAGGCCGTCAGATTGAAGCTGCGCGTATTGCAGTAACAAGATATATGCAACGTCAAGGACAGATTTGGATTCGTATTTTCCCGGATAAGCCTATTACAAGAAAGCCTGCTGACGTACGTATGGGTAAAGGTAAAGGTAGCCCCGAGGGATTCGTTGCTCCTGTTACACCGGGTAGAATTATTATCGAAGCTGAAGGAGTATCTTATGAAATCGCAAAAGAAGCTTTGCGCTTAGCTGCACAGAAGCTTCCTATCACAACTAAGTTTGTGGTAAGACGTGATTATGATATCCAAAATCAAAATGCGTAAGAAGTATGAAAATTGCAGAAATTAAAGAAATGACTACCAATGACTTGGTAGAAAGAGTAGAAGCAGAAGTGGCTAACTATAGCCAAATGGTTTTAAATCATTCTATTTCTCCTTTGGATAATCCTGCTCAGATCAAACAATTACGCAGGACTATTGCGCGTATGAAAACTGAATTACGCCAGAGAGAACTTAACAATAAATGATGAGCTTGATGGAAGCAAGAAATTTAAGAAAAGAAAGAACAGGGGTTGTGCTGAGCGATAAGATGGATAAGACCATTACTGTTGCAGCTAAGTTTAAGGAAAAACACCCCATATATGGTAAGTTCGTTAGTAAGACGAAGAAGTACCATGCTCATGATGAAAAGAATGAGTGCAATATCGGTGATACTGTACGCATCATGGAAACTCGTCCTTTGAGCAAGACTAAGAGATGGAGATTGGTTGAAATAATTGAAAGAGCTAAGTAATTATGATACAAGTAGAATCCAGACTTACAGTATGTGACAACAGCGGAGCAAAAGAGGCTCTCTGTATCCGCGTTTTGGGCGGTACGGGTCGTCGCTATGCTTCAGTAGGGGACGTGATTGTTGTTTCTGTAAAAAGCGTTATCCCTTCAAGTGATATTAAAAAAGGTGCAGTGTCTAAAGCTTTGATCGTACGTACTAAGAAAGAAATCCGTCGTGCTGATGGTTCTTACATACGTTTTGATGATAATGCTTGCGTGTTGCTGAACAATGCAGGTGAAATTAGAGGTAGTCGTATTTTCGGTCCGGTAGCTCGTGAACTTCGTGCTGCTAACATGAAAGTTGTGTCACTCGCTCCTGAAGTACTTTAATTTTGTAAAAGATTTAAGTAATGAGTAAATTACATATTAAAAAAGGCGATACAGTTTACGTAAATTCTGGTGAAGACAAAGGTAAGACTGGTCGTGTATTGAAGGTTCTTGTTGATAAAAAACGTGCAATCGTTGAGGGTATCAACATGGTGTCTAAGAGCACAAAACCGAATGCAAAGAACCCGCAAGGTGGTATCGTGAAGCAAGAAGCTTCTATCCACATTTCAAACTTGAACCCGGTTGATCCAAAGACTGGCAAAGCAACGCGTGTTGGTAGAAAATTAAGTGCTGACGGCACTTTAGTGCGTTATTCTAAAAAATCAGGAGAGGAGATTAAGTAATGAGTAATACTGCTAGCCTTAAGAAAGAATATGCAGAGCGTATTGCGCCTGCATTGAAATCACAGTTCCAGTATTCTTCTTCAATGCAGGTACCCGTACTTAAGAAGATTGTTATCAATCAGGGTTTGGGTATGGCCGTTGCTGATAAGAAGATTATCGAAGTGGCAATTAATGAAATGACTGCTATTACAGGTCAGAAGGCCGTTGCAACCATTTCTCGTAAAGATATCGCTAACTTTAAGTTGCGTAAGAAAATGCCGATTGGTGTTATGGTAACTTTACGTCGCGAGAGAATGTACGAATTCCTTGAAAAATTGGTTCGTGTAGCTCTGCCGCGTATCCGTGACTTCAAGGGTATTGAAAGTAAGTTCGATGGAAAGGGTAACTATACCCTTGGTATTCAGGAACAAATTATTTTCCCTGAAATTAATATCGATAGTATTACCAGAATTCTCGGAATGAATATTACCTTTGTAACCTCTGCGCAAACAGATGAAGAAGGTTATGCCTTGTTGAAAGAATTCGGTTTACCGTTTAAGAACGCTAAAAAAGATTGATAATATGGCAAAGGAATCAATGAAAGCACGTGAAGTAAAGCGTGCCAAATTAGTAGCCAAATATGCCGAGAAGAGAGCTGCATTGAAGCAAATCGTTAGAACAGGTGATCCTGCGGAAGCTTTTGAAGCTGCACAGAAATTGCAGGACCTGCCCAAGAATTCTAATCCGATTCGTATGCACAACCGTTGCAAATTGACAGGTCGTCCTAAAGGATATATCCGTCAGTTCGGAATCTCCAGAATTCAGTTCCGTGAGATGGCATCCAACGGTCTTATTCCAGGTGTAAAGAAAGCAAGCTGGTAATTTTTGTTTTTTAAATATTGTCAGGGCAGTCCTGATTAATTTAATTTATTTTTATATGACTGATCCAATAGCAGATTATTTGACGAGGTTGCGGAACGCTATTCAAGCAAAGCACAGAGTTGTTGAAGTTCCCGCTTCAAATTTGAAAAAAGAAATCACTAAGATTCTTTTTGAAAAAGGCTACATTCTTAATTACAAGTTTGTAGAAGATGGTCCTCAAGGTACTATTAAGGTTGCCTTGAAGTATGATCCGGTTAACAAAGTTAACGCTATCAAGAAGCTGGAAAGAATTTCTTCTCCGGGTTTGCGTCAATATACCGGTTACAAAGAGATGCCGCGAGTTATTAATGGTTTGGGTATTGCTATAATATCTACTTCCAAAGGTGTAATGACCAACAAAGAAGCCGCTGAACTGAAGATTGGCGGTGAAGTTTTGTGTTATGTATATTAATAGGAGGAATCAGCAATGTCAAGAATAGGAAAATTACCCATTAGTATTCCCGCTGGAGTAACAGTTACTCTGAAGGATGATGTGGTTACCGTAAAGGGACCCAAAGGCGAAATGAGCCAATATGTAAATCCTGCTATCAATGTTGCCATCGAAGAAGGCCATGTCGTTTTGACAGAGAATGAAAATGCAATGCTGGATAATCCGAAGCAGAAGCACGCATTCCACGGTCTGTACCGTTCATTGGTTCACAACATGGTTGTTGGTGTATCTGAAGGATATAAGAAAGAGTTGGAACTTGTCGGTGTAGGTTACCGCGCTTCTAATCAAGGCAATATTATTGAATTGAACTTAGGTTATACGCACAGTATCTTTATACAGTTGCCTGCTGAGATCAAAGTAGAAACTAAGTCTGAGAGAAACAAGAATCCTCTTATCCTTTTGGAATCTTGCGACAAACAATTGCTTGGTCAAGTTTGCTCTAAAATACGTTCTTTCCGTAAGCCTGAACCGTATAAAGGTAAAGGTATTAAGTTTGTTGGCGAAGAAATTCGTAGAAAGTCTGGTAAATCAGCCGGTGCTAAATAATCATTTAAATTGATAGTATTATGACAACAAAAATAGAAAGACGTATTAAGATTAAATATAGAGTACGCAATAAGATTTCAGGTACAACTGAATGTCCGCGTATGAGTGTGTTTAGAAGCAATAAGCAAATCTACGTTCAGATTATCGACGATTTGTCCGGTAAGACTCTGGCTGCTGCATCTTCTTTGGGTATGACTGAAAAGATGCCTAAGAAAGAACAGGCTGCCAAAGTAGGTGAACTGATTGCAAAGAAGGCTCAGGAAGCAGGTATAACTACTGTTGTTTTCGACCGTAATGGTTACTTGTATCATGGGAGAGTAAAAGAAGTGGCTGATGCTGCTCGTAACGGTGGACTTAAATTTTAATCATTATGGCAGGACTTAATAATAGAGTTAAGATTACAAACGATATAGAACTGAAAGACAGATTGGTTGCTATTAATCGTGTAACCAAAGTAACCAAAGGTGGTAGAACTTTTAGTTTTTCTGCTATTGTGGTAGTAGGAAATGAAGAAGGTATCATCGGTTGGGGTCTTGGCAAAGCAGGTGAAGTAACCGCTGCTATTGCTAAGGGTGTTGAATCAGCAAAAAAGAACCTGACTAAAGTACCTGTACTGAAAGGTACGGTTCCTCACGAACAGTCTGCTAAGTTTGGCGGTGCTGAGGTATTCATTAAACCGGCTTCTCACGGTACTGGTGTAGTGGCAGGTGGTGCAATGCGTGCAGTGCTTGAAAGTGTTGGTGTAACGGATGTTTTGGCTAAGTCAAAAGGTTCTTCCAACCCACATAACTTGGTGAAAGCTACTATTTTGGCATTAAGCGAAATGCGTGATGCCCGTATGGTTGCTCAGAACAGAGGAGTTAGTATGGAAAAAGTATTTAGAGGATAAGGAGGAAGAATATGTCGACTATAAAGATTAAACAAGTTAAAAGTAGAATTGGTGCTCCTGCTGATCAGAAGAGAACTCTCGATGCACTGGGACTTCATAAGTTGAATCGTGTGGTTGAACACGAATGCACTCCTTCAATTCTTGGAATGGTGGATAAGGTTAAACACTTGGTTACCATTGTTAAGTAATTATTTGTTGAATATAAAACGAATTACAATATGAACTTAAGTAATTTAAAACCTGCAGAGGGATCTACTAAAACAAGAAAAAGAATCGGACGCGGTCCGGGTTCTGGTTTGGGAGGTACTTCTACCAGAGGTCATAAAGGAGCTAAATCAAGATCTGGATACTCTAAGAAAATCGGTTTTGAAGGTGGTCAGATGCCTCTTCAACGTCGTGTTCCTAAGTTTGGCTTTAAAAATATCAACCGTGTAGAGTATAAGGCTATCAACTTGGATACAATTCAGAAATTGGCTGAAGCTAAAAATCTGCAGACTGTAGGTATCAATGACTTCATCGCTGCCGGTTTCATTTCTTCAAGCCAGTTGGTAAAAGTATTAGGTAACGGAACTTTGACTGCTAAGTTGGATGTACAAGCACACGCATTCTCTAAGACTGCGGTTGCTGCCATCGAAGCTGCTGGTGGACAAGTAGTAAAACTCTAATTCGATGAGAAAAGCTATTGAAACATTAAAGAATATATGGAAAATTGAGGATCTGAGACAACGGATCCTCATTACCATATTGTTTGTGGCAATTTACCGTTTCGGTTCGTATGTTGTATTGCCGGGTATTAATCCGTCAATGTTGACACAGTTGCATCAACAAACAAGCGAGGGTCTTTTAGCCTTGTTAAACATGTTTTCTGGAGGAGCGTTCTCTAATGCGTCTATCTTTGCATTAGGTATCATGCCTTATATCTCCGCTTCCATTGTGATTCAGTTGCTGGGTATTGCGGTACCGTATTTCCAGAAATTGCAACGTGAAGGTGAGAGTGGTAGAAGAAAAATGAATCAGTACACCCGTTATCTGACGATTATCATTTTGCTGGTTCAGGCTCCTTCTTATTTGCTCAATCTTAAAATGCAGGCTGGTCCTTCCTTAAATGCTTCATTAGATTGGACTCTATTTATGCTTACTTCTACCATTATATTGGCGGCTGGAAGTATGTTTATTTTGTGGCTTGGTGAGAGAATTACAGACAAAGGAATAGGTAATGGTATCTCCTTGATTATTATGGTGGGTATTATTGCACGTTTACCGCAGTCTTTATTTCAGGAATTGATTTCCCGTATGACCGATAAGACCGGTGGTTTGGTTATGTTCCTGATTGAACTTGTAGTCCTGTTGCTTGTCATTGCATTTGCCATTCTTCTGGTGCAAGGTACAAGAAAGATTCCTGTACAATACGCAAAGAAGATTGTTGGTAACAAGCAATACGGTGGTGCAAGACAATACATTCCTTTGAAAGTAAATGCAGCAAACGTGATGCCTATTATTTTTGCTCAGGCAATCATGTTCATTCCTATTACTCTCGTTGGATTTTCAAATGTAAATAATGCGAGCGGTTTCATACATGCATTAACTGATCATACAAGCTTTTGGTATAATTTGATTTTTGCGGTATTGATTATACTGTTTACGTATTTCTATACTGCGATTACCATTAACCCGACTCAGATGGCTGAGGATATGAAGAGAAACAACGGTTTCATTCCGGGCATCAAACCGGGAAAGCAAACAGCAGAGTACATTGACGTGATTATGTCACGTATCACTTTGCCGGGTTCTTTCTTCTTGGCTTTGGTTGCCATTATGCCTGCATTTGCCGGTATCTTCGGTGTGAAAGCCGAGTTTGCTCAATTCTTCGGTGGTACGTCTTTGTTAATTCTTGTAGGTGTGGTTCTTGATACTCTCCAGCAGGTTGAAAGTCATTTGTTGATGAGACACTATGACGGTTTGCTGAAATCTGGACGTATTAAAGGCCGTAGCGGTACAGTGGCTGCGTATTAATCTTATTTGAAGAATGATATTTCTTAAAACTGAAGATGAGATAGAGCTGCTCCGTGCGAGTAATTTGCTTGTAGGAAAAACGTTGGCTGAGATAGCTAAGGTTATAAAGCCCGGAGTTACTACAAAGGAGTTGGATAGAGTAGCGGAAGAGTTCATTAGAGATAATGGGGCTGTTCCTACTTTCAAGGGATTTCCGAACCAATATGGCGATCCGTTTCCGGCTTCGATTTGTACTTCTGTAAACGAGCAGGTGGTACATGGTATTCCGAGTGATAATGTAGTACTGAAAGAGGGTGATGTGTTTCTTTTGCCCGCTATGCTCCCAGCAGGCACTGCCACAGCAGCTCCAGTGCGCCGCCAAAGGTCAGCAGCGAGGCATCCGCGGCCGCTTTTACTTCGTATTCACTCAATAAGGTATCATCCTGAAAAACGCTCACCTTTCCCACCGTCCGTCCCTTTTCTATGGGGGCTTCCAGCGCCTCGGGCAGGGTCAGCTCAGCCCGCAGGGCAGAGGCCGTTCCCTTCTCTATCAGGATCGTCTCGGGCAGGGCGGCGTAATCCAGCGGCACGCTGTCCTCGGCGCTGCCCTTTACGGCCAACGCCAGCGGGCGCTCCGGCAGGGTGGGCAGCGGGGCAGCGGCATAGTTGGCAAAACCGTAGTCCAGCAGGGTGGTGGCGGAGTGGAACCGGTCGGCGCTGGAGGGTGACCCCAGCACCACGGCGATCAGGGTCAGGCCGTCCCGGGTGGCGCTGGCGCTGATGCAGACCCCCGCCCCGCTGGTGGTGCCGGTCTTGAGCCCGGTGATGCCGCTGTACCGGCGCAGGAGCTTGTTGGTGTTCACCAGCTGGGTCTGGCCGTTCCGCAGGCTGTCCGTCCAGATGCCGGTATAGTGCAGCAGCTCCGGGCAGGTATTAAGAAGGTACCGGCTCAGGACGGCAACATCCCGCGCCGTGGAGAGATGCCCCTCGGTGTCCAGCCCGCAGGCGTTCCGGAAGGTGGTGTTGGTCATCCCCAGCTCCGCCGCCCGGGCGTTCATCTGTTCCACAAACACCGGCTCGCTGCCGCCCACCAGCTCGGCCACTGCCACAGCGGCATCGTTGGCTGAGGAAACGCAGATGGCCCGCAGCATCTCGTCCAGCGTGAACTGCTCCCCGGGCTCCAGCCAGATCTGACTGCCACCCATGTGATAGGCATGCTCACTCACCGGCACGGGGGTATCGAGGGTCAATTTTCCACCGCGGATGGCCTCAAAGGTCAGCAGCAGGGTCATCAGCTTGGTGATGGAAGCAATGGGCATCCGCTCATCCGGTGCTTTCTCGTAGAGCACACGGCCTGTCTCCGGTTCCATGAGGATTGCCGCCCGGCATTCCAGCTGCAGCCCGCTGTTGGCCGGAGCCGCCGCCAGCACCGCCGGGGCATCCGCCTGCACTGCCGGTCCCGTTCCCCCAATGGCCACCCGCAGCCCGGCCCCCTGTGCCGTACCCACAGCCAGCGCAAACAGCCAGAAGCAGAGCACCCCCGCGCAGAGCAGGGCCAAATTTCTCCGTTCCATTCCTCGTACCTCCCCGCGTAAAGTCTCTGGTTGCATTCTATGCAAAAAAAGAGGGGTCAATGCCCTTTTCTACGGGAGGAAAATCTGCTATAATAGGAGAGTTTATAAACACTTTAGCTGGCTCACCCTCTCAGGCCGCTTCGCGTCCAGCTCTCCCAAAGGGAGAGCTTTTGACAAAACCAGTAACTTTGCATGGATTGCCAAAGCCTCGCCCTTCGGGAGAGGTGGCAGCGCGTCAGCGCTGACGGAGAGGGCGAGACCGTTTATCTGAGAGGATCTTTATGCGAGTTTGTTTTTATACCTTGGGCTGCAAGGTCAACCTGAACGAGACCGGCGCACTGGAGCAGATGTTCCGGGGCGCTGGCTTCACCATCGTGCCGGAGGGCGAAGAAGCGGATGTTTTTGTGGTGAACAGCTGCACCGTGACCAACTTCGGTGACCAGAAGAGCCGCAAGTGGCTGCGCCGCGCCAAGCGCGAAAATCCCGGTGCCGTGACCGTGCTCACCGGCTGCTATCCTCAGGCTTTCCCCGAGGAAGCTGCCCAGTTCATGGAGGCTGATCTCGTCTGCGGCAACGGAGACCGCAAGGCCATCCTGGACAATGTGCTCAAGCTGCTGGACGGCCACGAGCGCATCGTTGCCGTTACACCCCACCAGCGGGGCGAGCTGTTTGAGGAGCTGCCCGTGGAGCGGTTCGAGACCCACACCCGCGCGTTTATCAAGGTGGAGGACGGCTGCAACCGTCAGTGCGCCTACTGCGTCATCCCCCGCGCCCGCGGCCCGGTGCGCAGCCGCGCCGAGGACAGCATCCTGAAGGAGCTGCGTCAGCTGGCCGCCTCCGGCTACCGCGAGGTCGTGCTCAGCGCCATTTCCCTGCCCAGCTATGGTCTGGACACCGGGACCAATCTGGTGGAGCTGGTGGAAAAATGCGCTCAGGTGGAGGGCATCGAGCGGATCCGTCTGGGCAGCCTGGACCCCGACATGCTGACTCCGGAGTTCATCACCCGGCTGGCAGCGGTGGAAAAGCTCTGCCCCCAGTTCCACCTCAGCCTGCAGAGCGGCTGCACCTCCACCCTGCGCCGGATGCGCCGGGTCTACACCGCGGAGCAGTACGCCCAGGTGGTGGACCAGATCCGCACCGCTTATGGGGAGCTCCCTGTCAGCTTTACCACCGACTGCATCTGCGGCTTCCCCGGTGAGACCCAGGCCGACTTTGAGGAAAGCTGTGCCTTCCTCAAAAAGATCGGCTTCCTGAAGGTCCATGTGTTCCCCTACTCCCGCCGCAGCGGCACCCCGGCTTATGATTTTCCGGCTCAGGTGCACGAGCGGGAGAAGCAGGCCCGCAGCCGCGAGATGAACGCGCTGGCCGAGGAGATCCGCCGGGAAGTACTGGCCGCTCATGTCGGCACCGAGGACGAGGTCCTGCTGGAAACGCCCCTCTCCGAGACGCTGTTCACAGGCTACACCCGGCTGTACATCCCGGTGGTGGTCTCTGCCCCCGGCCACAAGAGCGGCGAGATCGTTCACGTCAGGCTGGGCGAGTACGATGGCGAGCGCGTCCGTGCAGCACTCTGCTAAAAAAGTTCGTTAAATCTTGTGCGTCCTGTACTATTTGCTAATTCTTTAACATATTTGAAATTTTCTCTTTTCACGCAGGCCCGTT
>ENA-UEYG01001836-UEYG01001836.1-human-gut-metagenome-genome-assembly--contig:-NODE-1836-length-14525-cov-3.351121_pt1 | contig 14525 bp, 5 predicted proteins | sample MGYA00242933_ERZ507934 | MGnify/ENA primary metagenome ERZ507934 (study PRJEB26167, sample SAMN06115527) | human gut metagenome | host: Homo sapiens | place: China:Zejiang | collected 2015-11-10... | reverse complement strand
TGGTTTCAACGCTTTGGAACTTTCTAAAGCAACTCACAATTAGAGTAACTTGACTGCATGCCCGGAGTAACCCAATCGCATTAGTTGCTCCAATTCACCCGTTCTTTCAAGAAGCATTAACTCATTTATTGGCTACTAATAGATGAGTTATCAGCCTTTAATACCTGATTTCTCAATTATTAATAGCTGACATGACAATCGTTAATAGCTGACGCGTCAGATGTTAATACCCAGTAAATCAAAGTATAATGTAGGATAAACGACCTATATGCCGTGGTGGCAGAGTGAGAGCAAACCCTTGCTCTCACTCTGCCACCATACTTGCTGTAATGCTTGAAATGCCGATGAATAAAGGGATACACGCGAATAATGAGAGCGTTAGGGCAAAACTGCTATCTTTTTCACTTGTAGCAGCTGCCTAAGTTCAAGTTATAAATGCGACAGTTCAGTTTCCGTACCAGTCACTTACTTATTATAGTATTTTTCAAGCAGTTCCTGCATTTCCGGATATTTCTCGTCCGTATCTCCGGTTTCTTTGCGAAGTCTCAATAAGTCTTTCTTCATCTGTTTGATGACAGGTGCATATTTCGGATCGTTGTATGCATTATGATTCTCGTGCGGATCATTCTGTAAGTCATAGAAGTCCCATGACGGAGTAAAGTCAAAGTTCTCCGTATCAGTCATGTCTAGATTTCGGGCATAATAGAAGATCAGCTTGTAACGGTCTGACCGGATGGCGAAGTGCGCGGGACGAATAGCATGATTGGTCCAGTAGCGATAGTAGATTTCTTTTCGCCAGTCGGTCGGCGTGTTGCCTTCCAGGTTGCTGACGAAGCTGTCTCCTTGCACATTCTCCATCTTTACTCCGGCAAATTCTGCCAGCGTCGGTGCGAAATCGACATTCAGTATCAGATCGTCCAGACGTTTTCCTGCGGGTACCTTCTTCGGATAACGGATAACGAAAGGCATACGAGCCGATTCTTCATAAAACATCCGTTTGTCGAAGAAGCCGTGTTCGCCTAGGAAATAGCCTTGGTCGGAGACGTAGATGACGATGGTATTGTCGGCGATATTCATTTCGTCCAGAGCGTTTAGGAGTTTGCCGATGTTGTCGTCGACGGTAGCGCCGCAACGGAGGTAGTCACGGATAAACTTTTGGTAGGAAGCACGTCTGGCGGCCGTCCGTTGCATCCCTTCGGTGCTGAACGGCAGTCCGGGGTAGCGACACCACCACTTGTCGGGGTCCTGTGATGCGATGCGCCAGCGGCGTTCCAGCTCTTCCAGTGTCTGTCCTTTGAAAGAACGGCCGTTGGTTTCCGGTCCCCAGTCCAGCAGGTTTTCGGGTTCGGGGAAGGTGACGCCGTCGTAGAGATGCTCCATGCGTATCGGGTAGTCGTAGGGTTCGTGCGTTGCTTTGAAATGGCAGCACATCAGGAAGGGTTGGTTGCCGTCCTGCTCTTTCATCCATCGGATGGCTTTCTCGGTGACGAGGTCGGTGGAGAAGCCGAGCACCCGTTCGCCGAACTGGTGGTTGCCGGGCCACGGGTCGGTGCTCTCTATGAAAGTCGGGTCACGGTATTCGCCTTGATCGTAGAAGATGGAGTAGTAGTCGAATCCTTGCGGTTGCGACTGGATATGCCATTTGCCGACGAGTCCGGTGTGGTATCCGTTGGCTTGTAGCAGGGTGGCAAGGGTGGGGATGGAGGTGTCCAGTGAGTCCGCAAGGGTGTACAGTCTGTTCCGGTGACTGTATAGACCGGTGAGGATACTGGCACGGCTGGGTGCTGAGATAGAGTTGGTGCAGAAACAGTTGTCGAGCACTACCCCTTCTTTTGCCAGCCGGCGGATGTTGGCGTTGTGGGCATATTCTGCCAGTACTCCGCCATAGATGCCCCAGGCTTGGGAGGTGTGGTCGTCACTCAGGATAAAAAGGATGTTGGGGCGTTGTCCGGCAGGTTGAGCGCCTTGCAGGTGCGTCATGGTTCCGGCTGCCAGCAGACCGGTAAGTACGAGTTTATTCATATACGTATAGATGTTGCATTTCTTCAAAAGTCAGTCTAAGTTAGACGGTTGCTTTCATGTAGATAAATGATCATATGAACTGATTTTATGCCTAAAGATAGTGATTGTTATTCACTTTGTATTATAATCCGGAAAACTTTTGCGATTTAATGTAATTGATTCCGGTAAAACACTTAATTCCCTTTTTAAAAGGATGTTTTTGTTTTACATCTCTCAATAAGAAACTTTATGTTGATTTTTGGAAGTATTATAGTGATTTTTGAACATTTGTTTTCTTTGCCTGTACCTACTTTTGCGATCAAAACCCATTAATTATCAATTATTATGCTACTACCAAGAAAAATTGTATTTTTCCTTCTCTTGTTTGTCGGATTATCGTTGTATGCGCAACAAAACTGCTTCATTAGTTCGTATGTACGGGGTAATTTCTACAATCGCGGACGTATTTCTGCCGAGAGTTTAAGGGCGAGTGATGATCTGATTTTTCTGAACGTCCGTCCCAATAAAGACGGGTCGCTTTCGTTTGAGAATCCCCGTATCTTTGAGAATGGGAAAGGAGTGACTAGTTGGGAGGAATTGATAAAGTCTGTCCGTGCGGATGTGAAAGGAACAAAGACAAAACTTCGTCTGGGCGCTGCCAGTGGCGAGTGGAAAGCGATGGTTGCAGATGAGGCGGCCCGTGTTGCATTTGCCAAAAACATAAAGAAGATACTGGAAAAGAATAAGCTCGATGGCATCGATCTGGATTTTGAATGGGCGGAGACTGAAAAAGAGTATGAAGATTACAGTCTGGCTATTCTGAAGATGAGAGAGGTATTGGGAGATAAATATGTGTTCAGCGTATCCCTGCATCCTGTGTGTTATAAGATTAGTAAAGAGGCGATTGCTGCGGTCGATTTCATTTCTTATCAGTGTTACGGTCCTTCGCCGGTTCGCTTCCCGATGGAGAAATACTGTTCGGATATACAGATGGCGTTGGCTTATGGCATTCCAAAGGAAAAGCTGGTGGCAGGCGTTCCTTTCTATGGCGTGACAAAAGATGGCTCAAAGAAGACTGAGGCTTACTTCAGTTTTGTGCAGGACGGGCTGATTACGGGGCCGGCACAAAACGAAGTAACCTATAAGGGAGACGTGTATGTCTTTGACGGGCAAAATAATATCCGTGCCAAGACACGTTATGCGATGGACCAGCAGCTCAAAGGAATGATGAGCTGGGACTTGGCTACGGATATGCCGCTGAATGACAGCAGATCGTTGTTTAAGACGATGGTGGAGGAGTTGGGGAGGTGAACTGCTTCAGATAATCTGAAGGAGAGACACCAAACTCATCCTTAAAACATTGACGGAAGTAGCCTGTACTGTTCATTCCTATTTTATAGGCTATTTCCGAGATATTATATTTTCCTTCGAGGAGTAACCGTTCCGCATTCTGCATTTTTACTTTCCGGATGTATTCGTTCGTAGAAAGTCCGGTCAGCGCTTTCATCTTCCGGTAGAGCGTAGAGCCGCTCATACACATCTTGTCGGACAGGTAAGTGATATCGATCTTTTCCGAAGAAAGGTTATCCTCAACCAGTTGTGTGATTTTCTCAATGAATTCGTTATCCAGTTTGCTGAGCGCCTCGGTGATTATGGAACGCTTTTCATCCAAATGAGAATTGGGGTTATGACTCGTTCCGGTCTGCTGGAATTGAGCAATCAGTTTCTTTCTCGAATCGAGCAGATTGTTGATGCGGCTTCGCAGCAGTGAAGCACTGAAAGGCTTGGTCAGATAAGAATCCGCTCCCACTTCGTATCCTTCTTCTTTATCCTGCAATGAATCTTTGGCCGTTAGCAGGATGACAGGGATGTGGCTGGTACGCACATCCTCTTTTAGTTGACGGCATAGCGTGATGCCATCCATTACCGGCATCATGATATCGCTTACTATAATATCGGGAATACGGTTGAGAGCCTGCTGTTTCCCTTCCTCACCGTTGCTGCCTGTGATTACTTCGAAAGAGTCGGAGAAAGATTCGGCGATGTATTTCTGTATATCTTCATTGTCTTCTACAATCAGCAGGATAGGTTTGCTCGTTTCCGGTTCCGTATTTTGAGAATCTTCCGGAACAGCTTCTGATATCATTTCCTCCTCTGTTTGCTTCGTAGAGTCTCCATGCAAAGCGTTGGGGTAGATATTGTCTGTTAATAAGCTGATATAGAAAGTACTTCCTTCGTTCTGTATGCTTTCCACCCGGATTTCGCCTTCGTGCAGTTCTACAAGATTTCGGACTAAAGCCAGTCCGATACCTGTGCCGGATGCCTGATGCTTGCCGCTTTCCTGATAGTAACGGTCGAAAACATGAGGCAAGGCTTCCGCAGAGATTCCGTATCCCGTATCACTGACTTTAATCTCCGTATAAGTGACTCCGTTTCGTGTGGTGGGATACAAGCTCAAGGTTATTTTTCCCTGTTCCGTATATTTGATGGCATTGGAAATCAGATTATCGAGGATAATGGTGATGATTTCTTTGTCAAAGAACAGAAGCATCTCTTCTTTTTCTATTTGAATCTGAAAGTCGATCGCTTTCTTTTGATTGAGTTCTTTGTATTTGAGTCCGATTTCATGAACGAGGGGCGCGATGTTGCTTTTGCAAACACATAGCTTTTTGTTCTGCGTTTCCGTTTTCCGGAACTCAAGAATCTGATTGATCAGGTTGAGCAGCCGGAGGGCACTCTGGTGGATGACAGAAAGTTTCTGCGCCTGTCTGGTCGGCAGTGACGTGTCTTTCTGCATATCTTCCAGCGGACCGAGGATCAGGGTCAGTGGTGTGCGCAGCTCATGAGTGATGTTAGTATAGAATCGCAAACGTTCCTGATTCAATTCTTGTTCTTGTTCGTGGTTTTTCTTTTCCAGGGTATAGAGAATTTCGAGGTCTATTTTCTTCTTATAGGCATGGATAATAGTATAAATAATGCTGATAGTGATCAGAATATAAATAAGTTTTGCCCACCATGTCAGCCAGAGAGGAGGGTTAATATGTATCCTGAGAGATGTCGTGTCCTCCGACCAGTCCTGATTGTGCAGGCGGGCTTTTACCAGAAACTCATACTTGCCGGGAGGAATATTGCGGAAGGTGACGCTGTTTTGCTCGTTGATCGTATACCATGAGTTTTCAAGTCCTTTCAGCATATAGGCATATTCCACTTGGTTGGCCAGTGAATAGTCCTGTACGTTGAAAGTAAGATTAAAACTATTTTGTTCATGAGTCAATTCTATCTCTCCTTCGGAGATGGGAATAGCGGTTTCGTTCTTCTCCCGACTTGTGAGTCGTCCGGGAATTCTCACTTTAGTGATAACCACAGGAGGAATCTGCGGACTGTTTATGGCAATATCGGGGTTGAAGAAACACAATCCGTTGATAGAGCCGAAATAGATGAGCCCGTTATGATCTTTGGTAACGCATCCGCTGATGAAACTTCCTTGTGGGATGTTGTTGGAGTGATCGTAGGTATAGAAACATTTTTTAGAGGTGATATAGCAACTGATGCCGGTATTGGTACTTGCCCAGATGTTGCCGTTCTTATCTTCACTGATAGCTCTTATGTGTGTATTGGGCAGTCCTTCTTTTCTTTGAAAAACCTGATAGTCAAAATTACGGGCCGAAGGAAAACATACCAGCCCCTCACCGGTGGCAAGCCACATCTGACCTTTGCTGCTCCGGTATATCTGATTAATCGTATTGGAACAAAAACCTTCGTATTGGTTGAACTTCCTGACCAGTTGCATATCCGGCGTATATATCCCGACTCCTCCTCCGAAAGTTCCTATCCAGAAACGTCCTTCACTGTCTTGGGCAATGCTGCGTACAAAGTTTTCCAGCAACTGGCTGTTGGAGGTGTCATAATGATGAATCACCTTCTTGCTGGCAAGGTCTACAACGAACACCCCTGCGTGAGTTCCTATCCATATCTTTTTATTCTTGTCTTCATAGAAGACGCGTACGTCGAGAAGCTGATTCTTTTCCAGTTCGATGATCTGAAACTTCTTCAGTCTTGTATTGTAATAGCTGATGTTGCCCAGATAGGTGCCGAACCATAGGTTGCCTTCCGAGTCTTTCAGCGAACAAAGCACTGAGTTGGACAGGAGTTCTCTGTTTTCTTTATTGTAAATGGCCACCCGTTTTCCGTTTTCGAATACGTTAATACCTCCTCCGTCAGTTCCTATCCACAATTTTCCTTGTCCGTCATCGCAGACGCTGCTAACGACTTTGTTGCTCAGCGAACTTTCATTCATTTGGGTGGGTGAATAGCTCCATGTATGGAATGCGGGAGGAGCATTGCTGATAAAATTGATTCCTCCTCCCCAAGTCCCTATCCAGATATTATTAAAAGAGTCTTGAAAGATATACCGTGCGCTGGCGTTGGACAAACTGTAGTTATTGTCCCCTTCGCGGATAAACTCAAAGCGTATTTGTTCGGGCAGCAGAAACTGATTTTGCTGTAAGTCCAGTATCATGATTCCGTTCAGTTCTGTTGCAATCCAGAGTTTGTTGTCTTTGAGTTGTTTGATGGAGAAGATATAGCTTGACAATGCTCCGTGAATATTCCCCGGGTTGTTATGAAAGTTGGTAAATGTTTCTGTATTGGCATTGAACAGGGCTAGTCCTTTGCTGGTTCCGATCCATATATTTCCGTTGGTATCTTTATAGATACAACGCACATCGTTCCCCGGAAGGCTGTTCGGGTTTTGAGGATCATGGACGAAGTGCTTCACGGATTTGTCATTCAGGGAGAGGATGCTCAACCCGCCTTCTACGTGTCCGATGTATAGTTTGCCATCCTCAGCCTCCGTGGCTGTCCAGGTCTGCTCAGAGGGAAGGGCGGGTACTGTGCTTTTGTTATAATGAGTGAATTTCCCGGTAGCGATGTCCAGATACTCTATACCTCTGTAATAAGTACATACCCATAACCCTTTGCCGGCTTGTACGGATGAGGTAATGTGAGTGACATCGTTCGTTATCAGACTTTGCGGGTCTTCCGGATTATATTGGTAGACGCTGAAACTTTGTGTCTCGTAATTATAAGCGTTGAGTCCTGCCCGCTGGGTGGCTATCCAGATAACAGGCTGCACGGGATCGGCGTACACTTCATTGAGTTCGTTGCCGGTAATGCTTTGAACAGAAGAAGATTGCTCCTCTTTATAGTAGGTGATAAAGCGGGTTCCGTCAAACTTATTCAGCCCTTCTTCGGTGGCGAACCACAGAAATCCCTGCTTGTCCTGCGTGATACTCAATACATAATTGTTGGATAAGCCTTGTTCTATTCCCAATCTTTGGATGAGGTAAGGGTGGGCTGCCACAAATGTGGCGGATAGCAGGAGGAAGAAAGCCGCAATGTATGTTTTCATCGTTTCAGATATTATGTATTCCTTGATATTCACTCTCAAAAGTACAAATAAATCTTGTATTTAGTATAGACAAATGATTCATTGCATGATTTTCTACCCTTTCTGCATGATTTTTACAGCGAATAAAATAAAACAACTGTAATTTTGCAATCAATCAAATAACCGAATCTAATACTTGCAGAAAATGGAATCTGATTCTTTACACGAACATGATAAAAGCTGGAAGGCATTTTTTATTACCACTCTGTTCATCTTGTGTACAGCGAACGTTTATGCGCAGTCATCCGATACAATCTTTTCCCGATATTTCCGTTATGCGCAGAACTTCGCAGATGCGTACCCTCGCGAGAAAGTGAGTCTTCATTTGGATAATGCAAGTTATTACCTTGGTGATACGATTTGGTTCAAAGCGTATGTAGTGACGGCTGAACAAAACTTACCGACGACGATCAGCAAACCTTTGTATGTAGAATTACTGGACCAGTTGGGAAATGTCGTAGAGCGGCAAATTATTCAGCTTACGGATGGGGAGGGAACGGGACAAATCATTTTGAACAATACCTTCTTTACCGGTTATTATGAAATGCGTGCCTATACAAAGTGGATGCTTGCTTTTGATAACCCTTCCTGTTTTTCCCGTGTATTACCCGTCTATCGGAAACGGCTGAGCGATGAAGAGACTCCTCGGAGTATAGCTACCTATCGTATGGACGCTTCGATGAAACAGAGGCCGAAGGATAAAGAGAAGAAGTTTACAGTCCGCTTTTTTCCGGAGGGTGGACAACTGGTTAAAGGCATATCTTCGATTGTAGCTTTTGAAGCCACCAGCCGTGACAAAGGAGCTGCTGATGTAGAGGGAACAGTGGTTTTGCCGAGTGGTGAAGAACTGGCGCATATCCGTTCATTGCATGACGGGATGGGTTACTTTGAGTATAAGCCCGAAGAAAAGGCGGGTGTGGCAAAAATTGATTATGAAGGCTCCACTTATCAGTTTGACCTTCCGGAAGCTCTTCCACAAGGATATGTACTCCGAATCGATAACCGGCGGGAAATGTTGGATATCACTGTAGCCCGCAGTTCACAGGCAATGAAAGACACACTGGCTGTTTTTGTATCTTCTCAGGGGCGACCTTACAAATGTATGACACTGGACTTTGAAGATGAATTGAACTGCCAATTCCGGATTTCGACTAAAGAACTACCGCCCGGAGTGCAACAGATATCTCTGGTCAATCTGAAAGGGGAAACGTTATGCGAGCGTTTTTGTTATGTGATGCCGCGTTCTTCCATGCTCCTTGCCTGTAAAACGGATCACGCCCTGTATCGTCCTTTTGAGCCGGTGACTTGCCGGATTAAAGTGAGAGATCATCTGAATCGTCCGGTACAGGCCAATCTTTCTGTATCTATCCGCAACGGTGTAGAGTCTGATTTTCGGGAATACGATCATTCCATTTATACGGATTTGTTGCTTGTCTCCGATCTGAAAGGCTATATTCATCAACCCGGTTTTTATTTTGAGAACCAGTCTGCCGAACGTTTCAAAATGTTGGATGTCCTTCTGTTGGTACGTGGCTGGCGGAAGTATGACCTTTCCCGACTGATAGGTAAACGTCCTTTCTTGCCTCGGTATCTTCCGGAGACCTCGCTGACCCTGTATGGACAGGTCGAATCTTATTTCGGTAAGGCGTTACGGAATGTCGGGGTGAGTATTCTTGCGCGCAGGGATTCGGTCTCTATTGCAGGTATGACAAAAACGGATTCATTGGGGTATTTTAGTGCGCCGGTAGATGGTTTTAGCGGTTCTATGGATGCTCTCATACAGACACGGAACGAGGGAAAGAAGTGGAACAAGCAGGCAGTCGTGAAGTTGTTCCGTAATTTTGAGCCTTCCTTACGGAAGCTTGATTATTATGAGCTGAATCCGGAATGGAAAGAGACGGGTGATTTGAAACAGTTGTTGGACACCTTGGATATTGCTTATAAAGATTCTGTATTCGGACCGGATCATCATTTGCTGGATGAAGTGGTGGTGAACGCCAAGCGTCTGAACTTGTTATTGAAGCAAACTGAACGCTTTGAAAAAGAGATTCTGGGTTATTATAATATAACGCAGGTGGTAGATAAAATGCGTGATAAAGGAGAAGCGGTGTACAATCTGCCTATGCTGTTGAAGGAATTAAATCCTAATTTCAGATTGAGTGATTCGCTGAGCCTGCACTATAATAACTCAAGAGTTTTATTTATAGTCAACGGCGGGGTTTTATCTTATGGTAAAACGGATTATGTGTTGGACAAAGATGTGGATGCTATTAAATCTATCATGCTTTATTATGATCAGGCAGGGGGGGAATCTGTTTTTGTGATGAACAAGCAGAGTAATAGAGTGACGAAATTTACAGCAAATAATTTTTGGAGTGGTCGCTGGCAGGATGGCAGAAGTGCTTCTTTGCAGGATGCTATAGGTGCGGATTCCGGACCAGATGCACTTTGGGGTGAGAAAGATAGAAAGACTATGAAGAAAGGTCCGTTGCAGAAATCGTCAGTAGTAGTTTGCTCCATCACTACGATTGATGACTGGGACCCGAACAAAACTTATAAAGCCCGGCGCGGGATTCGTCATACCTATATACAAGGATATAATGAGCCCTTGGAATTTTATTCACCAGCTTATCCTGATGGTGCTCCTCTCTATACGGAAGATTCTCGCCGCACACTATACTGGAATCCGAATGTGAAAACGAATAAAAAGGGTGAAGTAGTCATTCAATGCTATAACTCCGATAATTCGGCACCGTTAATAATAAATGTAGAGACATTGTATAAAGGTAGTCCGTCATCATTGAATATCTACTCTATAGATTATTAAACTCGATCTATATTATTCATATTCATATAAAGTCCTGTTAAAGAGGAAGAAAGGAGTTGTGTTTCTTGCAGCCAACGTGTGTAAATCGTTTATGAATGATTCTCTACGTTTTTTGAATGATTTTTATAATGTAAAATCTACACTCATTCGTATCTTTGCTGTAGATAACAACGAAATAAACTAATATTATGAAAATGAAAACTAATATAATCTTTAAAAAACTAAAGTCATTCGTCAATCGATGTCTTTTTCCTGATTATATGTGCTGTTTTATCTTCCTGCGTTTATAACGCTGATATGCCAATAAAGAATTTTTAGTGAACCAATAATTTAATATGTAAAAAGAAAAACGTTATGAAAAGACTATTTCTTCCCTTATTAGGGTTTTTGTCGTTGGTGCTGATGTGCTGTAATGACAACAAGGAATCAGGTACGGATTCCTATGACCCGAACAAACCTGTCACTATTGACTATTTTACGCCGGACACCGGTCGGGTAGCAGAGAAAGTGATTATTATAGGTAATAACTTTGGAAATGACAAATCTGCGGTAACCGTATTATTTACTGATAATATGGAAAAGGAGAACAAGGCTGCCGTAGTGGGAGTAGATAATACTACGATTTATTGTATGGCACCACGTCAGGCAGAAGGTTTCAATAAGATTACGGTTAAGGTGAATGATCAGACTGTGGTGGCTGATGAGACTTTTAAGTATTCTGTTTCTGAGAATGTATCTACTATTGCCGGTGATTTTGTACAAGCTGATGGTGCCGGTAAAGATGGAAGTCTGGCTGAGGCAACTTTTGGGCAGATGTTTGGTGTAGCTTGCATTGATGAACAGTCGGGTATTGTAGGTCAGGCATGGAATAATAATAGTGTGCGTTATATTTCTATAGACGAAGATGCTGTAATTACTATCCAAAGCGGTCCTGTGGTTGGGAAAGTGGCGGTATCTAATGATAAAACATTGGCTTATGGTGCTACTATTAATGGTGCTAATACCGTTTATGTTTATAAGAAATCGCAGGCATGGGTTCCTTCTCGACTAAGTGATATCAGTTCAGGTACCGATGTTTGGGCTGTGGCTTTGAATGGTGATAATCAATGGTTGTATTATGTAACGGCTAATGGTCGTTTGGGACGTATTGAAGTAGATAATCCGACTCATAATGAGATTTTGTTTGAACATAATGATTTTAGTGGTGGTCCTTTTGCTTACATTGCTTATAGTGCTTTTGAAGATTGTTTCTATGTAACTACTGATAAAAATAAGATTCTGAAAGTTTGGGTAAAAGAAGATGGTACACATGCTTACGAGCAGATTAACCAGAATAATACAGGAACTACAGACGGTTTTTTGGCTGATGAAGCAAAATTCCAGTATTTACGTGGTCTTACAATAGATGAAGATGGTAATATTTTCGTTTGTCAGGGGGATAATAGTCACGTAATACGTAAAATCGCTTATGATGAGAATATGGAGAAAAGATATGTAACTACTGTATTGGGTACATCCACTGTACATGGAACCGATGATGGTTCACCTGATATTGCTTTATTTAATGGACCTCAAGATATTAGCTATGACGGGAATGGTGGTTACTGGATTGCTATGCGCTACGAGCCGGCATTAAGAAAGTATTCAATAGAATAAACACATTAATCAGAATTTAATCATGAAAAAAATAATAAGCATCTTATTTATAATATGCAGTCTCTTTTCTTCTATGGCATACGCTCAGGGAGGGTTGACATATTCCGGTACTGTCATCGGTGAAGATGGATTTGAACTTATAGGCGTGAGTGTTGCTGTAAAAGGAACCTCCATTGGTGTAATTACTGATCTGGATGGAAAGTTCCGTTTAAACAATATTCCTCCCAAGTCTACCATTGTTTTCTCTTATGTAGGTTTTGAGAATAAAGAAGTTAAAATAACAGAGTCTAAAGAGCGTGAGACTATTGTCTTGAAACAAAGTATCAGTAGTTTGGATGAAGTAGTGGTAGTAGGTCGTGGTTCTCAGCGTAAAGTTTCTGTTGTAGGAGCTATTACTTCTGTTGATCCGGCACAGTTGCAGGTTCCCGCCACTTCTGTATCCAATATGCTTCAAGGTCGTGTGCCGGGTATCATTGGTGTGACTCGTAGTGGTGAGCCGGGCAATAACTTCTCTGAGTTCTGGGTACGCGGTATCAGTACATTTGGTGCAAACGCTTCAGCATTGATTTTGATTGACGGTGTGGAAGGAGACTTGAATACACTTGACCCTGCCGATATTGAAAGTTTCTCAGTTTTGAAAGATGCTTCGGCAACTGCCGTATATGGTGTGCGTGGTGCCAATGGCGTAGTAATTGTAACTACCAAGAGAGGTAAAGCCGGTAAGTTAACTGTTAACTTCAAGACAAATGCCACATATTCCTATTCTCCCCGCATGCCGGAGTATGTAGATGCAGTGGGCTATGCAAACCTTGCTAATGAAGCACGTGTTGTCAGAGGTAAGAATCCGATTTATACTAATTCTGAAATCCAACTGTTCCGTTCCGGTCTCGATCCGGATCTTTATCCGAATGTGAATTGGAGAGATGTGATTCTGAATGACTATGTGATTGACAATCAACATCACCTGAGTCTTTCTGGTGGTGGTACCAATGCACGTTATTATGTAAGTATGGGTATCATGAACCAAGGAGCTGTTTTCAAACAAGATAAGTCGGTAAGTAAACATAATACTAATGTGGATTACCATCAATATAATTTCAGAGCGAACGTAGACGCCAATATGACTAAAACAACTCTACTCTCTTTGAATATGGAAACGATTATCACTAAACGTAATTCTCCGGGATATGGTGATAATAACAATGCATTATGGTCGGCGCAAGCTAATCTTCCGGCAACAATCGTTCCGGTGAAATACTCCAATGGTACTCTTCCATCATTTGGTAGAAACTCGGATGAGGTTTCTCCTTATGTACAGTTGAACTATACAGGGTATAAGATCAGTGAAACACAGGCCACCCGTATGAATGCCAGTCTGAATCAGAAGTTGGATTTCATCACAAAAGGATTGTCTGCAAGAGGCGTATTATCATTTAACTATACCGGCTACTTTGACCAGTATCGTACCAAGACTCCGGACTTATATTACGCCACAGGAAGAAAGCAGAATGGAGCATTGATCTCTAAACGTACATCGAGTGCTACTGATATGACTTACAGCGATTATCGCCGCATTGCCCGTCAGTATTATTTTGAAGGAAATATCAATTACGAAAGAATCTTTGGCGAAGACCATCGTGTGACCGGATTACTTAATGCCTACCGTCAGGAAAATAAAGACTCTTATCTGAATAATGATGATGACGACACCACATTGGATGAAAGAATTCGTTCCATTCCTAAACGTTATCAGGCTATTTCTGCTCGTGCTACTTATTCTTATAAGGATACTTATATGTTTGAATTCAATGTAGGATATACCGGTTCCGAGCAATTCAAGAAAGGCAACCGCTACGGGTGGTTCCCGGCAGTAGCTTTGGGATGGGTGCCTACTCAGTATGAATGGACGCGTGAAAAACTTCCGTTCCTCGATTTCTTCAAACTCAGAGCTTCTTTGGGTAAAGTAGGTAATGACCGTATCAAGAAAATCCGCTTCCCGTACCTTTCTACTGTGTCTACCGATTATAGCTCAGTAACATGGCCTGGTAGCACCGTTGGCGAGAGCCGCGTAGGTGCCAATGACTTGAACTGGGAAGAGACAACCAAAATGGATATTGGTGTAGACCTGAAAATGTTTAATGACAAAGTGGAACTGACTGCCGACATCTTTAAGGATAAAAACAAAGGTATCTTCCAGCAACGTGCCAACATTCCTGAAGAAGCAGGTTTTGTAACCAATCCGTATACCAACATCGGTGGAATGGAATCATGGGGATTTGATGGAAACATAACGTTCAACCATAATTTCACCAAAGATTTTGGAATGACAGTTCGTGGCAACTGGACATTCGCCCGCAATAACGTAACCTATTGGGAGCAATCAGGCGTAGTATATCCTTATCAGTCTTTTGTAGACGTTCCTTATGGAGTGCAACGCGGTTTGATATCTTTAGGTTTGTTCAAAGATCAGGCAGATATTGAAAGTAGTCCTGTTCAAACCTATTCTTCTGATGTGCGTCCAGGTGACATTAAGTATAAAGATGTCAATGGTGATGGTGTTATCAATGATGATGATATTGTACCGTTATCCTA
>ENA-UEYG01001816-UEYG01001816.1-human-gut-metagenome-genome-assembly--contig:-NODE-1816-length-14647-cov-2.845436_pt1 | contig 14647 bp, 10 predicted proteins | sample MGYA00242933_ERZ507934 | MGnify/ENA primary metagenome ERZ507934 (study PRJEB26167, sample SAMN06115527) | human gut metagenome | host: Homo sapiens | place: China:Zejiang | collected 2015-11-10... | reverse complement strand
GCGGCGAGGTTCATCAGCGGGAAGGTCAGCGCAAGGCCCGAAATGGCCAACGGCCCTACCCCGTGGCCGATGAAGATGCTGTCGACCATGTTGTAGAGCGACGAGGCCGTCATGGCGATGATCGCCGGCACGGCATATTGCACGAGCAGCTTCCGGATTCGCTCGGTTCCAAGCTCCAAAGCCGCCGATTTTATCTCCGTCATAAGTTATATTCCCTTAAAAATTCCATTACCGGCCCGCACGTACGACGCGCACGCCCGGGGCTGCCTCACAGCACGCTATGCGCCAGCAGTTCGCGGCTGAATCGCGCGGGGTAATAAATATCGCAAATGTAATGCTTGGGGCAAGTGAAGCTCCACCCTTCGGCGCTCCGGTATTCGTAGTCATTCCCCCGGCTGATCCGCTCGGCCGGGTAGCAGCGGCGCTCGATGAGCGGAATGTCGACCTGCGAGAAGAACCGCCGCATCGCCACGTCGATGTACAGCCCCGTTCCTTTCAGCGCGACGCCGAGCCGCAATTCGCTGCCCGCACGCGAGGTCTCCCGTACGACGCACCACTCCAAAGGCATCCGGGCGGGCAGGCCGAACTGCACCCTGAAAAACCGCAAGGTATTGTACCGGTATGTCTCCATGTCTCTGTCCTTATCAGATAAAACGTTACAAATTCCCTGAAAATTCCGTTTTCGCCGCGGCCGGGTACTCCGGCGTGGCGCCCGCGCACGAACAGACGAAAGCCGCGACCTTCGACGCGAACGCCTGGGCCGGCCAGATGTCGTACCCGGCGGCCAGCATCGCGCAAAACGCTGCCGTGAACGAATCGCCCGCACCGACCGTGTCGACAGGGCGGACACGTTCCCCGCGGGGAATCACATAGGCCGAAATCCGGTTCCGGGTGAACACGCGGCTGCCCTCGGCGCCCTCGGTGAGGATGACCATTTCGAGGTTCTCCCGGCGGTCGAGCAACTCCCGGCACAGCCCGCCCGGATCGGCGGCGGGACATCCGGTCAGGCATCCGGCCACGCGCGGAGCCTCCTCGTCGCTGATCTTCAAAATATTGCAGCGAGCCATCGACTCCTCCAGCACCTCCCGCGAGAAGAAATCCTGCCGCAGGTTGACGTCGAACACGCGCAGCGTCGGCCGCTCCCGGCGAATCACCCCGTCGAGAAACCGGACGACGGTAGCGTGCGACGCCGCGCTGCGCTGCGCCAGCGAACCGAAGCAGACCACATCGGTCCGGGCGGCCAGCCGGGCCAGCGCATCCGACCACGTCATTGCAGCACATACGCCGGGCAGAATCTCGTAGGCGTTGACCCCGGCGGCATCCCGGCGTTTGTCGACGACGCCGGTAGGCAGCTCCCCGACGCGGCAAAGCCCGTCGCAAAGCCCGCGGGCCTCCAGTTCGGCCGACACCGCGCGGCCGCGCTCATCGTCCCCGACCGCGCTGACCACATGCACCTCCGCCGCATCCGGGCCGGAAATCAGCCGGGAGCACTTGAGGAAATGGTCGGCGAAATTGGCCGGCGCGCCGCCGAAGGTATATTCGTCCGTCACGACATCGTGGTCGTAAAGCACCTCGCCCAGTCCGACGGCTACGATCTTGTCCGGATTCCCCATACCAGCAGGCGTTTTATTCCAGTTCCCAGTCCGTGCCGTCCTTGCGGTCCTTGACGCGGATGCCGGCGGCCGTGAGTCCGTCGCGGATGCGGTCCGAGGCGGCCCAGTCCTTCGCCGCGCGGGCTTTCAGGCGTTCGTCCAAAAGCATCTCGACCAGCGGCGTCACGTAGTCGCGCCCCGAAGCCGTCCCGGTGGCCTTCTCGTCGCGCAGGCCCAAGATGTCGAAAGCGTAGCGACGCACGGTAGCCGTCAGCGCCGCGAGGTCGGCGGCCGTGATCGTCTGCGAGCCGTCGGCCAGCTGGTTGATCGTACGCACCCAGTCGAACAGCGCCGAAATGACCATCGGCGAGTTCAGGTCGTCGTCCATCGCCTCGGCGCAGCGCGTCTCCAGCTCGGCGGGATCGACCGTCGAGACCTCCGCGGGTTTGATCTTCCCGAGCGTCTCGATGCCCTTCATCAGGCGGTCCAGCCCCTTCTCGGCGGCTTGCAGGGCCTCGTTCGAGAAATCGAGCGTCGAGCGGTAGTGGGCCTGGAGCACGAAGAAACGGATCGTCATAGGCGAATAGGCCTGCGAAAGCTTCGGGTGCGACCCGGTGAAGAACTCCTCCAGCGTGATGAAGTTGCCCAGCGACTTGCCCATCTTCTGCCCGTTGACCGTCATCATGTTGTTGTGCAGCCAGTAGCGGGCCGAATCGTGGCCCAGCGCGGCGGTCGACTGCGCGATCTCGCACTCGTGGTGCGGGAACATCAGGTCCATGCCGCCGCCGTGGATGTCGAAACGCTCCCCGAGGTAGCGCGTGGACATCGCCGAGCACTCCATGTGCCAGCCCGGGAAACCCTCGCCCCAGGGCGACGGCCACCGCATGATATGCTCGGGCGACGCCTTCTTCCACAGCGCGAAGTCGTAGGAGTGGCGTTTGTCCGACTGCCCGTCCAGCTCGCGCGTGTTGGCGACGATGTCGTCGAGGTTGCGCCCCGACAGCCTGCCGTAGTTGTATTTGGCGTTGTACTTCTCCACGTCGAAGTAGACCGAGCCGTTCGCCTCGTAGGCATAGCCGTCGGCCAGAATCCTCTTCACGAACTCGATCTGCTCGATGATGTGTCCCGAGGCATAGGGTTCGATCGAGGGGGTCTCGACGTTGAGCGCGTCCATCGCCCGGTGGTAACGCTCCGTGTAGTAGTGCGCCACCTCCATCGGCTCCAGCTGTTCGAGCCGGGCCTTCTTGGCGATCTTGTCCTCCCCCTCGTCGGCGTCGTGCTCCAGATGGCCCACGTCGGTGATGTTGCGCACGTAGCGCACCTTGTAGCCCGAAGCCTTGAGGTAACGGAACAGCAGGTCGAACGTCACGGCAGGCCGGGCGTGGCCCAGATGCGGATCGCCGTAGACCGTGGGACCGCAGACATACATGCCCACGCGGCCCGGAACGAGCGGCTCGAAGACCTCCTTGCGGCGGGTGAGCGTATTGTAAAGTACGAGTTTGGAATCCATAATCGCAAATTAACGTTTTGAACGGGTAAAGGTACGAATTTTTACACGGAAACCGAAAAATAAATCGTACCTTTACGCCGATTATTATGAAATTTCAAGACTTACGACTCTCCGAGCCGCTGTTGCGCGCCATCGGAGAAAAGGGGTACACAGATCCCACCCCCATTCAGCAACAAGCCATTCCTCCCGTACTCGAAGGCCGCGACCTCCAGGGCTGCGCCCAGACCGGAACGGGCAAAACCGCAGCTTTCACGCTGCCGATGCTCCAACTTTTAGCCGCCGAACCGGCCCCCAAGGGACGCCGCCCGATCCGCGCCCTGGTGCTCACCCCGACGCGCGAACTGGCCATCCAGATCGACGAGTGCTGCCGCGACTACGCCCGCTACACCCCCATCCGCCACTGCGTGATCTTCGGCGGCGTCAACCAGCGTCCGCAGGTCGACGCGCTCCAGAAGGGCGTGGACCTGCTGGTGGCCACCCCGGGCCGCCTGCTCGACCTGATCGGGCAGGGTTACGTGACGCTCGACACGATCCGTTTCTTCGTGCTCGACGAGGCCGACCGCATGTTGGACATGGGCTTCATCCACGACATCCGCCGCATCCTGCCGCTGCTTCCCGAACGGCGTCAGACGCTCTTCTTCTCGGCCACGATGCCCGAGTCGATCGCCGCGCTGGCCGCGAAAATCCTCCGCAACCCGGTGCTGGTCACCGTCACGCCCCCGGCGTCGGTGGTCGAGACCATCGCGCAGACGATCCATTTCGCCGAAAAAGCCGAAAAAAGCCAGCTGCTGATCGACCTGCTCTCGGCATCCGACGCCCAGCAGGTGCTCGTATTCTCGCGCACGAAGCACGGCGCCGACAAGCTGGCCAAAATCCTGAACCGGGCCGGCATCCGGTCGTGCGCCATCCACGGCAACAAGTCGCAGAACGCCCGCGTGAAGGCCATGAACGATTTCAAGTCGGGCGAGTGCCGGGTGATGATCGCCACCGACATCGCCGCCCGCGGCATCGACATCGACCAGCTGCCGCTGGTGATCAACTACGAACTGCCGGAGGTGGCCGAAACCTACGTCCACCGCATCGGCCGCACGGGCCGCGCGGGACACGAGGGCGCGGCGTGGTCGTTCTGCTCGGAGGACGAGTTCGAGTATCTCTGCGACATCCAGAAACTCACCGGACTTACGATCCCCACCGAGGGACCGGTTCCGGAATATGCCCTGCGCAAGGCCGCCCCGGCGCGGAAACCCGCGCAGAAGGCCGCACAGCGTCCCGCCCGCACCCAGGAGCCGAAACCGGCCCGGAACGCCGGAGCCAAATCCGCACAGCGTCCCGCCCGGGATGCGGACGCCGGACAGCAGCCTGCGCAGCGGCCGGCCCGCAACACGGAGCAGAAGGCCGCCCGCAATGCCGCGAAGACGCCGCAGTCTGCGCAAAATCCGGCGCAGCCCGAGGCCGGGGCGACTTCCCGCCCGTCGCGCCCGCGTCGCAGACGGGGCACGCGTCCCGCACCGGGAACGCCCATCGAGCCGGCCGGAAAAACCGCCTCCCGCCCCGCCGACGCGACGCGCGGGCAAGCCCCGAAGCAAGGCCCCGGCAACGCCGCGAAAGCCGCCGGGAACAAATCCGCCGCCACCGCAGCGCCGAAAAACGCCCCCAACCCGGCTCCGGCCCCTTCGGCAAAGCCGTCCCGCCGCCGCAAACGCAGAGGGTCGGGGAACGCCGCCGGGTCCGCGGCTACCGCCATCGCCGCACCGGCGGCAACGGCCGAGGCCCCGCAGAAAAAATGGTGGAAAAGGTGGCTGTAAACGCATTTCGCGTAATAAGGTTGGAAAAAACGCGTTAAATCATTACTTTTGCACGATAAGTAGTTACGAAAAAAGTTTTCTCGGATATGCACTTTTACAAACGCTGGAACAACATCACGGGCTGGGCCGTATTCGCCGTCGCGGCGATGGTCTATCTGATGACGATGGAACCCGTCTCAAGCCTCTGGGACTGCTCGGAGTTCATCGCGACATCCTACAAACTCGAAGTGGGACACCCGCCCGGAGCCCCGCTGTTCATGATGCTGGCGCGCCTGGCCACGCTCTTCGCCTTCGGAAACCCCGACTACGTGGGCATCGCCGTCAACGCCATGAACTCGCTGGCCAGCGCCTTCTGCATCCTGTTCCTGTTCTGGACCATCACCCACCTGGCACGGCGTCTGGTGACGCGCGACGGCGCGCAGCTCACCGCCGCCAACACATGGGCCGTCCTGGGCGCCGGAGCCGTCGGGGCCCTGGCCTACACCTTCACCGACACGTTCTGGTTCTCGGCCGTCGAGGGCGAGGTCTACGCGCTCTCGTCGATGTTCACGGCGCTGGTCGTGTGGCTGATGCTCAAATGGGAGGAGCAGGCCGACGAACCCCACTCCTCGCGCTGGATCGTGCTGATCGCCTACCTGATGGGCCTCTCGATCGGCGTGCACATCCTCAACCTGCTCTGCATCCCCGCGCTGGTCTTCATCTACTACTTCCGCAAGACCGCCACGGTGACCTGGCGAGGCATCGCCCTCTCGACGCTCGTGTCCGGGGCGATGATCGTCTTCGTCAACAACATCATCATCCCCTACACCGTCTGGATCGGGGCGCAGATCGACACGCTGTTCGTCAACACGTTCGGCCTGCCGGTCAACTCGGGCATCACGCTCTTCGCGCTGGCGCTGATCATCGGCCTGGGATGGGCCGCATGGGCCGCCCACAAACGGGGCCGCGTGCTGCTCAACATCATCCTGCTCTCGACGACGATGATTCTCGTCGGCTACTCTTCCTACGCCTCGGTGACCATCCGCGCCGCGGCGAACCCGCCGATGAACTCCAACAACCCCAACAACCCCCACGCCCTGCTGTCGCTCCTGAACCGCGACCAGTACGGCGACCGCCCGCTGCTGTACGGCGCGCAGTATTCGGCTCCCCCCGAGGGCGTGAAGGAGAAGAAGGTGTGGTATCTGGACGAGGACGGCAAGTACAAGACCGCCACGGTGCTCACGGGCTACACCCACGCTCCGGAGTTCATGCAGCTCTTCCCCCGCATGTGGAACTACTCGAAGGGCGAAAAGGCCTACAAGGAGTGGGCCGCCTACCGCACCAAGACCGAGACGCTGCGCGACGACAAGGGCGAGGTCCTGCGCGACGCACAGGGGCGTCCCATGCGCGGCGAGACGCTCGACTTCGGACGCAAACGGGCCTACACCGACTCCTACGGCGAAACCCGCACGGTCACCGAACCGACGTTCTGGGAAAACGTCCATTTCTTCTTCAACTACCAGCTTTCGTACATGTACTGGCGCTATTTCATGTGGAACTTCGTGGGACGCCAGAGCGACATACAGCCTTCGCGCACGACGATCACCGACGGCAACTGGCTCTCGGGCATCCGCTGGATCGACGAGAAATACGTCGGCCCGCAGGACAACCTGCCGCGCGAAATCGCCGAAAACAAGGGCCGGAACACCTATTATTTCCTCCCCTTCCTGCTGGGACTCATCGGACTCGTCTACCAGTTGAACCGCGACCAGCGCAACTTCTCGATCGTGCTGTGGCTGTTCGTGATGATGGGCATCGCGCTGGTCTTCTACTTCAACACCTCGCCCGGCGAGCCGCGCGAACGCGACTACGTCTATGCGGGATCGTTCTACGCATTCTCGATCTGGATCGGATTCGGCGTGCTGGCCCTGCGCGACCTGATCGCCCGGCTCTCGAAGCGCGACAACGTGGCGACGGCAGCCGCGGCAACGGTCGTCGCAATGAGCGTCCCGGCCATCCTCGCGGCCCAGAACTGGGACGACCACGACCGTTCGCACCGCACGATAGCCCGCGACATCGGCTGGAACTACCTCCAGTCGACGCTCCCCAACTCGATCATCCTCAACTACGGCGACAACGACACCTTCCCGCTGTGGAACAATCAAGAGGTCTACGGCGTGCGCCCCGACGTGCGGATTATGAACACCTCCTACCTCGGCGGCGAGTGGTACATCGACGAGATGAAGACCAAGGCCAACGACGCTCCCGGCGTCCCCTTCTCGCTGCCCAAGCACAAGTACACCTTCAACAACGACATGATCTACGTCACCAACAGCATCGACCGCCCGGTGGAGATCAAGGAGGTGATCGACTTCGTGCGCAGCGACGACCCCCGCAGCAAGGTCAAACTCGCCGACGGCACGCTGGCCGACTACATCCCCGCCAAGCGCATCGCCCTGCCGGTGAACAAGGAGAACGCCCTGGCGTCGGGCATCGTGGCCGAAAAGGACCGCGACAAGATGGTCGACACGGTGTTCATCAACATCAAGAAGAATTCGCTGGACAAGAACCAGCTGATGATCCTCGACATGCTGGCCAACTTCGACTGGAAACGCCCGATCTACATGACGCAGGTCTACATTCTCCAGGACTTCGGGCTGATGGACTACCTCCAGTTCGACGGCTACGCCTACCGCCTGGTGCCGATCCTCACCCCGACGCAGAACCCCTACGAGATCGGACGCATCGACGCCGACTACGCCGCGCCGCTGCTGCGCGACACGTTCCGCTACGGCAACCTCGAAGACCCGCGGGTCTACGCCGACTACTTCATCCAGTACAACCTTTCGGCTTCGCACGCCCGCGACGCCTTCGCCCGCGTGGCCAAGGAGCTGCTGCGGCAGAACCGCGTCGCAGAGGCCGTCGAGCTGCTCGACCTGGGGCTGGAGCGGATGCCGACCTCGCAGGTGCGCTTCACCGACACCAACACCTACCCCTTCCTGGAGGCCTATTACGCCGCTTCGGCCATGGGCGACAAGGAAGCCGCCGCGAAGGGCGACGCCCTCTTGAGGGAGTATGCCCAGACGCTGATCGAATACATCGAGCACTACCTCCGTTTCGAAGGGGCGCAGGGCGACATGGTCTCGGGCCTTATAGACGAGAAGCTCGACCAGCTGGGCGACATCTACTACCTGGCCAGCTACGCCGACCGCAAGGAGGTGGTGGCCGAACTGAACGACTACTACCGTTCGCTGGGGGTCTCCGAGGAGAACCTGATCGACGTGGGCGACAAACGCCAGCAGCCCGACTCGGCGCTGCTGCCCGCCGCGAAATAACCGGAACCGGAAATGAAATAACGCACGTAACGCTTCTGTTACGTGCGTTATTTTTATGCTGCCGCCCCACCCGGAACGGATTTCGGGCAGGCTAAAATCCGGTTCCGCGGTTAAAACCGACATTTTTTGAGCCTGAACACTCCCAATTGCCCTCACCTTTCACTATATTTGCAAAATAAACCGTTTTTCACGAATCCAAACCCTGAACTTATGCCGCTTTTCATTCCGGAAGACTATACGGCCAAGCTCGCTCCCGAAACGATGGAGCAGGCCATCACCTATCTCAAGGAGATTTTTCCCGACATGCTGGCCCGCCGCCTGCGCCTACGCCGCGTCACGGCGCCGTTGTTCGTCCTTTCGGGCACGGGCATCAACGACGACCTGAACGGCGTGGAGCGCGCCGTGTCGTTCCCGATCCGCGATCTGGGCGACCGCGGGGCCGAGGTGGTCACTCGCTGGCCAAATGGAAACGCATGAAACTGGGGACCTACAAGATCGCCCCGGGATACGGGCTGTACACCGACATGAACGCCATCCGCGCCGACGAGGAGCTGGACAACATCCACTCGCTCTACGTCGACCAGTGGGACTGGGAACGCACGATGCGCCCCGAAGAGCGCAACCTGAACTTCCTGAAAGCGACCGTCGAAACGATCTACGAGGCGATGAAAGCCGTCGAGGAGGAGGTTTACGAACTCTATCCGCACATCACGCCCATACTGCCCGAGCGAATCACGTTCCTGCAGGCCGAAGAACTGTTGCAGGAGTTCCCCGCGCTGACACCCAAGGAGCGCGAGCAGGCGGCGGCCCGCAAATACGGCGCGCTGTTCCTCATCGGCATCGGCGGCGAACTTTCCGACGGGCAGCGGCACGACGGACGCGCCCCGGACTACGACGACTGGAGCACCCCGACCGAAGGCGGTTACAAAGGACTCAACGGCGACATCATCGTGTGGAACCCGGTGCTGGAGAGCGCCTTCGAACTTTCGAGCATGGGCATCCGCGTCGACGCCGAGGCCCTCGAACGCCAGCTTGCGATCTGCGGATGTCCCGAGCGGCGCGAAATGGAGTTCCACCGCCTGCTGCTCGAAGGACGGCTGCCGCTCTCGATCGGCGGCGGCATCGGCCAGTCGCGCCTCTGCATGTTCTACCTGCGCTGCGCCCATATCGGCGAAGTCCAGGTCAGCATCTGGCCCGAGCGGATGATCGCCGAGTGCGCCGCCCACGGCATCCACCTCAAGTGAGGCGGCTCCTCGAAAGCGCCCCGGTCCCTCGCCGAAAGCCGCCCGCCCCGCGGAAACGCTCCGGCTGCTCCGGATTAAGAAAAAGCCCCCGCTCTCGGAGCGGGGGCTTTGCTTATTTTCCGGCGGCAGGCTGGTCCGGAGTCTGGCCGTTCTTGTTCTTGTTGTAAAGGAAACGCTTGATCTTGTGCGTGGGGGTCTTGATGAAATCCTCCTTCTCCTCAACGACCTCCGAGATCCGCGAAAAACGGTTGACCTTGGCGTTGACGAAATCCATGATCTCCTTCTTCAGCTGTTCGGTCTTGGCCTCCCAGGCCTCCTTCTTGCTCTCCCACTCCTCGCGCCAGTCGTCGATCATCGACTCGATCTCCTCGCGGTTGAAGTGCACCAGGGCGATCAGGCGGCCCTCCTGCTCCGTGACGATCGAATCGGCGATGCAGACGTGCGAGTTGAGCACCGTCTCGATGTCCTCGGGATAGATGTTCTCGCCGCCGGGACCCACGATCATGTTCTTCAGACGGCCCTTGATGTAGAGCCAGCCGTCCTTGTCCAGCTCCCCGAGGTCGCCCGTGCGGAACCATCCGTCGGCCGTGAAAACCTCTTTCGTGGCCTCGGGATTCTTGAAATAGCCCACCATCGCGCTCGGCGTGCGGGCCACGATCTCGCCCTGACGGGTCTCGGGGTTGACGTTCTCCAGCCGCAGTTCGACGCCCGGGGCCTGGGGACCGGTCGATCCCAGCCGCACCATCGAAGGGGCCGCGCCGGCCAGCAGCGGTGCGGTCTCGGTCAGCCCGTAGCCGATGGCATAGGGGACGCGGGCTTCGAGCAGGAATTTCTCGGCCCCGCCGTCGAGTTTCGCACCCCCGATTCCCAGGAAGCGCAGACGGCCGCCGAAGAGTTTCATCAGTTTCCCGCCCGCGACGCGGTGGAGGTAGCGGCGCATGAAGCCGATGCGGTAGAGCGTGCGCCAGAAGGAGTTGGAATTGAACTTGGCGAGCACCTGGTGGCGGTAGATTTTCTCGATGATCAGCGGCACGATCAGCATGACCGTCGGGCGGATCGCCCGCAGGGCGGGCATCAGCGCCGAGGCCGTGGGCGGACGGTCGAGGTAGACCACCTGCGCGCCCATCGAGAAGGGATAGATCATGCCGATGGAGCACTCGTAGGTGTGCGAGAGGGGCAGCACCGAAAGGAACGTGTCGCCGCCGTCGACCGGGAAGATCGAGGCGGAGATGTCGACCTGCGCGCAGAGCGCCGCATGGGTCAGCATCACGCCCTTGGGCTTCGAAGTGGTTCCCGACGTGTAGATGATCACGGCCAGGTCGTCGGGCCGGGGAACGCCCGTCGAGCCTTCCCCGCGGACGCGCTGCGAGATGACGCCGAGGTTCTTGGTGCGGACCGCCACGTTGAGCCGCTCGATGGTCTGCTTCGAGAGCTTGGTGAAAAGTTTGTCCGACACGAGCAGGGCCTTGGCCTCCGAATGCTCGATGATCATGTCCAGCTCCTCGCCCGAGAAGTCGGGCAGGATCGGCACGGCCACCATGCCCGCCGACGTGACGGCGAAATAGCTGATGCCCCAGTTGGGCATGTTGCTGCTCAGGAGAGCCACCTTGTCCCCGGCGCGAGGCCCCGCTCCGGTGAGGATTTCCTGCACCCTGGCGATACGACGGCCCACCTCGGCATAAGTCACGTCATCGCCCTCGTACATCGAGAAAGCGACCTTCGACGCGAACTTCTCCACGCTGTTGCGGACCAGTTCGTACAGTGTATTGATAGTCATCATGTGTTCTTTTTTAGCTACGTTCGGATAACGCAAAAGTTTGGGGCGAAATTACTAATTTCCGGCTAAAAAACACTATTTTTGACATAAATTATCACGATGATCGACCATCTGTACATCAAACGGCTCGCCGCCGGCGCAGGGTTCGACCTCTGCGGCATCGCCCCGTGCCGCCATCTGGCCGAAAACGAAGCACTGTTCCGCGCATGGCTGGCCCGCGGCCGCCAATCGTCGCTGGGCTATCTGGAACGCAACGTCGACAAACGCTTCGACGCGCGCCGGCTGGTCGAAGGCGCACGCACGGCCGTGGTCTGCGCCGTGTCGTACAAAAACCGCGTCGGCGAGGGCTATCCGCCCGGGCGCCGGACGAAGGTGGCCTCCTACGCCTGCGCGGCGGATTACCACGCCACCCTCCGGACGATGCTCGGCGGGATGCTCGACGCCCTGCGCGCGGCGCACCCCGGCCTGGGAGGCCGCGCCTTCGTCGACACCGCGCCGCTGGCCGAAAAGCAGCTGGCCGTAGAGGCCGGGCTGGGGTGGATCGGCCGGCAGTCGCTGCTCGTCACGCCGCAATACGGGAGCTACGTCGTGCTGGGCGAGCTGATTCTCACCGAAGAGACCGACCGCTACGACGCGCCGTTCGAAGGGTCGCGCTGCGGAACCTGCCGCAGCTGCATCGACAACTGCCCCACGGGAGCCGTCGCCCCGGACCGGACCATCGACACGGGCCGCTGCATCTCGTGCCGCACCATCGAGCGGGAACAGCCCGGTCAAACGGACCTTCACGGCTGGATCTTCGGCTGCGACGCGTGCCAGAGCCTCTGCCCCTGGAACCGCCGCGCCCCGCAGCACCGCAACGCGGCGTTCGATGCCGTGTTCGACCCGCTGGCGATGGACGCCGCGACGTGGCTCGGCATGGACGAGGCGGCGTTCGAAGCCCTCTGCGGCCGCACGCCGCTGACACGCAGCGGACTGACCCGCATCCGAGAAAACGCCCTTCGAAACGCCGAACCCGAAGAGCCGTCGGAACGCTGAACCAGCCCCCCGCTCCGGCACGAAAAAGCGGGTTCCGGAAATCCGGAACCCGCTCTGCGGTTTATTTCATGGGGCCGGAGGCTCACTGTCTGCAGCCCTTCGGAAAACCCGGCAGGCCGCCCTCTTCCTCCTGCGGCCCGCAGGCTATTTGGTTAGTTCGGCCAACGCGGCTTTCGCACTCTCGACAGCCGGTCCCGCCGTCACCTTCCGGAAGGCCTCGATGGCCTGCGGCTTCATCTCCTTGGCGTTGTAGGCGGCGCCCAGCGTCAGGTACATCAGGCTCACATCCTCGGGATCGGTCTGCACCTTGGCGGCAGCCTCGCCCAGCTCGATCACCTTGTTGTAATCCTTCTTGCTGGCATAAGCCTGCAAGCGGACCTTCTGCGCCAGAGCGTTTTCGGCGTTCTTCGCCAGCAGCGCGTCGGCCATCGCGATGATACCGTCGAAATCGTTGGCAGCCTGAAGCGTGGCCACCTTGTTATTGGTGTAGAGGGCGATCATCTCCTTGGCCTTGGCGGCGTCATCGGCATACTTGGGGTGCGTCTTGGCGGCCACCGCCTCGTAGATGTCCATACCCTTCTCGTACTCGCCCATCTCGCAGTAGCTCATGGCAAGGTTCAGCGCCATCGCGGTATTGTCCGGGTCGGCCTTGTAGCCCTTCTCGAACACGCCTGCGGCGGTCGCATAGTCCTTGTTGTTGAAAGCGTCGCCGCCCTGGATCTGATAGATCTTGGCCACCCAGCCGTTGGCCTTGGCCATCTGGCTCATGTCGCCGTAGAGTTCGGCCAGCTCCGCCGATTTGGTGAAATTCTTCAGCGCCTCGTCGTAGTTCTTGGTCCGGATCGCTCCGCCGCCCATCATAAAGTAGCATTTGGGAAGCGTCGTCTTGGCCGTGGCCACCAGCGACGCAGCCTCCTCGCTGTCCAGCCCCTGCTCGATCACCTGTTCGAACTTCGCGGCCGCGCCTGCGAAATCCTTGGCGCCGAAAGCTGCTGCGGCTTCGTTGTAGATTGCAGTAACATCCTGCGCCGAGAGCGACACCACCGCCAACAGCGCGACAACCGATACAAATAACTTTTTCATTGCTTTTCTATTCGATTTTATAAGTTTTTCAGTTCATGCGCCCCTGTCCGAAACGCGTTGGATGCAAAAGTATAAAAAAAATTCCTTTTTTACCAAATCTATCCGCGCAAACCCGCGAAAAAACCGCTCATCAACTCCTCGCACTCCTCCCGGAGCACCCCCCGCGCCACGGTCGTCCTGGGGTGGAACACCGCCTCGGAGTAACGCCGGAAGCCCTTCTTGGGATCGTCGGCGCCCCACACCACGCGGCTCACCTGCGCCCATCCGATCGCCCCGGCGCACATGATGCACGGCTCGACCGTGACGTAGAGCGTGCACTCCTGCAAATACTTGCCCCCGAGCGTCGCGGCAGCGGCCGTGAGGGCCTGCATCTCGGCGTGGGCCGTGGGGTCGGCCAGGGTTTCGACGAGGTTATGCCCCCGCCCGATCACCGCACCGCCGGCCACGACGACCGCACCGATGGGCACCTCCTGTTGTTTTAACGCCTTTTGCGCCTCGTTTAGTGCCAGGCGCATGAATTTTTCGTCGGTTTCGTGCTGTTCCATGCCGGATTGTTTTCGGCAAAAGTAACCATTTTTTCCGAAGAACGCACCCCGCGCCCGGCAAACGACGCCCGGTCCCGGGAGGTTCGTTTCGGGGATTCCGCATCTCTTTTCGCTCTTTTCCCTGCATATCCGCCGTTTCATCCGCCTCGCCGCAATTCCGGCGGCGGCGTTCTCTACACACAAAGGTTTTAACAAGGCATCCTGTCATTTAATTATGAATTATGAATTATGAATTATGAATTTTAGTTAACTTTGCGGATCGTAACGACTAAACATAACATATCGCCATGTACAGAACCCATACCTGCGGCTGCCTCCGGGCCTGCAACGTCAACCAAACCGTCACCCTGGCCGGATGGGTGCAGAAAGTGAGGAACCTCGGCGCCATGACCTTCATCGACTTGAGGGACCGCTACGGCATCACCCAGATCGTCGTCGAGGAACACTCCCCCGCCGAGGCGCGCGAAACGGTCTGCCGCGTGGGCCGCGAATGGGTCATCCAGGTCGTCGGCAAAGTCGTCGAGCGGCAGTCGAAAAACCCCAAAATGCCGACGGGCGACATCGAGGTCACGGCCGAGAAGGTGGCCATCCTGCACGAAGCCGAAGTGCCCCCCTTCACCATCGAGGAGGTCTCGGACGGCGGCGACGACCTGCGCATGAAATACCGCTACCTCGACCTGCGGCGTCCGCACCTGCAACGCAACATGATCCTGCGCCACAAGATGGCCAAGGAGATCCGTCG
>ENA-UEYG01001800-UEYG01001800.1-human-gut-metagenome-genome-assembly--contig:-NODE-1800-length-14715-cov-8.909550_pt1 | contig 14715 bp, 8 predicted proteins | sample MGYA00242933_ERZ507934 | MGnify/ENA primary metagenome ERZ507934 (study PRJEB26167, sample SAMN06115527) | human gut metagenome | host: Homo sapiens | place: China:Zejiang | collected 2015-11-10... | reverse complement strand
ACTTTAGGATGGGATAACTTCACCGCCTACGCTTCCAATAACGGAGATTATTTTGGTCCGAATACCTACGGGCACACCGGATACACCGGTACTTCCATCATCATAGATCCGGACAACGACACTTCCGTCATCCTGCTTGTCAATGCCGTGCATCCCGAAGACGGTCACAGCATGGTTCGTCTGCGCTCTCTGGTAGCCAATGTTGTTGCAGCTTCTATCTATCCCACCCCACGTATTTATACGGACCATTACTATAAGCGCTTCCTGCAATTCATGGATGAACCTGCCATTACTTCCAAAGACATCGTCATGGTGGGCAACAGCCTTACAGAAGGTGGCGGTGACTGGAACGCCCGCCTCAACAAGAAAAACATCCGTAACCGTGGTATCATCGGTGATGAAGTTATGGGTATTTACGACCGACTGCACCAGGTACTTCCGGGACACCCTAAGAAATTATTCCTCCTTGCCGGTGTCAACGACATCTCACACGACCTCACTGTGGACAGCATCGTCAGTATGATACGCATGACCGTAGAGCGCATTCAGCGTGAATCTCCCGATACGAGACTCTACCTGCAAAGTCTCCTGCCTTTCGATGAGAGCTTCGGACGTTACAAAAAGCTAACCGGAAAAACCGACATGGTTCCCGAAATCAATGCACAACTGGAAATTTTAGCTAAAGATCACAAGATTACATTCATCAACCTCTTCCCGTTATTTACAGAGAAAGGCACGAATGTACTGCGCAAAGAACTGACTAGTGACGGCTTGCACCTGAATGAAGAAGGGTATAAGATTTGGGTAAAGGCGTTAAAAAAGAAGATGTAATTAGTGATTAGTGGTTAGTGGTTAGTGATTAGTAGGCTGCGCTATTATTCCGCATGAAGCTAATCACTAACCACTAACCACTAATCACTAACCACTCCCAACAACGCTTTCGTCTTATCCGCCAAGAACAAAGGTATATTCAGCAAATTTCCATCCCGCTTCAGATTCAACATTGAATACCGAATTCGACAAGTAGGTTGAAAGAGTTTCTCATACTGAATCAGACTTTTGCCCTGTATATTTTGGTCTGCTTTTACCTCTATCGGATAGATCTGATTGGCATACTGAAGCAAAAAGTCCACCTCTGCCTTATTGCCTGAAGCCCAATAACGGAAAGGCATTTGAAACTGTGCTGTAAGGCTTTGTAATATATAATTCTCAGCTAACGCCCCTTTATATTCTGTATAGGCAGGAGTAGGCAACAATAATATACTGGCATCCAATTCAGACAGCCTCCGCAACAAACCCAAATCCAATGTATAAAGTTTAAATGTACCTAAATCATCATAAGCTTTCAATGGTAACTTGGGAGCTTTGCTAAGTAATACTTTATTTATAAGCCCTGCCTGCTCCAACCACAAAATGGCATCTTCATATTCCCTGGCACGTGCTCCCGGACGGACCAACTGATAAACAAACTTGCGATTCTCTTTCGCCAACTGCGAAGGCAACGAGTTCCAGACATAATTGATACGAGGAGCCAAAGTCGGAGTAGTATGTTTCACGAAATCCAGAGCATAATCATTCAGTATATCTTGAAGTGCAGAATCCACTCTCTCCATATCATTAAAATCAACCATCAAGGTGGCAGGTTCTGGCATACCTCCACAAATGGAATAACCAGTGAAAGACTCCCGCAACTTTTCAAAAAAAATCTGTGGCAGTGGTTCTACCTTATCAATAGAATGCATATACTCATGCATAGCTGGGTCTTTTGTCCTCAGGAACTCCGTAAAAGTGAGCGGATACATATAAAGATGATTCACTTTCCCTACCGGAAATGATTTGCCCACATGATTCAGATAAATGCCTAACAAAGAGCCCGCACACGCCACAGCATACTCAGGAGCTTCCTCACAGAAGTATTTCAATGCATTCAATGCCTCGTTGCACTCTTGAATTTCATCCAGAATCAATAAGGTTGTTTGAGGTTCTATCTTCTTTCCATGCAAAAAAGATAAGTGTTGAATAATTCGTTGAGGGTCCTTCGTTGTTCTAAAGACATCGCAAAGACCACTTTCATCCTTATCCAAGCTAAAATAAGCAACATCGTCAAAATACTCTCTGCCAAAGTACTTCAAAGCCCACGTCTTACCTACCTGTCGTGCACCATGAATTACCAGAGGCTTTCTGTTCGTATCCGTTTTCCATGCTGCCAATTGCGAGATAATGTCTCTTTCAAACATAGCAAATCACATTTTTGATATCATAAATGTGTGAATTTACACATTTTCGATACGAGTTTTGTGCAAATATACACATTTCCAATAGAAAACCCTGTAATAGCAAAATATAAAACAAAAGAAGGAGGCATATCTAATCAAAAGAAATAGATATGCCTCCTTTATTTTTTCATGAAGAAGTTAGTTTACTGAGCCACCTCTGTCATTATCACATCAAAAGCTAATACTGAATAACCGGGAATCGATCCACTACCATCAGTTCCATACGCAGAACCCCATGGAACATAAACCATCCAGCGTTCTCCAACGCGCATATATTGCAGGAAAGTTCTCCACCCACTTGTCAGTGAAGAAGAGTTGATAGTAAACATAACAGTCCAGTCGAAATCTGTCGGCTCATTCTTTGGAGGATTAGGGATAGCCTGATCTATTGCACTATATCCCGTAAAACTTCCATCAAACTTAGTACCAGTAATCAGTGTACCATAATAATAAACATAAGCCGCCTCTGTAGCCATCGGACGTTGTCCATCCAGATTCTTCACAAGCTTTTTACAATATATATATTCCGGAGTCTGAAGAGTGCTGACAAATTCATTCTTAACATAGAACATTTCGCCTACCTCTACTTTATCCAACTTTTCCAAGTCCATAGGAACATAATTATCTCCCGCAACTACCTTGATAGAATCCAGAAACGCTTGGTTACGCTCCTGCCAGTTCGCATATTTCCCTTCCTCTTCCACTTCTTCGCAAGAGACAAACGCACCTGCCAAAATCAACAGGAAAGGCAAAAATACTAAGAGTTTTTTATTCATTCAATTATTTTTTATTCTGTATTCTAACTTTCGAATTCCAGTACTTATTGCAACCCTTTCAGCAATGAAGTGATGCTGACACGGTCTGCAATGATGTTATTCAGTTCAGCAATAGCCACGCGTTCCTGTTGCATCGTGTCACGATTACGCAGTGTCACGCAGTTATCTTCCAGAGTTTGGTGGTCAACAGTCACACAGTACGGAGTACCGATGGCATCCTGACGACGGTAACGTTTGCCGATACTATCTTTTTCATCATACTGGCAGTGGAAGTGGAACTTCAATGAGTCGATGATCTCACGAGCCTTTTCAGGCAGACCGTCTTTCTTCACCAACGGCATTACGGCCAACTTCACAGGAGCCAGTGCGGCAGGCAATCTCAGCACTACGCGGCTTTCTCCACTTTCCAGTTGTTCTTCGCAATAAGAAGCAGACATGATGCTGAGGAACATACGGTCCACACCGATAGAAGTCTCGATAACATACGGAGTATAACTTTCATTTGTCTCAGGATCGAAGTACTTAATATTCTTACCTGAGAACTTCTCATGCTGAGACAAGTCAAAATTCGTACGGCTATGGATACCTTCCACTTCCTTGAAACCAAACGGCATCAGGAACTCGATATCTGTAGCAGCATTCGCATAGTGAGCCAACTTATCATGATCGTGGTAACGATAGTGGTCATCACCGAATCCCAATGCCTTATGCCATTTCAGGCGAATTTCCTTCCACTTCTTAAACCAGTCCAATTCAGTGCCCGGCTTCACGAAGAACTGCATTTCCATCTGTTCGAACTCACGCATACGGAAAATGAACTGACGGGCAACAATCTCGTTACGGAATGCCTTACCAATCTGTGCAATACCAAAAGGTATCTTCATACGGCCGGTCTTCTGTACATTCAGGTAGTTCACAAAGATACCCTGAGCTGTTTCAGGACGCAGGTAAATCTTCATGGCACCATCCGAAGTAGAACCCATCTCTGTAGAGAACATCAGGTTGAACTGACGAACTTCCGTCCAGTTCTTTGTACCGCTGATAGGGCAAACGATTTCTTCATCCACGATAATCTGGCGAAGCTCGTCAAGGTTATTATCATTCAGTGCCTTTGCAAAACGTTCGTGCAATGCGTCACGTTTAGCCTGATGTTCCAGTACGCGACCGTTTGTGCTACGGAACTGTGCTTCATCAAAAGACTCTCCGAAACGCTTGGCAGCTTTGGCAACTTCTTTATTGATCTTATCGTCGTACTTTGCAAGTTGGTCTTCAATCAATACATCGGCACGATAACGCTTCTTGGAATCACGGTTGTCAATCAAAGGGTCATTGAATGCGTCTACGTGTCCGGAAGCCTTCCAGATGGTGGGGTGCATAAAGATAGCGGAGTCGATGCCGACAATATTTTCGTGCAGCAACACCATGCTCTGCCACCAGTATTGTTTAATGTTGTTTTTCAGTTCCACACCCATCTGACCGTAGTCATACACTGCTCCCAATCCATCGTAGATGTCGCTGGAGGGGAATACGAAACCGTATTCCTTACAGTGTGATACGAGTTTCTTAAAAACGTCTTCTTGTGCCATTTTTTTGTTATATCTATTAATTTTAATCCTGTTCTTTATTAAAAAGCGCCACAAAGATAGGGATTTATATCATAAGTCGGGCAGGTGGGGTATTAATTTATCTTATCGTAACAAACTCTCACTTTGCACTTCCGGCCCAATCTGTCCATCAAACAAATTGAGGATACGATGGATATATGAGGCCAAAATCCGTCTCATGGAATGATTCTTACCGTCCCACGAAGCAAGGTTGTCCCATCTCACGAGGCGGATTTCGTCGCATCACGAAACGAATTTCGTCATCTCGCGAGACAGTCTTACCCGAAGTTGGAGAAGAATCCATTGCCTCGTGAGATTGTTCCAGACAGCATTGCCCACCGAGTGGAGAAGTGCTTCGTCGGCGATAAGGCAGCTCATAGGACGGCTGCCTGAGACAGATGGCAGGAAAGAAACTACTGCCGGAAAAGGGAAAAATGACAGTATTGGCAGCAACATAGATATCACTGTGATTAACAGTAACAGCAACAGCAGATATTTCTTTTTCTTTTGCTGCTGTTGTTATTATATCTCTTATATTCTCTTTATGCTGTATGGAATTATCTGATAAAAAGCTGTTATTCTGACTATTGCAATTTATTTCAGATTCATTTTCATCGCGATTTTTATCCATTGCCTGCCTGTTTTTCGTCGAAATTCCGTCATTTTTGCCCGATTTTACATCATTGTCCGGGTACTTTTTGCCATTTTGCCCACTGTTTTTCGCAGTGTTTTTTGTCGGTTTCACCTCCACATCCTCTTCTTTTTTTTGCGGCCCTTCAACGTATTTCGTATTTAGCTGCACGGGTGAAAAATGATCGCCGACAATAGTGAACAACTGGAAATCCATAACGATCTTCATCATATAAGGATAAGTGAAATTACGGGTGGCAAAAGGTTTCAGGTATTTCATGTCCGCTTCCATATCGGGCAGAAAGCTCAGTTTCTCCAAAATATACCAATAAGTACCATAGGCCTTACCGCCCTCACGGGAAATCATATTCTGAATACGGGAATCATTGAAAGACATAATCTCATGCTTAAGGTAAAAGTGCTTATTCATATTCTGCTTAATTCTGTTTCAAATAATTTATCTTTTTGCTTTTACAAAGATCCGATTATTATTCCACTACACCAAAAACGGTTTTTCACGAAAAGGGCCGTTTTCTTACTATTTGAAATGCAGGAAATGAGATAGGAAACGGCTTGTTAACTGGACGAAAAGCGACAAGACATCACACTAATAATCAACATCTTACAACCAACACCTTCTTATTTCCATTCTCATTCATAAATTCTACAAGTAGATTCGGAAAATTGACAAAAGAACGAAATGCCGCCCACAAGCAGCCAAACGCCACATATTAGAGAAAAAACTCACATTTCAAATAGTGCGTTTTCGGCCATAAATGTCTTATTTGAAAAGCGTTTATTTATGATATAATAACACATTGAATACAAAAGAGAAAATCACACATGCAACATCTGATAAATGATAATTTATTATTCATCCGCAGATTGTAGCTTATGTACATCCAAGATGTACCTTTCTTTTCCAGATAATTAAAAAGTCTTCATTTGCAGATTTTCCCAAGAAATTTCGTATTTTTGCGTTCGACTGAAAAATTCAGTGATTATTCAGAATAGATATTCCCGAAATAGATATGAGCGAAGACTTTGAAGCACCGAAAGACGACTTGGAAAAGAACCTCCCGGAAGGGAACGAAGGACATTCGGATTATAAACCCGCTGACACGAAAGACGTAAAAGCAAAATACCAACTTAGCGGTATGTACCAGAATTGGTTTCTGGATTATGCTTCATACGTTATTCTGGAACGTGCCGTACCCCACATCAATGATGGTTTAAAGCCTGTGCAACGACGCATCTTGCACTCCATGAGGCGTATGGAAGATGGACGCTACAATAAAGTGGCAAACATCGTAGGACATACCATGCAGTTTCACCCACACGGTGATGCTTCCATCGGTGATGCATTGGTGCAGTTGGGACAAAAAGATTTGCTCGTAGATTGCCAAGGAAACTGGGGTAATATACTCACCGGCGACGGTGCGGCTGCTCCCCGTTACATCGAGGCACGTCTGTCTAAGTTCGCCCTCGATGTGGTCTTCAACCCTAAAACAACCGAATGGAAACTCTCCTACGACGGACGAAACAAGGAACCGGTAACTCTACCAGTGAAGTTCCCTTTGCTCCTGGCACAAGGGGTAGAAGGTATTGCCGTAGGTCTTTCTTCCAAAATACTTCCCCATAACTTCAATGAACTTTGCGATGCATCCATCCGCTATCTGCACGAGGAAGAGTTCAAGCTCTATCCGGACTTTCAGACTGGCGGTAGCATCGACGTTTCTAAATACAACGACGGTGAGCGCGGAGGTGCAGTGCGTGTACGTGCTAAAATCGAGAAAATCGACAACAAGACACTTGCCATCAAAGAAATTCCTTACGGTAAGACCGTAGCCAATGTTTGCGATTCCATTGTGAAAGCAAGCGAGAAAGGCAAGATCAAGATAAAGAAAGTAGAAGACCTCACGTCCGGAAACGTGGAGATACTCGTTCATCTTGCCCCCGGCGTTTCTTCGGACAAAACAATCGATGCCCTGTATGCTTTCACGGACTGCGAGGTAAGCATATCACCTAACTGTTGCGTCATCGACGATCAGAAACCCCACTTCCTCACCGTAAGCGATGTACTGAGAAAATCGGTAGACAATACCCTATCCTTGCTACGCCAGGAACTGGAAATACGCAAAGACGAAATACTGGAAAGTCTGCACTTTGCTTCACTGGAAAAGATCTTCATCGAAGAACGCATTTATAAAGACAAGGAATTTGAGCAAGCCAAGGATATGGATGCTGCTTGCGCACATATCGACGAACGTCTGACGCCTTATTATCCACGATTCATACGCGAAGTAACTAAGGAGGATATCCTCAAATTGATGGAGATAAAGATGGGACGTATCCTCAAGTTCAACTCTGACAAAGCGGAAGAACTCATTGCTCGTATGAAAGCGGACATAGAGGAAATAGACCATCATTTGGCAAATATCGTGGAATATACGGTAGACTGGTACTTAATGCTGAAAAACAAATACGGCAAGAATTTCCCACGCCGCACAGAATTGCGAAACTTCGACACCATCGAAGCAAGTAAAGTGGTGGAAGCCAACGAAAAACTATATATCAACCGTGAAGAAGGCTTCATCGGCACAGGTCTGAAGAAGGATGAATTCCTGTGTAACTGCTCAAGTCTTGATGATGTCATCATCTTCTTCCGGGACGGACGCTATCTGGTTACTCCCGTATCCGACAAGAAGTTCGTAGGCAAGAATATTCTCTATGCCAACGTTTTCAAGAAGAACGACAAGCGTACAATCTACAACGTTGTTTATCGCGACGGGAAAGAGGGTACACAGTATATCAAGCGGTTTGCCGTAACAAGCATCATCCGCGACCGTGAATATGATGTAACTCAAGGTACACCCGATTCACGCATCATGTACTTCACAGCCAATCCTAACGGTGAAGCGGAAGTCATCAAAGTAACCTTGAAGCCCAATCCGCGTGTGCGCCGCATTATCTTCGAAGAAGATTTCAGCAACATCAGCATCAAGGGACGCCAGGCAAGAGGTAATATACTAACCAAGCTTCCGGTGCACAAGATTGCCCTGAAACAGCGTGGCGGATCAACACTGGGCGGACGGAAAGTCTGGTTCGACCGCGACGTGCTTCGACTCAACTATGACGGACGAGGTGAATACCTGGGAGAATTCCAGAGTGACGACAGCATCCTGGTAGTACATGATAACGGAGATTTCTACATCACCAACTTCGACCTTAGCAATCATTACGAGGCCAACATCCGGATATTGGAGAAATTTGACCCGAACAAGATATGGACCGCTGTGCTCTACGATGCAGACCAGCAGAATTTCCCATATATCAAACGTTTCTGCATGGAAGCAACCAACCGCAAGCAGAACTATATGGGAGAGAACAAGAATAATCGCCTTATCCTGTTGACGGACGAATGTTATCCCCGCCTGGAAATTATATTCGGCGGACATGACAGTTTCCGCGAACCGATGATTATAGAAGCAGATGAATTTATTGCCGTAAAAGGTTTCAAGGCAAAAGGGAAACGCCTCACCACGTTCACGATGGAAACCGTCAATGAACTGGAACCAACACGGCAACCCGAAGTTCCTGAGGAAACGGAAGACCAGAATGAAGAAGAACCGGAAATACTGGACCCGGATCACGGCAAAAGTGAAGACGATATCCGGGACGAGATAACAGGACAGATGAAACTGTTCTAAGTGATTAACGGCTAATGATTAGTGATAAGCAACTCTATCAATGAAGCTAAATAAGATTGGTGTAATACTAATGGGATGTCTGCTTCTGGCAGGCGGAAGTATACAGGCGCAAAGTGTGGAAGACAGGGCGCTACAAGAATTAAGAGCGGACTCTTCGGCCCGGACACGTTTTGTAACCCGTGCCACCATGTATGGCGTCGGTTACACCAATGTGTACGACACTTACCTGTCACCGCAGGAATACAAAGGTATAGACTTCCGCATTTCACGCGAAAGCATGCGCATGACCAAGTGGATGAATGGCAACGTATCACTGCAAAGTTTTTTTCAGGCTGATTTCGGTTATACCCACAACCGTGTGGATAACAACAATACATTCTCCGGTCTTGCCAACTGGAATTACGGGTTGCACTACAACTTCCCGATTACTTCCAACTTCAAGTTGCTTGCCGGAGGGTTGATCGACCTCAACGGTGGCTTTGTCTACAATCTGCGCAATGGCAATAATCCGGCACAGGCACGCGCTTATATCAATCTGGATGCATCCGGAATGGCAATATGGGATTTACGGATCAAAAACTATCCCATCAGCCTGCGCTATCAGGTTAATCTTCCTTTTGCAGGCGTTATGTTCTGCCCGAATTACGGACAATCGTACTACGAGATATTTACGCTGGGCAACTGGGGCGGAGTGATAAACTTCACCTCCCTGCACAATCAGCCATCCCTGCGGCAAATGCTGACTGTTGATTTTCCTGTAGGAAGGGCAAAAATGCGCCTGGCTTATCTCTGGGATGCACAACAGGCAAAAGTAAATGACATAAGGATGCATACCTACTCGCACGTATTTATGGTAGGTTTTGTAAAAGAGTTGTTTCTCATTCGTGATAAGAAAAGAAAATAGAGTGATAAAACGACAGCGTGTTAAGGTGATAGAATAATGAAAATAAAAGAAATATATCATATTAAATTAAGGTGGCTTGGAATACTTTTCATGTTGCTGCCATTGTTTACAAGTTGCATTCGGGAAGAAGAGTTCAACAACTCTCCGCAAGGTAATTTCGAAGCCTTGTGGAAAATCATCGACGAGCAATATTGTTTCCTTGACTATAAACAGATAGACTGGAATGCCATTCATGACAAATACCAACCTCTCATAACTTCTAATATGCCCAACGATGGGTTATTTCAAGTCCTTGACAGTATGCTGGCGGAACTGAAGGATGGTCACGTCAATCTGTACAGTTCTTCGAATATGGGTCGCTATTGGGATTGGTACCTGGATTATCCACGCAACTTCAACGAGGGTATCATCGAACGGCAGTATCTTGGAAAGAATTACCGCATTGCCGGTGGCCTCAAATATAAAATCCTTGAAGACAACATTGGGTATATCTATTACGAATCATTCTCCAATGGCGTCGGCAACGGTAATCTGGACGAAGTTCTCTCCTACCTTGCTCCATGTAGCGGACTGATTTTCGATGTACGAAATAACGGCGGAGGTAATCTTACTTACTCTGAACGTATTGCCTCCCGCTTCACTAATGAAAAGGTATTGACGGGATACATCCAGCATAAGACAGGAAAGGGACACAGTGATTTCTCTGATCCTGAACCTATTTATCTGGAACCGTCCAACAGCATTCGTTGGCAGAAGAAGGTAATGCTTCTCACCAATCGCCACTCTTACAGTGCGACGAATGATTTCGTGAACGCTATGCGCTACTTTCCTAATGTCACTTTAGTAGGTGACAAAACCGGTGGTGGTTCAGGTTTGCCTTTTTCTTCGGAACTTCCTAACGGTTGGGGAGTACGTTTTTCTGCCAGTCCACATTTGGATGCCGAAAAGCAACATATAGAATTCGGCATTGATCCGGATGAGAAAGTAGATATGGCAAAAGAAGATGAAGACAAAGGGATAGATACGATCATTGAAAGGGCACGGGAACTCTTAAAAGTGGTTCAATAAATACTTTCTGCACCAAACTATTTGCTGAAAAGAAAAATCTTTCTATCTTTGCCGTCGCTTAACAAGAAAGCCACTGCGGGTGTGGCGTAATTGGCAGCCGCGCCAGACTTAGGATCTGGTGCCGAGAGGCGTGTAGGTTCGAGTCCTATCACCCGCACTACCAACAAGGTATTTATAGTCAAAAACCCACTAAAACTGCAATTTTAGTGGTTTTTTTGTTGTTTTCAAGCTGTCACCTCAAAAAAAGCACACAGCATTCGGTGACAATTTCGGTGACATGACTTGCTTTCCGTCAACTCACTTATCTACATATCCTGCAGCGACAATTTCCCCAGATTGAGACTATATTTCTTCAGTTCTCTTTCTGCCTCCAACAGATTGGCTACTTTTTCTTCCAACTTAGTAATACTATACCGGGATTCATCTCTCTTTATCTCATAAATATCGGCCGTTTTATCCAAATCGTTCAGTGTAATAAGGTCAATCTCATTCTCACCCTTCCGATTCCAATACATACCAATATCTGTATACAAACCACTCTGCATAAATTTATCACGAAAATAACGCTCCAACATATTACCTGAAAAAACATCATAATCCCGACGAACTATATTTTCCACCAGTTTCAACGCCCCCGATTCAATATATCCTTGATAGCGATAAATGAAACGGAACCAGAAAGTAAGGAAGTTATCGGCTATACAGTGTCTCAGTTGTTTAGAATTCTCTTTAGAGAAGATAGGACGCTTCTTACTTATCAGGGAATAATATTTCTCTAACTTAGCTAAATAACCGCCAATTTCAGCTTTCCCCAGACGACTCTCTATTTCTCCACGAGTATAATCTCCCCCCGCTATGCATTCTAATATAGAAAAATAAATAGAGTAATCAGGCCCGAACTCTTCAATGAGCAGGTTCTTCCCTTCATTCAGGAAAGGAGAATTGGGACGAGTCAACAGACTAATCATTTTATCTTTGGTATATGCCTTGTTCGTCATAAACAGATTAACATACCAAGCCACTCCCCCTGTAAATGCATAGAGTGCCAAAAGATCATCCGGCCGGTAAGATGGATTATGATCGGCTAATATCTCTTTCAGCACCTCTACCTCGAATGGTTTCAGGTGTATCATTTGTCCGGCACGGGAAAAAAGAGGCTCTTTCCGATCTTCAAAAATCTGGTGCATCAACGAATAAATAGACCCACTAACTATGAGATTCATCTTTGAAGTCCCTTTATTTAAATCCCACTCCCTTTGTATTTCACTGAAAATAGAAGGATTAGTACGTTGAAAGTCTTGAAATTCATCAATGATAAGATTAAAGGGACGTTCGCGAGAGATGATTAACAGATGACGGAATAATTTGGCAAAAGATGTATAGTTACCGATAGGCAACTCTAATTTACTTTCCGCCTCATCCACAAAGTCCTGACAAAGCAAGGCCTCCGCCTTACGTGCAACAAAGAAATAAAGAGTCAAACTTCCTGCGGTACATTGCAATGCCAATTGGGTTTTGCCAATACGCCTCCGCCCAAACAAAACTGTCATTTGAGATTCTTGTAGAGAAGCCGCACGGATATTCTCTAATAATTCTTGTTCTTCTTCACGATCATAAAACTTCATAATATACTATCCTTTAGCAAGTAAGCACACACTTATTGATATTATTATCGTAACAGACATTACGGTAACAGCCATTACGATAATACAAAGATATTATTTTTACGCTTACTATCAAAGAAATACCAGCATCTTTCCAAGCCCTGTCACCCAAAGGAATTGTGTTAAAAAACCGGGATTTGAATGACCTCGAAATCTTTTTTTCATTTGCATTGTTTTGATGCAATATATCATTCACATAAAAATTTAATGCAATGAAGAGAAACCTGAACCCTCCTATGAAGAGAGCCCTAAGGCTTAAAAAACTATTCTTGACGGCATGTTTCCTATTGATAGGCACTGCCGCATTCTCTCAGGAACACACTGTAACAGGTGTTGTTACCGATTCATTTAAAGAACCGTTGATTGGTGTATCCATAGTGGTACAAGGAACCAACACCGGTGTAGTGACCGGACTGGATGGCGATTACTCGATCCAAGTTCCTGCAGATGCTACCCTCGAATTCTCATACGTAGGTATGGAGAAGCAAAGCATCAAGGTAGGCAACCGCAATGTCATCAATGTACAAATGAAAGAAGACTCGCAAATGCTTGCCGAAACCGTCGTCATCGGCTATGGTAGCGCAAAAAAACGCGATCTGACGGGATCTATCACCAATATTAAAGGGGATGAGATTGCCAACAAACCGGTTGCCAACCCACTGTCCGCCCTGCAAGGTAAAGTGGCCGGAGTACAAATCATCAACTCCGGTAAGGCTGGTGCCGACCCGGAAATCCGTGTACGCGGTACAAACTCTATCAATGGTTACAAACCATTGTACGTAGTAGACGGCCTGTTCAATGACAACATCAACTTCCTGAATCCACAGGACATTGAGTCTATGGAAATTCTGAAAGACCCATCTTCACTTGCCATCTTCGGTGTACGTGGTGCTAACGGTGTTATCATCATCACCACCAAGAAAGCTAAAGAAGGACAGACCCGTGTAAACATCAACGGCTCATTTGGTTTCAAAGCCATTACCAACAAAATTGCGATGGTGGATGCAGATGGCTTCAAGTTGCTGTATAACGAACAGTTAAGAAATGAAGGTAATCCGGAATATAACTTCTCGGACTGGACAGGCAATACCAACTGGCAGGACGAAATCTTCCAGACCGGATTCATCACTAACAACAACATCAGCATCACAGGTGCTTCCGATAAGCATAGCTTCTACCTCGGTGCAGGCTATGCCTACGAACAAGGAAACATCAAACATGAGAAGTATAGCAAAATCACACTGAACATCAGCAATGATTACAAAGTGACGGATAACTTCAAAGTAGGTTTCCAATTCAACGGTGCACGTATGCTGCCAGCCGATTCAAAGAGCGTTGCCACTGCCTTGCGTGCAGCTCCGGTGGCAGAGGTATATAATAAGGAATACGGTTTATATACCTCCCTCCCCGGATTCCAGAAAGCACAGATGAATAACCCGATGGTGGACGTTGACTTGAAAGCGAACACTACAAAAGCGGAGAACTACCGTGGTTCGGGCAATATATACGGGCAATGGGACTTCCTGAAACATTTCCAGTTCAAAGCCATGTTCTCACTGGATTATGCTTCAAACAGCACACGGACTTATACACCGATTATTCAGGTATATGACGCCAGTGCCGAAGGAGATATAGCCACATTGGGTAACGGTAAGACCGGAGTCACCCAGGCTAAAGAAACGGAAATGAAAGTGCAGAGTGATTATCTGTTGACCTACACCAATTCATGGGGTGATCACAGCCTGACAGCCACCGCCGGTTTCACAACCTATTACAATAAACTCGAGAACCTGAATGCCGGACGCACACAAGGTGTAGGTCTGGTCATTCCGGATAACCCTGACAAATGGTATGTAAGCATCGGTGATGCAGCCACTGCTACCAATGGTAGTACACAATGGGAACGTTCTACGGTATCCGTACTGGCACGTATCCTCTATAACTATAAAGGTAAATATCTGTTCAACGGTTCTTACCGTCGCGATGGTTCTTCCGCTTTCTCTTATACAGGAAACCAATGGCAGAATTTCTATTCCGTAGGTCTTGGCTGGCTGATGAGCGAAGAAGAATGGATGAAAGACAT
>ENA-UEYG01001795-UEYG01001795.1-human-gut-metagenome-genome-assembly--contig:-NODE-1795-length-14762-cov-6.700306_pt1 | contig 14762 bp, 14 predicted proteins | sample MGYA00242933_ERZ507934 | MGnify/ENA primary metagenome ERZ507934 (study PRJEB26167, sample SAMN06115527) | human gut metagenome | host: Homo sapiens | place: China:Zejiang | collected 2015-11-10... | reverse complement strand
CTTGAAAAAGCCGAAAAAGCTATTCTCAAAGAAATTGAGGATATGAAGAACGGCGAAATTACAGATTTTGAAATTGAGGCAACAAAGCTTGCTGTTGTTAATTCATTCAAGTCAAGCAGCGACAGCGTAAGCGGTATTGAAAACTGGTACACAGGAAGAATCTTTAACGGCGACCTTGAAACTGTTGAAGAAGTTTCCGCTGAGGTTAATGCCGTTACAAAAGAGCAGATTGTAAATGCCGCAAACAAGCTCTTGCTCGATACGGTTTATGTTCTCAAAAATAAGTAAGGGAGGCGGACAGAATGAATATTACAGAAATTAAATCGGAAATTGCAGGCGACAGCTATTATAAAGTTGAACATCCATCGGGACTTACAATTTTTGTTTATCCAAAAGAGGGTTACACTTCTTCATATGCAATTTTCGGTACACGCTACGGCAGTATTAACACAAAGTTTTCCGTTAACGGCGGCGATATAATTACAGTTCCCGACGGTATCGCCCATTACCTTGAACACAAGCTTTTTGAAAGTGAAGAAGGCGATGCGTTTGTAAGATACGCAAAAACAGGTGCAAATGCAAACGCATATACAAGCTTTGAAAAAACCTGCTATCTTTTCTCATGTACGGACAAGTTTGATGAAAGTCTTGAAATTCTTCTCGATTTTGTTCAGGATCCCTACTTTACGGCTCAGACAGTTGCAAAGGAACAGGGTATTATCGGTCAGGTTATCGGGGGCGGCCATGCTGGAACACATCATTAAGGCAGCCGGACTTTTTGCGTCCAGCGCGTCACGGCGCGGCAGACGTCATCGCCCGAGTCGGTGCGGCGGATCACATGCAGCAGGCCATGCGGCGCTTGCGGGAACCCGTCAGGCGCGGTGGCGTCGGTTTCGTCGGGCAGGGGGACGCATTGTGAGGTGAGCGCATCGCCGGGGAAGCATTCGGCGCGGAATGTCACGTCGAGCAGGGACGGGATGAGGCTTTCACCGGGGGACCACGGCAGACACTCAAGCAACCAGCCAAGATACTTTGAGTTATTGACATGTCCGTTGATGTCGAGGTCGTCGCGCCGTACCAGCACGTCGGCGCTGCCTATCCCCTCGCGCAACCGTGGGATGGTACGGGACGGGAAGGGGATGCAAGGAATCGTGTTCACGGGATAGACGGCGGCAAGCTCTTCGGGCAGGGCCGTCAGGCGGCGGGTGGTGAGATCCAGCACCGTCCACGCGCTCACGGCGGCGACGATCAGTTCACCGGAAGCGTTGTACACTTCATATCCTCTGTGCCCCAGATGTTCGAGCTTCGCGGGCCACGTGCGGATGTTCACCTTGTCGCCGGGCGAGGGCAGATCCTTGATACGAAAGGTCATCCGGGTGAGTATCCACGCCTTCCCTTCCGCGAAAAGCCGCTCGTCGCCGAAACCGAGGGCCGAGGCATTGTGTCCGGCCGCCTCCTGAAACCAGTTCGCCAACGCGCCGAGGCGTATCTTGCCGTCGGTCCCCGCTTCGCCGTAACGGGCTTGAATGCCTAGAGTATATTCGGGATAATCCAACATATGTTTCTCCGGGGGAAAAAGAGTACTTCCTGCCTGTAGCACGCCCGTAGCGCTTTCGTCCAGAACATGCCCGCCGGTTTGCCTAACCGTTGCGGCCCGGTCACCTTGGTGCCGGGTGCTGTACGGCGGGATTCACTGTGCCGCGTGCCGCTTGCGCATAAAATACCCGTTTCAGCCGGAGCGGCGCTTCCTGTATTCCCCATGTTATATAGACAGGCGTTTCCGGGTGACGTATATTGGTACAAACATTTGTAAGGAGAGATTTGCCATGTCTGATCGTGAAACCCGCAAGGCCAACGTCGTTGAAGCGCTGAACAAGGCGCGGAGCATGGAACTACATGCGATTCATCAATACATGAACCAGCATTACAACCTGGACGACATGGACTATGGCGAACTTGCCGCGAATATGAAACTCATCGCCATCGATGAAATGCGCCACTGCGAAATGTTCGCCGAGCGCATCAAAGAACTCGGCGGCGAGCCTACTTCCGAAGTTGCCGGGAAGGTGATCAAGGGACAGGAAGTCAAAGCGATTTACAGCAGCGACAGCGACAGTGAAGACGACACCATCTTCGTGTACAACGAGCTTCGCAAAGTCTGTGTGGACAACGGCGATATCCTGACCGCCAAACTGTTTGAAACGATCATCGGCGAAGAGCAGATTCACTTGAATTATTTCGATAATATCAGCGATCACATCGAAACCCTCGGCGATACCTTCCTCTCCAAGATCGCCGGTACGCCGTCTTCGACCGGCGGGACCACCAAGGGCTTCGCCATCGCTCCCGCCGCCGCGAACTAGAGCGGGTACACTTGAAAAGTTAGAGACACCGGGAAAGGGGCTTTCTTCAGCAAAGCCCCTTTCCCAAAATCTGTCAGCGCGGCTCGCGTCTCTCCCTTTCCAAAGACTTTCGACGTTATCGGATCTGTGCTCGCAGGCTTTTCCGGCACAGATTGTCTTCCATGCCGGCCTGAGAACGAATGCCCCCGTTGGAGTGGTTTCTTGTGCATTCCGCGCGAAAAAACGGTTCCGCATCCGGCTACGCCGCGTGTGGAACCGTTTTTTTGTCTTGATACCGTCCGTGCCTTCCCGGCAAGAGAGGCTCTCTTCCTTCGGTGAATCTATATTATCTAATTATTTTAATATGTAACGAATATCCTGTACTAAACAGCTTGGTGCAGACGGCAAAAAGCGTCTTCCCAACACCTCAAAAAAGTGAGCATCGGTATGCTGTGCGAATGCGAAACGCCCCTCTCGGTTCGCGCCGTGATATGCCTTCATCAGGGCACACCACCGGGGGGGAATTTTTTTGTTTAGACGGTGTGCTTCACTCGATCCATGACCTCTGCTCGCTTCGCGTCATTGAAACGCTCCACCGTGCCGACAAGGTACCCGGTGATGCGCCGGATACGCTCGAACTTCACGCACTCGCCCGCCTTCCCGCCTTCAACGCGGAATCCATTCCACGTCCTGCCTGATTTGCATTCCCCAATCTTGCTCATTCCTGCCTCCTCAACTCCGGCGGCGACTGCCTCCCCTCCCTCTCGCTCTCGTAACTGCTCTTGCAGTGCTCCCTCTGCCAGAAGGACAGCCTGTCCACCACGCGCCGGGGCCATGCTCGGACCCCGTCCCGGCTCCATCGCCAACAACGGGAAGAAAGCGTTTCGTCCGGCCAGCCGCCGAGGAGCGTATTGAGAAGCTGGTCAACGGCGATCAACGTTCGCTTTCCGTAGGTCATGCCTCGACTCCCGGCCAGCCAGCCCCCGCATCAATCGCTTGCACGGCCTCCACGGTTTCGGCGGCGTCCACGGCGTCCTCCAGTTCCCATTTCCGGGCGTAAAGCAATGGGCCTCTTCCCTTCGCTTCAAGCCTCAGCGTGTTGAGCTGATCAAGGGTCAGGCTGTGGTAGGCGTTGTCGTAATCCCGGAACGTCACCGGGGCCGTGAGCACGCCCGAGGACACGAGGTCAATCAGGCCCTCGATGTCGCCAATGCTCCGGCGGGTGGCGTCGGCCCGGAAGCCGAGGGAGGACACCACAAAGCCGTCGGCTTCGGCGGCTGCAAAGGCGGCCTTGCTTTCGGAGAGCTTCGCGGCCTTCGCCTCATCCAGCGTCGGGGGTCGGTTCGCCTCGGCGTCGAGCCGGGCCTTTTCCGCTTCCCACAGCGTCACGAACGGAGCCACGTCCGCGTCGTAATCCTGCGTGGTCAGCGGGTGGTTCAAGTCGTCCGTCCATTCCATTTCACCCGCGCCGTCATGCCACTGGAGGGCGTGCAGGTTGGCCGGGGCCACGAAACCGAACCACAGGGGGACGCCATCGACGGCGATCAGATCATCGCTGGGGATTACGGTTACATGCTGTTTCATCTCGTCTCCTTATCCGACATACATCAGAAAATGCAGGGCAACATACGGTTGGAGCGTCGAAGCGTCAGCGGCATCACTGGAAGCTGTATGCGACAGGGCCGGGGTCTTGAGCGTCCCGGCGCTGTGCGTATGCGAACTCTCTGAAATGCTGTGACTGTGCGAACCGCCGCTGAAACCGTGCGTATGCGATCCGGAACTACCCGTAGCATGGGTGCCCCTTGCTGAAGTATTCGGTATCAGCACACCGTATGCTCCGAGACTGCCAGAAGGTATCGTACCGCTGCTCTCTTCCAGCTTATGATTGTGGCTGGGCATCTGAGACGTCGAAAGCGTCGTCGAACCGACTGTTCCGCTGGTACTCGCGCTGGCTGTTGACGAAGAAACCCCGCTGTACGCGCTTGCGACGCTCCCGGTAATACTTGCTGCGGCATGGTTCTCGACGGTCACTGAGACGGTATGGCCGTGCGTCTCGCTTCCGCCCTTTGTGCCCTTTGCCTTCGTTTCGCTCGCCCCAACGGGCACGCGGTCGCGCATGTCCGGGGTGCCGTCCGTGCCGTCGCAGATATGCCAGCTGGTATTTGCCTCTCCGTTGATGAGCGGATATTTCCCGGTGGCGTCGAGCTCCCCGAACCACATCTTGATGTCGCCGGGGCTCCACGGCGTGGGCACGTCTACCCATGCGTTGAGCTTGCCGGAAGCGTCGGCTTTCGGCACGGCCCCGGCCGCCGGAGTAGCCGTGAACATGGGGCCTTTCACCCACGTCAGCGTTTCCCCGTCCGCCACCAACGCTTTGCCGTCATCCCCGGCCTCAATCAGCGGGATGCCGCCAAGGGCGGTAAGGGCGGCGGAGCGGGACTTGGCGACCCAATGCAGCGCGGAATAGTTCCCCGTCTCGACGGGTGTATCCTCAGCGTTCTCGGCCCATGCCCGTGCCTTTGCAGACGACTGCGCGGCGGAAGATGCGCTGGTTCCCGCATCCGTTGCCGACGTTGCGGCCTGCCCCGCGCTTGCTGCCGCATCCTGCGCGCTCTGCCCGGCCGTCGTCGCCGATTCCCCAGCCTGTACGGAACTTGCCAATGCGGCCTGCGCCGAGGCGTCCGCCGCCGTCGCCGCGTCCGGGGCCGCAAGTACGGCGGGCATGTTGGCGGCAACGGCCGCTATCTCCGTACCTTGCCCAGAAACGGCAATGATGCTAGCCATGTTGCCCGACACTGCATTCACTGCCGCCATGCCCCCGGATACGGCGGACACCTCCGCGACGTGCTCCGAAACCGTGGTTATCGGCCCCACGGCTCCCGCCACCGTGTTGATGGCGTCCATGTTCGGAAGGATATCCGTTGATGACTTCAGCACCATATTCAACAGCGGCACGTTGATGTTGAACTTCTGTTGCAGCTCCCGTTCTGCGGCCCGGAAATTGAACGCTTTCGTATTGTACGTTGCCTGTTCGTCTTCCGTCCGGCTCGGAACCGGGGGAAGTTCCGGCAAGAGAACGATTTCCTGCTGTATTTCAGTTACATCCCACACCATAGCTTACACCATCCCGTAAATCGTCACGGCGAGATTGTTCCTGTTCGGCTCGTCATAGCCCATGTCATACGTCTTCATGAGCCCGCACAGCGTCAGCGACTGGTGCCCGCCGTTCAAGCTGTCCCTGTTGTCCCCAATGAACAACGTAGGCGTCGCATCGATGCTGTCGAGCAGGCGCTGCACCTTGTCCGCCTCGCCGGGCTTGACGATAATGTTGCCCTCGAATGTCTTGGCCACCCGCCCCTTGATCAGGGTCGTGTTGCCGTAGTCATCCTCAATGATCTTGGAAAATGTCCGGCTGCTGGACTTCACCCCGTACAGCGTGGCCCCCGGCTGCCGCGACAGGCCGACAATCATGTGGCCGGCAGCCGCCCCGCCGCCCGTCTTGTGGATGGTGACGGTCAGCGTGCCGTTGATGCACACGGGCACGTCGTCGAACACCGCATCCGAAAAGTCGTTGACCACCGTATCGACGTAGGAAATGGGCAAAAACTCGTAGTCGAACTCGTTGTCCACGTCCGACACGAGGTTCAGCGTCCGCGTCCAGTAGGGTTCGGCGGCCCCGTCGTCCTTGATGGACGCCGTAATTGATTCGCCAACGATATTCAGCAAGGCAAAACAGGTGCAGTAGTCGAAGCGCACGGTCACCGTCAGATCGTCCGTTCCCGTCCCCGCGACAGTCTGCGTGGAAATCGCGTCATCGAACATGGCCCACCGGTTCGAGGCCCGGAGCTTCCGCCATGCAGCGGAAATGCCGGAAGAGGAAGACAGAGGGCCAGAGGTGTTTGACGCCTGCAACGACTCATAGATGTAATGCTGGCGCAGCACCTTTGCCCCCTCACCGTAAGACTGCCCCTGCACCCATGCGGCTTTGTCGTTCTCCGGCACGGTTGAGCTGACCAGATCGATGGCGTTCGGTATCACTATCTTCATGCGTTCACCCTCTGAGGCGGCAGGCCCGTTTCTTCGAATTCTTCAAGGAAGTCTCTGGCGTCCTTTGTGTTTTTGACGACTGACGTGAGCATCGCCTTGAGCATCCCCCGCAGCTCCCGGACTTCCTTCCGCAGCGCGGCGGTTTCTTCCTTGTTTCCGTCGCCGCGCGCCCCGGAAGTCCGTGCCAGCATTCGGGAAAACTCGGACATGCCCTTGTAGGCTTCCCGGGCGTACTCGTGCCCGCCCTCAAGCATGAGCCGCGTCTTCGTGGCGTCATAGATGCGCGTGGGCTGCTCGACGTCGCCGTACTCGATCCCGCGTTCGCCGAACATCTTTGGGCCGCCGGGCGTTGCAAGGCCGCCGTGCTCGAATCCTTCCCGCTTTCCGGCGTCTTTGTACCAGCCTTCAATGGAGCCATACCACTCAATCATGGACTTTCTGGCGTCCGCAACCGTCCAGTCCGTGCGCCCGTCAACCTTGGTGGCGTTGAGCGATGCGACCTTGGCGACAAGCAAATCATACTCCGTCAGGTATTTGCTGCCGTAGATACCGACCACTGGCTTGGTCTGATCAACATGATCCTTGGCATCATCATAGTCGCCCTGTGCGTTTCCCACGGTTGAGGACGCCATATTCTTGCCGTCAATCGTGATATTGATTTCCGTCTTGAGCTTGGCGATCTGCGCTTGGATGCTCGCAAGCGTCTGCGTCTGTCCGTTCAGCGCCGAAAGCGCGGCCTGTTGCGCCGAGAGCTGGGAAACGAGTATGGAATACTGCGCGTTCTCAGCTTCAAGCTGCGCCTGCAACGTGTCGATCTGCTTCTGGGCGTCCGATACCTGCGCGTCGGCGTAGGCGCTGACTTCCTTGAGCTTCTTGTCCACGTCATAGAAGGCATTAAGGTAGTCGTCCCGGTTTGCCGTGGTTTCCCCACGCAGCCCCAAAAGCTCGGACGCGACGCCAGCCATTTCCTTGGCTGCATCGGCATCTCCGCCGATGGCAAGCCCGTACAGGCGATCAAACTCGCCCTGCGCCGTATCCAGCCGCCCGAAAACGTCAAGGTTGGTGTTGCCCTGATAAAGGTCCACACGCTTGGCGTAGGCCGTGGCGAACACGTCCTCCCACGTGTCGTGGAGCTTCTGCGCGGCGGACAGCTCTTTTTCCAGAGCCGCAATCCGCTCTTTCGAGGCGGTTTGCAGCTTCTGGATTTCCTCAATCTGAATCTGGACGGCCTGCTGCTCAAGCTGCTTCAGCTCGGCCTGCTGCTTCTCAAGCTGGGCTTGCAAAGCATCATAGGCCGCCTGCGCCTGCTCAAGCCGCTGTTTCGCGGCCTCGGCATCTTGCAACGCCTGCATCTGCCTGTACTGCTCTGAATCCTTCCCCCCACATCTTTTCGATTTCCGCAAGCTCGGAAGAGAAAGACGCCTGCTGCTGAAGGTTCGCAAGGCCGTTCGTGTCGCCCGTGAGCGTCGCGTACCGCTGGGCGTAGGTCTGCCGGAAGGATTCCGCGGCGGCCTTCGCTGCGTCCTGTACGGCCTTCGCCGTTTCCGCCGCGTGGAGCTTCAAGAGTTCCGCCACCTGCGCGGAGCCTTCCCCGAACCGTTGGATCGTCTCCCGCAACTCGTTGGCTTGCGATATGGCCCGGCCCACCTCATCGGCATTGCCGTTCACCGCCGCCCACCGCTGCGCAACGGACTGGTCGAACGAGCGCAGCATTTCCTCCGTGGCCTGTTTCACCACCTCGGCGCGCATGGCCTGGACCTGCGCAAGCTGCGATTCCGTCGCCCCGATGATTTCAAGCGCCTTCTTGCGCTGGTCCACGGCCTCGTTCGCCGCCTTCACCGCCTGCGCGTAGGCCGAAAGCGGGTGCAGCGAGTCGTCCAGTGACTCGATCACGTTGTCGATGTAGGCGTGCCTGTAGTCCTCCATGAGCTTCCCGGCGTAGTCGGCGTTCACACCAAGCGACCGCATGGACTCCGTCCATTCGTCCAGTTGCGCCCGTACCGCCTTCGCCTGCTGCTCCATCTCCGATAACGGTTCTTTGATGTTCGCTGTGGCTTCCGTCACCGTATTGATGGCGTTGATGGCCTGAATCGCCTTATCCAGCCCTTCCGTGGACGACAGATCCACGGTCAGCATCGAGGACAGATCCGTTCCGGCCATTGCCCGCTGGAGCGCGTTCAGCATGACGCGCTGGATATCTTCCCCGGCGGTATTGATGACCTCCTGAAGCTGTTCCTCGTCATGGAACTGGAAATTCCACGTGCTCGGCCCGTAGTCGGTGACGCCCTTACGTCCCGCCGTGGAGCCGCGACCGAAGCTGACCGTCTCGGCGTTGAGCCTGGCAAGGACCTGCGCCTGATACTCTTCCGGCAACGCCTGCGCGAACCCCATGATTGAGCTGGCCGTGGTGTTGGCCACCTCGCCAAGCCCCTTGAAAATCCCGGCCGCGTCGGAAACACTGGCCCGGTCAGTCCATGCCCCTTGCGTCATGAGGGCTTCCCAGTCCGAGCCAAACAGACTGGCGTCGACAACATTGGTGTAGACGGAAGGATGTGTTTTCTTCCCGCCGCCGAACAAAGACGATGCCAGCCCGCCAAGAGCCGCGCCGATGACCGTGCCAACAACAGGCACCGCGCTACCGAGCGTCGCGCCAAGGGCCGTACCGGACAACGCGGCGCTGGCGCCCCATGCGCCAAGCCCCGCTCCAAGGCCGCTGGTAATGCCGCTGTACTTGTTCTGGGGAAGCCCCAACGCCCCGCCGAGCAGGGAATACCCGAGCGAACCGAGGCCCCCGTACATGAGCGCGGAACCTAGGGAAAGGCCACTGGCAAGATTGCCGCCGCCCATAGTTGGGCCGTACAAGCCGGAAATGCCGGGGGCCGTACCGGGAAGCTCGTAACTCAAGAAACTGGAAACCCCCGATGTCCACGAATCGGGCAAAAGGCTGGAGAACGGCAAATTGCCGAGTCCTATTCCACCGGAACCACTATTGCCCCCCGCCGCATACGCCACGCCGCCCGTGCCGAGCATCCCCGACACCACGCCCGCAATCTGGACGGTGATGGGCCGGGTGATGGCCATATGCATCAAATCGGCAAGGAAGGACGCGAACACGGAACGGAACGACGACAGGGACACCTTGCCCGTCTCGATCATCTGCTCCCATGCCGATTTCCAGCCGGAATCCATGCCGGAATAAAGGCCGCTAAAAGCCTCTTCCGCCCCCTTCGCCGCGTCGGTCGCGTCGGCCCGGTACTGGAGGAACGCCCGTTGCGCGCCGTCCGCCCAATCATGGGAGTTCATCAAATCCTTGTACTCCCGCCACGTCTGGATGAGGTTTTCCGGGATGTCCGCGTCACGGAAGATTTCCATCTGTTCATCAAGCAGACGGTTCTGCACCTCAAGGGACAGGCCGAACGCCCCGGACATTTCCTCAAGCTCCTTATAGAAGGAAAGCTTCTCCTGAAGGTGTTCGTTCTGCTCCTTACTGGCCCGCTCGGCCTTGCGGAGAGCCTTTTCATGCTCCGTTTCGGCCTTGGTCATGAGCTGCGTGTAGCGTGCCGGATCGGACTTTTTGAGCAGTTCGATATTACTAAGAAAATCCTGATATTCTTTGTCTACCTTGGCGACGGCTGCGGCTGCGGGATCGGCATAGGACAAGATATCTTTCAGGATGTTGTCGTGAAGTTCTTTTTCGAGAGCCGCCCGGAGTTCGATAACTTTGGGATTCGATGCACCAAGAAGTTTTTCCAACTTCTCGACTTTTTCGTTGACTTGCCATTGCTTGAACTGAGCATCCGTCATCTGGAGGCGGTTCAGCTCGGATTCAACGGAATGCAGGGCTGATTCGATCTGCTTCGCTTTCTTTTTGCCGTCGTCTGCAGCTCTGCCTCCGAGGGATGAGGTAGCTTCGATACGTCCATAAATAGAATCAAGCGCACCAATCTGCTGCTCAAGCCAACCGACGGCAGTTCCGCCGGAAGCGCCAAACAAATCCAAGCCTTTCTTTTCCGGGATGGTATATTGAAAATCAAGAGAGACAATCGCGGTACTTCCATCAAGATCGGAAACCGCTTCTTTTGCACCAAAAAGCTTTCTGGCGAAAAGATAGGCCCCTGTTTGTAGATTATGAATAGTCCCCACCAATTGCTGCAAAGGCATTTCATCAAGAGATTGGGTCGATACTCCAATGTTGCCTACTGCTTGAGATGCCGCAAAAGATTTTTCAAAAGTATATTCAAGTTGGAGATTGATAGCAGAGAGCCTCTCTTGCAGTTCATTTATATGTTCTTGGGAATCCCTCGTTTTATCGTCATATATGTATCCAACAAGAGGAACCTTGCTCGCTTCTTGATAAGCTTTGAGGTTACGGTATTCTTGCTCTAAAGCATCTTTGAGATCTCGCTCCCGCTGTTCATATTCCCGCTTGAGGGAAGCTGTGGTGGCAAGAGCGGCACTAGTGAAATTTTGCTTTGATTTTTCAGCGCTTTCCTTGCTGAATTTGTCCGCTTTTTCAACCAGTTCATGAAGCTTATCCCAAGACAATGCCGACAATTCCTGCATCGACATTTTACCAGTATTAACGAATAGATCTATGCCTGTTGCAAAATCTTTCCCTCTATCAATCAATGCAGATGCAGCGCCAAGAGCTAACCATCCCCTCTTCCCCATAACAAAGGCTCCAACAAGGCCCATATCGCGCATCCATTCGGGAAGCTCATTATATCCATCAATCGCTCTTTTTGCGATTCCTCCCACTTCTAAGGCGACTTTAGACGCTATTTCGCTGGCATCTTCAAGGAATAATCCGATATTTGAAACGGAACGTTCAAGCTCTGCAAGATTACCCGGTCTATTCAACTCCTCAATCCAGTCAGTAAATTTCATCGTAGCAACAATGATTTTGTTGCCTATGACGTCATTCATCCGTTCCCATGCAGACGTGAGGTTACTAACCTTGCTGCTGACTTCGGCTAGCCCGGTCTTTTGGTTCATAGTGATCATGAGAGACTGGAGTTCACGGGCGGATTGTTTCATCGAGTTGAATAAGCCGTCCGTAGAGCCGCGAGAGATGAATTCTACATATTCTTTTGTATTACTTACTAATCCTTCCCATGTGTTCGCGATTGCATCACCGGAGTATTTGAAACTCTCCAGCCGTTTGTTGATTTCCTCAACAAGAATCCCTTGGGCCTTCCATTCTTTCACCAATTCTTTACTGATATTTAAGTATGGGGCGAGGAGATCTTGAGCCTTATTGATGTTCCCCGAGAGCAGAGCTTCCACTTCTGTCCGCATCTGCTGAATCGGGATCTGGAAAGCGCCCATAGCCTGCGCTGCACGAGTAGCAAGCTCAGGAATTTCTTCGAGGGCGTATCCGGCTTTCAGAGCAGGGGCGATGATCGCCTGAAAACCCGTCACCAGTTCTTGTGTCGTAGCTGTGGTTTCGAGGCCAAGCTGTTGAATGCGCTTCATCAGTTCTTCGGCTACGTGTTGGGATGCTATGAACTTCTCAGCCCCCTCAAGCACCCTGCCTTGTGCGTCGGCAAGTTGGTTCGTGGAGGATACGATGGACGCGATGGAGAGTTTTTGCGACTCCCAAGCAGAATTGGCCTGAATGCCTATACTGGTCGCGGAAACAGCTCCACTTAAAAGACTAACGCGGCGCGCGATTTGGCACAGTTTAGCGCGCGATTTGGCACACCCTTGACATGCGCTTCTATTGTATTGGCACACTGTATGCAAAGAGCCCGGAGAAAAATCTCCAGGCTCTCTGCTTTCCGTTTGTCAGAACTCCATGCCTATTCAAGATACCACTTCTGGGCTTCTTGCTCGGGAACAAGCCCGTACTCTCCACTCTCGGATTCAAAGAGCCAAATCCCTTTGTTCAACTTCTTTGCCCGACCGATATAAAGCCTTTCGGATGCCTTGGGAACCGATACGCTGACGGTGAACGGTTCGGCGGCGAGAGACTCCCATAGCTCGTCAAAACCACGGTAATGGGGAACTCTTCCGAGCCATACGCCACTCCAGAACTGCTCATACGTTAACTTCCCCATGTTATACGAAATGGCGTTCAACCGCTGTTCAACATCATCTGCACGAGCAATCAGAAAGGTCTCTCCGATTGAATCGCTAAATAGATAATAGGGTGAGAGAGACTGGACTGTGACGGCCATTTCATCGTTAGGCTTCGCCAAACCGAACTTACCAAGCTGTGCACGGACACGTTCAAGGCTCATGGCGGGTGCTCCTATTTTTGAATAGGGGTAAACTTATTATGAAGAAAAATCAATTTTAAATTAACAAACTAACGTGGCGCGCGATTTGGGACACTTTAAGATCTGTAATTGGGACTATGGTATACTATATGCTGAAACCAATACCTATTCACTTATTGCATCTCGGCTCTCTGCCTGTTATATATCGTGCGCTCGCCATGAGCACAGCCATCGGCGGAAACCCTGCACGATGCGTCCCTTCGTGCGGGACCGTGGCCTGGCGTGTCCTCGCCGGGCCGGCGGGGGAGACCGTAACTCCCCCGCTTCTTCTGAAAATGCTATGTTTGTCGCGATTCCGGCGGGTGAGCACATGGCTTCTGGCCCACTCTTCTAATGAGGTTTACAAACAGTCTCCGAAAGACTACCCCAACATACAGATTTATTTATAACATCCACAGAGTGCTATGGAGGAACTATTATGTCGCATCCTATCAAAAATATCGAACATTCCACAGTACTCCCCTTGGCTGAACAGGTGACATACCAACCCGGGCAGATCGTCAGCAAAACGTTAGCGCAGAACAAGCACCACAACGTAACGCTGTTCGCCTTTGACAAGAACGAAGAAATCAGCGCACATGATTCTTCCGGCGATGCCATGGTCACAGTCCTCGACGGAACTGGCCGTATCACTATTGGGGATACGGAGCATATCCTTCATGCTGGGGATTGTATCGTTATGCCCGCCAAAATTCCCCACGCCGTTTACGCACTTGAGCGCTTTAAAATGTTGCTGATTGTTCTTTTCCCCGACGCTCAGGAATAGCGTAGAAAAGCAATATACCTAACGGTGACCACTTTCCTGATGCCTAGTTGTCAGGAATTCTCTGGTGGTGTGCTGTTTTTAGGTCGGACATGTGTCCTCAACTCCGGCGGCGACTGCCTCCCCTCCCTCTCGCTCTCATAACTGCTCTTGCAGTGTTCCCTCTGCCAGAAGAACAGCCCGTCTATGAGTTTGCGGGGCCACGCTCTCACCCCGTCCCGCGCCCAGCGGTAACAGCGCGAGGACAGTGTCTCGTCCGGCCAGCCGCCGAGGAGCGTATTGAGGAGCTGGTCGACGGCGATCAACGTTCGCTTTCCGTATGTCATGCGGCTTCAACCTCTTCCGGCGTGGTCGCGGCCTCCACCACCGCCTTGCGTTCCCCGCCGCGCTGCATCGTCCCGTTCTTGTGCCGCATGGCCCCGCCAGCATAGAGCGCGAGGAAGCCCGGCGCGTCGAATGTCAGGCGCGCCAGCTCATTGTCCGGTACAGTGTAGGCATTCCACATCACTGAGTCGGGCAGGCCCGGCATCCCCGCCTGTTTCATGATGCAGACGTTCGCCGTATCGGAAAAGCTCTGCTGATCATCAAGCGCGTAGCTGAAATGATAGGTGACTCCGCCCACGGCATAGTCGAACCCGGAAGCAATGGCGGCGGACGTTTCCGCGTCGATCCGTGCTTTCTTCGCTATTTTCAGTTCCTCCAGCGTGGGTACATAAGGCTTTTCTTCGGTCACGCATTCAGGGTGCGCCTCGGCATAGGCAAATGCCTCGTCCCATTCTTCCGCGAATTCGGCAGAGTAGGGATAGACATGGTAGGGCATACCATTTTTCGTGATGACGTATGAGTCGTCAAAAGTGCGGTGGATGATTTGCGAAAAATCAATCATTTTAACCTCTTTTTATGCAACACGAGCACAAAGCCCGGCGACAAAGTAATCTGTCGGGGAGTTCGGAATCACTGTTCCCCCCGCTGTATTCGGATAATGCTTCACAGCGCCTTTGCCGCCACTGTCGTTGAAGCAGATACACACAACGTTATATGTGCCTCCCTGGGGTACCGTGATAGCTGGACCCGAAGTATTGACAACCCATTGCACGGCTGGGGCCGCTAGCTGTGCCTGTCCCGCGCTGTTCGCATAGTTGGCGGAATTGGCATAGTTCACGCTGAAATTGGCGGGGTTGTAGACGTGCATGTTGACGCCGTCATTGCCTCCCCACAGCCAACCGGGTTGGCCTCCCTGACCAGACCAATTCCAGATGGTATCGACGTTCCCTTCCCGGCGCAGTCTGAGTGCGAACTGCGCCCCGTCAGCCCATGCGGCGTTGGGGG